>Ga0214219_1000367_pt1 | contig 19638 bp, 27 predicted proteins | sample TroBogypolimnion_26_FD_153057 | JGI IMG/M metagenome (GOLD analysis project Ga0214219, IMG submission 153057) | Freshwater microbial communities from Trout Bog Lake, WI - 25JUL2007 hypolimnion | ecosystem: Environmental > Aquatic > Freshwater > Lake > Hypolimnion/Profundal zone | place: Trout... | reverse complement strand
TGGAGGTAGCTGGATGAATGATGATCCTATCTTTACCTGGAAAACGCGATGCCATCTCATCTTGAATGGCCTTAGGTATATTGATATCAATTGACTTAGAATTATCTGAGACTTCTGATAATGGAACACCACAAAAAGCAATGCATTCATCTACTTGGTGTCTAGCTTGAAGCTGGTTCCAAGCACAGATCCAGACTTCTCCTTCTCTATTTTCTGTTACATCATACACATGAGGACATGCTTCTGCCAGAATGTGGTGCTGGGGAGGAGCTACTAGTGTAACTCTATAACCGGCATCAGAAAGAGCATGAGCAGTTCCAAGCCCCATACACATATCTCCTACTCCATTACCCATAAAGGCCACTTTAATAGGTTTTCTAACTTTAAGCACAAACTGAGAAGCTTGAACTATACCAAGTTGTTTATCCTCATAGGCAAAATGTTCGGTCATTACAAAGTCTACGTTAAGGTAAGCTGCTAAAGGAGTAGCCGTAGCTCTTAGGCTTATGATTTCGTCTGCTCTACCACGATTAAACAGCCATAAGGATTCGGCGGTAACGGGCCTACAATGAGTTGGATCACCGAAGTAGTCTGGGTGCTGAGGGTGAGGAACTTCGATGGTTACAGTGGCCCCTGGAGCGCAAACTCGATACAATTCTTTAATGATGTTAAGATAACATTCAGTAGATTGGCCAAGATGCTCTAGCACATGACGTAAGAGAACCGTGTCTACAGAATTATCTTCCCAAGGCCAAGGGAACACTTCTAAATCAAGCTGTAGGTCTGCATCAGGAGCATACTTATCAACATTAACATAGCCTTCTCTGTAGTCCAGACCTGAGCCTAAGTTCAATTTAATCATTCATCCTCCACACTTTCTATTACTCAAAAATAGGCAATAAAAAAGCCCCCGAAGGGGCTTTCAACTTGGCTGCAACCAAAGGGTCCGAACACCCCATCCGGCTCTTACGAGTTACGGACAGCCAGTTTGTCTCTTACAGGAACATTGCTCGGATAGCAGGAACAATTTCTTTGGTTCGAAATAAAACTGCGTATAGAACATAGATCCAACCGCAGAAGAAATGAAAAATTCCCCATCCAATAGAATGATTCATGGCTGCGCTGAGAACTACTGAGCAGATCGAACCAAGTCCTACACAACTCCCAGTGGATTCGTTGCTCATCTTACAGGCCGAACTCGGAGGCGAGGCGACCAGCGGCTTCATAGCGGCCAAGGCTGCGGCGGCTCACACCGATGTATTCAGCGAACTGAGTCTTGCTCATACCCTCGTTCTCACGATACTCACGGAGGGTATAACCATCCTGGGGCTGCTCTTCGACTTCAGGCTCCTGCTCCTGGACCTCTTCCACGGTTTCGACACGGAGGAGGGAGTCGAGGCTCACCTGACCGCTCAGAACCTTCAGGAGAAGGCCGATAGGATCATTGGGCATCCCGCACCACATCCCATTACCAACGGGGACAGCGGTGACTTCGATACCATTGACGATAAACTGCTTGGACTGCGCCATCTGTGGCTCCTTTGAGTGTGGGGTCATTCCCCTGCCACTTCTATTATACCGGAGTGGATCGGGTTTCATCCTAATTATTTTTTGTTTTCTTCAGGTATAAAAAGCCAAGTAATTCGGGCCTCACGATCCACAGTAGTAGCAAGAAGAGTCCTGGACCCAATTTCTAAAAAGTCTACGTCAGGAATTCCAATTTTCCCTCCAGCACTATGCACAATAGCCGCAATATATAGATGGGCAGTTTTTATCTGTTCTCTAAGCGCAATCAGTTCTTCTATGTCTTCATAGTCGTAGAACTTACCATCATGCTCTATTAGTTGTGTCATCCTAGCTCCTGGAAAGCTCCGTGTATAGAATCCTCAGCGCCTTCTCAATACGATATTGATGTAGAGAAGCCGCCCTCTTCTGCGAGGCCACAATCACAAGACTTGGAGAGTTAGGCCGTTCATATTTTTCGTGAGAGCCAGTCTTGGAGACTCGGGTATAACCAATGTTTTCAGCAAGAAACACAAGCTCTTTGTAAGAAAATTGCTTGCTATTCACGAGCCGTGGGATGAGAGATTCAGCGTTCATGTTGTCTCCATTTACATTATACTCAATTCGTAGATAGAATTTCCCTAACAGTTTCCATGGGAGGTAGGTTAAGGAATCTAACGGGCCAACTAGCAGTCTCAGGGTGATGCTTAGCAAAGATAGCTAGACCTTCGTCCAGTTTACCCTCAGTGATGAGCGTTAAGGCTAGCTTATATTCTTCAGAGTTCCCATAGCATAGCAACCTGCCATAGTATTTACCCTCGTCCCTGTGCCATGCCGTGGAGGTCTTCAGGGCCTTGCTTGGGTAGATTGATCCCCAGCCCCAGCTTGGACTGGAGCGGATTTCCCAATGAGCAGGGTATTGTTTCTTATGTCTACGATTACCCGGTTTAGGTTGTGGATCTGTCCTCTTTAGGTCTGAGACCTTAGGGATATTGTGCTTCTTTTCCCAGTTGGACATGGGTGGTCTCCTTACCAGACTAAATTTTCGGCCTTACTAAATTTAGCAAAAGTATTATCGTAATCAAGAAGAGTTAAATTTGTCCCAAGGACATACGCCAACTCTTCCGCAATATAGGACTTGAGTGAATCGACAGACTCTTCTCCGGTTCTGCTGCTAAGCCTAAAATGTACAGACGCAGAAGTATCTCCACAGGAGTAAACTAGATGTCCAACTCTTTTTCCCCACTTAGCTTTCTCAAGAAATAAATTATGCTTAGTGTGACCTAAATCTTTAGCGGATCTAGAGATTACGCTTTGAATCCTAGTGATAAACTCTTGGACTTCTTTCATTACTTCTTTTTCTTCTCCTGGCATTACTCTTACTATCATAACTGTAACTCCTTTAAGTTGAACTACTTGGTCCTGGCGCTCGGAGTTGAACCGAGTCACGGCCCTAATCTGGGGCGCTTGCGGGTATAGGCCGCACGATGCACCGTACATTACGCCAGGATATTGGTCCCTCAGGTCGGATTCGAACCGACAAAAACACTTCATTTTGAGTGAAGCGGCCATACCAATTAGCCTACTGAGGGTCTTTTATTTTTTCTGCCACATGGAACATTAAGAAGTCCTAATCGCTTTCTTGTTCTTAGTAAATTTCTAACAGAACAACCAATTTTATCAGCTAAGATTGGGTGATGTTCGTGTATCATTTCTTCTTCCCCAATTGTCTCTACCCAACATGGGAGACAAGTAGAATTGTTAAAAATATATTGTTTAGGCTCGTTACATATCACGCATGACAGCCAAATGGTGGGGATTCTTTCTTTGCTAGCTAGTAGATGTTCATATTGTCTTCCACTGTGCAGAGCTTCAAAATTTCCTAAATGACATTTCCTATGGAGAACCATGCAATTTTCTAGTAATCCGTCACCCCCAGCATCTATCATTTTGATATGATGATAAGTGGCCTTAAACCTACTCTCTATTTCTAAATGACACCATTGACAGATACCCTTTTCTCGCTCAAAGCAAAGTCTTTTAGTCATCTTAGAAAATTCAAATGGTTTTCGTTTACACATGCGCTCCCTACTAGACTTGTGCTGTTTAGTAAAGACGCGAGAGGGCTCGTTAATTCCCAATCTTCTACAGGCATGTTGAATTGTAGTCTGAGGTGAATTAAAATGTTTACTGCACCTCAGATAACCTAACCCACTTTGATAAAGTTTAGTCAATTCCTCGTCATTTTCTTTATTCCAAGTTGTTCTCTGACGAATTATACTTTTAGGCAAGTGCTTCCAAACCAAGCTTTTGCTACATCCAAGAGTAGTGGCTATCTCATAGATGTTTTTACCTTCTTTGTACAGTTGTTCCATTTGTTCTACATTAAATTTTCGTTCTTTCACACGAACCTCTTTATATACTACTGAGAAGTTCGTAAGTGGACAATACTATATTGGTGGAAGTGCCCGGAGTCGAACCGGGGTCCTAGAAACCTCTGAAGGTAATTCATTCACTGGTATAGTCCGTTTCTAGTGACCTCTGTAGAGATACGGACATCTCTAATCAAGGACTTGCTTCCCGTTCTCCTTCGTGCTTGGAAGCCCTCACACGCTATAGTCTATACTCCCCTCCAGCAGACCGAAGTCACCCTTAAGAAAGTTACAATCTAGTTACTAGACGCTCACTAGAAGGTTGCAGGTTAAGCCGCTACTGCGAGAGGAGCGGTGTAACCATTGCAGACAAAGCTAACAATGTTGTTGGCAGTTGTGTTGTGACGGATTTTTAAAGAGGCCAACCATCATCCTCTACCAGCATTACATTCACGATGAGTAACCAGTCGAAACCTTTTCACTCCCATGGTTTGATCAGCCTAGAAAATCATCTGATCTGGAGGACTTTCGTCATTCCATCAACTTCAATGGACTCCCTCTTTGTATGGTCATAACGACACCATCACCCGATATTAATGGAAAAATCTTAGAAAGATTAAAATACTACAACCTACGCTGCACATTGAACCGATGAAAACCACTATAGTCCACAAGACAAAAGTTCTCCTATGCCTCTGTAGCATTTTTTCAACTTCTGCCATTTTTTTTGGCTAATTGTAGTTCAGCTTTCGATTGTGGCAGCACAGTTCCCCCATATATTAAACTGAAAAGTAGAGAAAACTAAAGGTGTGTTATCACACTAAAGGGCCTAAACTCTATGAGGTTTATCGCTACCGCGCCTGACTCAATTTGATTGCGTTTAGTTGGTCTTTCTTTCATTGATCCCACTCATTAAAGATGGCTACTCCTAAGCCTACTTCCTTTAGTTCATTACATTGGATGTGCTAGTTGACTGGGAATGAAAGGTTGATCGTGTTACCACTGAGCCTTTCTTTGCTACCCATATCTCCCACTCGCCTTACGGTTAGAGCCATCCAGAGATATGCTGGGTGATGCTCCGTAGCCCAGCGCGGCCCCTACATTTTATACCGCCTTGTAGGGCTCAGGCTCGTAGTAGGACACATGCATCCATCTACAACTGGCATTGCGCCACAGAGCATATTCATTAAGCTGCAAGCCATTATAGGGGTCCAGTATATCCCAAACCCTCCACCACTCCATGATACAGCATGGAGACTGCGAAGGGGAAAAATCCCCCGCCTCGACCATCCTATGAAAGCATAGGAACTCTTCTCATTCTTCAACTAGATCGCATTGAAGCTAGGATGAGGAAAAATGTGGGTGGATTTTACTTCTCTGATTGTGGATACGGTTGCAGACAAATAGCTCAGGCAATTTTTCATTCCACCCAGCGTGGCTATTCAGCACCAACTATTACCCAATCTCAAACTCCAGTTTGAAAGCTGGAGAAAAATGGAGCCACTTTTTCCGCTCAAGGGGACAGGCCATGGCTCCTACCCTATAGTCATCAGACCTAAATCTGATCTCCAAGCGATACTTTGGAAGATTGCCCTGTTTATAGCATACTCCATCCTAGAGCTAACTCAATTTCAATGTGGTCGGCACTTTATTACTGCATCCACATCCCTTTTAGGTGGTTAGGTCTCCTTCTTACTCCAAAGCGTTTTGTAAGTTAACGGTTAGGTTCCGTTGACAACTTATGGGATCGTCCCTTCATGTGTCCCCGCTCGACCATGCTCGATACAGACCTTGGCTTTGTACCCGTTAGATTGCGATTCTATGCAGAGCGGTTAACGATCCGTCTTACACCGGGCAAACAGTTTAGCGATGCTTGTAAGCATTGCTGTGGGCTTTGCAACGAGTCCTGTTCTTGAGAGCGCCAGTACGAGTGCGATTGGAGCCATTCTTGAGTTTGGACTTGTTGATACGGTCAAATTTTTCGACCTTAACTTTGGAAGCCATGTGATCATCCTTTCCGATAGCGAAACTAAGCTATCTTAATGATGATCGTACGCTTTCTTCATGGTATTCTCCTTTTGAAAATTGGTTGGTCCTGCTACGAGGATTCGAACCTCGATGGTGTGGTTTAGAAGACCACTAAGCGTCCCTCGCTCACTAGCAGGAAAGTTCCTGTTAGCTACAACCATTTACACAGGAACTCATGGAGGAAGATTTTGACCGTCACAAAATCTGTAAAAGACGCCCCGTTTTTCGTAATTGGGAGAACGCAGGGGGTTATTTACAAGATTACCCTGTATGCTTGAGTCGTAACGCTGACCAGCGATTGGACTTGCTTAAGGTCCGATAGTTACTTGAGGCTAGATCGTGACTCTAGCGTAGTGTTTCTGGGGACTTCCGAATTCTTGAGCCGGGTATCAAGTGAATGGCTTCCCGCTCTGCCCCATTGCGTTTCGATTAAGCCTTGTCCTGATGTCATTTCATCTCGCGGTCACTACCCGCTTACCACTACTACGCAGGTTCCCAAAGGAATCGTCCACCATTTTCTGGTAGGCCGCTTGATTACTACAAGCTTCTCAAGTCTTTTGCTTTTCCCAATAACCTCTACTGGGTTTTTTGATATCATAAGTTTTACACCATTTTCCTATAGCCACATCACTAACCCCAAATTGTTTAGCAAGGGTAGAAGTTGGGGTGGACCACACAAGTTGCTCTAGTTCCTCTCTAGATGGTCTAGTGACTCTCCTTCTAGCTAGTTTTGGAGCATGAGGATCTTTTTTGGGTTTTCTAGATGGGTTATTCCTACCAGCAAAAGTTTCTGTTTGAGTGTGGCAATTAGGACATAAAAATTCTAAATTTTCTAATCGGTTATCGTTGTTTACTCCATTAATGTGTTCTAGTTGGAGGCTTAAAGCTGCACCAAGCCACTCTCCTTTATTACCACATCTGCATTGATACGGTAGAAGTTTGTCTTTAATAATTCGTCTTTTAAGACTTTTTTGAGAATAACGAGAATTTTCACAGAAAATCTTCTCGTAAGGAATATTACTAGCCATACGAAGGATCACAAGATTATAAAAATTAGGATGGAAATGCGCCGTAGAACAATCCAAGGCATCTATCCTAGACTTTAAAGTCTTTGAGTTATTACCATGAATGCACATTTTAAAAAAACGAAGAATTTCAGTATAAGAGGATGATTTGCTCACTAGAACTTTAAACTCCTCTTCCTCCATTTGCCATATTTTCGATGTCTTCTTTCTCACCATACCCCCAAGTCGAACCTACATTAAGAACTTAGAAGTTTATTTCTAGGTTCATTTCAAATTTGATCCGATGCTAAGATTCGAACTTAGAAGCCTTTCGGCGGCAACTTCAAAGGATGCTGCAATGACCATTCTGCCACATCGGAATAGGCTCCAGGAAATCGTATCCGTAAGAAATTGTAAGCCATGGAGACTCAGTTCTCACTTACGACAGGTTCCATTTTCTCTTGTTCCTAGAGCTTGGCAGATCATGACGGAATCGAACCGCTTCAGCACCATGGCGAAGGCGCGACCTTCTGCGATGTTTTCCCACACACAAGTTCTCCATGGAAGAACGAGCCAACCCAACCGTTGAGTGTTAAGGGGCATGATCTATAGATTTAATAATACGAAAATCAGATGGTGTGCCGCAGTCCCTACCACACTTTTTTACTCTAGCAAAAGAGCCTCTCGCCATTTTCAGGCATCTGAAAAACATTCCCCACCGGGCCAAAATCCGGCATTTTGGTATTGAGCCACCCACCTCGCTCTTCTCATTGAGCGATGCTGCTGCCATAGCTAGGCTTGATCATAGCCTGAGGAATTGGTATGCCCTAAGGGATTTGAACCCCTGACCTAATCCTTAGAAGGGATTTGCTCTTCCGCTGAGCTAAGGGCACATTTGATGTCAGCGGGGAATCGAACCCCAGTAACCAGGAAATCGAACCCGGTCCAGATGCATCTAGGCCCCACGCTACGCTCCAGCCCCGACAACGATAAATCCTGGCCTGAGGGAACAGTAAGGGTCTGTGGGGCCAACTCCCACCATGCAGGTTAGCCATCCTTCCCTGGATAGACTAAGAACCTTGTGACATTTCACGACCTTACCAGGATTAACTATTACTATTTAGTGGCGAGTATATCAATTTCTTTTTGAAGTTGTCCAGCTATTTCTTCATGCTGGACCATTAGAATTTTTCGTTCTATGGGGTCTTTGGTTACTAAAATTTGTTGAGTGACCTCAGTTAATTTGTCACTGAGGATCTCGGCTCTGCCTAAGCAGAGAATAAAATATAGGGCTAGCATTAGTTCTCCTTTTGTGGTAGCTCAACTAGGATTCGAACCTAGGACCCAGCGGTTGGATGTGGGACCATTAGACACCCTCCAAAAATCCCGAAATGAGCCGCTTGCACTGACCGCTGTGCTATTGAGCTAGGGGCTTAAAAGTTTCCAGGCAACGGTTTATATAGCGATACCCTGGCATCTCGCTTAAAAATCATGGGAGAGGAGTCACCCATAGCGGCATCGAAGGCTCTCCTCTCCCACTCATCGTGCCAGTTCTTCGGGATGAACCACGAAGTCGCTCTTTGCACGAACAACAAGACACGCTGTTAATTTCCCCTGATTGAAAGCAGGGCCTACTAACAAAGCACTTGTGCGGGGGTCCAAGGCTGTATCGGGTTATAGAACGATCCCTTCAGCACAAGAAATAAACCTTTTCCGCTAACAGGTAATTATCCTTATCAGATAATTTTTTGGGTTGCAGTTAGCATGTCTTGGTGTTCGTGGAGGGATTCGAACCCTCATGTTTTAACCTCAAGCCTACTCAAGCTTGACACACGGACATTAAGTCTTTCTTTTGATTTTTTATTCCAAGGGTGGAGAATAAAGTCCACTGTTTTGTAGTTGAGTGAATATTTTGAGGCTATTTCTTTCATTGTTAAACCCATTTGTTGCTCATTTTTCAAAATAGGGTTCCAACAAAGCCAACAAAGACCTAAGTCTCCGAGAGCTTGGAGTTTTGTTTCACCACAAGTGCATGGTGAGGATTTTCTTTCCGGCCTCTTTTCTGCTTTTATAACTTTTTCTTTAATTATCTTAATTTTAGGTAGTCTAGAAGTTAACTGTCCTCCCCATTTTTCTTGGACTCTTGCTTCTTCCTTTAAATGACAACTTTGGCATAAACAAATCAGATTGTCAAGCGCATGAGATTGCGAATTCATCCAGGGAATTATATGATGAACATCTGGCTTCCTATTTTTCTTTTCGTGACAATGCTGACAAAGCTCGTTGTCTCTCTTCCAAGCTAATCTACGCTGAGTTTTCCAGGAAAGATCATTCTTATCTTTACCGTAACGACCAGGAGACCAGTGCTTATGACCACCCCTCCAACGAGGGTTTTTATTTCCAGAATGGTAAGCTTGGGAACAAGCTAAGCATCTTTGAGATTTACTATTTTCTTTAAAAAATTTAATTTCTTTACAATCTATACAAATTCTTGCATATTCTTTTTTACAAGTTTTTGCATTAACACACGCTCTACTACAGAACCTTGTTCTTTTTCTAGATTTGAATTCTTTGTTACAATGTTCGCAGGATTTAATCATCGTTCATTAATACTGAAAAATTTTGGTATTCCCGACTGGAATCGAACCAGCGTCAATCGCTTAGGAGGCGAGTATTGATCCACTCAACTACGGGAACATAAGCTTCTGTAAGAATTTATAGGTTGGGGTATTGTGGCTCCATTCCTAGCTCACTCTTACTTTTTCAAACTATAGTTGAGTAAGCACCACATTTTGGCTCAGTCCACTCAAACGGCAGTTCGGTTTGAAAAGCGTGAAGAACACTTAGCAATTTACTCTTTGCCATCAGCGGCTTTGATAGTTTTGATCCTATCTTTGTCATCTATAAGCCTAGACTAGCGTAGGGTCATGCCCTAAATTTACTTCCCCCTTGCGGGACGCTCGTTGTTGTGAGGTTCCCCTCGATTAGCTCTCCTGCTCATTAGCGGTTTCTCGGCTGCTGTAGCCACCTTCCACCTGTCCTAGATTGCTTTATTGACCGTTCATGTAATGCAGCACTACAGATGGCTCATTACCCTATTAGTTGTCAATCCGCCTGGAGTGGCGGGTCTCTATACTGTAACAGTGTTTCGTCACCGTTATCTCCAGCCCTGTTGGGTGGCACTCTTACCTTTGAGCTAACAGCTAGTTGATTTGAGCCTCCCAATCTACATGCCTCATCGGGAGGGAAGTCTGGTATTTTGCAGCGAAGTTCCAGGTGAAGCGGTCAATCGCTTTAGAGGCGATTCGTCCTTCCTGTGTAGCAACCAGATTCTTTTGGGAGTTGGTATAGGACTCTCAAGGAAGCGAGGATCAGTCACACCTTGCCGTGATCAGGCGGCTCCTAGCAGGTTTTATATTGTTGGACTCAGCAACCAACCTATGACCTCACACCCCACCTGGGCTGAGGAATAGTCTAGAAGGTCTTAAGCGGAATTCTTTCTTAGGTTTCGTAGTGCCCCGGCTCATTGATTTTTAACTGCTATAACTCCAGGAGTCTCCACCTAAACTACTTAAGCCTTCTACCCACTTCAACTGATTAACCGCTTCAGGGGTCATACTGCACCATCGTCAATACCTGGGTTAACCGCTACAAAACTCTTGTTCCTGGATGTAGCCGCCTATCGTTTCAGCTAAGCATAGAGTCATAACACCCAGCCTACCCTAGTGGTAATGGTAGGAAAATCGAATTGGTGTGACCTACGGGGCACGATCCCGTAACCCTCAGCTTAAAAGGCTGATGCTCTACCTATTGAGCTAAGGTCACATATTGGTCCCCCCACCCGGATTCGAACCGGGACGCCACTGGCGCGACATTTTGAGTGTCGTGTGTCTGCCGTTCCACCATGGAGGGAAAGTAATTGGTAAACATACTTTTGGACTCTCTATTGAGGATACCAAATGAAAAAGTCCAGGTCTTACACAGAAGAGCAGTTCAAAGAAGCTGTAGCAAACTCAGTTAGCATTCGCCAGGCTTTACTAGCCTTAAACCTCAACCCAAAAGGTGGTGGGGGATACCGAAGCTTTGCAGCAGCGGTAAGCGAGTTTGGGACTGACACTTCTCACTTTTTAGGAGAGAGAAGTAACCTAGGAAGAACTTTTCGATCAAGGCGATCTCTAGAGGACATTCTTAATAATGTGTTCCCTATTCAATCTCATCAGCTTAGGCTTCGTCTTTTCAAGGAAGGAATCTTTGAAAAGAAGTGTTACACCTGTAATCATGATACTTGGAACGAGCTACCGATACCTTTAGAGCTAGATCACATTGATGGAAATCATGAGAATAATAACCTCAGTAACCTTAGGATCATTTGCCCTAACTGCCATGCTCAAACTAAGAACCACGCTGGCAAGAACAAGAAAGGTTGGTAGGATCATGCTTCTGCCTACCAGTGTCAGCAATTATGGAGGTGTCATTCCAAACCTCCCCGCAACGGACTGTCGCCTAGTCTAAATGGCCGTTCTGTTCATCGTAGCTGACTCTTGATGCACCGTCAGACCGACTGACCATGGAGCTACCTAGCGGTTAAGCATCAGCGGCCCCCAGGATTCGAACCTGTTAAGGAGGGGTTACCCCTCGGAATATTGTCTGCATGGTCCCACTCAAGGGATCTAGCTTCTCAGGGAACGTGTCACCTTCGAAGTATGCAGAAATTACTCAGAGGAGCCCAGTCTCGTTGACAGATGAGTCAGGGCGGAAATGTCTCTTCCTTGTTTCTCTGAATGGTCGGGAAGAATGGTATTGAGCCACCGACCTTCGAGTCTTGCGGACCCGATGCTCTACAACTGAGCTACTTCCCGATATGATTATTGGAGTGCAGGGGGAGAGTCGAACTCCTTACCTTACGGATGGGGTTTGCAATCCCACGCCAGTCCACACCAGCTTCCCCGCACATGAATCCTCCAGCGTCCTAGAAACGTGTGGAGGGTAATCGTATTTATACGATATCAGATTGTCAAGAGTGTGTTGCAGCGGGGTTGCCTCGGCTCCCTACTTTGTTATTATACTTGGTGTATTGGAATTTCAAACCAAGTATTTTAAAATTACTTTACACACCTACTACTGAATCAGTAACCATCTTCATTTTAATAGATAGGATGTCAATTGGGTACACACCGGAGGAGATAAGTTGCTGAATAGCCATCATCATATCAGGGGCGGTTACATCCTTGGTGGTGATTCTGGCTCCACTGGTGGGATTGATGTAGTAAGCTGTATAGGTGTTCATAGTTACTCCTAATAATAAGTCGGTTAGTCTACTTCTGGATGGGCTTTACGGAAATCATTAAGGAAAATCTGAGCTTCCCTTCTTTCCACCCTACTTAGCTTATACCAAATATCGGCAGCTTCTTCACTGAGATTATCGTCTTCATCTTCGGTAATTGTGTTGTTGGCTCTTCTGACTAGAACTTCTTCGCAGATGGCATTATGTCGATTTAGGAGTTCTTGAGGCATCTTTTTTGAAATCATATCTGATCTGAACTTAGCAAACTCATCCGACATATCTTTCCCTATAAATAACCCATCATCATCTAACTCAAACAGAAGTCCACCAGACTCTTCGGTTATTTGACAGCATATGCCGCTTTCCGGATGATAGTATATCATGGGAGAATTACAACAAAAGAACTTGTTCTTCATCTCTCTTGAAGGTTCGTATTTCCAATCTTGAGGGTAAGCAATCAGCTTTTCTACTAGGTCACGAGGTAAGCTCATATACTAGGTTTCCAAGAACCATCAGGAAACTTACCCTGGTTTCCTATTGTAGCTGTTCTGCCACCAGGAGTATCCACAAATGGTGGCAGTCCCATCCAACCTTGGTTATCAGCAAAATGCTTCTTACCTTCCTCAGTAAGAGCGAATCCATTTCGATCCATCTCTTCGACTAGAAGACGCTTTTCATCTTTTACTAGCATCTCCAGAAATTCTGGAGGCGGGGTTATAACCATGTAGGAAACAAAAGGCTCAATTCGATTTACGATGAAATCAGCGTGAGACAGACCGGTGAATCTCCACTCTTCGATCTCTTCAGGAGTAATGTCTGTAATGACTTCGCCATTTTGAGTCCATTCAATATCTTCGAGAGGAGTATTATTGATCTCTTTCCTTCTGGCTCTCATGGCCATAATTTCTTCGACTGATACCCTCATACACCCTTCGCTATCTTCACCAATAGATTCAGAGCGGCACAGACTTCATCCCACTCCAGCATGTCCTTGACACCATTATCCCCATTATTTTCAGCTTCCATGGCTTCGCTGACTCTTTCGATGAGGGCTAACTGTTTCTTGGTCAAAATCATACTCACTCCAATGTAATGGTTATTACTGGATCACGGTTGGAAATAGAGAAGTACCATTCTTTTTTGGTTACTACTCCCTCCATATTTTTGGGTGAATCTTGTTCTACCCCACCCCTAACCTGAACTGTATCTCCAGTGTTTGGAAGAGATTTAGGCTCCCATTCAAAATAGGCTTCTCTGTCGCCCTTGATAAAATGAATGCTCATTTATTTGCCTTCATCCTATGGGCTACTGCTGTGCTTAGTTCCTCTTGGAATAGTTCTACCAATTCCTTTATGGAAACAACTTCAGTGAGGATGGCGTCTTCAATTGCTCCGATTTCAAGGTCTTCATCTTCTTTGCGATCATAGTAAAGGAGCTTGCCTATACTATCCTCTACTACACCTAGGATTTTCTTCTTCAATGGATCGCAAGCACAAGGATGACTGTGGCAAACTCCACATGTTTCGTAATGAATATAATTTTGTAAACTCATATGGTCTCCCTATTCCATTCTTCAAGCCCATGCCAGTTGGGTATCCATGGGGAGTTGTTGATCTCTTTGATATGAGACTCCACCAGGAAACGATGAGTCCCCTCCATGGCTTCTCCTAGAAAAATCTTCATCACTACTTCGTCATGATCCTTGATAAAGATGGTCATCCCATCAATATCCCAAGACATCCCTTCGCGGGTTCCACTAGTGTCCACTAGCATATCCGCAGGGATTATATCTAACGTATGCTCACACGGACCTGATGTATGACAGATCCCGCAAGTCTCATGATGGCTATAGGTCATTATCAACTCCCTCTACTTTTGAGGTCAGATCGGCTAACATTCCTTTAAGTTCTTCTGCTGAGGACCCAGATACTCTAGCGAAAAAGTTTTCTAATATTCTAGCTTTTTCTAATTTCTCAGGAGTCCAAAAAGGGGCAACATTGTCAGTCATTCTTTTACCTCCATTACATATACTGGCTTTCCTAGTTTTCGCATGTAGTCCACCATGTCTTTTGTTCCTCCACTTTTTCCATCCCATATGGCTATTAGGGCCTCAGCGTAATCCCCCATCTGGTGGTTTCGGATGAACCCGGCCTTATACTTTCCATACTTATGCCACTCAGCGGGAAATGGCTTCACAGGGATCTGGTTTATAAAAGCCCAGTCTTCTCCTGAAGAATCAATACCTTTAGGACAATGACCAGATACGACTTCAGTTATATCAAAACCAGAAGAATTTACAGCTTGTTCCACTAGGTCTATGCCTAGTAAAGAACGAGAGCCAGCGATGATGACTTTCACTTAACTTCATCTCCAAAAAGTTTACAGCCCCAATAGGTCAGCTTCTTGGGGTTGTAGTTGGTATCCTTAGGTGCGAATGGACTTCTCATAACATTTTTTCTAGTAAACAATTCATCGCAGGCTTCTTGAAATGTAGCTCCATAACCAATACCATGATAAGCTTCAATAGTCCATTCTGAAGGCTCTGAGTAAATATGGTATCTCATACCTCTCCTCTATGCATATGAGGGGTCCAGTTTGAAGCATCATCAAGCATTACAAGCTCTTTGGTTCCTCCACGAATCGGCTCTTGATGGGCCTTAAACCATTTCTGCACGGCAAATAGTTGACCACACCCGCCCCCAATATCATCCTGGCCTGCCGGATTGAACACACGGACATTATAACCAGCATCAAGGAACTTTTGACTAAACTGCTGAATCACATCTAGGTTACGGTAACAAGCGGCCTTCATGGATTCGTTCTTCGCACAGATAACAGAGAAAGTGAAGTAGAAGCTCTCCTTTTCGAATAAACGCATGAGATTGTCAGCGTCCACATCTTTGTTATTAGTCCCATCAATGCAGTAATTGAGATAGACAGGGCGACCAGTCATCTCAGCCCATACTGTTCCATAATTAGAAATTTGCTCCAAGGTCAGCTTAGGCTTATATGGGATCAGCCTATTCCTCTGTTCATTGGTGGACTTATGGATGGAGAACTGGAGACCCACTTTAGAGTTTTTCACAGAGAAATCTATGATGTCTCCAAGCACTTCCTCACTGTCCACTCCAATGGTGCTAATCAGATATTGAGCATTGACATAGCCAGATTCTTTCAAGAGGAAGATCGCATCCTTAACGGCTGGCCAATTAAGCATTGGCTCTCCCATTGACATCCCCATCAATTGGAGCTTTTTGCATTTAAATGGGTCTATTTCCATTAAATAAAAGATGGAACGCACCTGAGAAACAATTTCATCAGCCGTTAGGTTTCTTACAAAATGACCACCTGTTCCACAAAATTTGCACCCAATAGGACAGCCTGATTGAACAGAGAAACAAATGACAGTTCTCTCTTCAAAGGATTCATAACGATACAGAACGGCCTCTACAATAGCATCAGATTTGGTAAAGATGAACTTCCACACATTGCCTTCAGATGAATCTTTTCGTTCAATTAAATCCCACATTAGATTTTCCCTTTTCTCTTTAATGTTTCAGATATTTTGCGCTTAGTTTCCTCGGATACTGCGTGACCTTTCTGTGCTTTTCTCATATTTTCTAAAGCAGCCTCACTCGGTTTCAACCCAGTTCTAGTGGCTGACATTTTCTGCTTTGTTTCTGGTTTTAGAGGAATTCCAGTTAATTTTCCTTTTCTACTCTTAGAGATTCTTTCTTTGGTTTCTTCGGATCGTGGACCAAACACCTTTCCTTTTCGAGCCTCAGATAGCTTTTTTCTATGATCTTCTGTGTAAACTCTACAGCCCTTGCCCTTGTTTGACTCTGAAATTTTCAATTTTGTTTCTTCTGAAATTTTCCCCGGTCCTCTCACTTCTTTCATTAAATTGTAACCGTGGTCTCTATCATATGCCTTTTTAGCTTTTAGCCACTGGTCTTCCCAATAATCCAACTCCTCTTGTTGACATTCTTTGACGATTGTAAATTCAAAAACTAGTGGATCTTGAGTCCAAGCATACTGAAGATGCCTGTTTCTATGGGTCCCCAAATTAAGAGTGCGTTTATGTTCTCTCCAACGCTTTTCGATGTGGCCTGATTGTCCTATATAGACTTTCCCGTTTAGGGTGTTGGTGATAATGTAGATTCCTGAACTCATTTGTTAATGTCCTTCGATGATCCTATACTAGAATCCGAAAGATACTTTATTTAGTTCCCTCTAAGCCAATTCCCTACACGCTTCCAGATCGAGACCTTGGGCTTCTCGTAGACCCCAGACTTCCACACCGCCACCGGACGAGCGTGATTGTGAGGCTGGTTGGAGACCTTGGTGTACCCGGTCTTACGGATCAGACCATTCAGAGCGGCATTACGGATCATCGGACCCATAGCCCTAGGCTCATCAGGAGCGCCGATCCCCTTGCTCTGGAGAATCACCCAGACCTCATCCGAAGTGAACTTCGGATTGGCTACGGCTGCATCGTAAATGGCCTTGGCAGCAGCGGCCTTCCATGCTTCACTGGCTCCGGCTTCAGCACGGGCCATTCCTTCTTCCTTACCTGCGTAATCTGGTGACATTGGTTCTCCTTTTCATAGCTATTATACTTGAGGAATTGGTGAAAATTATAGACAGGATTTGTCTATTTGTTCTTGGCTTCACCTATCTTTTTTCTTGTGGATGGGAATTTCGAATCGTAAGATTCTCTAAATTTAGGATCAAAACAGCCCCCCTTACTGGAGTAGTAGCTGCTACGAAAGGAGTTATAGAGGGGGTCTTTGGGGAGTATCCTGCACTTGTCCTTGGAAGAATTCCCAAATTCAAGAAGGAAAATTTTATTTTCATTATTACCCGTAATACGGCTGTTTTTATAGCAATAGGGGCACCAGCAATTTTTTAGCTTAATATTCCCCCAGTTCGCCCTCCACTCATGACCTTCAGCACATCTCCAAAGGAGGGTTTCGTTTTTGTTATTGTAGATTTCAGAGAGACATTCCCCGCTCTTTCCCAAAGCCCACTGCTTACACTCTTGTAGTTGAGAAGAACAAGTAGACACGCTAAAATTAAGTTCATTCTCCGAAGTGATCCCCAATCGCTCTAACTCTTCCTTAAGATATCCCTCTATATCTCTAGCAAAATAAGGGACTTCAATAAGCGTGATTCCATGAGAAGCACATAGCTCTCTTTTGATTTGATCATCCTGTTGGCGTTGTTGAAATCGCTCCATAGTCTTTCCAAAATGTGGAATGAATTTGTAGTGCTGCTCTCCATGATACTCAAAGGCTAAACGAAGCTCTGCTGAGTATCCATCTAGTTCCATTTTCCTACCTCTAGAATTAACTAACCACGGTAGGCTCTTTGTTTTTTTGAAGGTTTTACCAGTGTAGATTTGGAGGAAACTACGACAACGAGGCTCTTGGGTGCGCCAGTTGCAATCAGGACATCCTTGCCCTCGTTTAATGTGCATCCAACTGGAAGAGAAACTATGACCATTGCTACATTCAAAATTAAGATGGCCCGAATTATTTACATAGGTGTCAGAGGTAAGAGAAAAGGGTTTATCTAAGCAGAATAGTTTAATAGCTTTGATTCGGGCTTCAGACTCTGTTTTGCCCAGATCCCACAGTCTTCGTTTAGAGCAAAAGGGGCAACCCCTCCCTTGAGTGATTTTGTTGTGAGTAGCTAAAAACATGTGGTTTTCTTTACACCTATAGCTGTGGTTTTCTTTACATCCTCTGTATTCTGAGGCCACAAATTCAAACCCATTATTTTTCGCAGCTTCCCTTACTGTGTGAATGGAGAGCAGTGCATGTGTTGTCTCTCTTTGAAGACACCCACATGAACGACAAGAGCCCTCAAGCACACTGCTACTAGAGGCCACATGAGAGTTGCCACAAGAACACAGCCACTCCCAGGCCACATGCCCGGTTCTACGGCTTATAGTTGACCTAATGGGAGTTAGGCGGCAATCTAGTGGGAGTCGCCTAACTATTTCTTCTCGGGTCAGCTTCTTGGACATGTAATCTCCAACCACATTATACTTGAGTTACAGAGAAATTAGTCATAAATAGTCAAGTTCCCTTTAAAAAGAAAATCGGTTAATGGCCTTCAAAATGCGAGTCATAGTGGAGTCAATCTTATGCCTGTTATTTAAATGCACCCTATTATGACATTTAACACATAAACAAGTAAGGTTACGAGGATGGTTAATAACTTCCGTTTCAAAATGGTATGTATCAGAAACCTTATGCCAAAATCTATTAACCAGTAAATGACGCATGGTAATATGGTGAACATGGAATTTACCAGAAGTTTTTCCGCAATAGACGCATTGTTTTAGTTTACTCACCCTATACAAATTTCTACGAGAACGAGAGCTTAGAGGGAAGATTCTCAGTTCCTTTCTTTTCCTATTTTTAATGTGCATAGGTGCCTGAGAACAATTTTTACAATTCTTTACATTCATGTTAAATGTAGCTGAAGCAAAACCTTTGTATTCAATATGACAGTTGGTGCAATATAATGTGTCCCCTTTATAGCTAACTTTTTTTATTCTAATGCTGGAATTAATTGATTCCATAAGTTTGTTCCATTCTTCTGGAGACTTTGTATTAGGGGGGGATATATGCTTTCCACAGCCACAACCGAGAGTGCCTCCCCCTCCTTCAGAAACATCTCTAATCCAGTAAGTCACAATCTTACCACAATCGCATTTAAAATTCCAATAACAACGAGAATTTTTGCCTTTAAGGATAGTATGACTATAATTAATCGGGGTCAGTCTTGTGCCATGTGCCATTTTTGCTTGTATCCCTTCTACACTGGCATACTTCCATTTCTCCAGTTTACAACGGCATCCACAGGATTTATTCCTTTTAGCCTTAAAGTGCCCCGCTTGAGTAGTATAGATATCACCACAAAAGCATTTTACTACAAAATAAGCAAAGTTTTGTCTGCCCTTAAACCTCATTTCATAGTCTAGAACCTCAAGTTCACCAAATCCATTATCAACCTTGCGGCCAATCCAGGAATCCCAATCTGCCACGCGAGACATATCTTTTACTTAGCCCTTTCACGGATAGTGGCAAGGTCTTCGTCAATCACCCAAATGTTTTGTTTGCCAAGTCTCTCATGCGTTCTGTATCATCCTTAATCTTTTTTGTAGATGCTTCTCTAAACTCTGGAGTGTCGAGAATTTTAAATCTTTTTTCCATAGCCGTTCTCGACCATTTATCTCCAGCACCCCAGGCTCCAGTGTTCCAATCACGCCAGAAGTAGTTCTCTCTTTGTTTAATTAGAATATTATCTTCATCTAGATGATTTTTATTGGCTGTTTTACACTGCCAACGGTTGTCCATAGCTTTTAAACGAGCAAACAAATCCCAAAATTCTTCGTCTGTATATAGGGGTTCCGGTGTGGGGTCATTCTCCCTTT
>Ga0214219_1000366_pt1 | contig 19643 bp, 18 predicted proteins | sample TroBogypolimnion_26_FD_153057 | JGI IMG/M metagenome (GOLD analysis project Ga0214219, IMG submission 153057) | Freshwater microbial communities from Trout Bog Lake, WI - 25JUL2007 hypolimnion | ecosystem: Environmental > Aquatic > Freshwater > Lake > Hypolimnion/Profundal zone | place: Trout... | reverse complement strand
TTGATACCTTTTTGAGCCTTTGTTGTCTCACAAGGACTTACACCAATTCACCCAATCAAGAGCAGGTAGGATTTCATTAACCCCGGCTTTTTTTGATACACCTTGAACCCTATTACTCTCTCCCAATGACTTACACGTATTATCATTAAAAATTTTGATTAAAGCCTATATACGCTCAGGACCAAAACCCATTTTATGACACCTACTCAGATAAACATTGCTATACCAGATAAGCTCTCCTTCTTATTCGCTCCACATAGATATAAGGTAGCTTATGGAGGTAGAGGTAGTAGTAAATCTTGGTCAATGGTAATAGCCCTTATTGTTAAGAGCCTTGAGAAAAGAATCAGAATCCTGTGCTGCCGTGAGGTCCAGAAATCAATTAGAGACTCTGTACACAGGCTTATAGGCGACCAGATAGAGCGTCTAGGGCTTGGTTCATACTTTGAGATTACACAGAGAGAGATTAAATGTAAGAGGACAGGTTCAGTATTCCTATTTGCTGGTTTAGCTGATAATACCGTAGAGAGTATTAAATCATTTGAGGGTTGTGATATCTGCTTTGTTGAGGAAGGTCAGACAGTATCAGAACGTTCCTGGAAGATTCTAATTCCTACAATACGTGCTGATAATTCTGAAATATGGGTAGCATTCAACCCTGAATTAGCTACTGACCCTACCTATGAACGCTTTGTAACCTGTGCTAATCAGATAGAGGATTGTGTATCTGTTGAAATCAATTATGATGACAATCCATACTTTCCTAATGTTCTACGTATGGAAATGGAACAGCTTAAGGCTAATGACATTGAAGCTTATAACAATATCTGGTTAGGTAAATGCAAGAGACACGGTAATGCTGTTATATTTAGAGATAAGTATATATCCTATGACTTTGATGATAAGGTAGGAGATGATTGGTCTCCTTTCTATGGTGCTGATTGGGGATTTGCTAATGATCCTACAACGTTTATTAAGTCTTATGTCTATGAACGTGTACTATATATTCAGCATGAGGTGTTTGCCTATCAATTAGAAACAGATATGGCTCCTGCTCAATTTGATTTAATCCCTGGTGGTAGAGAACATATCACCAGAGCAGACTGTGCTAGACCAGAAACAATCAGCCATATGAAACGTAATGGCTATAAGAAGATGATTGCCTGTAAGAAATGGTCAGGTTCTATAGAGGATGGTATTGATTACATGCGTTCCTTTGACCTTATAGTAATTCATCCAAGGTGTACACATATACTGGAAGAATTCAGATTGTATTCTTATAAGGTAGACAAGCTATCAGGAGATGTATTACCAGACATTGTAGATAAACATAATCATGGTATTGATGCTATCAGGTATTCATTAGAGCCTCTGATATTAGGATATAAGAATAAGATAAGCCCTAGACCAGAACCTAAATTGCTTAATTCATATGGTCAAGAGATTAGCATGGCTAGGTGTATGAACCCTAATATGTGGATTAGCTAATATCTATAATAATGATGATGATCTTGATATTGAGGATACTGAAGTAATGGAAAAAGACTATGAGAAGCGTGATGTTCTAGATAAAGCTAAGAAGAATTTCAAGCTAGCCCAGTCGGCATGGGAAAAGCAATACAAGCTATCTGCTAAGGATTTACGCTTCTGTAGCTCTGAACATCAGTGGCCAGAAGAGGTCAAACAAGCACGTATTGGAAGACCTACCTATGCTTCAGACCGTATCAATGCCCAGGTTAAATCTCTTGTTAATGCCCAGCGTGAGAATAGACCTGCTGTTACTGTCCATGTTTGTAATGATGGTGCTGATGAAGATACAGCAGAAGTAATTCAAGGGCTCTGTAGACACATTGAAGTCTCATCTGATGCTGATTTAGCTTATGATCAGGCATTCGAAGATACTGTTAGATGTGGTATTGGTTTCTGGCGAATTCTAACAGGTTATAAGAAGGACACCTTTGATCAGGAAATTACTGTAGAGAGTATAATTAATCCATTCTCTGTCTTATTAGATCCTGGCTTTAAAAAATTAGATGGTTCTGATATCAATTGGGCTTTTATTGTTGATACCATGACAGAAGAGGAATTCAAACAAGAATATCCTAATGCTGATCTATCTGGTATGACTAGCTCTATATGGAATAATCTACATTCAAAAAATCCTGAGTGGTTCAGTAATAATGGTAAGATATGTACTGTAGCTGAATACTTTGTCAGGGAAGAGAAGAAGAAGAAATTAGTCAAGCTATCTGATGGGCGTGTATTACCTAAAGAGGAATTAGAGGATGGTGATAAACCCCTAATTCTTATGGAGAGAGAACATACAGAGCCTATTATCAGATGGTATAAGCTTAATGGTATTGAGATATTAGAAGAGACAGTATGGGTAGGTGATCGTATTCCTGTCATTCCTGTCTTTGGTGATGCTCTACTTGAGGATGGACAGAGAATATATTCTGGTCTGGTTCGTAAGGTAATGGAAGAGCAGATGATGTTAAATGTAGCCAAGACTACGGCTATAGAATTAATTGCTGCTACTCCAAAAACACCTTGGATTGGTCCTACAGGCTTTGTGGGAGATAGAAAGAATGATTGGCAAGATGTTAATATCAAGAATCTGGCCTATTTAGAGTATGAAACACGCGACGACATGGGTAATGAGCTACCGGCTCCTACCAGAAATGTCCAAGAACCACCTATACAGGGTGTTTTAGAGCTAATGAACACCATTGAGAATGATATTAAGGGCACAAATGCCCTATATGATCCTTCTATGGGCCAGAAAATCAGTAATCAGTCTGGTGTAGCGGTTAAGGCTCTACAGAGTGCTGGTTCAATGGGTAATTACCATTATTCTGACAATTTAAGTAGGGCTATTAGGCTTCAGGGTCGTATATTCCTTGATCTAATACCTAAAATCTATTCTGAAAAGACTGTTATTAGGATTGTTGGTATAGATGATAAGCATAAGATGATTACTATTAATGGTGATGGTAGCCCTGAAGAGACTGGAATTGAAACAGTAGATGGTGTAGCCAAGATTTATGATGTTACTACCGGTAAATATGACATCACTGTGACTGCTGGACCTTCCTACCAGACCAAGAGACAAGAGAATGTCAGCATGTTGTTTGATCTGGCCGGTAAAGACCCCGCTCTGATGAATGTAGCGGGTGATCTGATCGTTTCCCAGCTAGACAGTCCCATTGCCATCCAGCTACGTGAGCGTCTTGAAAAAGCCCTTCCTCCTGGTCTTCTGGAGGATAAGGATGCTGATAAGAGCATTCCTCCAGCCATACAGCAACGTCTACAGCATGACCAGCAGATAATTCAGCAGCTAACCCAGACCCTCCAGAAAGAGACTGAATTGGCTGATAAGGTCCAGGCTGGGGAACAGACCAAGCTACAAATTGCCCAGCTAAATCAACAGACAGAATTGATGAAGGCTAAGGCTGATATGGAGCACCAGTCTAATATGCTGCTCTTTAAGGAAGAATTAGCTGATATGAAGAATAAGCATCAGATGACTCATGAAATGGCTGTACAGCTTCAGAAACACATATTAGACGTAGATAAGCTTCATCATCAGGCAGCTAATGATGTAATACAACAATCTGTAGGTGCTGCTCTTAATCCACAGCCTGAACCACAGACCCTACAAGAGCCTAAAGCACCAGCTAAAATTACTCCTCCGGCTTAATTAATGAGCTATCCAGTAGGAACATCAATATCTTATGTAGCTTCAGCTTCTACTGCGGGTCTACCTTCAGATACCTTTACCTACTCATGGACATTTGACGATGGTGCTACAGGTGTCAATGCCTCTCTAAATCATACCTGGGGAACAACAGGATTACATAGTGCTACCGTTACAGCTACTGATACTAATACATTTGGTACAGCAACAGCAAGTAATTCAATTCAGGTAGATCCTTATACCTGGGCTAATATCGGCTCAGGAGCTATATTACAAACCAATTCAATAGGATTACAGCTATCTCCTACCTCTGTTATGATGTGTGGAGGAGGGCAGGGATCTACCAAGACAACACAAGTATTTAATGGAACCTCCTGGTCTTATGGTTCTACTATGAATTACTACAGATATCTACCTTATTATTCGAGAGGAGCATCTGTACAATTACACGATGGAACATGGTTAGTAGCTGGTGGAACCTGGAATTTTAATTACACAGGATGGATTGATGGCTCTGGTAAGACAGCAGAGACTTATGATCCTGTATCTACTCATTGGACAGTAACCGGGCTAATGAATAATGCCAGAGGAGCAGGTGGCTTATTATTGCTTCTGCCTAGTGGAAAGGCTGCTATTTTTGGTGGTATGCTTTCAACAACAAAGACTTATGAAGTATATGATCCTACTACTAGAACATGGGCTTATCAAGATGCCTTTAATAATGCTTACGAGCTTCCTGGTGCTATAGAAGGTAATTCTGGTTTATTTCCATCTGGTCTTACATTAGCAGATGGTAGATTATTTGTTATAGATGCTGGTAATACAAGTGGACATACCTATATCTATACAGAGTCTACTAATACATGGTATATTGGTCCTGATTTACCTGCCTTTGATACTGCTAATCAGCGTGGCTTTATTGTACAATCTGGAAATTATGTCTATACATCTGGCTATGATGATACAAATCAACAATTCTTTTCCAGGTATGATTTAACAGCTAATACATGGACTAGATTAGCAGATTGTCCTTATCCTGCTGGTGATTTAACAGCTATAGCTATGTCTCATGGAATTATGGTATATGGATGTAGTCAGAATACACCACATCCTACAAGTGTCTGTTCTTACTATTATATATTTGCTACTAATACATGGTCTACATATAATTACTATGACATCAGTAGAGCTTATCAGGTATATAATACTACTCCAGCTATGACTATAAATGGATATCCTTTACTTATAATGGCAGATGGTACAAATGCCTATCCAGCAGAAAAATTTCAAGGTAGCTAGTAAATCTTACTATAATAAGATATGAACACATTAATAAGAGACTTGGACTCTTAAAACCATGAACAATCTTGGAGAACACCCATGAGTACTGAATACAATGATATGAATGTTATTCTTGTTAAAGCTAAGGCTGATAAGGAATTAGCCAAGGCAGCAGAAATAGCAGAGGTAGCTAAAAAGGCTGCTGAAAACAAAGAAATCTTAAAGTCTGTGGTCAATGAACCCGAACCAGTAGCATCAGACACTACTAAAGAGGAAGAAGTAGAAGTAGAGGTATCAGAGGATGCTGTATTAGCATCTGATGAAGAAAACCAAGAAAATACTGAAGTCCAGGCAGATGAACCTGCTAAACAACCACGAAGCAAAGCCGCTGAAAAGCGTATTGCTAAGCTGGTGAAAGAGAGAGAACAGCTTAAGGGCCAATTAAATCTCCTTCAAAACAACCAGCAATCTTCTCAATCAAATCAAGTACCCCAGCAAATCCCTATTGATCCAAGCATTATTGATCCAGCATTTCCCAATCCAGCTAATTATAAGGATGGTGTAAATGACATTGATTATCGTTTAGATGTTAGGGAATATCAAAGGGAACAGGCAAAGAAAGATATAAATTTCAAGACAGCTATCAAGGCTGCTATTGAGAAATATCCAGATTTACCAGAATTGATAGCAGAAGATGCCAGCCGTACAAATGCTACGATGGCTCAAATGATAAAGGAAAGTCCAGTATCAGCAGACTTATTCTACTACCTAATGGCTAATCCAGAGGTAAGTAATAAGATAGCTGAAATGTCTCCCACTCAGTCAGCCAAGGAGATAGGAAAGATAGAAGCAAAATTGGAGGATAAGGCTAAGACAGCTACACCCTCAGCTAAAAAGGTAGCAAACCTACCCGCTCCACTTACACCTATTAAATCTACCAAGGCTGCTGGAACCTCACTTAAACAAAGTAAATATACCGTGTATTAATATTATGAAGACATGTTCTAAATGTAAAATTGAAAAATCTATAGAGTGTTTTTCCAAGGATAAAAACCGTAAAGTAGGTATTTATCCTAGATGTAAAGATTGTTGTGCTACTTATAGACTTTCCGTTACTAAAGAGTCTAGAAAACAATACAATGATAAATACATCAAGTCAGATAAAGGTAAGGAAGTAAGACACACCTACTCTATCTCTGATAAAAAGAAGCAACAAGACAAACAATATATAAAGACAGAAGCTGGTAAGAATACTAGAAAGATGGCACAAAAGACATATTTCTTAAACCACCCTAATTTAGAAGATTTAAGAGCAATAAGAAGCTATATTACTTTTGTTATTAAACCTTCTATCCTTGAACGAGATAATTATTCTTGTCAATTATGTAAAATAAATAGAAACCTTGTTATTCATCATGTAATACCCGTAAAGATTGATCCCTCACAAATACTTAATCCTGCTAATTTAATAACCTTATGTAAAAATTGTCATAAAAAAGCGCATAATGGTTCTTGGCATGATCTAAACAAAACAATAGCTTTACATTTGACCCATTTAATAAAGGAAATATAAAAATGGCTATAAGTTCTAATATTTTCAACAATAGAGTTGAAATTACCGCTTCTGCTCTTGATACCGTCAAGAACAATTGCCAGATGGCTTCTCGTGTAGCCAGACGCTGGGATGGTGACTATCTTCAGTCTACAAAGATTGGTGATACCCTCAATGTCCGTGTCCCTGGTTTCTACCCATATCGTTCTGGTGCTACTGCTAACCCCACTGGCTACAATGATACCTATGTGCCTGTCGCTTTGGCTCAGGGTGGTGCTGACATTATCCTAACCAGCAAAGAGCTAACCCTCAATGTTGATGAATTCAAAAAGAACGTAACAGATCCTCTCATGGCTACTGTATTCCAGCAAATTGATGCCAGCATCATAGCTCAGGCTAAGCTCTTTAATCAATTCTATGGTAAAGTAGGTACTGCTATCACCAATTTAGTACCCTTCCTAGATGCTAAAGCTGTCATGGAAACACAGTCTGCCGTACGTGATGACGGTAAATTATCTGGTCTATTAAACCCCTACATGCAGGCTGGCATGATCGGTGGAATGTCTACCTTACTCAATCCTTCCAAGGAAATCAGTGATCAGTACCGCATTGGTTCTATTGGTAATGCTGGTGGTTTAGACTTCTTCTCTACTGCTAATGCTCCTACTCAGACTTGTGGTACATGGTCTGGTACCTTAACCGTAACAACCACTCTACCCTCTGAAGGTGCTACTTCCTTCACTATTGCTGGCATGACTGGTACCTTCAATCCTGGTGAGAATTTCACTATTGCTGGTGTCCATGCTGTCAACCCACAGGGTAAGGGAACACAGGGCGAATTAAAGCAATTCGTAGTAACCAGTCAGGTTGGTTCTACCGTCAATTTCAGCCCTGCAATGTATACCGCTGCTTCTGGACCTCTTCAGAACATTGACGCTCTACCTATTTCTACGGCTGCTGTCTATCCTTGGGGTGTTGATGCCTCCTCTGCTCTAGCTGCTGGTACTGGTCAGGTAGTCAAGACCTCCTTAGCTTTCCATGAAGATGCTATTGCCTTTGGTATGGCTGATATTATGGATGTCGATTCCTTCGGTGGAGCTTCAAGCACACGTATGAAGGATGATCAGTCTGGTCTTCGTTGCCGTTCACTCTTCTGGTACAACGGTGTTGACGATACCGCTCTCTTCCGTTTAGACGTTCTATTTGGTGCTGCCCAGCTTCGTCAGGGCTTTGGTGCGAAAGTAATTCAGTAATCTAACCGATAAGGGAGATTAAAACCCTCCCTTATCATCTCTATATCATTCTAAAAAGGAAATAATAATATGGCTAATACCCCCTACCAAACAACCGACGCCCTTAATAGTGGCCAAGGTACACAGTATCAAGCTGTGGGCTTCTATGGAGCTACTGGTGTTACCGGTCCTATCGGTGTCACTGGTTCTATCTCTAACACTGGTTCTACTGGTGCTCTCAAGAACCTAATCACGGCTCTTGCTTCTGCCAATTTAATCAAAGACAACACATCAGCCTAATAAAATAGACTGTACAGCATAACAGCTACCTCTCTTCGGACAGGTAGCTGTTTCTATAATAAGAGTGAGGTCAATGTGTCTAAATATCCTTGTTTTCTATATCATCCAATCAAACCAGCCTTTATTTGTCCTTCTGAAGAATTCCTATTATCTCTTAAAGATCATGATGAGTATGAATTTGAACCCTTTACTGGACCAAGAGCTATTAAAGATAAGAAGTATGAACCAAAAGCATGTTCTGAATGTCTTAAATTAAAATTAAAGAATAATCAGCTTGAACAGGACAAAGAAGAGCTTAAATCTGAAATAGATAGACTTCGTATAGCTATTAAAATGAATCAAAAAGATATAAAAAAAGATGCTGCTAAAAGTAAAAGTGAAAAAATTAAGGCAGCATGGGCTAAACGTAAAGAAAAAGCTAAAGTAGGAGTCTAACAATGATTGTTTCAGCACAGCAAGCGATTGATACAGCAGCTAAATTATCAGGTGTTTTAGGTACAGGTACTCTATTAACATCACAAGAATATGAGGATATTCTATTTATTCTTAATTCTATGCTTGATCGCTGGAATTTGACAGAATTATTAATGTATGCTCGTAGTAGCTATACATTTCCATTCGTTTCGGGAAAACAATCTTATACATTAGGTACTGGTGGTGATTTTAGTACACCAAGACCAGCTAAAATAGAAAAATTATCAGTCTTATATCCAGGAACAGGTACAGCTACTATTGAATTACCATTAGATGCTACCTTTAATTTAGAACAATGGCAGAATATATGTGTTAAGAGTACACCTTCTGTATATCCATTAGCTTGTTATATAAGACCAGAATTCCCTGATATGGTTCTTAATTTCTGGCCAATTCCATCAGGTCCAGCATCTGTTATTCTCTATACTTGGGATCAGATGCCTAATCTTGTTAATCTCACTGATATCATCGAGCTTCCACAAGGTTATAGTGATGCTATAATTTATAATTTGGCTGTACGTATCTGTCAAATGTTTGATCGTGTGCCTTCTCCACAGCTATTAGATGAAGCAAAACAGGGTAAACACGATATTAATGATATCAATGCTGGTGCTGTAGCTTTACATTTAGATCCAATGTTTTTAGGTAATAATCCCAATAATAATTTAGCAGCCAAATCATTTGGTTATGTCGTTCTATAAGGAGCAATAAATGGCTAAGAAAGAAAAAGAAGTAGGTATCTCTCCAAAGGCATCCAAGGAAGCCAAGAAGCTGGATGAGAAAATGGACAAGGCTAAAAGCGTCAAAGAAGGATCAAAAGAAGACCTTAAGCTTGATGCTAAAATTAATAATGCCGATAAAAAAAGCAAATTAAAATCTATTAAAGAATACTAAGGAGATACTATGTTTACACCTAATTCATTTGGTACAGCCAGTGCCATTTCTACTATGCCTGTCATTCTTCTTGAGCCTTCTAATGGTACAGCTACATTTGAAGATGTTTGTAATAATGCTGGTGCTTCAGCTACTTTAGTCTTTGAGGGTTCAGTATCTGGAAACAATTGGAATGCGATAGGTTCGTCTATGGTACTTTCAAATACTACACCTGGATTCGCTACCACAACAGGTCTAAATTATAATTTCTACAGATGTAGGGTAACAGCCATAGCAGGTACTAATGCTTTAGTCACTGCTTATATGGGATCTTAAAAGCGGTCTAATGAGCTATGTATCTTACTCTCATCAATTCTTTGATCAGGATAATAATCCATTATCCTACGGTTATTTGTGGACATATGAGAGTGGAACAGATACACCTTCTTGGACTTATAAAACAGTAAGTGGAAATTACACCTGGAACCCTTGGCCTCTCCAATTAGATGCTACGGGTTCTGCTACTTGTTTTTTAGATGATAACGTTAGATATACATTCAATTTAACAGATATTAATCAAGTAAAACAAGCCAATTATCCTGTAGACCATATACTTGTTAATAATACAGCTACTATCCATATATATGCTTCGTTTGTAATATCACATTCTGGTCTTACAGTAAGCTATGGAGCACCTGGAATATCTTATACCTTTACTCCTACTGTTACGGCTGATCCTCCATATGCTTCTGGTCCCTTTACTTATCACTGGGATTTTGGTGATGGAAGTACATCTACGAGTACTATTCCTACACATACCTATAGCTCATCAGGGACATATAACATTACATTAAGTATAGGTATTCTGAATACTCAATATTCTACTGCTATTATAAATCCATTTACTGTCTATCAAACCACTGTAGTAATTACAAGTCCTATATAATATGTATTGAGGAATAAAATGATTTCAGCTTACCTTTTTAGAGCTACAGATAGTAATAATTTACCGCTTGTAGGTGGTAAGCTTTATACGTATCAAAATGATTATACTACACCAAAAGCTACTTATACAGATGCTACAGGTCAATATCTTGCTTCAAATCCTTTAATATTAGACAATTCTGGAACAGTAACAGTATATGCTGTTGAAAATAGTGCTGTATATGTAAATTTATTTAATCAGAATAGTGTACAACAATCTGGATATCCTACCAGCTTCATAATGCCTAACCTGTCTGGTATTCCTGCTCCTGGCCCAGCAAACATCCTCATTCCTGGTCCAATAGGGCTACCAGGAACCACGGGAGCTACTGGATCTGTCGGACCTACCGGAGTCACAGGAGCAGGTGTTACAGGAGCTACTGGACCATCTGGTGCCACTGGATCTGGTGCTACGGTTTTTAGCACTCAATACAATGTAACAGGAACCGGAAGAATAATTGGTAATACCTATACTAATACAAATGGTAAGCCAATGTATGTATCAATACAATGCTCTGTTGGATCAGGTAATAATACACTTGCCCTTACTATAGCAAGTGTTGTTATGGCTGCTACATCTGCTAATTCTCCTAATTCATTGACTGTATCAGGTATTGTTCCATCAGGTGCTTCCTATGTGGTTTCATTCCCTCAAGGAACAGGATCTGTTGTTTCTTGGGTGGAGACTTACTAATGGCAAAGCAACAAGGGTTAATAGGACCATCCTATACGTTAAGAACAGCCAATTATGATGCTCAAAGAACCATCAACATGTTTCCAGAGATGAATGAGCTTCAGACTGGAAAAGAACAGGAAGTAGCTCAATTAGTATCAGTCCCTGGACAGATATTAGTAGATATGCTACCTAAATCTCCTATTAGAGCCTTATATTTTACGTCTTTTGGCTACATTGTTTGCGTAGCTGGAAATACGGTATATTATCTAAATAGTCCAGATAAAGGATTAACATGGACTAATCCTACTGTAATAGCAGATTTAACAACATCTACTGGTCCTGTTTGTATATCAGATGGTATTCCAAATTACCTAAATGGTGTTGCTAATACAGGTATGGTAAATCAGGTAGTAGTAGTAGATGGTTCAAATTATGGTGTAGTATTTGAAGAAGGTACTACAAATGCTATACAGCTTAATAATGGTAATAGCTATAATGGAGCCTCCTTTGTTACCTTCCAAGATGGCTTCTTCATATTTACCCAAAATTCTCAATCTCCTACAGTCTTCTTTGCTGCTGATCCTCTAAATATATCTGATTTAGATGAGGTAACAGTCAATCTTGGTCCTGACTACGTTTCAAGGGTCATTTCTGATCATGATATTCTCTGGTTCTTTGGTGGACGTTCATCTTCTGTTTGGCAGAACACTGGTGGTTCTCTGTCTTCCAATATCTTCCAGCAGATCCCAGGATCTTATGCTGAAGGTGGTTGTGCCTTCCCACAGACCATAGCCAAGTGTTCTGGCCAGCTAATGTGGCTACAGAGCGATGAGAGAGGGTTTGGACAGGTCTTTCAGGGTGCTGGATACAGAGGAGTCAGAGTCTCCAATCATGCCGTAGAAACCTGGATACAGTCCTTTGCTGACCTCTCTGGAGCTACTGCCTGGACCTATCAAGATGGAGGTCATTCCTTCTATGCCCTCAATATCCCAACAGCTACTACTACATGGGTTTATGACTTAAATACAAAAATGTGGAGTGAAAGAGCCTTCTATAAGAATGGTGTCTTCAATAGAGACTTAATTGAACATCATATTACTTTGTATGGTCCTAATTATAATAACATCCACCTTTGTTCTGGCTATAATTCTAATAGGCTTTATACTTTATCTAATAGCTCATATATTCTCGAAACAGAACCAATCTATAGAATGAGAACATCTCCACACGCTTCTAATGGTCTGGATAGAATTTTCTTCTCTCAAGCACAAATAGATTTAGAGACAGGTGTTGGTTTAGATGGCGATGGTTATGCCTATCCCACTGGTTATAATCCAGTAGGCTATACAGATAATGCTATCAATATACCTCTCAATGGTAATGGAACAAGTGGAATATATACAATTGTTGGTAATGATGGAAATCCAGCAATACCAGCTTCCTTACCTTCAATAAGTGCTTCTGGTACATGGAGTAATTCTGTTTCTTGGACTCCTGGAACGTCTGTAATCACTGTCAATCCAACAACATTTACTATTCCAAGTACTGTATTTGGAATGGGAACAGGAAATTTATCTAATTATACCTTTACTTCTGGTGGTTTAGCTTCTGGTACTGTTGTTAATAGTGCCACTATAACAGCAACAGATTGGAGAGGTTCTTATGATCAATCTACTACTCCAATTTCTAATATGTGTACAGATTCAGAAGATTTTGCTGATACTGGCACATGGTCATATGATGGGTGTACAATAGCTCCATCATCCTGGAATCAATATCCTACTGTTACTACTGGTGTATATAGACCATCTACAAATACACCAAGTACGTCTTCTGGTTCTATCACAAATCCAACATACGCTTATAATGCTACATATGATACATTAAAGGTATCTGGAACATCAGCACTATTTCAGGCTTCTGGTGGGACTTCTGGTACTACCTTTGCTCAAGATATTTATTCTAATTTTGGTGTTGGACTTAATATTAAGGGTACTCTGAATATATGCCTATCAAGTCTATCTCCTAATTCAAGCATAACCGGTCTTTTCTTCGCTCAAGTATATCATTCTATAGATGGTGGTACTAATTGGATTTTAGATGAACAGGCTTCTGGTGGTCTTGCCAGTCCAGGAAATCAACCAGATTTCAATACGGCTCTACCTGTTGTAATTAATCTATCCGTTCCAGATATTTCATTATTACAAGTAAAGGTTGTAGCTGGTACAGATAGAACAGCACCAGGAACAGAAATAGTAAATGTATATGATGTTGTCTTCATTAAACAAGCTGTAAATGTAGATTCAACCATATTACAAAATGCTCCAGATGGTAATAATACAGGTACTTATCTAATAGAAGATACTTCAAATGGTTATCATGCTATTGAGTGTTCTTATACTCCTAAACATATAAGTGACCATGTTTGTGCTTCTGTATATTACCAGATAGGTGATTCTTCAAGAAATTTAGAATTAGCCGTAATAGGACAACAAGCTGTATTTACTGGTTCTATTACTGGTAATCAGCTAACCATATTAACGCCTCCTACCTCTGGAGCAATATCTGTTGGAATGTCTATTGAGGGTACTGGTATTCCTTCTGGAACAACAATAGCATCAGGAACGTCAAGCCCTTATACCTTATCAATAACATTCCCTACACCAATTCTGCCTACTACATTAACATGCTATAATTTCTTGGCTCATGGTCTATTTAGTCCAGCAGGAGTAGCAACAGTATTACCTAATGCTACATTAGGTACAGCTAATATGGTTGCTGTAGGTACTGTATTCTCTGGTTCAATTACTGGTAATCAATTAACCGTAAATGAATTATATACAGGCACATTAAATGTAGGTAATACAATATTAGGAACAGGAATACCAGGAGGAACAACAATAACATCTGGTACATCCAGTCCTTATACTATCTCATGGGCGGCTACAACACCTGTTCTAAGTGAAATAATGTCTGCTACTGGTGGTTCAAGTACTGGTATATATAGATGTTATGTAGAAGGAACAGAATTAGATTTAGGTACTCATCATGCCGGTATATATCTACATGATACCAATAGTCAATATGGTAATCAGTATATAGGTAATGGAGCCTCAAAGATAGGAATATGGGGTTTCCAGATTCAGAATACCTCATTGTCTCAATACATTAAGTCTACCAATGGAGTAGTAGGAACAGACTATGTTACTCCTAATCTTACAACAGGAACAGTAGAATTCAATATACCTCCTTATAATGGTGCTACTTTATCTTGGCATGGACAAGTACATGGTCAGAGTGTTAATCCTACACTCTATTTAGCTACATTTACTTATACACGTTATCCACTTACCACTGTATATATAGGTGTAGATCCACAAATAAGATTATCTTACAGTGACGATGGAGGGCATACATTTAGCCCTGAAATGTCTACAGCAATTGGTAAGGTTGGAACATATTTATCAAGATGTATTTGGCGAAGATTAGGTATGAGTAGAGATAGAACATGGAGAATAACGTGTTCAGATCCTATCAAATTCTCTCTAATAGGTGCTGAATTTAGAGTGAAGAAGGGTGAATTAGGATAATGGCAAATCAGAACCCTAAAAATAATGTATTCTATCTCCCTTACCAAATACCTGTTGTTGATAGTCAAGGTAAATTAACCCCAGCATGGCAAGCTGCTTTTGCTCAGGGTATAGTGCCTGCTCTACAAGGACTTGGCTCTTCTGGTTCTACCGGAAGTGGTGGGACTGGAATCACAGGCTCTACTGGTCCTGCTGGAGCTACAGGAGCACAGGGTTATCAGGGTAATGCTGGATATACTGGATTAACCGGCATTCCTGGCAATGTAATTATCGTAAATCAGCCTGCTCATGGTTTTTCTACTAATAATGCTATCTTTCATAATGGTACTCAATGGCAATTAGCATGTGCTAATAATATTGCTACTCTTGCTATAGCTATTGCTGTTGTTATTGATGTAGATAATTTTACATTATATTTAGTATCTCAAATACCTACTGGATTAATAGGTCTTACTGCTGGTCAATATTATTTTGTAAGTGATACTACTCCTGGTGCTATTACTGTTACAGAACCTACTAATCCTTTATCTTATTCTAATCCTATACTTTATGCTATATCAGCTACATCTGGAATTGTTTTACCTTATAGACCCAGCCAAGTAGTACCAAATTTATTTTCAGTAGCTGGTACCACAGGAAATACAGGACCGACAGGAGCCACGGCTGGTAATACAGGTGTAACCGGTGCTACTGGTGTTATGGGAAACACTGGAATGACTGGCAGTACTGGTCAATCTGGAAATACAGGTTTTACAGGAGCTACTGGTAATTCTATTACTGGTTCTACAGGTAGTACTGGTATCACTGGTCCTACAGGTTTACTTGGTCCTACTGGTCCTGGTGGTGGAAATACTGGACCAACCGGTGCTACAGGTGCTGCTGGTACTAATGCTGGTCTTAATTTAGACGGAGGTATGTCAAGTACTATCTATACCTCAACACAGAATTTAAACGCAGGTGGAGCTAATTAAATGGCAATAATAATACAATTACGAAATGATACCTCTTCAAATTGGTTATCTTGGAATCCAATTTTAGCTCTTGGTGAATGGGGATATGAGACTGATACCTTAAGAAATAAGGTAGGTGATGGTGTCACTAATTGGAGTCTTCTTCCTTACTATGGTTTAGGACCAACAGGTAATACTGGTCCTACAGGTATGACTGGAAAGACAGGATTGACTGGACAGTCTGGTAAGACTGGTCCTACAGGTGGTACTGGTCTGACTGGTAATACTGGACCTACTGCTAACACAGGAGCCACTGGACCTACTGGACCATCTATAACCGGTGGTACTGGCTTGACTGGCAATACAGGATTATCAGGAAATACTGGAGCTACTGGAAGTCAAGGTAATACAGGATTAACCGGTAATACTGGACCTACGGGAATACAAGGAAACACAGGCTTAACAGGCAACACAGGACTATCAGGTAATACCGGACCTACTGGACCATCTATAACAGGTAGTACAGGTATACAAGGTACAACAGGAAATACCGGTGTCACTGGAGCTACTGGTGCTGGTATCTCTGGCTCTACTGGTAATTCAGGACCAACAGGAAATACTGGCAATACCGGTGTCACTGGAGCTACTGGTGCTGGTGTTTCTGGTGCTACTGGTAATTCTGGCCCAACAGGAAATACCGGTGTCACTGGAGCTACTGGTGCTGGAATTCAGGGAAGCACAGGTAATACCGGAGCTACTGGTGCTGGCTACACAGGTTCCACAGGTAGCCAAGGCAACACAGGACCAACAGGAAATACAGGTGCTGGTCTTCCTGGTGTGACTGGACCTACCGGACCTACTGGTGTTGGTGCTTCTTCTACAGACTTCACAGGAACCACAGGTGCTACAGGTTATCCCCTATTTGCTACTACTCCTGGTGGTTCTGTCTTCCAAACAGACTCGTCTGATCTAATGTATGTAGGCTCTACATCCACATTATGGGCAACAAATCTTTATTCTAATGGTGTTCTATATGCTGGAGCCGCTGGTGGTGGTGAATCGGCAGATACATTTACCTTAAATGGTGTAAATCAAAATCCCATTATTTCATCCTCAATCATTGATACTGGTTCTCTTGCTGCTCCATATAATTCTAATTTATGGCTAAACAAACACTCTACAGTATCACCAGCGATATTAACAGCTTCTCTATCTAATGCTGCTTCTGGTTCACACGTAGCTATAACCAATTCACAAGCCATCTTTACCTTACAAGCTGTAGCATGTGGTCAGGCTTCTACTTATGCTCCCTTTGGTTCTATCACATTCTCTGCTGATACTACTGGAACAATATCAGGTACATCTACACCTGGACAGATTGGTTTTTATACAACACCAAATAATAGCATAATTCCAACATTAGCTATGACTATCAATAACGCTCAACAGGTATTAATAGGTCAAGTCCCTGTTTCTACAATAGGATTAGACCTAGCAATAAAATCATCTCTATATCTCGTATAATATAAGAAAAGGAATTACATCAAATGACAGCAAATACTACTCCAATTTTTTCAAGATTAGGTGACATTGAAGGAGCCGCTACCCTATTATTAGCTCCTAATGATTATACAGGTCAGGCAGCAGGTAATGCTGTAGTCTATACGGCTGATCAGACAAACGGTGGTTTTGTCCAGAGATTAAGATTTAAGGCTCTTGGCTCTAACGTTGCCTCTGTAGCACGTATTTACATCAACAACGGTCTTGGCTCCTTTGCTTCTATGGCCTCTGCTGCTCAGACTCCTACAGGTACTCCATCTAGCTCTGGTGGAACATTAGCTACAGGTACTTACTATGCAAAGATTATAGCCGTTGACCAATATGGAGCATGTACTGCTGCTGGTACTGAAAGTGCTGGTGTTTCTGTTACAGGTCCAACAGGTTCTATTGCTTGGGCTTGGACTGCTTCTACTGCTGCTGTTAGCTATATTATCTGTGTAGGTGTTGCTGCTGGTGCTGAACAGACCTACTTTACCTCAAGTACTAATTCCTTCTCACAGACCGCTCCTATTGCTACTGCTTCATCTCCTTATGGACCAACAACCGGTAAAGATACACCAAATGGTCTAGTAGGAAACAATTGGTTCTACGGTGAAGTAGCGTTACCTCTTACTACAGCTATTGCTACAACATCTACAGCAGATGTTGATTATCCAATGAATATAGCTTTAGCTCCTGGCTACAGAATTATTGCTGGATTAGGTACTGCTGTAGCTGCTGGTTGGGCTGTAACGGTTATTGCTGGAAAATACTAATGCTAGATTATTCTCATATTCCTAATCAATACGGGTCTAACGTACAGGTATTTGGTGGTAATTCTCCTGCTGCTGGTGTGACTTGGCAATCATGGATTAAACCAAGAGGTATCAGTATGGTCCACATACTGCTTCTTGGTGGTGGTGGTGCCGGTGCTGGTACTTTCAATGGTGCTGCTGGTGCTGCTGGTGGTGGAGGTGGTGGAGGTTCTGCTGCTCAATCTGTTGGCCTATTTCCTGCCGCATTCCTTCCAGACGTATTATCCATATCAGTAGGTATGGGTGGTTTAGGTGTTACTGGTGCTGTTGGTGGTGCCGGTGTAGCTTCATATGTATCTGTAATTGAAAACACTACAGCCAATCATCTATTAATGGTAGCCAATGGTGGTGGTGCTGGTGGTATGGGTACTTCTGCTGCTCCTGGTACTGCTGGTACTGCTGGTACTGTTACTACTATTGCTAACAGTCCATTATCAGGATTAGGTATTATGGCTGTTGCTGCTACTAACGTATCATTAGTAGGACAGGCTGGTGCTGCTGGTGGTACATACAATGGTGCCGTAGGTGGATCAGTAACCCTACCTGTGACTGGATTAATCGTTACTGGTGGTGCTGGTGGTGCTTCATTAGGTTCTGGTAATAGTACTCCTGGTTGGGCTGGTGGTGGTATCACTACTCCTGCTGGTAATCTCTTCTTTCCGACTTTATCAGGTGCTCCTGCTCCTGGTGTTGGTCTCGCTGGGGCACCGGGTTCTAATGGTCTAAATTATATAAATAAGCTTTTCTATTTCTATGGTGGTTGTGGTGGTGCCGGTTGTGGAATAACCTCTGGTGGTGCTGGTGCTGCTGGTGGTGCTGGTGGTTGTGGTGGTATTGGTTGTGGTGGTGGTGGAGCAGGATCTGGTATTACGGCTTCTGCTACTTTCCCTGGTGGTAATGGTGGTAATGGTATCTGTGTAATTACATGTTGGTAAATAATGAGTAATAATGTTGTCACTAAGACTAATGCTGGCCTTGTAGGTGCTACTGGCTATACCGGTGTTACTGGACCTACAGGTGCTACGGTTGGAAATACTGGTGCTACAGGAGGAATAGGTGCTACCGGAAATACAGGACAAACAGGTAACACAGGCAATACGGGACAAACGGGAACGACAGGAAATGCTGGCTACACTGGTATCACTGGCAATAGCGGAACGACAGGGCAGACTGGACCTACTGGTTCGCAAGGTATCACCGGGAATACAGGCAATACTGGTACCAGCGGCAATACTGGTGGTACTGGTAGTAGTGGTGCTACTGGCGGTACTGGTGTAACAGGTGCTACTGGTGTACAAGGAAATACAGGTAATTCTGGAGCTACTGGAACACAGGGCAATACAGGACAATCTGGAGCTACTGGTATTCAGGGTAATACAGGACAGTCTGGAGCTACTGGTGCTTCTCTTACAGTAACAGATGATACCTCTACTAATACTACCTATTATCCAACCGTAGCTACTACTATTGGTGGTTCTACATTAAAAACATCTTCTACCAAATTAACATATAATCCATCTTCTGGTGCTCTAGGTGCATCATCTTTTGTATCTGCTGGTGGAGTAAGCACTGTTACTGGGCTATCTTCATCCAGTGCTAATGGAATACTTAATATGTCTTCCAAAGCAGCAGGAGCTAATAATGGACAGATACTATTAAATAATGGAACAGGAACAAATT
>Ga0214219_1000350_pt1 | contig 20038 bp, 17 predicted proteins | sample TroBogypolimnion_26_FD_153057 | JGI IMG/M metagenome (GOLD analysis project Ga0214219, IMG submission 153057) | Freshwater microbial communities from Trout Bog Lake, WI - 25JUL2007 hypolimnion | ecosystem: Environmental > Aquatic > Freshwater > Lake > Hypolimnion/Profundal zone | place: Trout... | reverse complement strand
AAAGGGATTCCTCATTCATAGATAGCCTCCAAAGATTATGATCCGCTACGTATAGTTTAAATCATTTTCTATCTTGAGGGGGTGCGGAATGCCGGTTATGTGGTCTTATTCCGGCCTACAACTACCTAGCGTCAAGTATGTTAAAACGCTACAGTACTTATTAAAGGCTCACGTATTGTTTTTAAAACGCTTAAGCAATGTGTGTGATAATTATCTTTAGGGTTAAATAGAGCAACTAACGGCCAAAATCATAACTAAATCTTGTTTTGTAAAATAGCTTTAATGCCCTGCTTCACATTAGCAGAAGAAACTAAAGTTTCGGCACCTTCGCCTAAGTCTAACTGCGAAAAAATCGCATAAGCGCTATTTTCTTGGGAAATAGGCTCGGAAGTTTCAAGCAATATCAATTTAGCGTGCTTCCCAAACCAGTTTTTGTAAATAGCAGGCAAACATATTTGCCCATCTTTTTCAATCATTCACAACAGTCATCCAACTTTCTAACGGTTTTCCGAATTCCTGAGCAACTTCTTCGGTCAGATAAATAGTTTTGTAAAGTTTTTTCAATATAGATAGCGCATCAATATTGTCTAACACGATCAGACAACTGGTATTCGAAATAATGTTAGGCATTTTCAAAATCCTGCATGATATCTTCAGCAGGATAATTTAGAACTGATACTTGATAACGCCCCAACAGCTCCATAAAAGTTCTTTTAGAAAGACCTGTCATTTGCGCGGCTTGCCCTAACGATAACACACCTTTTTCATACAATTTACTAGCAAGTAGCATTTGAATTTCCTGCGTATCTATGTTTATAAAATCAGGAAGTTGTATTTGTAAAGAGCGTAACCCGACACAATCGTAGAGTCCCCTCTTAAGTTGGCAGCCATTAAAACTCAACTAGAACTTGCCATTATCGATTGCCATTCAAAGAGTTTAAGTATGGATTATGATGTTAATGTTATGAGTTAAAAATCGTTACATTGACTTTAGCAGCGGCTTTTCTTAAATCTAAATCTAATGTGGCTAATGGCACATGATGACGTAATGCTAATTCTAAATAAGCCGCATCATAAACTGACAAATTATGAGCATTAGCTAAGGTAAATGTTTCAGCCATGGCTTTTTTTGCTGTTTGTAAGTCAACCATAAGCGGTAATTGAAGCACCAAATCTAAAAACTGGTGCATTTGCGTGCTAGTTAACCATTGACGCTTATGGGCACGCGCCACTACATTTGCTGCTTCTAAATGCCATAAATTAGGAACTAAAAAAAGAGTATCGGTGAGACGATCTAGCACTTTTTCGGCATACATTAAATCTGAATCACTGCCATCTTTAAAACACCAGCGCATAGCAACTGAATTATCCAAGACTAAACTAGGCACGTCCTTCCTCGATTAATGCCTTAATTTCTTGCTTAGATACAGTCTGCGTCACGCGAAACTTTTTAATAGCATTAATTAAGTCTTCTGCGTTTTTTATTTGTTTATTAGGTGCTTCATAAATAATAGCCAATTTCGCTTTACCTTCAGGAATTTCATCAGGTAACACTAAATTGAGATGGTGATTTTTAGGAATATCGGTTTCTATTTCATAATAGGCTTGCATGATGGGACTCCTAAAATTATGCACTGTATGACTGTTTGGTAAGGCTTAATAATACATGTAAGGGGAATTATAAGATTAATTTAATTAACATGGCTATTAATTATCACTATTACTGGAAACTAATCCCCATGTCATTGTGCTGCTATAAATAATCACATATTTGACCAAATTGAACGAGCTAAATACCTCGTTCGATAACCAACAAGCCATTACCCAAGTACTTCTTAGATAAGTTAGATATAGACCGGAAATTGTAGATTTAGCTAAAGAAAACACAATAGCTAACACAATTATTTTAGCTTCAGCGCATTCCACATTTTCAGGCGGTAGATCAAACTGTACGTGTAAATTATTAAGCCTTTGATATAGTACGATACGGATACATGAGATGTTCTTTGATTGATTAAATCATCTATACAACAGTTAGTTAATGCCAAGTATCTTGCCCTTCTTGCAGTAATAAATATCCTAGGATGTTTTTAGCCAATTCTGAAAAATCAACAGTGCTACAATTATCTGTAATCAATATGATAACCCAATCTTTTACAACTTTTGTTTGATATGGATAAACAAACCATCAACACCTACAACCTTGAAGCCGAGCGCATAGCGCAATTACATTCCAACTTAAAACCTAGTCGACTCTATACCTTAATAACAAAGTACTTTACCAAAGCCGCTCAAAAATGAAATGCTTCTGTTAAAACGGATACCGTACTTAATAAAGGCTCACGTATTGTTTTTAAAACGCTTAAGCAATGTGTGTGATAATTATCTTTAGGGTTAAATAGAGCAACTAATGGCCCTGTATCTACCAAAATCATAACTAGGTCTTGTTTTGTAAAATAGATTTAATACCCTGCTTCGCATTAGCAGAAGAAACTAAAGTTTCGTCTCCTTCGCCTAAGTCTAACTGCGAAAAAATCGCATAAGCGCTATTTTCTTGGGAAATAGGCTCGGAAGTTTCAAGCAATATTAATTTAGCGTGCTTCCCAAACCAGTTTTTGTAAATCGCAGGCAAACATATTTTGCCATCTTTTTGAATCATTGCTTCTAGCTCAATGGCCTGCATAAGCACTATACCTCAGAATATATTAAAGATTCTTAATAGTTGCTTCGAAATCATCACAAAGTTTTTCCACCAGATCCTCGGTTTCTTTGAAGAAGTACTCTCCGACAACTTTTCGATTAAACGCTTTGTAGCTACGATATAATTTAGAAAAATCAGTATAGATTTCAGCCTCAGAGGAATGCGACTTAATCTTTACGATGAGCCGTTCGCCGTCTTTATCGTTACGCACATATTGAAAAAAATCTAGTATCTTGGCTTCAAAGTCTTGAATCAGCGTCCCCGTTTTGGCTTCTTGCTCATTACGTGCGGCGATAATAGCGAGAATATCAAATTGGCCGCTAGGTCCAGGTGGTTTGCCTTCCGCTACTTTGCTTGGTTGCTTATTTTTTGGCTTTGGATATTCGGCAACAACTTCAACTATGCCAATCTGATTATCAAAATACACTTCAATCGGATCTTTCACATTTTCATTACGATGCATCATATTGTAGAGTGTATTGAATTTTCTCCAGAAGAATAAGAAGCTCGGCTCAGTATATTTGGCATCCAGCTCTAGCACATATTGGATACAGTTAAGAATAGTAAAATACTGACCGGCTTTGGCCTTAGTGTCCGCCGTGCGTTGCGGATTAGCGTCGATGTATTTTTTTAAACTGCTTTCAAAGTCCAAAAAACTTTCAGGGTTATCGCGTTTGTCTGAATCTTTGTAAATCTCCATAAACACTCTGAAAAACTTATCAAAGGTATCTGATTTCCTCAGATCGACCAGCAGAACATCCAATACTTTTTTATCACTAAACGGGTCAAAATCACTGACCACGACATCTGAGAAATGCTCGAATGCATCCTTAATGTTTTGCACATTCACGTTGTTATAAGAAAAATCCACAATTTTGCAGTCGTTCTTATATTTGGTTGTCCGATTCACTCGAGAAATGGTTTGAATTGCACTAATGCCCTTGATTTCTTTATCAAGAAATAAGGTGTGCAATTTCTTTTCATCGAAGCCAGTTTGAAGCTTTGCAACCACGATGATGAGGCCATTCTTTTTCAAAGTGAAGCTCTCTAACACCTTTTCTTCAGATAGGCCGCCATTTAAGCCAGTCGCACTTTGTTCGTCTTGATTACTAGAGTAAACGATATGGATTGGCGCTTCGGCATATTTTATGTACTTGGGCTCTTTGACCAATGCATTAAAGTGCTTAGTCACTGCACCTTGATATGCAATAGCGGCCTTAATAGAATGAACAGCTAGCATGGCTTTACCAGTTCCACGTATTTGCCGATAGACATCTTTGACTAATAAATCAGCCACGTATTTCGCGATGGCGTCGATACGGTCTCGGTTTTCATAAACCTGTTTTTTCTGTGCGTCTTTATATTCTTTTTCGGTAAAGCCTTCCAGCGGGTTACTGGGCAGGTCGAATAACATTTTAGATGCTACAGGTACAATATTTTTCAACGGGTTAAGAATAAAGCCATCATCAATCGCCTCTTGCATGGTGTAGGTATCAAAAGGTCGCCACAGTTTTTCACTTTCAGCATAGCCACTATATTCACCAAACCTAGCCAAGGAATGGTCATCTGGCGTTGCTGTAAAGCCAATAATTAAGTTCTTTTTAGTACTAACGGCAGCATTATTATCAAACGGACTTTGTAGTTCATCAAAAATACTAATCATTTCGTCGTGCTGATCACCGCTATTAGAACGATGAATCTCATCAATTAGAAATACAATTCGCATAGTAGAAAGATTTTGTAAAACTTCAGCGTCAAGCATCTCACGCACCGCACCGAATTTTTGCAAGTTGACAATCACCAAGCGAGTTTCTGATGCTAAGGCTACTTGAAAGGTTTTTTTATTAGTAGCTTCAATGTACATGCGATTATCGATGTTCATGTTCAACATCAACGAATCAATTTGACTACGTAATTGCAGTCTATCCACAACGATCATGATTTTATCGTAAACATATTCGCCATTGCGCCGCAAATCTTTAAGCTGCAATGCAGACCAGCCAATGATGTTGGACTTACCAAACCCTGCGGCATATTGCATCAGCAAAGAATACACATTCTTATTATTGGAATAGGCTTTACGTTTTTCTAATAATTCTCTTTTCTTGGTTTCACCGACGCCGACTAACTGCTTTTCTAACAGTTTTTCAAAATAATCTGGTTCTTGTTCATAGGCCAAAAACTCATCAATTTTGGCCATAATTTTATCAGTGCCAAATTTCTGCTTAGGTCGAGGTGAAATAAGATGCCCTAATTCATTTTTAACCTCTTTAAGGCCTTTATTGAGATAAACATCACGCTCGATAAAGTTGTAATACAAAATCTCTTTTTCGATAAAAAACTTTCCATACAATACTGAAAACAGCTCTTTTAGCTTATCTTTTTTATCGGCATTAGGCTTTAGTAGCGGATAAGCTTTAAACACACCATGAGCTTTCTTTTCAATCTCTTCGCGATCAAACTTACCTTCACGGCAAGTGGCTAAAATTTCATCAAAATAATCTACTATCGTACGAATTACATAAGTTTCACCAATATCTGTAGTCGTGATATGAATAGCTTTTTCAAAAATCTTTAGGAAGTCTTTACGGTGATTTTGTTTTTCGTTATCGCTAAGCAGGGTATTATTATCAATATACTGATGATAGATTTTGATGGCCTCAAAATAATCTTTGATGACTTTGCCACGACCATTTTTACTGGCACTTTGATTCGTGTAGTTAGATTTTAATTCGCTATAAGCTAAATAAATGCCATTTACAAATAGCACAATATCGGGTCGAAAAGAAAACACTTGCTGGCCTTGAAATAGATATTTATAAGACAGTTCCTGTACGACTGAGAAGATGTTTTCATCAAACAGCGCATTTTCATGAATCACGCTATCACTGGTATAAAATAAATGCAGCTTTATGCCTTGTAAGGTAATGGTCTTATTAGCGTTAATAAATAAGGCTTTATTTCGACTACTGCCACAGCGTTCTTGTATTAGTCCAATCAAATCGGCCAGTAATTTTTGTTTATTACCACTGTATTTTTTGAGCAATTGCTCATATGGCTTTTTATTTAACTCTGTATTAGAGATAAACTCCTGCAAGTCTTCCTCAATAATCAGTGATTGAGTAACAGTATTAGCTTTAACTTCCTTGTAGCCCAAGTCATCGCGAAAAAACGGGATTATGAATTTGTCTTGCAAGTGGAGTTCATTCATAGCTTTTTCTCTGCTTGGTTGAAATATAGCGCTGATTAGGGCTTTTAGGCTTGTCGGGAATAGTTGGAGCCAGCTTTCCCGAAGCCATAAGTGGCAGTAAAAAAGTATCACGAAAATGTTCACGATGGCTTAAGTCGAGATGCTGCATCATTTCTTTGGTTGAGCGCGGACTCTCACAAAACTGCAATAACTTGTCAGCTTGTCCGGTAGCTTGTCCGGTAGCTTGTCCGGTAGCTTGATCAAAGCCCTCGGCAAAGGGTATCACCAGCCGAATAAAATTAGTGGTAAACCGATAAATAGACCGTGGGTAATGCGCCAAAATACGCGGTACGCCTGAGCCTAATTGCTCAACCATATCCAGATCCCGAAACACCCGCATCAATTCTTTATTTTGGGGAACCGAATATCCCATGAAGAATTCATCTTCATCAAAACCGGCAGGCAAGCCACCAGCCGAGGTAATCTCTAGTCGGTCAGCAAATAACTCAAATTTGGGCGGCACTTCATTGCTGTAATTATTGTGAATGATGGCGTTGATGACCGCCTCACGCAGTGCTACAGGACTCAGTAGTTTGCGCTGTTCACGCAGACTGGAGGTAATACGAGTAAAGGTTTTGTTCTCAACCTTGAGCTTTTCCAGCACGGCTTTGGAAGCCTTCACTAGCGAGCAATAGCCGTACTCTTCATTTTCAATCAGATTAACTCGGTCAGTGCCGGCATACTTGGCGACCTTGATTGACAAACCATTAAGGTCTGAAAGTAAATAAGCTGCATAGTTGTACGCACCCTCTCCGGTTAACAGCTCCAGATTATGGGCAAATTGCTCATTCAGCGTTAATGGGGTTTCGTTGTAATAGATTTTAAGCTGTTCAAAGCTCAGGGTTTGTTTACGTGATTTAATCGTGCCGATGGAATTGCGAATTCTGCCGGCGAATAAATCCTCAATCATTCTAACTGGCATAGGCTCTGAAGCACTGCCAATTCTAAGGTAACAACCTTTGGCAGACATGCCCATTTTTGACAAATAATACGGTTTTTCAGAACCACTGGCGACCGTGATTTTAATGATTGTTTTGTCATCACGACTTTCGGTCATTACATCAAACAGCCCCATGGTCGACGGGCTGATATTGTTTTTAATGCGATCCTTGATTTTCAGTTGCACCGTATCGGCATCCTCAATGCCCAGGGTTGTTTGTGTTTTGTCGTCAATGCCAAGATAAATGACACCGCCATCCCGATAATTAAGAAAAGCCACCACCTCTTTTTCCAGTGTATCGGTCAGTTCGCGTTTGAGTTCGATACGGTTGGATTCTTGCATCACACCACCTTTATTTTACCTGTCACCACATCGTTAATCAGGGCTTTGCGTAGCTCTTTGAGCTTGTCGATTTGGGTGTTGATGGTGGAAACTATGCGGTCGATGTGGGCAGTTTTTTCATCGAGGTAGGTGGCGATGGCTTGTTGTTCAAATAACGGAGGAACTGGTGTTAATGAATCAGCTATTGCTGATTGGCCAAGCCCAACACGAGTAATGCCTTTTGCTGATATGACAAAACGAAAACCATAACTTTTAGATTGAAAAAGTCTGAATAAATACGCTCCTACAAGCACCTTATCTTTTACCCGCAACTGGGCTAAATGATAGCCACAAAGAACGCCTTCAAGAGATTCCGTTGCCAATGCGGGTATCGCTATGTCATCGCAGGTTTCAGAATCTTTAGTAATCAACACGTCATTTTTTTTGATTGTAAATCGCTTAATCTCAGATTCATCAGCAGTTGCCCGCATAAAATTTAGTGATGAGTTAATAAACTCATTTTTATAAACATCAACGTAATTGCAAAGTTGAACAGGCGTATCGTTTTCATGCGATTTTTTATCAACGTTGCTATTCTGAATGTTAGATAGCTCTTTCAACCGGCTCACACCCCAATGCGCTGGCACTTCGCCAATCCACTCAACGCCACTATCTTTCATAGCTACCGTTTTATCCAGCCCACGAGTAACGGTTTCGTTGATGAGTGATTGTTTTAGCTTGCCGTATTGCGTTGCCTTTTTACTGAGCAGGTCTATTTGACGGTCAATTTGTGCGGTTTTTGTGTCAAGGTAATTTGCGATGGCTTGTTGTTCAGGTAAGTCAGGAAATGGAAAGTTTATGCTTAAAAGCTTTTCTTGACCAAGATTTTTCATACTAGGACTTGTGCCCGTAGCAAGTGTCGAAAGCAAAAATCGGAATGTTCTGCATCCGATTAGCAAGCTCAACCATTTAGTATCTAGTTTTCTATTTGCGAAAAAAACAGTCTGCCAGAGCCTATCTGGTAAAAAAAGATTCGGATAATTATCTGAAATATAAGCACTTGCTCCAACCAGTTGTGGAGTATTCATTCTGCTAATAATAATTCTACCAGCACGAACAGGAACACGTACTCTATCTATTTCCGTATACCAGACACTTTTATTTTGATTCTGAAGAAATGTGTCTTTACCTACGCAACTAGTCTTCAGTACACCAATATTGTCGCCTTCAACTGGCTCATTCGTCGCATTTACACTTACTCCTGATTCCAATTGTGCAATGACATCTTTTAATCTCAAATTTTCCCAATGCACCGGCACTTCACCTAGCCACTCAACCCCACTATCCTTATAAGCCTCATAGCGTTTTATACTCTGCAATTTCATAGCTGACTTCCCTGATCCGTTTGATCCAATACAAACGCAAGGCGGTCACTTTCAAGCAGTTGTTTTAACTCTGTTTCACTCGGCAAATAGAGTTGATATTTTGAGGCAAAGAGATTGTTGTTATCATTAAGTACAGAATATTTAGCCACGACATCGTCGGTATCAGCACACAGTAAAATACCAATAGTAGGATTGTCAGTCACCTGTTTTTCCAGGTCATCAAACATGCGTACATACATGTCCAATTGCCCAATATCTTTATGCGCTAATTTACCTGCTTTTATATCAATAACTACAAAGCATTTGAGCAAGTAATTATAAAAAACAAGGTCTATAAAAAAATCCGAGGTTTCAGTACGGATTAGTTTTTGCCGTGCCACAAAGGCAAACCCTTTACCTAGCTCTAATAAAAATTGTTGCAGATGCTTAATAATCGCTGTTTCTAAATCTTTTTCTTTATGAGTTAAGTTTGCAGGTAAATTTAAAAATTCAAGTACATAAGGATTTTTAATAAAATCCAAATTTACGTTGATTGGTTCGCCTATTTCTTTTGATGATTGATTGGCTAAAATACGCTGACAATATTGGCTGCTAATGTTTCTATCCAATTTTCGTGTAGTCCAGTGCTGCTGTATTGTTTCGGTCATATAAAACCGTCTTATTTCTATGTTTTCAACCCGAATCAATAACCGATAATGTGACCAAGACAATTCGGGACTCACTGCGTCCCATATTGGAAAACATTGATAAAACTGCCTAATGCGTCGTAATTCTCTTTCGTCAAACCCCTTGCCTACATCGACAAGCAATTTTTGTGATAATTCTTTTAATAAAAATTGTCCGTAACCAGCTCGTTCTTTACCGTGTTGCTCTTCTTCAACAATACGTTTACCGATAAGCCAATACGCTTCCACCATGGCAGAATTAACCGCTGTTGCGGCTTTTTGCCTTGCTGTCGCGAGTATGGTTTTAATTTCAGAGATAAGCGTTGACGTGTTGGCGATGGTCATAAACTCAACCCAGCTTCCAACGCCTTCAACTCGTCATCAAGTGCAGTAATCTCACTCAAAATGGTACTTACATCCCTTAGCTTTTCCGGCTTGTAAAAAATCTTGTTAAAGTTTAGCTCCACACCGACAACGTTTTCCAAGTAGCTAAACGGTTTGCTAATGTACTTGTCCATGAAGGCTACAATGGCCGCTTGGTTGGCCGCTTCGTCCTTATGGTAGGGAATAATCTCATAATCTTTTTGGTAATCGGGCATAAGTTCTACGCTGATTTCGATGCGTTCTGCTTGGGTTTTACTGGCTTTTTTGAGTGCCGACTTGATAACAATTTTTCCGCACCCCAGCACCTCTTGTTTATTACTGGTTTTGATCAAGGTTTCTTGTTCAGCGTCATAATGGTATTGCGCTTGGTGAGTGGTAACAACTAGGGGCTGTTCCTTGTAATCAAGACTAGCAATAAAGGGCTTAATATCCAGTTCAAAATACTCTGCGAGTGATTTATAGGTATTACGATCAAAGTCGGTAATCACAAACTCGGTTAGTTCTCGCTCACCATTGCTCAGCTTTAGGGGTGTCAGCTTCTCACTGGCTTTACCGTTCTGCAATTGTGCAGCAAAGCTATTACCAAATTCATCCACATTGGTGAGTACAATGGCTTGTTTGTTAAAGTAAAAGAACTCTTTGTCAAACACCTTGGCGTAATCGGTGTCTTGATAAGCAGTCAGCGTGGCGACAATTTCTAGGCGATTAAACTCATCGACTTCTTTGCGTTTAGAGCCTTTGCTCTTTTTGAGTGCTTTGAATTTGTCACTGGCATTAATCAGCATGACTTTGTTTTTGTGATGTGACTGCTTTTTTTTATTCAATACCCACAAATAGGTATAAATGCCGGTGTTAAAGAACTCATCGGTGGGCAGTTGTATCACCGCTTCTACTATGTCAGTATCTAACATCCATTTACGAATATTACTTTCTGCGGAACCGGCATCACCACTAAAGAGCGTTGAGCCATTATGTACCACCACGCCCACACCTGCGCTATCAAGCTTGGAGATTAGATGCTGCATAAACAGCAACTGACCGTCAGAGATTGACGGCAAGAATTTGAAGCGACCAGTTTTATCGTTGCTGATATCTTTTTCGTAACCTTTCCAGCTTACCCCATAAGGCGGATTGGCAATGACTACATCAAATTCTTCGTTATCAAACTTATCATCCACCAAGGTGTTTCCGTGCTCAATTTTTGAATCAGGACGAAATCGACTTTCAATTTTAGCCAGTGCATACAGCGCGTCGTTCCAATCTTGGCCAAAGGTTTGAGTAAAACGTTTGAAATTTTTGTTAATGCGATCTTCTACGCCATACAACAAGTTTCCGCCACCACAGGTGCAGTCGTAGATTTTGAGCAAGGTATCAGATTCTTGAATCTTGGAGGTAACAATGTCGGCAATCAAGGCAATAACGTCATCTGGGGTAAATTGCTCACCAGCGGTTTCAGCTGAAATATCTGCCCATTTGCGTTTTATATGTTCTTCAAGCGTGGTTATATCTGAATTGTTAAAAGGCTTAAGGTCAATCTCACTCCATTCTTGGGTGTAACCCAACAAGACTTTTTTGGCTTTTAGTTTTGTAATGACACCTTTAATGTCGAGAAATTTTTCACCATCACCCGCATCCACACCCAGTAAATCTTTAGTTTCACCATCAAAACCGTGCAAATAGGCGTCAAAATCAATATCGAAAGATTTATCGTTCGCGCAAATATCCTTAAGTGTTTTGTTCTGCTCAAAGATATATACGTTGTAACCTTGGCCTTTGTCCTTGATCATGTCGATCAAATCCTGTTTATCAATGTCAGCCAAAACGTCTACGCCAATGGTATTCTTAAGCTCATCAAGCATTCTTATCAGTCGGCTTTCAATCATCACCAAGGCAAAAAATGGCATCATAAAAGACGGCCATTCGGATTCTTTGATGCCAGAACCTCTTAATAAATTTGCGGTATTCCATATTTTTGATTCGTATTGAAGGATATTGTTATTACTCATTCTGAGTTCCTGCGTAAATTACTAATAATATAAACTCTATCGAGTTATAGGGCGTTAAAGTTAGTTTGATAAAGTAATTATCTCAGATGTACCAAGAATAATAAGTCAGCTTTACTATTTTTGGTATTAATCTTCATTCAATTCTTCTAAATCCGGTAGATCAGGCACATTAATCTCAAACCCTGCCATCTCACGAATTTGCGGATATTCTTCGCCATTGAAACCCAGTTCAATGTCATGATTTTCATTGTAGCCCCATTCATTGACCCACTCAGAGATCACCAGATCATCAAGCTTTAGTGTGTAAGTGATGCTTAACATTGGATAATTCCAGTCACCCATAGCATTCCAAACAACCTCATCTTCTTCTGTTTCCAGAGAAAAGTTATGACCTTGTTCTTTTAAAGTGCTGATGGTTGCTTCTATTATTTCTTCTACATCTTGATCATTAGGTCTTCCATCTTCTACCTCAATCAGAAAATCAATATATTGTTTAAGCTGCTCTTCCACTGAAAGACTTTCGTCTGGGCTAAAATCTACTTTCCTTGAAAGCTCGTCGGGGGCATCAATCTCAAACCCTGCCAACTCACGTATTAATGGATATTCTTCAGTATCACCATCACCACAAAAATCGACTTCAAAATTTTCATCATATGCCCATTGACCTACCCACTCAGATATCACTAAGTCATTAAGCTTAAGTTTATATGTGATACATAACAAAGGATAAAGCCAGCCATCATCACTATAGTTAGCCCATTCTTCTACATAACCTTCATCAGATACGAGTGCAAATTGGCCGCCCTCTTTTTTAATCTTTTTGATTAATTTTGTTATATTCTCCTCATCGGCATCTTCTTCGTATTCGATAAGCGTATCTATGTATAGTTGGAACTTATCTTCTGTATTATCCAAGGAGTTATTCATTATTTCACCTTTGTAAAGCCATCGACTGGGTGATAGTTATAGCATGTTTAAAAATCAAATGTTGATTTGATAATAATATCTCTACCCACGGTTGAAACATAATAACCTCTTGCCCAAAAACTCTGACCAGTGAAGTTCTTTCTACGTCCTGTATAGGTTCGTGCTATCGATATCGCACTTTTACCTTTTATAAATCCAACAACCTGTGACACTGAATATTTAGGTGGAATCGAAATCAGAATGTGGACATGATCTGACATTAAATGCCCTTCCAATATCCTACATTCCTTTTAAGAGGCTAAATCTTTTAGCATCTCACCCAAATATTGCCTTAACTCTAAAGTGGAACAATTCTTTAAGTAAAGTGATCAGGCGGTTGCGATTTTTATCAGTCGTGCTCATAGCTAGTTCCGTTTATAAATTTTACCCACACTGCTTACAACGATCGAAGTATGCGGGTAGATAAGTGATGTGTTTAAGTTCGCGGTTTTAATAATGATCCCGACATTGTGCAATGAGTAAGGTATCTGCTTCAAAGCTATAAACTAAACGATGTTGTGCGTCGATACGACGTGACCAAAAACCTGATAACTGGTGTTTTAAAGGTTCTGGTTTGCCTTTGCCAGTAAAAGGTTCGCGTTCAATTTCTTTTATCAGCATATTAATGCGTTTAAGCAAAGCTTTATCTGTTACTTGCCAGTAAAGGTAGTCCTCCCAACCTTTGCTGGAGAATTTAATCATCATTGATTAATTCCCTGATATCACCTTTGCCTGCGCGTAATTCTTCAACAGCTTCAAGTAATCTGTGTGCACCTGTTGAATTTCTTAATAAATAACTGGTTTCTTCAAGGCTTTGATAATCCTCAAGCGACATAATAACTACCGGTTTAGCGTTTTGATGAGTGACTACGACAGGTGCGTGGTCATCGCTGACGGTTCGCATAACCTCAGCAAGGTTTTTGCGGGCAAAGCTGAAAGTAAGGGCATTCATCATGATTTATCCTGTAAATAATCGAATTGATAGCGTATTGAGTTTTAATTAAATGACTGCCCATTCAATAGTGAATAAGCGTTCTGTGTGTGAGTGTTGGGTCAGACGCTTTTCAAGGGCATTGATCAGTTCATCACGTTTGTCGATAATGCTGTCTTCGACCTTAAAGATTTCTTGGCGCTGGCGGCGTTGTTGTTTCTCGTGACTTTGTATCTTTTGCTGTAGGTCATGCTGTTCATCTAGGTTACTGGCGAGCCTGGCTTGTCGTTGTAAGATTCTAATTTGTTCTTTGGTATCTTTGAGCGCTTTCTCAGCTACTAACACTAGATCATCAGCCCATTTTTCTAGCTTTTCACGGGCTTCGTTAAAATATTTATGATTCGCTTCTAAGGATTGGCTAATAGTCGCTTTGGTATGTCTTTCTAATTCTAAAGCCAAGCGCTGGTCTACAGCGTCTGGTATATCACTTAAGCCTTTATTTTCTGCAATGCAGTTAAATAGCTTTTCACACGTTTCTTGCTCTAGTGATTGCCCTTGATCATCTAAGGCCGAAAAGAGTAAAAACTCTTCGCGCTCATAGCTATCAATCGCTAAAAACTGCAAGGTTAAATAGCCGTGTTTACCTTTTAGTTGTTCAATAACATGCAAGCGAGTTGGATGCTGAGATATATTAAAAACGATGCTAGCAGAAGCGGTGTCTAGCTTCTTAGCTTGATCAATGACATATTCACCTAAGGGATGAGAAAGACGATATAAGTGACCACTATAATCAACGGGCTTTTCAGCCACCTTATCTTGATTTTCGCTAGGTCGTGTTTTTGATATAAGATGATAATGCCCCTTGGGTATGGTTTCTAATGGTGGTTGCTCAAGATCAAAAACCAACGCTTCATCATTAAAGGACGCCTTTTCTGCCAAAATAAATTGAGACAGCGCCCAAAATCTTTTACTAAACCGATCCAATTGCGCATTAGTATCATTTAATTGTACACGTAAGCGTTCGTGTACCTCTTCGTCAAAATTTTCTAGCAGTTGTTCACGGGTTTGGTTCATCCTATCTCTAATGCTTTCATCCATTTCTTGTTTTAAGGCATCAAAAGCTTGGTCAATTTCTTCTGTAGTGCGACATATTTGATAGATAGATAAAATTCTCTTTTCAAAATCGATATCTGATTCAATGATGCCTAATACATCGTTGGAGGCAGCGAAGAGACCATTAAATAAATTAAATTTTTCAGTTAATAACTCAAGTACCCGCCGATCAGCATCATTTCGTTCATTTAGAAAGTTAATAACAACCACATCGTATTCTTGACCATAACGATGGCAGCGCCCGATGCGTTGTTCAACTCGCTGAGGATTCCACGGTAAATCATAGTTAATGACTAAGGAGCAAAATTGCATATTAACGCCTTCTGCCGCCGCTTCAGTCGCAATTAAAATAGTGGCTTCATCACGAAAGTACTCTATTAAGGCAGTGCGTATATCAATATCTCTTGATCCAGAAATCCTACCAGTGCCGCTATTTATTGATAACCAATTCTGGTATATAGCCGTTGCTTCTGGTGTGTTATTAGTACCACTAAATAAAACGACTTGATTAGCATAACCATTTGCGTCCAAATAGCTCTTTAGATAGGTTTGAGTACGTCTTGATTCGGTAAAAATTAACGCTTTACGAAGCGGACCTTTATTTGCTGAAGAGGCTAATTTGGCTTTTTCCATTTCTGTAAAGCCAATTTCTAGGGCGTTTAGTAAACTACGGGCTTTAGTATCCGTGGTAATATTTTGGGCTAAATTTGATAAATGCGTCAGTTGTGCTATTTCATCTTTTAATTGTTCACGATTAATACGTTCGCTTAATGTTTCTTCAGATTCTAACGCAGGCTTTATATCTAAAATTTCATCCAACAAATCAGCATCCACATCCTCATCGGCCAGCAATTGTTGAGTAAACTCTACATCTTCTTGAATCTTTTCATCACGCAAGTTTTCTAACCTATGCGTCATCGTCTTAAGCGTTCCTGCTATCGCATGCGATGAAGAAGCTAAAAGCTTTCTTAATATCAATTCAATCAGATGACGTTGACGTTTAGGTACGGCGTAACTATCTGGCCGCAACATAAATCGACTTACCGCTTCGTAAAGAGAGTGCTCATCATCAGTAGGGTTAAAAGGTTGTGTTATCGCATGTCGCTCTGTGTAACGAATATATTCTGTAACTTGCTTACGTAAAGTGCGCTTACAAAAACTTGCTAGTCTGGTGCGTAATCCATCAATATTTGAATTAACATTCATATACTGACTACGAAAAGCATAAACATCCCCAAATAAATGCTCATCAATTAAGGTTGAAAGCCCATACAATTCGATTAAAGAATTTTGTAGGGGCGTAGCTGTTAAAAGTAACTTTTTACAATCTTCAAGTGCCCACCGTAAGCCTTGTCCAATTTTATTGCTTTCTTTATATGCATTATGAAGCTTATGTGCTTCATCCATGACCACTAAATCCCAAGCAATGGATTTAAGATCTTCACGGATTCGGTTGGCATATTGATACGATAAAATAATAATGGCTTTTTGCTGGAGGGGCGATTGGTTATTTTTTAATGTTTCTCGCCAGGTATCGGCGTCTAAAACGATCGCGGGTAAATTAAATTTTTCTTCTAATTCTAAAGCCCATTGTTTACGAAGTGAAGCTGGGCATATTATTAACAAACGGCGTTTGCGTTCTGACCAATATTGACAAAGCACAATACCCGCTTCAATCGTTTTACCTAAGCCCACTTCATCAGCTAACAACACGCCTTTTGATAAGGGTGACTTTAATGCGAATAAAGCGGCTTCAATCTGATGAGGGTTTAAATCAACTGAGGCATCAAATAAAGCTTGTGATAATCGACCACCGTCATTAGCTGCATGTTGCCGTGTTAATTCGTATGCAAAATATTTCGCGTGGAATGAAGTAATCATGGTTATTTGATATTTATCTGCGACGTTAGATTTGAATCAACCAAATAGCTGCTTCTAAACCCTCTGGATTATCTTTTAGCATTGATGAGACCCGCAACCAATATTTAATCGCGTTAACCATGTTCTTACCCACACCCAGTTCTATGGTGGCTTCATCGGAGTTGATGATGGCTTTCTTTTTCATAAAGGCTTGGAAACCTTTAGTTAACCAAGCGTAGCGAAAAAGACTCATGACGACCGAAAGAGACTGTTCTGTCGTTATAGGGTTTGATCAGACTATCCATGTTTTAGCATTATTTGTGTTAAGGGATAATGACCATTAAAAGTCTTGGTCACATGATTTGATAACTGTAACATTAATTTGAGTTTGCTTTAACAAATTGCCAATGGAACTTCCTTTTTGCAGAAAATAAGGCTGAGCACTTGGTTTTATAAATCAAATCAACATTAAAGTAGATACGGTAAGCCGGTTGCAAAAGCCGGAACATTTGCATGGCGAAAAGCACTGAAGCGTGCAGGCATTGAACAGTTTAGATGGCACGATTTACGGCATAGTTGGGCAAGTTGGCATGTTCAAAATGGAACGCCACTTCATATACTGAAAGAACTGGGGGGTTGGGCAAGTTATGAGATGGTACAGAGATACGCTAATTTGACGCCTGAGCATTTAGCAAAGCTTGCAGTAAACTCAAAAGTTGCAAAATCGGTTGCAGGCAAAAACGATGTTGTAGTATGTTCGCTTAAGTGCTTTATTTAATGGGGTGAACGACGGGGCTCGAACCCGCGACAACCGGAATCACAATCCGGGACTCTACCAACTGAGCTACGCTCACCATAATATGGCTTATTCTTGTAATGGTGCGCTTGGCAGGACTCGAACCTGCGACCCCCGGCTTAGAAGGCCGGTGCTCTATCCGGTTGAGCTACAAGCGCTAAACTGGTCGGGGTGGAGGGATTCGAACCCCCGACATCCTGCTCCCAAAGCAGGCGCGCTACCAAACTGCGCTACACCCCGTAAATATTGCTTCTCATTATGAGTAATCTTTCAACACCCCTAAAGAGCTGTCTATTATGACGACTCATCGACCTATCGTCAATTAATTTTTTAACTATTTATTTTCTTAAACTACAATTTAGTCTTAACAAGAACATAGGTATCAGCAACCAACTCTTCTACATTAACCATAATAGCCTTTAATTCAGCTAACTTAGCTTCAGCAAAAACTCTATCCTTAAGACTAGCCGTATTAATATAGACATTAAGTGCCGCACTTTTTAAGCCACCATAAGCCGACATCGTCGCAGCGCCTGCGTCGCTAATTACGGCAAGATTACCTTTATTGGCGGCACAACGACTCAATTCGATAGCTTCTGCACAAGCTTTCGCGCAGGCCAAAGGTACTTCAGTGGCTTCCTTCAAAACGTCTTGTATCGCTTGAGATCGAATTAATTTATCAGCATCGCTTTCTTTCGCTAAGCCATAAGCGGCCATTAAACGATTAAAAACATCAACATCAGCCTTAATCATGTCCATTAGTCTTTTACGTAATGCTTCTGATTTTAACAACAACGCCTGCATTTCGGCTTCGACTTCAATATATTTAGGCTTACCGATGGTAAGATTACAAACCATACTGGTTAATGCAGCAGACTGCGCTCCCATCAATGCTGCAGCACTACCGCCACCGGGTGTCGCTGATGAACTAGCCAATTCATCAAGATACACTTCAATAGCTTTATCTTTAATTTCGCTCATGGATTTATTACTGTCTTTAATTTAAGTTGATGCTTTAACAAAAAAGGATCTTTCAGCCTTAATTGATTTAAGTAGCTATTCATGTCGCCAAGTGCTTAATCCATTCGGCATATCTTCCAGAATAACTCCCTGCCCTTTTAAGTCATCACGAATTTTATCCGCTAAACTCCAATCCTTTGCTGTTTTAGCGGCTAAACGCGCCTGTATTTGCTGCTCGATCATTTCCACATTAATAACCTCGCTATTGACTACACCACTTTTTAGAAAGTCCTCAGCATCACCCTGCACTATACCCAACAAACCGCCCAAAAACCGTAATGTTGCCACTAACTTTTGAACTTTTTCTGACTTAGCCTCTTTAGCAGCATTCAATGCTCTCGCTAAATCAAATAATACTGATAACGCAACAGGGGTATTAAAGTCATCGTCCATCGCAACTTCAAAACGGGCTTTATAATCCACATCGATATCAGCATTTTCTCCATCGCAACCACGTAAAGCCGTATAAAGACGCGTCAAAGCCATTCGCGCATCATTTAATTGTTCATCTGAATAATTTAATGGACTACGATAGTGACTGGATAAGATAAAAAATCGAATAATTTCTGGTTGATATTGTTTTAATACTTCACGCACAGTAAAAAAGTTACCCAATGATTTGGACATCTTCTCTTCGTTAATGCGTACAAAACCGTTGTGCATCCAGACATTAACAAATTTCTCACCCGTTGCGCCTTCAGATTGGGCAATTTCATTTTCATGATGTGGAAACTGCAAATCCATACCACCACCATGTATATCAAAAGAATTACCCAAGCAACAAGTTGACATCGCTGAACATTCAATATGCCAACCAGGACGACCTAAACCCCAAGGCGATGGCCAAGCAGGCTCATTTGTTTTAGCCATTTTCCATAACACAAAATCTAAAGGATTCCGTTTGGCAAGATCAACATCAACCCGCTCACCTGCCTGCAAATCTTCTAAATTTTTACCTGATAACTGTCCGTAATGCTTAAATTTTGTGACCGCATAAAACACATCACCATTATGACCTACATAGGCCAAGTCCTTGACGCACAGAATTTCAATCATAGCAATGATGTCAGGGATAGATTGTGTCGCTTTAGGCTCGATATCAGGCGGCAATACTGAAAGCGCATGCTCGTCTTCGTGCATCGCATCGATAAATCGCTCAGTTAATTCAGTTAAAGTGACTCCCTGTTCCTGAGCTCGCTGTATAATTTTATCATCGATATCAGTAATATTACGCACATAGGTTAACTCATAACCTGAATATCGAAAATATCGCGCTACGGTATCAAACACCACCATAACTCTTGCATGTCCAACATGACAGTAATCATAGACAGTCATTCCACAAACATATAAACCGACTTTACCCTCAACTCGCGGTCTAAATATTTCTTTTTTTCGAGCCAAGGTGTTATATATTTTCAACATATTTGATTAATAAACTGATTGCAGTAACTTTACTAGATAACAAATGCGTACAATTTACCAAGCTGCCACTTCTCTTTCAAGATAAAAACACCTAAAATCTAATATTCGCATCATTACAAGGAAAAACTAATGCGCACCATCATTCTTTCATTGATGCTATTTTTAATATCAACACTCTCTTTTGCAACGGAAAAAACTATGACAGACACACAAACTAAAGTTAAATTAACCACCAGCGCAGGAGACATCATTATTCAGTTAAATTCGGATAAAGC
>Ga0214219_1000348_pt1 | contig 20046 bp, 20 predicted proteins | sample TroBogypolimnion_26_FD_153057 | JGI IMG/M metagenome (GOLD analysis project Ga0214219, IMG submission 153057) | Freshwater microbial communities from Trout Bog Lake, WI - 25JUL2007 hypolimnion | ecosystem: Environmental > Aquatic > Freshwater > Lake > Hypolimnion/Profundal zone | place: Trout... | reverse complement strand
CGGTCTGGTCAATAACTGTGTCTTTTTCCCAATGCTTTAATACTTGTTCTAAGTTTTCCATAATATAATAAAAATGTATTCTAAACCTTTATAATAACACAGACCTTAATAAATGTCAAGCGGTTTCAAAATTAAAATAATCAAACATGAATACACCATCGGCGGTAATAATATCATCTGCGGATTGCTTGGTATCAAACATAATATCCGAAAGAGAGATAGGGAAACAATTGATATAGTGAACACGAAACAATGGGTTATTCAATGCCGAAAGAACTGTCAAGGTGGCATCAGAATAGGCTTTAGGACCTCTAGTTTTGGTAGGATTCTGTTGTGATGATAACCTATTTCTTTCATCCGTGCCTTCTGGAGATGCGATGGAACGGAACCAACCATGTATTTCTTGCCAGTTTTGCATCTTCTCATCAACAGTAAAAGTCAATGCTAATTGATTATACATCATCTTATTACCAGGTGCATATACATCTACACCGGGAAAATTCAATGGGGCCTGTCCTAGTTGAACCCCTGGTATATTTACCGCTTGGCAGAAGTATTGAACCGTAGGTATCCTCGCAAAAGTCATTATAAACTTTGTCGGTTGGAGGAGATTGGTATTCTGTGGCTGTCTGGTTAGTGCTGTCATACGGATATTTAGGCCATAAAAAAAGAGACCGCCGAAGCGGTCTCTCTCAAATATCACTCTACGGTGATTTTTATCACATGAGGTTTTTGACACCAAAAATCCTGTAATAAACGTTGCTGCGTGGTGTCAGAATACCATTGCTTGGATTTAAACCTTGAGCAAATGGGTTTGCAACCATACCGTAACGAGTCTTGAAACCAATCTTTGGTTGGAATGTAAATTGGTCTACTGCACGAACCATTTGTAATGGAACGTATGGGCAATAGAACAAACCAGCGTCATAAGGAGAAGAACCCTTATATCCAACTGTTACCAACTCTTGGTTAGCAGCATAGCCACCAAAGTATGGGTCAATGTAAACCTTGATACGACCATGTAACAAACCAGCAAATGTATTGCCAGTATCATCAACTTGAAGGTCAGCTTGAAGAGCAGGAGTGTAAGAAAGAACACCAGCCATAGCCATTGCAGATGCTACGTCAGATGAAACAATCAATACGTTACCTTTACCTCTACGAGTTTGCTTGGCAATCACGTTAGCGTCACGCTCGATTTGGAAAATCAAACCTTTGAAACGCTCAACAGACCAACGACCATTGGAGTCTGTATCTAAGTCGAAATAACCAGCAGTTGTTGTACCGTATTGAGCACCCAAAACAGCAGAGCTATAAATGGTACGGATAACTTCACGGTTGATTTCAGCAAGAATCTCAGTAGACAGAATGTTAGACAATTCTGTTTCTGCATCAAGACCATGAATTGCTTTCAAGTCTTGTGCGAGTTCTAATGAGTATTCAGCTTTCAAGGCACGGCTTTGTGCAGTTACAGTAACTTTCTCAATAGAGAATGCCATCTGTTGGAACACGTTAGCAGAGTCAGCACCCAAATATTCAGCAGAAGCTGTTTGGATACCAATACCAGTTGTGAATGAGTTAGCTGCTTCGTTAGAGATAGCATTGTTAGATGTATCTGTACCGGAGTTACCAGCAAAACCGTAGTTGTTGAAGCCACCATTTGCAGAGGATTGACCAGAGAAAATTGTGTTTGCTTCGTTGTAGAATGCCTCAGAACCAGTTTGGTTAGCGTAACGAGCACGCATTGCAAAAATCAAGCCTGTAGGACCAGTCATTGGTTGAACGCCAGCAACATCATAAGCGATGAGGTTAGGCAATGAACGGCGAACCAAAGAAATCAAGATTGGGTCGAAGTTCTGAACACCACCAGTAACGTTTGTAGGACCTGTATCGCTGGTCTCCATCAAAGCCTGACGGTCTTTAGCCATTGCTTGGTGTTGGTTTTCCAAAACAAGAGCTGTAACAGCTTTCTTGTATGGGTCTTTAATGGCTTCTAATTCTGGATGCTCCAGAACAGGTTGCCATTTCTTTTGTAGTTCTTCTGTCAAATACATTTTTATTCCTTTTTTTTATGTATTGGGGTTAATTACTTAACCAAAGTTTGTGAAATGGTTTTTGCATATACTTCCATTGAAGGATCAGCGAAAACTTGTTTTTTCTCATCTTCAACTAACACTTCTTCAAAAGCAGATGCGTCTGCAACCTTAACATCCGCTTTGAAATATGATTCTTTCAAAGTGTCAAGTTTAGTTACAAATTCTTGTTCAGTAGTAAAATCCACACCTTCTGCAAGTGCTTTTAATTTCTCTACTTGAGTCTGCGTCAGGCCTTCACACGCTGTGTAGATAGCCTCAATTTTTTTCTGTTCGTTCAAATCTTTTGTAAGTTCAATACCTTTGTTGATTTGCTCATTCAAAGCAGCTTCTAATTCTTCTACTTTAGCAGCTAATTCTTCAGCAATATCAATTTTCTCAGATGGAACGTCGATGTAGTGTTCAACAAACAAATCACGGAGACCAGCCATGAAATCTTCAGCAATTTCAGCACGGAGACCAGACTCAACAGCAATTTGATTATCTTTAATCCATTCTTCTACCATGTAGTTGAGGTAATCGTCAACCTTAGCAGCCATATCTTCTTTAATTTGTTCTACGGCAACTTCAAATTGTTCCATCAACTCTTGCTCAGATTCGGCAATAACTTCTTCTGCACGAGCAATAACGGCAGCTTCAAAAATGGTAGATGCTTTGGTGACAAATTCTTCAGAAAGATTTTCGCCAGACAAAAGAGCATCAATATCTTCTTTCATCTTTTCTTTCATTTTGTCTTGCATCATTTTTTTCTTCATCATTTTTTCTTCTTCCTCTTCGGAAATTACTGTGTCATCGGCTTCTGTTTCTTCGCCATAAGACTGGAATGTAGCGCCTGGATTCTTTTGCATCATTTGTGGTGCTAATTTACCAGCAATACGGTCACGAATTGCTTCGTATGGTGTTGCATCAGATTTAACTGGATTAGCAATATCGGAACGACCCATAGAATCTTGTGGACCAGTTGCCTTAGTAGCGCCTACACCATCTTTTTCTGAACCAACAGGAGGAGTAGCACCTGGAGGAGTTGCTGATGGAACACCTTTAGTGTAATTAGGCAGTTCGTCTGTCAAAGCACGTTCTGGTGATTGGCCAATTTCGCCAGCATCATTAGTACCGTAAGCGGTCTTAGATGCTAAACGGTCTGCACCAACTTCACCGTGTGGATGTTTATCTGAGCCACGCTGACCTTTTTTGGAAGCGATATTGGCATCAAAAGTTGACTTGGAATCCTCGCCTAGCAAGATTGACTTAGCGGCATCGGACAGGTTAAAATTTCCCATTTTGAAAATCTCCTTGATTTATATTGGATATTTATAATTAAAGTTTTTTGACTAGGTTTTCCCAAATGCGTAGACTTACAGATTCAATATCTTTTCTGGAGGCTTGTTTAATTTGAGCCTTAGCATATGAGATATCTTGTTCTGTCCAAACACCATTTATTAATACCCATTCTTTTCCTTCCATAATGCCTTGAACAAACGCTCCAGGCGCAGAAGGATCTGCTACAATATCTGCCGCTGTGGCTAGATAAAAATCGTTCTGAACAACATTAACACCGTTAACATTTTTCAATGAACCCATACCTCTAGAAGAAACACCTAATTGGGCGCCACCTTCAATCAATTGACGAGCGATTTGACCCATAGGTGTGTCTAGAATTTTTGCTTTACCAATCCATTGTGTACCATCTTCTCTGAGTCCTACGATAAGATGAGATACTCGGTCTAGATTGATGGTTGGTGTTTCAGGATGACCTAATTCACCAAAAGCACGGTTTTTATTAATGTATTCTTCTGTATAACGATGAACTTCTTTCTTCATCGTATTGTATTCGTATAGACGACCGTTCTTGTTTTTCTTTTCAGAAACAAGGAAAGGACCTTCAATAAAGAGTTCTTTTTTGCCGTCTGCGCCTTCGGTAATATAATTTACCGTTTCTTGAATTTCTTTGATGAGTTTCATATTCCTAATGCGCCTCTTTTTCTTAAAGATGTTTTTCTTTTTCTAATTGTTTGCTTAATTTTAGCCAACCTTTTAAATTTACTTCTTTTAGCACTTAACTGTCTATCTCTACGTTCACGATAAGACATACGAACTAATTTTCCACTACGAATTGTCCAACCTGGCTGGTTAGAAAAAGTTTTGTTTCTTTGTATCTTACCTTTTCTTACACGAACTCTAACAATTCTTTTTCTGCCAATTTTTTGAACTACGCCTTCATTTAGCAGAAACTCTTTGAAGGTTAACATTATTACTGCTTAACGCCAGTAATAGCATACGAACCATAGTTAAATGCAGCAGGATCATTAAACTGACCACGTTGATAATGTGCGTTGTCTTTTCTTAACGATACAATTAAAGTATATGCTGTATTTGCAGTTACGCCGTAAGTATTAATTCCTAAATTTCCATTTGGATTGATAGCGTTATTTGGAATAGCAGGATTTTGTTGGCTACCAAATTCACCGTTACCGTTCAAATAGAAGATAGTTGCATTGTTTGATGTGGTGTTACCTGCCCAAAATAATTCAACGGAACCAGGAGGAGTTGAAGTTCCCATACTTACGTAGTATTGTGCTCCAGTTACTTGTAAATTATAATAAGGTAACGCAGTATTGCTAACACTTAAAGAACTTCTTAATGGCACACTATTTGCATCCAAAGCACCATACAAAGTATTTGCTTGAATACGAGCATTGTTTGCTTCATTTCCTGAAGTACCATCAAACTGACCTGTTAATTTAATAATAGCGTCTGTTGTTGTATCTCTCAATACTTGATATGTAAATTTGTTTGCCATCTTTTATCCTGTGTTTATAGTTACATATTTATGTAAGTTATTCTTGGCCAGAATCTTCCGAAGCTTGTTGTTCTTCTTGTTCTTCTTGTGTTTCTTCATCATCCAACATATTTTGAGCCATGTTTTGTTTGGCCAACTCAAAATGAGCTGATACTTTTGCATGAATATTGTCATACAAAGCGTTACGAAATTCTACACCATTATCATCCATGGCGTAATCAATAATATTGCGAGTTGAGTAATCCGGCATCATTTTCTCCTAAAGTATTCAAATATTTATAATAAATCTATTCATCTGCTTCATCTTCTTCATCACCAGCTGGACCTTCAGGTTGTTTTGGTACATTAGACATCATCATCTGTTGTGCCACTTCATTACCTACACCAACTGGTAAACCAAGACCCATTTCTTTTTCTTCATCAATTTCAGATTGCATTTCTTTGATTTGGTCATCGGTCAAGCGTAAAACTTGACGCTGAATCCAAGCTTGAGAAAAATAACGACCTGTATAAGGATCAACCTGACTTAACAATCCAAGGCGTTCCTTCATTAATTCCGCATCTTTTAATTCAGTAAAGTTATTATCTTTAATAAAGTCATAATAGATATGTTCTTTGAATTCGTTCCATTCTTCATTGGTACAAATACCTTTAAGAACGCACTGAACTCTTAATGCTTGGTCAAACAAGTCAGCAAATTTGTTACGCAAACGGTCAACAAATTTAGCAAACTTTAATTCATCACGGGTAATCTCATTGGTGCGACCAAGAGTAAAACCTGCTGATTCTGGATTTAAACGAGAAACAGGAACATTCAATGCTTTGTATAGTTTCTTTTCAAAATACTTAACATCTTCTAACTCTCCAAGGTTTTGACCACCAGGTAATGTAGAAATCTCGGTACCTTTTCCACCTTCACGGCGTGGCAACCAAAAATCTTCCATCATAGACAAGAATTTACGGTCATCACGAACTTCACCTGTGTTAGCATCATATACAAGTTTGTTCTTGTATTTTACCATAATATCACGGAGGTATTGTTCTGCCTTTAATTTAGGTAAATTACCCACATCAATGTAAAAAATACGGCGCTCAGGGGCACGGCTAATACGATAGATGACAGTAGCATCTTCAATCATCCTTAACTGGTTGAGTGGTTTTATAGCCTTATGAAGATAAGACAATACGACAGCTCTACGAGAATCCATAAGACCAGACACAACGGAAATAATAGAATCTGTGGTAATACGAACACCAACTGGTCCAAAATTAGATGAAGAACCAGTAGTAACCTTATCATTGAAAATATAATATTCGTTAACAACGTTCATTACCTCCACACCAGTGCGTTCATCTTTTTTCTTTTTCATTTCACGCACTTTACGAAGTTTGCGTGGATCAATATAACGAAGTTCTTTAATGCCTTGAGTAGGATTTTCACGGTCAATAATGATGTGGTAATACATCTTACCATCAACATAGTATCTACGGAAAATATCTTGTGCCATGTTGTTGTAATTCAGCATACGAAGAATCGTAGAGAATTCGTCTTTAATGGCTTTTTTGATTTTTTCTGGTTGCTTTAAATCATCCAGAACAATTTGAATAATTTTGCCATCGTCATCTTGGCAAATAGCTTCACCAACGATATCGTCAATCGCTGATTCAATTTCTGGCTGCATAGCCATTTCACGGTAACGAGAGATAAGTTCTACTTCATTTTTGGCAGTACCGTCTAAGTCAACATATGTTCCATAATATGCTGCTGAGGTAATCGTTAAAGCGCCATCGTCATTTGATGGAGGCGAAAAAGATTGTTGCACAGCTTGGTCATCATTGGCCTGCTTCCGTGCAATTGTAAAACCAAAAAGAGAGAATTTATTAGCTGCCATATTGTGTTATATCCAATTCAAAAAAACATAATGAGAGGACCAAAGTCCTCTCTAATAAAATAATTAAGCGTCTGTTGATGCAGTATTTGTCCAGTATTGGTATGCAAATGTTACTGAGTATTCTTCAATAGTATCATTTGAACTCCAATCTAAATCAATTGGCGCTACATCTAACGGGAACATACCAACAAACTTATATGTGTTAATTGCTGAGCCAGTTTTACCATATTGAGTAACTGTTGCATCAACTGTATAACTTGTTGGACTTGTTGCCGAAGCACTGCGAACATTGCCTGCGTGACTATTAAGAGCACTCATCCAAGATTCCATAGAATTGCGAATCAAGAAATCTTCATCGTTAATAATCTGTAATGTCCAGTCAGCAAAGGTACGATTACCGGCAAATTTCATTTCACGACCAAAGTAGTAAACTGGAACTTGACCAACGGTTGAACCTGGTAACTGTGATGCTTTTGCCATAAATTGCAATTTTTGACCTGCAGCGGTTGCATTATTAGCAAACTGTGGTAATGTTAGAGTCACTTGAAATAGATTGGGACGAGCACCGTCACCAATCATATTTGCTCTAAATTCTGCTACATTGAATGTCATTGTTTTCTCCTATATCCTTGTTTATTTATTAGAACTGGCCAACGACTTCAGTAAAGTCAACACCTGTTCTTACAGCAACAAAGTTCAACTGGATAAAGTTAATTGAACGAGCAGGTTTGACATAGATATCACCAACAAACTGATTAGAATCAACAACTTGTGGAGTGTTGTTTGTAGAATCACAAACTACTTTAAAGTCATAGATACCACGGCGACCTTGAACATCACGAAGGAATGGAGTTACAAGAGCAACAAACTGTGCTTGTGTGAATGAATCGTTAAATTCAAACAATGAATACTTAGCAGCTTGAGCAATTGTTTTCTCTAATACAATAAACAATCTACGAACGTTGATACGGTCAAATGCTGATGGTTTAGCTTGTAGTGTCTTATCACCATAAAGGATTGTTCCGTTAGATGGGAATGTTACAACTGGATTGATACCAATAGAATACAACGAATCACGTTGAGTCTGATTTGGATTCCATGCCAATTTAACAACATTCTTCAGATTACCACGGTTGTAACCAGCAGGTGAGAACCATGGATCACGAACTGAATCGGTGTATACACAAAGACCAGCAGTATCACCGTTCAATGGTACCCAACGATAGGTGTTGTTATACTTGTCGAACATATACTTCCAACCACAATCAGCAACTGCGTAAGAAGTAGAACGAGCCAATGAAGTGTTCCAACTTTGAATGTTGGTAACTTCACTACCAGACTGGTTAACAACAGCAGAAGATGGAGGTGATACAAACGCTACACAATCTTTACGAGAGTTAGCAATATTATCAATTACATATTGTTGAACTGTTGTGCTATGGCCACCAGTCATTACCAATGAAATATTAACAGCATCGGCATTAGTAAACTGGCCATAAGAAGTAATACGGTCACCGTCAACAGTTGCTGCATCTGAACCAGAACCTAAAGCAAATGTCTGTGCAGTAGAAACTGTGGCATAACTTGTATTGGCAAGTGGTTGGCCCCATGTAGAAGAAGTTGTTGCATAACTCACTGGATCAACTGCGTAGATATACTTAGAATTATTGAAAATATAATTCTTATAGTAGTTTGAGTTGCCCAAAGAATCGGTTGCATTTAAACCTTTAGACAAATACGGAAATACTTCTAATACGGTATTTTTAGCACCAGTAAATAGACCACCAGTATCCATCACAACAATATGAACTTCATCGTTTGCTGCGCCGGCAGCTGCAGCTTGTGTAGAAGTACCAGGAGCGCCATTTACATATCCAGAGATTGTTACGCCACCAATATTCCAAGAAGCGGAATAAGAAGCGGTATCAACCAAAGAAATGGTTAGTGAGTTACCTAAAGCACCTGGATAACGAGCCATGAAAGCACCATAGGCGTTATTATTATTACTTGTTAAGTAAGTAGCTTGAAATACATCTTCATTAGCAACTTGAATGTTGTTGCCTGTTGTGTTTGCGTCAGCATTGTATGAAGCATTGTTGGCTGAACGAACAACTTGAAGATTGTTACCATAAGCTAAGAAAGAAGCTGCGGTAAAAAATGAAACATAAGTGTTAGAATCTGGATTACCAAATATTTTTGCTAAGGTAATTTCGGAATCAACTAAAATTCGTTTATTTACTGGACCCCATTGAAAATTTCCAGCAAAGGCACCGGCAGTAGTTAGTACCGAAGGAACGACTGTTGTTAAGTCGACTTCGGAAACGTTTACGCCTGGAGAGATTTGAAACGCCATTTTTTATCTCCTTGATATTATGATTATTTTGGCAGTTATGATACCATACGGATATTTATGAAAGGCCATATTTAGAGATTAACGGTGTAATTCTCTGATATAACCTGCATAAGTTTCACCGGAATCTGCTTTTTCCCACACATCTCCACCTTCCACCATAAAACTATGCTCTAATCCATCTTCAATAATGGGTGCCGGTAAGGTTTCTTCATCATATTGATTCATTGTTTCCAGTTGAAGTTGCTTACGGACATCATGAGCCACAATTTCTCTAAAGTATTTCTGAGTGGTTGCCCAAGAGAACATGACCAAACCCATCACCATATCGTCATTGGCATCTTCTTCAGCGGCAAAAGAACTCTTATTTGCCACAAAAGTAGTCAATTCTGAAATAGTATCAAAATCATTAATGACTAACTTATTACCTTCAATTAATGTTTTCAGATTAGAACAACCAATTCTCTTAACCTGAGTAGACATTTTAAGACCCATTTGAACACCTCTAGCAAAACCAGCTGAAAGTTGTTGTGGTTTTTTATTACCTGTGAATATTTTCCATAAATTTTCGTATTCAAGGTCTTGGTGTAGAATATCGGCAACCTGTGGAGTATTGTTGACTTCTACTAAAACATACGCATCATTATACAATCTAGCTGCATCGTGAATATAAGTTGGAAACAATAGCGGTGAAACTGAAGAACTCTTATAAGTTGCCACCTGTTCATATGGCATTGTAGTTAAATCAATCACCGAGAATGTAGAAGAATCTAATCCTTTGCCTTCTGACACATCCACGAACATACCATACAGGTGAGGTTTATCACCTTTGATTGGTTGTTTATAAATCTTCAACATCTCATGCTCAGCGATAGGTTGCTGATATGCCATCTGTTGAAGTTTTGTTCCAGAAATAAGGGTATTGGTAGAACCTAAGAATTCCGTTTCAAACTCTTGTCTGAATTGATGTTCAGAAGTGTTCTTAATCGTTTCTTCTTTCCAATCTTCATCACGACCAGGAACTTGTGACCAATGAATTTCAAACGGAACATAGTTGTTTCGCTTGTTGACCGCATCATTCCAATATTTGTAGAACAGATTCATACCGTTTGGGGTAGACACCATCAGAATCTTGGTTTTAGTACCAGCAGTAATCACAGGATAAACTGAGGTAATAAACTCTGAGGCAATATTAGATGGTACGAAAGCAAATTCGTCTAAGAATACAATGTTAAAAGATCCTGAACGGGACGCTGCGGAGGAAGTCGAGTCCGCAATAATAACTGATCCGTTCTCTAGTTCTATACGAGATTTGTTCCACTCAACCACGCCTTGCTGGATCCATTGTGGAAGGTTCTCATAGGCCAATTGTAATTTACCAAGAATACCAATGGCAGTTTTAGAACGGTTTGCAAGAACCGCAATCGTTTGTGAATCTTTAAAAAGAATAGTCCAAAGAAGATATGCAACCGCAGTAGTAGTTTTACCGACCTGACGAGGACATTTAACAATAACAAAACGATTTTCATGGAATTTACTTATCATGTCCTTCTGAAAGTCATACATTTCAAATGGAACTAGACCTTCATCTAGTGTAATAATTTTAATGTATTTGGTAAAGTAAATAGGATCCTGAGCACATTTGACATACTCATCAAACTGCTCTTGAGTATAACTTTGTTTTACTCCTACTCTTTTGAGTAATAAATTATCACGATAGGTTTGTTTATTTGCCATTATCTTTGAGTAACTTACCTAGGTCAGCAGTAGAACCAACAAAAATTGCTTTGTCAATTGTGGTGTTATTGACTTCTTTCTTTTTGTCCATCTCACGCATTTGTTTTTGGATGTTTAGAAGTTCCTTGTTTGCATCCACCATATTTTTAAGTAGTGTTCCGTAGACTTCAAATGCTCTTGGGTGTTGTCCTGCTTTGGCGATGTTGAGAATCTCCTCCATGGCTTCGTGGCCTTGGTCAATAATACCTTGAAGGTTCTCTTTAGATTGTTGATATGCGTCCGTTAAGTCTGATTCAATATCAGGTTTATTATAACTGGCAGATACCGTAGGAAGTCTTTCTTTCTTTTCTTCTGGTATCGGTGTCACATCAAGTAATTCGGATAAATTTTTATTCAATTCATTCATATTAATATAAGTTGGTAAATCTAGATGAATAGTATGTGCGTATCTGATATATTTCAGTATCGCTTAATACTCTATTATATATCAAAGCAACACCCACACTACCGTTCATGTTATTGGCGTTGCCTTGGAAACCACCAATTTCTACGCCTGCTGGAGTAGGACTAAATGTGCTTGTGCTAGAATTGGTAACTGGTGTTTGAGTTCCAATATACAATTTCCATCCGGTTGATGTATTGAAACTTACTGCACCAAATACCCATTGATTGAGTGGAGTAGTAACTGCCGCTTGTATGGTACTCCAAGCACCATTGTGACCTGATTGTAACGTTTGTGTGCCGGCACCCCAAAACGCATGGTCATTTCCTGTATTTCCGCCAGAGATAATATTGGCATATGAACCAGCAACTTTAAATATTGCTACTTTAGTGTATGCTGTTGCTGGTAATATATTACCGCCTGTTGCAATGTTTCCAAAATAAAAATAACTTTGATTACCTGCACTTGTAAATGTTGAATCACCAGATGAAAATGAAAAATTATTTCCTGCGCCACTTAAATCTGTCCATGATGTGCCAGAACCGGGATAACTTGATGTATTTCCAGCATCAAGATTTAAAATTAATCCATTAGTAACAATACCAGAAGTTACATCTGGAGTGATGTTTATTCCACTACCAATCTTAATGCCTTGGCCAATTAACATAATTTAAACTTTTGGATAAGTGTTTGATATCAGCGGTGTTTCAGCTACATTGACTGTGTATGTATAATTACTATTAGCGTTAGCGCTAGTTGGATTAGGCGTGATAACAATTTGTGAGTAATTTAATGGAGCTATTTGGAAAGAAGTAAAAGCATAATTGGCATTTGTTGTTTGGCCAATAATAGGTTGAGATGATACAAAATTACCATTAATATTTGTTAAAGTTAATTTATTATTAATGAAAGCAACTACTTTACCTGTAGCAACTGCGGTATTCATTGAATAGCCTTGATATACAAATTCACCTACTTGATATTGTCCAACACCGGTGTTTGCTGTATTTAAAACAACATTATCATTAACAGTAATATCATTAAGAATATTAGTAATGGATGTTTTAATTAATCCAACAGGACCACTTGAAGCACCAAAGATAAATCCTTTGACCGTAAAGTTTAATGTCCAAATAATTAATCGTGGGTCTGAATCTCTAACGCCTTCATATTCTACATCATAACTTGTGCTATTTAATACCACAGGCACTTCTTTGATAATACCCATCTCAGGTATTAAGTTTAATTTAATAGTATAGTCTGGTGTAAAGTATGGAAGAATATGTTCAATAATTTGTGTACCATCTTCCACATTACGCACATAGACATAAAGAGAAAAATCAAAATTATAAGGAACAGGATTGTATTGAGATTTTACGGTACCAGAAGCATTACTAAAGTTTTTAATATTGGTATTTTGTTTACGAGAAGCATCGTATGATAAACCAGACATTTCAAATGACATACGAGGTAAAGTCATCTGAACTTTTTTATCTAAGTTAGGATCACCTTCTAAACGTTGAACATACTTTTCTTTAGTTGCATAAGCAATAGGAACAATAAATCGTTCCGCTTCTGTTTGGTCTGGATTGTAACGCACCAAAGTAATATCGTCAAATAGGTTACCAAAACCTACAACGAGTTTACGAATGATACGAGGATAATATGTGTTAGCCATTATATCTTCTTTTTACAATTATTAAAATGATATCTGGTCATATTACTGCCTTTTCCTGTGACTCCACAATGTATACAAGTTTTTTGAGGCATATTTTTTTTACTTAAACTTAATTTATTTTTAATTTCTTTTGCTTTTTCTTCACCATGTAAATCAATATAATTTTTTCCTATTAAAGAATTGCTTATATTTTGTTTTACTTGTTTACTTCTTTTTTTACCTTTATTTGAATTACTAATTTTTAATAAAGTTTCTTTTGTGTGTTTATGACCTAGAGCTCTGGTATTACCAATAAGACTTTTTGAAATATTATTGCAATGGGTTTTACATAAAGGTTTATTAATTTTATATTCTTTCATAATTATTTTTGATAACTTTGTATGTGAATATCCTGAAGTTCCTTCTCCACCTTCTGTTTTATTATATAAAATACCGGTACCCAAATCTTTTCGTCCCCACCATTTAATCATTCTTCTTTCTAGAGCCAAAGCGCCAATCTCAGTTAAATTGGATTCCAATATAACTATTCTGTTATTATTTTTTGGAGTAATTATACCGTGTATTTTATGGTTAGTCCAAGCTCGATTTTCTTTTCCTTTACCAATATAATATGGTGTTCCATTTTTTCTTATATAAGCATAAGTGTAATAAATATTCATGCTGGCATTCTCGTATAATGTTAGAATAGGCGGATATTGATAATATCGTGGCCTATACTTATTTATACTTTAAATGTTACCAAACGGATTACTTTCACTCCAATCAATAATAGAATTTGCTGAAGAATGAATATAAGCATTATCATAATTTTCTTTATTAGCCGGATTATTTAACGGATCAAATGTAGTCAATGTGTATCTTGCGTTACTAGATTGTCCAATAATGAGTTGATTGTTAATAAATTGGCCGGCAATATTGGACACAGAAAGTGTGTTAGAAGAAGGAATCCAGGACTGAACAACAGCAACAGTAGCAGCGTTTGCATATGTTGAATCTGAAGATTGGTATACGATTTCGTTGATTGCATATGTTCCTGTTCCTGCACCTGTATTCAGATGCAATGTATAAGCAGAATCCGTAACAACAGAATCAATAGCAGCAACACCAGTAGAAATAATTTCTTGTGAGTATTTGAATTTCTCCATCTCTAACTCATAGAAATATGGAACTTTTCTGCCTAACATGAAGAAATCTTTTGTTTGATTTGTAAATTTAATTTCAAACAATTCACCAGTACCATTTAAGAACGGAATATAAATTAAGTCACCTTCACGGGGTCTGGTAAAAGTATTTTGTGGAACTCTTTGAGTAAAAGCACGCTTAGAAACTATTACTTGAACATTGTTTTTAATTTCAAGTCCAAATTTAGAGAAGAATTCTTTTTCGCCACCATATTCGGTAGCATTAGAAAGATACATTTCTAATTGAAATGCTGATTGAAACTTTTTAACTGGATCTTCACCAAATAATAAATCACGAGCTTGGTCATTATCATTGGGTAGGTAGTAGCAATCAAATCCTTGAATTCTAATGGATTCTGTTATTAGGTCCTCAATTAACCTTTGTTCGCTGAGTGACGCATAGTTGTTGAAGTATTGAGAAGTTGCCATGTTAGTTCATGAAAAATTCCAACGGGGCACCGTAATTCATTTCCATTTCTTTTTCAAGTCTTTCAATTTCTGCTGCAGCTTCATTATAAGTATCTTCACCATTTAGTGTTACACCACCAGGTAATTGTAGGCCACCAAACTTCTTCATGTTGGCACCCCAACTTCGCTTGATGAGGGCAGTAGCATATTCTTTTAACCAACGGTCATTCCATACCAAATTAAAAGTATCTGGATTAATAAGTGCATAACATTCAGAAATTGCCACATCACCTACATTAACATCATATCCCCATGCCCAATCAATATACAATCTTTGCATATGTCTTTGAAAGCGAATAGGAACTTCACCAGTAAACATAATCTCTAATGAACGTAAATGTTGTTGAGTTAATGTATAGTTAATATATGAGGCAGAAGTAAAATCATATAATTCGTTTAAGCGTAATTGATAACGCAAGTCAAACATATTAACGCTTGCTTGTGAATCTGAAAGCGGAAATATACGAGTTACACCAGCAATTTCTAATGTATTATTTGCCGAATCTACCGCAGATGTGGCATCAAGATATTTGTTATTAACATCATCTTGAGTAATGTGTTTAATCCAATAAACTTTTTGTAGACCATCAAAGTGATAATCTTGCCAATATTGCAAAGCATCATCAATACGGTCGTCTACTTGGTCGTCATCCACGTTGATATCAATGACGGGAAATCCCAATCTACGCTTACAATAATCTGTAAAATCTGCTCTGTTTGTAATTGTTGCCATTTTTTATCCTAACGCAATCGAGTAAGCCAACGCAGTTGATACAGCAATATAAACAGCATTAGAAGTAGCCGCATTGGCGGATGAATTTGATGAAATAGAATCGCTAAGAGTTACTGAACCACCACCAGTAGAAATTGGACTACCATTAGCAGCGTAATATAGTCCATTGGTATAAATTCTATCTGAGTATACATTACCTGTTACACCAACACCACCGGTAATAGTTAAGGTACCGGTTGTATTTGATGATGAAGCAGTATTGGCTGCATTATATACTGCAGATATATTATTTGCAAGATAACCACCAATCATCACTTTTAATGATTTATTTGGTGTGTCTGTACCAATAATTAAGTTTGCTGTATTTGTATAAACATATGCATCGCCAGCATATGCAGCCGTAAATTGATTTAATACCACATTATATGAGGTACCCAACATACCAACATCTAAGAAATTATTTGAATCGGTACCTGCATTATTATATATGGAGAAGTCAATAGACGAGTTTGATGTGTTGGCAAAGTTTTGAATACCAGCTTGGAAAAATTGGTCAGTATTTGCCGTTGTAATAAAACCAACTGAAGAATGATTATAAGTTGCAGCTATATCTTGTGTTAATGAACTTTGTATAACGGCTACATTTGATGTTGAACCAGTAATCTGTAAAGAACCGGTCATTGTATCGCCAGCTTTTAATACTGTTGAATATGCTCTAGCGTTGGCAATATTGGCAGTATTATTTGCTACTTGAATTGCTGTATTTTGTGTTAAGTCAACACCTAAGATATAAGCAATATTAGCATTTGCAGTATTAAGACCGCCTTGTAAAGCAATAGTATTTGCTTGAGCACTATTTGCAGTATTGAAAGCTGCATTAGCAAAGACATAACTTGATTCTGTATTGGCTAAATTGTAAGCATTATTTGCCACAATGTATGCCAAATTGGCTTGGTTATATGCCGAATTGGCGAATGTTGTTGTATTAGTAATGGCCGTATTTTGACCAACATCAACTGCCAAAATATAAGCAATATTAGCATTTGCGGTATTCAAGCCACCTTGGAGTGCTATCGTATTAGCAGACGCACTATTAGCAGTATTATAAGCACCGTTGGCAAAAGTGGTTGTATTTGTAATTGCAGTATTTTGTCCAATATCGACACCAAGAATGTATGCTATGTTGGCATTAGCAGTATTCAACCCACCTTGCAAAGCAATGGTATTTGCTGAAGCCGATAATATAGCCGTATTTTGTGCTAAGTCTACGCCAAGAATATAGGCTATATTAGCATTGGCGGTGTTTAATCCACCTTGTAAAGCAACTGTGTTAGATGCTGCGGTAGATATTGCAGTATTTTGAACACCTTGAACGGCTAAAATGTAAGCAATGTTTGAGTTAGCAGTATTGAGACCGCCTTGTACCGCTGCAATGTTTGAATAAGTAGCAACATAATCAGAAGTTGTTCCGTTATATAACAACCAATTCTTTGCCGCTTCATACCAAATAATCTGAGAGTTTGCTTGATTACCACGGTCAATAGTAATGTATACGTTTTGTGTTGGTGCAGTTGTTGATGATACACTAGCATTTAAAATAAGATTATTATTTGCAACATCAACTAATTGTGTATTAGCATAGAATGTTGTGCCAGTAATTGTCAAGTTTGCATTAACAACTAAATCGCCGGTAATAGTACCGCCAGATAAAGGTAATTTAGTATTTGCTGCAGCAGCTGCACTAGCGGCTAAATTGTTTGCACTAGTAATGGCCGTATTTTGTGCCAAATCAACGGCAAGAATATAAGCAATATTAGCATTGGCAGTATTAAGACCACCTTGCAATGCTATCGTGTTTGCTTGAGCTGAATTGGCTGTATTGTAGGCACCGTTAGCAAAAGTAGTCGTATTTGTAATTGCTGTGTTTTGAACTAAGTCAACACCAAGAATATACGCTATGTTTGCATTAGCAGTATTGAGACCGCCTTGGAGTGCAATCGTATTAGCTTGAGCAGAGTTAGCAGTATTATAAGCACCGTTGGCAAATGTAGTGGTGTTAGTAATACTAGTGTTTTGACCAATATCTACTGCCAGAATATACGCTATGTTTGCGTTAGCGGTATTTAAACCACCTTGAAGTGCTACAGTATTTGATGAAGCACTATTTGCCGTATTATATGCACCATTAGCGAATGTAGTGGTATTGGTGATTGCTGTGTTTTGACCAACGTCAACCGCTAGAATATAAGCAATATTGGCATTGGCCGTAGCCATCGCACCTTGTAATGCAATTGTATTTGCTTGTGCTGAGTTGGCGGTGTTGAAGGCCGCATTGGCAAAAGTATAACTCGATTCTGTATTTGCTAAATTATAAGCATTATTGGCAACAATGTAAGCTATGTTAGCTTGATTATATGCTGAGTTAGCAAATGTAAGAGTATTAGTAATACTAGTGTTTTGAGCATTATCAATAGCAAACAAAGCCACAATATTGGCGTTTGCGGAAGTCATTGCACCTTGAAGTGCTATGGTATTAGCAGAAGCATTATTTGCTGTGGTATTTGCTACTTGAATTGCTGTATTTTGAACACCATCAATACCTAAAAGATAAGATACATTGGCATTGAATTGGCTTTTAGAAATGAGATAGTTACCGCCTTGTGTGGTACCATCTTGAACAACGATTGTATTTTGGTCTGTATCAACAATAAGTTCCGCAAGTGCTCCGGTATAGGCAGCCGTTTGTGCCGTATTACCTCGTCTAATCTGAACTATTGTTGCGTTATTTGCTGACATATCTTTTCCAAATATATTCTAGTATTTATAGCGTTCCATAATTAAATTGGACCGGACCGGCTGACTGATAAACCCATCCGTAATCAACATAATTTGCGCCAGTAATAATGTATGGACCACCGCCACCACCTGTATTTGCTTGATTGTAAGCCGCCTGAGCAAGAACAGTAGCATTGCAAGCCGTAGTATATGCGGCTCCTGCGGTACTTGAAGCAGAAGATGCTAAACTGTAAGCAGAGTTGGCTTGATTATAACCAGAACCAGCATAATTGGTGGCTGCGTTTGCCTGATTATATGCGTTTTGTGCTAATGTTCTTGCTACAGTATCCGTTGCACTACCGCCAGCATTAGCAGTATACTGAATTGTGCCATCAGGAAATATTAAAGCTGAACTAACATTAACTGTATTAGCGGAAATAGTATTTGCACCACTAATATTACCACCAGAACCAGCAATAGTTAAACTATTTGCAACAGTAACATTATTTGCTAGTGAAAGTGTAACTGATTTGGCACTTGTATTTGCCGTAACAACAATATTGGTGCTAGGATTGATACTAAGTGTATCAGTAGAAGATGTTGCAAGAATTAATGATGAATTAGCATTAACTGTCGCAAAAGAATAAGCTTGAGAAATAGTACCAATACTACCGGACGGGGTCCGATAGAACAACTTTCCATCCGCAGTGTTAATGGCAATCTCACCATTAGCAAGTGTGCTTGGTGTATTACCACTAACCGTGGATTTTTTAATCTGGATTGTTGTATTTGCTATTGCCATTTATTTAAAAACTTCCGCCATCCTTTGTCGTTGCGTCTACTAAAGTTGTAACATCAATGGTCGAACCACCTAATGCTATTGCTTTAGCCTCATCCACTTTTTTTCGCTTGGCAGGAGTTAATTGTAAATATTCAATTTGTTCATTCAGTCCGGCAATTTGTTTTTCATAATTTTGACTAATATCAGCTTTTTGTCTTTCAAAGCCTTCTCTAGTCCTTTGGTGTTCTTCACGCTCTTTTGCTAATTCATTTCTAAATGTATCAACGTGTTGAGCTTGATGCTTTACACTCTCATATTCATTTTTTAAATTATTGACAGTTGACAATTCATTTCTAAGATCCAATATAGTTTTTTCTAGACTAGAAATAGTTTCATTATTACCTACATTATGATTTTCAACTTTACCCTGTAATTCTTCAACTGTACCTTGTAATTCTTCAATTACTCTTGCCTGATTCTCTAAAACTGATTCGGTAACTTTGGCATTTGCTTGTAGTGAAATATTTCTCAATACTGCATCTGTCAAAGTACCTGTCATTATTTCAATGTAATGATTCACGTATTCATTATTTTCCATCTCAAACTCCTATTATAAAAGAATTATATAGTCACTACTAGAATGTGCCTCCATCAAGAGCAGACGACCAAACTGGCACACCAGCATTGGTTACTGTAAGAATTTGGTTACTCCAAGTTTGGTCAGAAGAACCGGCAGCAGCAGTAACACCAAGAGCACCTACACCGTTACCAAATGTGATACCGTTTAGTGTAGCAGTTGTTAAACCGGTACCGCCTTGTGGTACTGTTAAACCAGAAATTGCAGAACCAGTATAAGCAGTTAAACGACCATACGCATCTGTTGTAATTGATGTGATTGTATTATTGGATAATAATGAACCTGTTACAGATGTAGATACGTTAGCAATTTGTTGTAGTGCGCCAGTACCAGAGCCAACAATAAGTTGTCCGTTAGTGAACGATGATTGTCCAGTACCGCCTTGTGATACAGTCAGACCAGAAATTGCAGCGCCAGTAGCCGCTGTTACACGACCATAAGCATCAACAGTTAATGAGGTGATTGTATTAGCAGCAGAT
>Ga0214219_1000339_pt1 | contig 20457 bp, 40 predicted proteins | sample TroBogypolimnion_26_FD_153057 | JGI IMG/M metagenome (GOLD analysis project Ga0214219, IMG submission 153057) | Freshwater microbial communities from Trout Bog Lake, WI - 25JUL2007 hypolimnion | ecosystem: Environmental > Aquatic > Freshwater > Lake > Hypolimnion/Profundal zone | place: Trout... | reverse complement strand
GCCACGCAAATCAGCAACGCGACGAACGGGCTGGGGACAGCGGCCTTTAAGGCGACGGGCTACTTTGACATCTCTGGAGCGGCTCAAAACGCCACCAACGGTATTGTGGCCACGAGCAATGCGTGGATCGGCTCATTCACAGGGAATGGGAACGGGCTGACAAACACACCATCGATCCCCATTCCTTTTGGCGGGTATGCCGGTGTTGGATTCACGTTTAGCGCACTACAATATTGCTCTCCGATTAGCATTTGGGCGGCAGAAAACTTCGCTCAATATCAATTGGGGGTTGCTGGCACGGTCGTAGGTTTCAACGTCCGATTCCACTCTTCATCCGCATGGGGAGGAGGGACAAATGTGGTGTGTGTCCTGCGAAAAAACGGTGGAAGCACGAGCGCTACTGTCACCGCAACGGCAATAGATACTGTATATACTGACCTTGCTCACCCTACTGCTTGCGCGACGACCGATCTCTGGGATGTGAGCATCACGCCAAATGCGACGATTCCAACCATGTACACGGTGTCCATAAACCTCTTCTATCACCCATGAAAACCCTGCTATTATTTCTCTCGATTTGCTCGTCGTGCCTCGCGGACAACTGGGCCGTGACCTTCTGGAGCACCATTCCGACCAACGACCCAATGCGCGTTGCTGGGTGTCCAACAAACCAACCGATCCAGTGGTCTGACATCGGAAACTCGACAAACGTCACACCGCCGGCCGTTTGCCTTTCGGATGCGGATCTAGCCAACTGCTTCACAACCAATCTAGCCGCGTTTCAGGCCGCTCAATCCAATGCCCAACACCTCGCCCAAGTCCAGACCGCGACCAACTATGCCGCATGGAGCGCGATCTACGCCCAGATGCCGCAAGGTATCGCCGACAGCAGCAACAGGATCGTGACCGCAACTAACCTGCTTTGGTCTTTCAAGAGCGGGACCAATTCAGCGGCGGGAACTAATGCGATCATTGTCCAGATGCTCCAGAGCCAGCAATATGCGTGGACGTATCTGAATCAGATTATCGGCTACCTCTCCCGCCTCGGCCCCGGCCTCCAGGCAATCTACCAGCCCGCAAACGACCCCGTGGGGCATTAAATCAGAATCAGAATGAAACGCATCACACTCTACATGCCGCCTTTCGTCTGCGCGGCACTTGTGCCAATCGCGCAGAATTTTCTAGCCACGTCCGCGACGCTAATCACCATCGGATTTACCATCCACTCGATTTGGATTAGTCGGAAACTTGCGGCGTCCAAGCTTGCAGCCGATAAAGCGGTTCAGGAGCATGAGCAATTAGAGACTTGCGTGAAGTGCCTAACCGCCGTGCCGAACGTGACGGAATGCCGAAGACCTCCAAGCGAAAGACCGGATAATTGTCCGAAAAGAAAGATGAAAGCATGAACTTAGACCAAACCCTCTCACTCGCCCGAACGCTCCTGAAAGTCGCCGGTGGAATCCTTGTGACAAAGGGAGTCACTGACTCATCAAGCGCTGAGACTATTTCCTCCGCAATCATCATCCTGATTAGTATTTTATGGTCTCACTTCACACACTCCGATCCAAAAGTATGAATAAAATCCTCGCACTCTTAATGTCGCTCGCCGTCGTTGGGCTCGTCTCGGTTCAACCCGGATGCGTTACATCGAAGACCACCGCGCCGAACGGGGCGACGACAATCACCGTCAACACAAACAATCTCGCGTTGGATGCCGCCGTCCTCCAGAGCGCAACCGCAATTGCCGTGAGTGTCGCAATCCAGAAAGACCCCGGAGCCATTCCCGCGCTAAAGGATGCGTCAACCGCGCTTACCGGCATCTTGACCGGAGCCAATACGCAAAACACCGCGCAACTCCTCCAGACCCTCGGGGCGTCGAATAATCCCACGCTCGCCGCCGAAATAACGCCTCTTATCGGAACCGCATCCGCTCTTGAGCAGCAGTTGATCAACAAATACGGATCGTCAGTCGGGGGCCAGATCGCGCTTGCGATTACGAAGGCCGTCGCCGCGGGATTCGCTATCGGCCTGGCCGGGCATTGATATGCAGATCGATCCTATTACGGGCGGGATGACCCTGGCCGATGACGCGCTCAAGGCTGGAATACAAATTCAGGGCGAGCGCAATGCGCCGGCTGAAGTCGCCGCAAAGCAGTCCGCCCAAGTCCAGGCCCGAAAGGACGCGATTCTGGCACTCATCACTCTCGCCGAGAAAGGAGACCTAAGTGCGCTTTCCGATCTTCGCATTCTTTGTGCTTAGCCTCGCCGGATGCACTATCGCGCCGCGCGTCGTGACGCCCTCCGCGCCGTCCATTGATGGTGGAATTGCGAACTCCGGTATCATCTGCGCCGCGCCTGGGGGATTCGTCGTCACTCCATTTTTCGCCGAGCGTTACGCGGACTTGTGCCGCCGATATGGGGACCGGCTCAACCCGCCCATGCTCGCGCCAAGATGGATGACACCGACCGGGACTAACACGTTTCTCCTATCCCCCCAGGGACTCGCCGCTTTCGGGGAGTTGGACTTTTACTATTACCAGCACCTCGCGCCCTGATTATGCCCTTCCACTCCCGAAATGATCTTTTGGTCCGAACGTCCGATGGCCGCAATTTCACGCTCCAGGAGCCGCTTGAATTCGTCCTGGACGCCGGTATGCGCTATCGCGTGCCCGTCGGGGCACAAACAGACGGGGCGAGCACTCCGGCCGCGCTGTGGCCTATCCTGCCGCCATTCGGGGGCTATTGGCTGGCCGCCGTGCTGCACGATGCCGCTTACCGGGGGACGCTCGAAATCATGGAGCGGGACGGCGGGTGGGCGCCCGCAGGCCTGAGCCGAGAGCAGGCTGACTTGCTCCTCCTGGAGGCAATGATTGCGCTAGACGTGCCGGAAGCGACGCGCTTTGCAATTTACGAGGGCGTTCGCGCCGGAGGCAATCGAGCGTTCGCGGAGGATCGAGGCCAATAAAAAAACCCGGCGCGGGGCCGGGTGAAGTGTCCGGGATTACCGGATGGTTGCTAGTCTAGAAGCGGAATTTCATCCCCTACATTCAGTGGTCGCCCATTGATCATCGGAACCCCTCGCCCCATCAAAAACCATGTTCTGCGGATGTTCACGTTGGGGGAACGGGTGTGATCAAGTCCCGTAATCAAATCCCAGTCGAATTCGAGCGACGTCCTATCTTCCGGGCCGCCCCATTCAAAATCGATGGTGATTAAATCGGGATCGTCGCGATGCTGCCAAATGGCCGATACTCGCGCTTTTTGGTCTGTTAATTTTATGACTTCAATATTTTTCCTTTCAGTTGATTTTGTTCGCCTTCGCGAGCGCCGCCGCCCGCGCCTTCATCTCGCGCCGAAACAATTTCGCCATCGGGTCTGCCTTGGGCTTGCCGCCCTTGGCACCGTTCAGACGGGATGCCGACTGCTTTGCCGCCGACGTTGACCGACCGCCGACGCGCCCGAGGGCCGCCGCCGCTTCGCTGATTTGATTTTCTTTCATGCCCATATCTTAACCCAATCGCTTGGGATTGCAATAGCCAAAGTGAAAATTGTTGCACTTTTATTTTGCGCGGTTGGCATGTAATGACAATGGTAAGATGCGACTATTCCTGGAAACTGCAAAATTTTTATTGCAATCTAAATCTAGAAAGCAATAATCCGATCCAATGACAAAACAAATCAACGTTACACTCCCCGAAACGCTCGCAAGGCGCATTAAATCAGACGCCGCGAACCTCGGCATTCCGCTCCATGAATACGGCAGGCTGGCTTTCGAGAATTTCATTTCCAAGCCGGTCGCATCTCGCCGAGTCATCGCCGACGGCGCGACCCGCAAAACCGTTGGAAGGAGAATCAAGCCGTGAAATCCACCATCGCAAACCTGGTCCTACGTGTAACCCGACACCCCGCGACAATCGCCGACTAATTTTGCCCGCATCACAACATGAAAATAGAAATCAAACATTGTTTCAACGGATCGGTTCTTTTCGCTGGTGATTTTCCTTCCATAAAGGAGGCCGTGGCCGAAGCTATAAAAAGCGGCGCGAACCTGAGCGGCGCGAACCTGAGCGACGCGAACCTGAGCGGCGCGATCCTGCTCGGCGCGATCCTGAGCGGCGCGAACCTGCTCGGCGCGAACCTGAGCTACACGATCCTGCTCGGCGCGAACCTGAGCGGCGCGAACCTGAGCGGCGCGAACCTGAGCGACGCGAACCTGCTCGGCGCGAACCTGAGCGACGCGAACCTGAGCGGCGCGAACCTGAGCGACGCGAACCTGAGCGGCGCGATCCTGCGCGACGTGAACCTGCTCGGCGCGAACCTGCGCAACACGAACCTGAGCGACGCGAACCTGCGCGACGCGAACCTGAGCGGCGCGATCCTGCGCGACGTGAACCTGCTCGGCGCGAACCTGAGCGGCGCGATCCTGCTCGGCGCGAACCTGAGCTACACGATCCTGCTCGGCGCGAACCTGAGCGACGCGAACCTGAGCGGCGCGATCCTGCGCGACGTGAACCTGAGCGGCGCGAACCTGCGCAACACGAACCTGAGCGACGCGAACCTGAGCTACACGATCCTGCTCGGCGCGAACCTGAGCGGCGCGAACCTGAGCGGCGCGAACCTGCGCAACGTGAACCTGAGCGGCGCGAACCTGAGCTACACGATCCTGCTCGGCGCGAACCTGCTCGGCGCGAACCTGAGCGACACGATCCTGCTCGGCGCGAACCTGAGCGACGCGAAAAATGCAGGCCTTGCAATCGCAATGACTCGCATCCTCCCGGAAGGGGATCTAATTGGCTGGAAAAAATGCAAAGACAACGTGATCGTGAAATTGAAAATACCTTCTGATGCGCGACGATCTTCCGCTTTCGGTCGCAAATGCCGCGCCGAATTTGCGGACGTGCTCCAAGTCATCGGAGCATCGGAAGGGGAAAGTAATCACAGCGGAAATTATCCAGTCGTGAAATATGCGCCAGGCAAGCGCGTGACCTGCGATAAATGGTGCGAAGATTTCCAAGAAGGGTGCGCTGGAGGCATTCACTTTTTCATTACTCGGCTTGAGGCCGAGAACTACTAATTTTTGCGCCCGCCCACCAAGCATCCTCTGCTGAATGTCTAGTTACCCTTACTTGCTCTTCAAAAATCGGGCGCATCCCTTCCAAAAATATGGACAAAATACAAATCAAACCCACTATGAGCGCGAGCGAGATCCGAGACATAATGATCAACCTCGCCCAAGACACGGCCCGCAATTGGCTTGCCGTATGCGCGGCAACCTCGGACGTGCGGTTGAAGAGTGTGGCGATCGATAACGCGCTTTCGGCGCTCAGGCAGGCGATGGACCTGCTGGAGGAAAACTCATGATTCTCGCCATCCTTACCGCTTTGACCGCGCTAGGGGCCTTCGCCGCCGGGTGGGCTTGGGAAGCGCGGAAGGACCGGCAAGCAAGGAACCAAAGACCATGAACGCCGCCATTGAGTTGACCGAAGAAGAGGCTCACGATCTTGCAGTGCTTGAGGGCATCGTATCCCGATGCAAGCAATCCTTTGAAAGCGCTGGCGTGGCGCTTGCTCGAATCCGGGATGGCAGGCTTTACCGTAAGACTCACAGCACCTTCGAGGACTATTGCGCGGAACGGTGGGGCTGGCAACGGGCGCACGCCTACCGGCTAATCGAGTTCGCGGAGATCAAAATGTCTCCCATGGGAGACAAAATCACCAATGAGCGCCAAGCCCGCGAGTTGGCCAAGGTCGAACCGGAGCGCCGTGTCGAAGTCTTGGAAGTAGCCGCCACCAACGGCGGCACGGCCAAGGCCATCCGCGAGGCTGCCAAGACGATTTGCCCGGGACCTGGGACGACCAGGCCGGACACGAAACCGGAGCCCGCGCCAATAACGCGGGACCACAACGACGACTGTCAACAGTCAACCCAGGAGCACGAGCCATGCAACGCGGCCGGGAAAGCCGGTCGGACATCCCCGGCGCCGGTCCAATCCCCCGCCGAGGATGCGCCCTGGGAGCCCAACCCCGATGACGCGGTTTTGTCCTTTCGGTCCTGGCTGCGGCATTACGACCGCAACGAAGCGCACTGGCCCGCGCTGCGGAACGTCCTCCGCGATTTCCTCAAGCGCTCCGAAGCGCACGACGAAGGAGCCTGATATGTCCCACCTACTCTATTTTATCCTTGGCGCATTAGCCGCGTTTGCCGTTATCACCGCCTACGCCTGCTGCGTTGCCTCATCCCGCGCCAGCCGCGAAGAGGAGCGACTGCGGGAGAATGAGGCCCATTGGAGGGCGGAGGCGTGAAAACGATCCTCGCCATCTATTTCGTGGTCGTTGCCGTGTGGGTGTGGTCCATGTGCAAAGCCGCGGCCAGACCCTTGCCGACCGCGCCGGGTTCCAGCCGCCGCAACCGGCACGGGCACCGGCTGGCTAAGGGGCTGGCGCTGTCCAAGGCTGTCAGGAGGATGTCATGAGCGGCACTTGCGAGGAATGCGCCCGCTGGGACCCCGAAACGCCGTTCAATTGCTGCGGAGAGCCAACCGCTAAACCCGCGATCGGCTTTTGCCCCGTGTTCGAATTTTGCACGCGGCCGGAACATTGCTTTTGCGCCGCGTGGCAAGCCAAGCCCACAACCAACAACCAAACAATTTCGCCACCCGAAGGCCTTCCGGCGCGCTTGCCGACCCATTAGCGGCGGGCGTGAGGCCCACTGAGTGGGTTTCGTCGGGCGGCGGTTGAGTTCAGAACATCGAAAAACAACAAAATGAATGCCATCGTTACCAGACAGGAGATTTTGACCGCGCTGCTATTCGCCAGCCAGGACGAATCGCGCTACGCGCTGAAAGGGGTTTGCATCATCGGCGCGAACCCGGGAAGGCAGAACCAACCGATCATTGTGTCCACGGACGGGAAGCGCCTTGCCGTCATCGAGACAACCGCCGTCCAGGAAGGGCTCGCGGCTGAGCCCGGCGAGATCGTGTTGCGGGCGGAGTTCATCAAGGCCGTCGCCGCGCTGTCGAAGGCCATCGGGGGCAAACTGTATCCCTGGATCAAGATCGAGCGCAAGGCGGGCAGCGAGCGCGTTTTCGTTTCTCTCGTGGGCGCGAATTGCATTCTGGAATCAGAGTCGGGAGCGCTGATTGAGCAGGCCTATCCGAACTGGCGCGGGGTGATACCGCCCAAGGGAGCGGTGCGGCAGCCCTGTTCGGAGATCGGTTTGAACGCCGAGCTGGTGGGCGACTACGCCAAAGCGGCGAAGACCTTGGAGTGTGAAACGCCCATCGTGCAAATGTCCCTCGTGGGCAAAGAGAGCGCCATCGAGGTGAAGCTCATTGGCCGCCCCACGTTTTACAGCATCGTCATGCAAACGCGCCTGGAGGAGGGCACGGAGTATCAGCCGGAATTTCTGGGCATCACCAAGGACTTTCCCAAACAGGAGGAGAGACCGGACGGCGAGCATGGCGAGGAATAAGACCGAAAATCAACAACCCACAAAAGGAGATACCAAGTCAAATGCAACCGCAAACCACAGCACTACAACGGAACGATCCAGAGCGAGGCGTTGAATTCATCCCCTACGGGGCCGCCGACAAGATCAAGCTCAACGTCAAAATCATCCAGAACATGGTGGCCGTCCCCACCAAGAGCGGGAAAACCTGCTCTGAGCGGGACGCGCTCCGCTTCCTGATGCTCTGCCAGGCGCAGCGGCTTAACCCGTTTGCCGGGGATGCCTTCCTGGTCGGATACGACGGCGCGAACGGGCCTACGTTCTCGCTCATCACCGCCCATCAAGCTTTCCTCAAGCGGGCCGAGACGTGCGAGGACTTCGAGGGCATGGAGTCGGGGATTATTCTCCAGGGTGAGGATGGATCGATCAGCGAGCGCGAAGGGGATTTCTACCTCGAGGGCGACAAGGATCACGCGGGCGAATACGTGGTGGGCGGCTGGGCTCGCGTTCACCGCAAGGGCCGCCGCGACACTTACCGGCGCATTCGCCTTTCGCGCTTCAATAACGGGTTCGCGCAATGGAAGGTGGACGCCGCCGGGATGATCGTGAAGTGCGCCGAGGCCGACGCGCTCCGGTCCACGTTCCCCACGCTGTTGGGAGGTCTCTACATCCAAGGCGAGCAAGCCGCTGATCGCATTGTGGCCGACATTGTGACCACCAAGCCGATCTTCGATTCCACGCCGAAGGTCGTGGCCTTGCCTGCTCAAGCCGCTCAAAGCGAATTGCCAGAACCCGGGGAGGAAGACTTCTCCCCTGCGCGGCCGGACCCCACCTTGAGCGCTGCGACTGTTGCGGAGACATCCACTGTCTCTCAGACGTCGAGCGCTGCGGTTGCCAATGGCTCTGCCGCAAGTGCCGGGGGTAGGGCCAAGGAACGCGGATCAATCAACTATCTGCGATCCATTGCCTCCCTGCTCAAGATGAGCGGGCACAAGGAAGCGGAGCTACTCGATTACCTCCGCGCGACTGGCAAGGTGGATGATTCGCTGTCGTCGCTCGAGGGAATCAGCATGGTGGCCGAGCCCGCTATCGTGTGGCTTTACGAAAACTGGGGTGCGGTCGATGCGGAGATGAAGAAGCTCAAGGCCGGAGGTGCCAAGTGAGCGTCCGATCGACTTTCAGCGGCTACTGCAAGTGCGGTGGCTACATCAAGTTCACTGGTGATGCCGACATGGGCTTGTCGCTGATTCGGAAATTCGAGACCGACCACAAGGGCGAAGGCCACAGGCCAACAACGTCCAAGGCTTGCCATGCGGCTCGGAAGTCGGCCGACGATAAGGCTGCAAAGGAGATGCCCAAGTGAGCGCTGACCAACTCATCGTCGCCTCGCACGTCGAGGCGGTCACCATCGCGATCCAGCCATCGGCGTGGGAACTGCGCCGGGAGGCGCTGGAAACCGCCGAGTCCGTCACCCAAGTCCAAGGCGAGACCGATCAACTCCTCGCCGTGGGCGCCCTCACCGAAATGCGAAAGCTGCTCAAGCTGGTTGAGTCCTCCCGGCAGGCGGTCAAAGCGGGGGTGTGCGTTTAATGAACACTGAACCCAAAATCGAAAACGCCCGCATCATATCAACGATGCTTGGCGCTGAGGACCACGGCATTTTCACCGCCTCACTGATTCTCGAAGGTGATGGTTGGCAATGCGCATTTGGCGGCGCGGCCTTGGACAAGCCGAGTAAGGACCGCACACGGGAGCCTTTTCGCGTCGGGTGCGCCTATGGTTGTGAATACATCCGGCGACTTCTCGAAGTGCTGGAAGTTCCATCGTGGGAGAAGTTGGCCGGTGCGCTGGTTCGCGTCCGGTCCGGTGGTATTGGTGGGCGCATCCACGCTGTTGGCCATATCATCAAGGATCGGTGGTTTAACCCTGAAACCGATCCCACCCTCAACAACCTACTGAAAGCAGAACGTGAACACTGACAAATCGCAGTTCCCCACCATCCCATTCACGCCCGCCACCGCCGGGATCTGGTTCGACCTCCCGGAGGATATTTACCGCCAGGCCCCGGGCGTGAACATCTCCAATCTCAAAGCCATGTCCATGACCAGCCTGGGCGGCACGGCGGCCCACTACCGCGCCAAGGTCACGTTGCCGCCGGAGCCGCCGACGGCCGCGCAGATATTCGGACGGCTGGTGCATTCGGCCCTTTTGGAAAACAAGACGGATCATTTCGTCGAACTCCCGCCCAAGTTTCCCGACTTCCGCACGAAGGCCGCGCAGCAATGGCGCGACTCCCAGACGGTCCCCGTCCTTAGCCATGACAGCGCAGCGGCCATCCGGGGCGTGGTTGCCGCAGTCTGGAGCAACGGCCTCGTCCGCTCCATTCTGAGCCGCCCGGGGAACAATGAGGTCAGCGGATTCAAATACCACGAGACTACCGGGCTGTTGATGAAAGCCCGGGCGGATCGCGTCACCGAGTCGGACAGCGGCGAGACGGTGATCGTGGATCTTAAGACGTGCGCCCTGGGGGAAGCCAGTCCCGAAGGTTTTAGCAAGGCCATTTGGAATTGGGGGTACCACCGGCAAGCGGCTTACTACCTCGATGTTTGGGGGGCGTCTTCGTTCGTGTTCCTGGCCGTCGAGAAGGAAGCGCCGTTTGCCAGCGCCGTCTATGTGCTGGACTCCGATGCCGTGTTTATTGGCCGCCGCGACAACGAGCGCGACCTTTGCACGGTAGCGGAATGCCAGCGGTCCGGGCTTTGGCCGGCGTATCCCGAACGTGTGGAGTCCATTTTGCTGCCGCATTGGATCATGAGAAAGGAGTTGATGGAGGCATGACCACCCAAACCACTCTCCCAATCGCTGGCGGCGTCGATCCCGAGTTTCCGTCACTACCGCCGCCGAAGCGAACGATTGCGTTCGTCGTCCGAGGCGAGCCAAAGCCGCAACCACGGGCCCGGTCATTCGCCCTTCGCGGCAAGGGCGGCCGGGTAATCCTGGACAAGCGCGGCCAGCCGATCATCCGCGTCCATGAGGCCGGGACCGCTGAGAATTGGAAAAGCCAAATTGCCCTCGCAGCGAAAGACCATTGTCAATTCCTGCCGATCCTGGGTCCGGTGTCCATCAACATTCTGTTCTGGATGCCGCGCCCAAAAGCGCACTTCAAAACGTGCGGCGCGGTCAAGCCCAATGCTCCGATTTGGCACACTGGCCGCGGCGACGTTGACAACATGTTCAAGTCGGTGACTGACAGCCTGACAACCCTGGGCATGTGGAAAGATGACGGCCAGATCTCCCAAGCGACAATCACTAAGCGCTACGGGCTCCAACCGGGAGCGGAGATAACGATCGTGGAGCTTTAATTTCCTACGCGGTACCGAAACAAAACCAAACAATGAACTTTCCCGCCCAGGGCATGCAACCAGAGCAGGGATCAGCTGGGGCTTCGTGCCCGGTTGCGCGTTCGATTCGCGCCTGTTGCGGCTTGGGCGGGTTTAATTTTCTCCCGATGGAATTTTTCCGAAACTTGCGAGTCCAGAAAATTAGATCGGTTAAGAGCCGGAGATTCTTTTCTATTACTTAAACGTATCCCATTAGCGCAAGTTTTTTGTTCCGCTTTGCGGGGCGAGTCGGGGGAAGCTTTCAACACACAACAACTATGGATTCATTACAACGAATCGAACCGGAACGGATGGACGTTGCGCAGCAGCAGCCGCTCGCCAAGCCGACATTCGCCACCTCTCCCGGACCAGTCAAATTCAGTTGGGAAACCTGCGAAATTCCAGTTGACCTAATACCATAATTTTCCCGCGCGTGAGTCGGTATTGCCACGCGCAGCCGCACCGGGTCAGACCTGGGGGCGCGGGATTTACTACACAACACCAATGAAAACCGAAGAAATCAAACAACTAACAGCAGAAGCCGCGACCATCTTGGACACGCTGAGCGCGGAATTCCCAAAAAAAGAAGTGTCCATCAGCATTTCGATAATGCTTGACACCGCAATGCTTACTACCCGTCTCGGATCACTCGATGGCATCGCGGAAATGATCTACAGCTTCCGTCGGACCGCAGACGAGGCCATCGCCGAAGTGATGGAAAAGGCCGAAAAGCGCGACCCGGCCAAACATATCAGGGAACAAATTGAGAATCTGCAAGCGCAACTCGCAACTATCGAGGGAGCATGAACACTGAGGAAATGTTGATCGCCAAGGGCTACCGAAAGATTGCGGAGCATGTGTATTCGAAGCCGCCCGTTTGCGTCGAAACGGACGCCCAACCATTCGACCGCGCGACCACAAGCCCGCGCGAGTCGGAGACGCATGACGCAATCATGGCCGAATGCCGCCGGCGCGGCTGGCTCGCGATTCACAGCCGCGTGGACATTGCGTCAAGCGTGACTGTCGGAGTCCCCGACTTCGTGATCGCCGCGAGCCAAACCGTCAGCGGACATGGATTGCCACCATACAAGGAGCCTGTCACGCTCTACGTGGAATGCAAGCGGCCAGGAGGGAAGCTGCGACCGTCGCAGCAGGCATGCAGGGCTCAGCTTGAGCAAAACGGGCACTTCTATTACATCGTTTACTCATTCGCCGACTTTGAATCCATTTTGAGAGACCTAAATTTATGAACCCACTTGCCAAGCCCGGTGAATACCGCGTATGGTGCTGTCCTCGCCGCATCCCCGGCCCTAAAACGAACCTCACCGCAAAGCCCTCAAAATCCAATTGCCCTAACTGTCTGCGGAACATGCGAGCGACCACAACGGGCCGATGCTACGACGTGCCGATATCCGCTTTGCCGGGGCGAACTTGTTGGATGGACGTAGAGGGAAGCTGCGCGCCAAAGGATGAGTTGTGACCGCCCCAACCCTCGACCACGCCGTCGAAGCCTTGGACAAGCTCAATTCCTGGGTGCGAGCGCCGCATTCGCACGGCGAGATCAGCAGGCCAAAGAACGCCATTTACTGGATCAAGGGTAAGCTTCTGAACGCGCTCACGTCGGCTGGTCGGGCGTCGCACCGGCTGATTGTGCTGGAAGTGAAGTGTCGCGGCTGTGACGGGACCGACAAATGGATTTCCTGGGACATTGGGCGCACAAATGAGCCCTGCCGGAAGTGCGACGCCACCGGGGTTCACAAGCTTTGGTTCGTGGAATCTCGCATTGACGGCGGTGCCATCACCTGGCACAGCCCCGCTCCCCGTGGGATCTTTGTTCGCTACCCGCTCCTTCTGCGTCTCGACAGCCTGGGCGTGGCGCAGCCAGTCACCGATTGGAAGCCGAATCAGCCCGGCCGCCCGATGGAGGCCGCCGACGTGGCGCGGTGCTTGAACGTGGTCGAGGAGTTCATCCCTGAGCGCCCGGGCGAATACTGGACTTATGACGGAGGCCCGTTCTACACGTTCCATTATAGCCTGTTTGTGGGCGAGCAAGCGAAGGCGTGTTTCCGGTGCGGCAAGATTGGCGAGAGCGTGGGTAGCCTTTGTTGCACACGGGAGGCCATTTCCTGGTGCGGCTGGATCTGCCGGGATTGCGACAAGACTTTCGACCACAGGAGCACTTGGTCCGAGGCGCAGCAAAAATACATCTGCCCCAATTCAATGTTCGATGCCTGCCCATTCCCGCTTGACCTGGTGACGGACCCTGAAATCCAGCAGTGGCAACAGCGGCAGTTGGCGTATCGGGCCGCGTGTGAGCGGGCGAAGGAAGAGTGGAGCAGGTAGCCGAGCGGGGCTACGTCGCGCAAACCGTCATGCCGCCAATGGATGATCGCTTTTTCGTCTATATGTTCGGGCGCGGGGTTCCACCGCCATCCAACACGTTTCGCTGGTGTACGCCGCAGTTGAAGGTTGAACCGATGGAATCAGCGCTCAAGGATCTTCGCGACAAATACGGGCAGAAGTTTCTCATGCTGACAGGCGTTCGCATTGGAGAGAGCGCGGCCGGCCTGCGCAAGTTCGGCGGCAAGAACGCGCAACCATTTCTGATCAAGCTTTACGGAACCAACACGGTGGCGTCGGTGGACGAACCTCTGCCCACGGTCACCGCCGGCGGGAATCACTTGGGGCTGATCCAGCCGTTTGTGCTGGGCCAACAGAGTTGCGCGGCGGCGCGGTCGGTCGACAGTCCACTGCCAACCATCGCCACCGATGGAGCGATAGCGCTGATTGAGCCGTTCATCGTGCCTTACCACAGTGGCGCGGGCCGGGAGGATGAACGGGCGCATTCGCTCAACGAGCCACTGCGCACCCAGGACACGTCGAACCGCTACGCCCTGGTTGAACCGCGCGAGCAGGCCGGCGGCCGGGTGGATATCCTACTTCGGATGCTCCAGCCGCACGAGTTGTCGGCCGCAATGAGTTTCCCCAGCGGATACAAGTTCTACGGAACGCGCGAGCACCAAGTGAAACAAATCGGCAACGCCGTGCCGGTGGAACTGGCCCGGGCCCATTGCATGGAACTTCTGAGAGAGCACGCGAATTAAATAACCAACAAGCACAATGAAAGAACACATCACTCAAACCATCCGTGATCTCGACTTCGAGATCGCCCGACTCTCCACCATCCGCGATGGGCTGCGCGAGCAGTTCGGGGCGGAACCAACGCCGCACCTGAACGTGTGCGGGGCGGTGATGACCACCCAAAGCCCGCCAACCGGTTCCAATGGGAAGGCCAAGGCCTCCGCACCGAGCGCCAAACCCAAACCGGCCAAAGTTCCCGCTGGCTCCCCCAAGGGAGTCACGGGCGCCAGCCGCGCGGCCAACTCCGCCCGAATGGTCCAGGCGGCGGAGGGCTTGCGGTCCTTCACCAGCGCCGAACTGTGCGCGGCGGCCGGCAGCGACCGGAGCAACGCCATGAACTATATCCTGCGCTGGAAGCGCTGGGGATGGGTGACCGTCAAGGACGGCCGCTACACGCAGGCGGAGAAGTGGGGCCAGATGCCCAAGCGCCAGAGCGCCGAGCCCATCGCTAAACGCCCGGCGCCCATCGTGTCGCCCGCGGCCGAACACGCCAGGCCCGTCTCTCACGACGCGCTGGCCGCCCAGCTTGAAGCCGCCCTCAAGCAGCGCGACGCCGCCCGCGCCGCTGGACGGGATACCATGGTCGATATGTTTCAGGAGGACGTCGATCGCATTACGCGGTTAATGGGAGGGGCGGGCCAGTGAAAACCATCGGTCAAATCTGTTTTGAGAACGTGCAGCAATGCCTCAACGCCGCGCTGGGGATTGGATTAGCGCCCTCGGGCGGCTATGGGTGGGGTGATTTGACCCCGGAGCAGCAGCGGGCTTGGGAACGGGCGGCTGCGGCCACGGTGGCGGCATCACCGCAGCCGGATACCACGCCCCTAATGAGAACGCCGGGGAAGGTGTTTTACGAGGCCGCGCAACCAAAGAGAAAGGAATGGGACATCGATTACCAATTGCTTTCCGGCCCGTCTCGCGAGGCGCTGGAGACCGGAGCCAGAGCGGTCCTGGATGCGTTTCCGCCGGGGAATCTCCGCGATCAACTCGACCACAGGCTCAGAATGGAGCAGATCCACCTGGCGGAGATCAATCGGCTGCGGGCTGATCTGGGCGCGGCCCGGGATGGGGTTAAGATCCCGCAAGCCACCGGAACGGAGGCGGCGGTGTGCGGGGACATTGGCCGTCGGCAGGCGCTGGGGATAGCGAAGTATGGAACTACCGTGGCTGATAACCCGCTGGGCCTAAAGCAATGGGCGCAGCACGCCTACGAGGAGTGCCTCGACCAGGCTGTCTATTTGCTCCGCGTGATTCAGGAGTTGGAAAAACAGAAGGAGTAAACGAAATGAGCGAAGCAAGAACACTCGTCTGCATCTGGTGCGGAAGCGTCTTTCAGAGCGAGACGCCCAAGATTGAGGAGGCCTGTCGGGGCTTCCTAAAGGCGCACCAACTGGTATGCCCAAAGAACCCGCAGCGCGAAGTTGAACGGGCGCGGGACGCGGCTCTGTCCCGCGCTGAGGCCGCCGAGGCGCAACTAAAGGACATCGCCCACACCTATTGCGGCGTCGACATTGGAGGGGAAACGACCTTGGACATGGTGCGCGACTTCGTGGAGGGGGCGATTGACCGGCAGAGCGACCGGGCCGAAAGAGCCGAGAAGGCTTGCGCGGCCAAAGACGCCTGCTTGAGAGACTTATTGGAGGTTTCCGATCTCATTGACGACGACGAACAGCACCAGACAAAAGCGATTGAACAAGCCCTTTCCTTCGATTGCGGCAAGGACTACGCGCCAAAGGCTGAACGAGATACGGGGCATCGTATCACAACCATGAACTATGAAGCGGCAAGGAATCAGTAAATCAGTCCGCTTTGCGGTGTTTTCAAGGGACAGTTTTACCTGTCGTTATTGTGGGAGGCAGAGCGATGTTGTAAAACTTGTCCTTGATCATGCGATACCAGTTTGCCAAGGCGGATCATCTGAGCCTGAAAATCTAATTACAGCCTGCGAGGATTGCAATTCCGGTAAGGGCGGAAAGACCATTGGCCAATTCGCCCCAAACGAGACCGATAGACTCAAAGCGCTGCAGGAGCACAGAGAGCAGCTTGAAATCGCCAAAGCCGCCCACGAGTCAGCGAAGGCCAGGCAAGCGTTCAAGCAGGAGGTCTGCAATTATTATTGCGAAGCTCGTCGCATTGAAAGCATGAGTCGAAAAACGCTCAATGTGCTTTGTTCATACGCCGAACGGCACGGCGTTGAAGTGGTATTTGGCTGGATTGACATTGCTGCGGAATCCCTACCCAGCCATTCCAACGATCAGAGAGTAGGGCGTTACATTAGTGGCATTAGAAGGAAGCAAATCCAGGAGAATATATGCCCCAAAGATTCTTAAGGCCGGGAATTACAACCAGCGACAAATGGAACTCTATTTCTTTCGGGGCGCAGAGTTTTTATATTCGGTTGCTTACGCTGGTCGATGATTATGGTAGGTATGATGGGCGAATTCAAGTGTTGCACGCCTACTGCTTTGCGCTGCGCCCCGATGTCACCACGCAGGAAACCACAGCATTCCGCAGCGAATGTGTGCGGGCTGCGCTAATTCACGTTTATGAGGTTGGAGGGAAAGAATTCGTGCAACTCACTCAATGGCAAGAACGCGCCAGGGGGGTGAGTCGGTATCCCGAGCCTCCCGCAGCATTCCGCAGCGCTCCGCAGGAAACCGCAGCATTCCGCAGCGGAATCCTGCCTCCCTCGCCCTCGCCCTCGCCCTCGCCTTCGCCCCAGCCCTCGCCATCGCCAGCGCCGGGGGGATCTGGCACAACCAGCGATCCTACGCGCGCGACCATGCTGGGGCCAAACGGGCAGAATCCCCCCGGATTCGCTAAAGCGACGGAAGGGGAAAAAAAGAAAAGGGAGGGATGGCAGTTGGCGAAGGACCGCGCGCGGCTGAAGAAGCAGCTTCAGGAGGCCAGGGATTCGTGCCGTCCAGACGCGGACTTGATCGCGGGGCTCGCGGCGGAACTCAGGGCGGCCAACGATGAGCTTCGAGCCAACGGAAAGGCGGCGCAGTGAAAGCCCTCTCCATCCGCCAACACCTGCGACAGGCCCGGCTATCCCAAGTCGGTCCCGACGGCAAGGTCGTGTCGCGTATGCATGGGGCACAGCATTCACCGGCTGGCACGGCTGCAACGAAACGAGCGTCGAACGTCCCAACACAGCCAATCAAACAACCAACGCGCCCTGGGGCATCCTAGAGCGATTGACAGGCAATCACCTACAGAGACTATGGAACAAATCGAAGTGAAGGGCGCCCCCAGAGTGGACCGCATCCACAGCAAGGCCCTGAGTGAAGCCGGGCGGCGGAATTTGTAGGGCACGAAAGCTCAAGTGTAAGCCGGAATTATACACACATTGACACCGCGACGCTCAAGGATGCAGCCGGTAAACTGCCCGACATCACCGCTATCAAACTGGAGGCCGCGAAGTGAAAAAGAAGATCCCAACGGAACCGAAGAACAGGCCCCCGCTAAAGCACCGACAGTTTGCCGCGTCCGAGCTGGCGCGTTGCGGATACTGGTCAACACCGGCTCAGAAGATCGTGAAGCGCTGGCGCAAGATCATTGGCGAGCAATGGTGCAGGCACTATATGGCCCAGTGTGCCGCAGCCGTTTTTACTATCGGCTCGTTCGAGATTGAACCCTACAGCCAAGGCCACAAGAGTTACATTTTCGAGATGCTGCTGGTGTTGCACAAATTTTGGAACGACCGCCAGAAGCCCGGCCCCTGGCTGCTGGAAATGGGCGACATCGGCTCTGGAATGGGCTTTCCCCCAAGGCCAAGGAACTTTGATCAGATCCAACAGCGAATCAAAGCGCAATGCGGGATTTGGTTCGACACCCGAGCCCTGGCGCAAGCCGCTAAACGCCTTCGCCTAAATGACAGAATAGCCCAATAAATGTCATTTGGTGGGCTAATCTCGCCCGTGTTTTAGTAGTCGCATGATGCTACACAAGAACGCGAATAAAGAGGCGACAATCGCCCAAATCCAGATCCCGCCGCAGGCCGTTGCGGCAATTCAACCGCCGCCGGTTGCCATCCTACCCACCGCGCGGCCCGGGAAGGCCCCGGAAAATAGTTACGTCTAAGTAGCCCCCCTCCCCCTTCGCGGTTTTATATTTAGTGCGACTTGTCCGATAAAGTTTGGTCAGTGAAAACGCTGACTGAACAATTGATTAAACGGAGCCGAGCGGCCCAAATCCTGGACAAGACACCGCGCACCCTCGCGCGATACGAAGCTCTCGGCGTATTAACACCGATCAAACTCAATTGCCGCGCCACCGCTTACCGCCTGGCCGACGTTGAAGCGCTGGCCTCGGGTCAAGTCCAGATTACCGCCCCCCGCCCAGGACTGGCCACCCCCCGCACCAAGTCCGGCCAATTCGGCAGCAGACATCAGGCCCCGGAGCCAAAGGAGGTTGCTTGAAGACAATCCCGATCACGTTTACGTTTCAAGCCAAGGCGGGAGTTTTTTCAGTGGAAATCAAAGGCCGAGGATTTTATCGCAGTGTGACTCGGTTTCCGCCTCCCAGAGCGACAAAACCAGGAACCCCACCGAGAGACCCGCACGGCATGAAATCCGCGACACTGAACCTGCTCGCCGATCAGAAGCCGCGCCTATGGGCGGAAATGAACCGCGAAGATCGTAACATCGGTAGGATCACTCTTGAAGCATTCAAACGTTAGATCATCGAGCAGACGCAAGCGGAAGCCATTGATCACGCGTCGCTCCAGTTGGGCATTCTCGCGCCGAGGAATTGCGTCGCGGAATTCTGGACAGCACAGCATGTTACCCGACTGGCCCGCGCGTTGAAAAACCCCCGCAAGGCTTCTGAGTTGGCGCTGAAACATTGGCTCCTGGAGAATTGGGAAAAGTCCAAGTGCTACTTGCTGACCAGGGACCAAATTCGCGACGAAGTTAATGCCGCCACCGGCGAATCTTTCAAAGCCGACAAGGTATGGCAAACGGCCTACCGACTTGGTTTGTGCAGCGAGCGCAAGCCCGGTCCTGAGGGTTTTAAGGTTTAGGACAAACACAGATCCGCCTTTGTCGCATACTGTGTAAAGTGTCGCAAGGCCGCGCGAATATGACGGCATGGCAAACAATATAGAGACTGAAAAGCGGGTTGAAAGTCCGAGCGATCTTCTAACCGACCTACAGGCCGCCGCGCTCCTGTCCATCGAACCGCGCACGCTCCGATTGTGGCGCAACACGCGCGGGTTGCCCCATATCAGGATCACTTCGAAAGTGATTCGCTACCGCCGGAAGGACGTTGACGCATGGCTTGAACGCCGCCGGGTTGCGATCGGGGGTTGCCGATGAAAAGTTTCCTCCGCCGCTCGAAGTGACCGAAGAGCACGCTCCGCCGGGTCGAGATCATGATCAGGCGTGGTTACTTCCGCCGCCGCCCGCGCTCAACTCGAAGCCGCGCGAACGCGGCAGGCGGTGTCGAATGACCCTCGCCGAGTTTTCCGCGCATCTGGCCGCGCACGGTTGCCCGACAACGGGGAACGGTTCGCAGATTTCCGCCCGTTGCCCCGCTCACGAAGACAATCGGGCGAGCCTATCCGTTACCGCTGGCACGGATGGCCGGTTGCTCTTGAAATGCCACGCCGGATGCAACGTCGAGGCGGGAATGCACATGAGCGTTGAAAGCCGAGAATCGGCCAAGGATGTGGCCAAGCGGGAAGAACTCCATTGTATCGCCGTGGACGCGTTCAATGGTCACTCCTCTATGCGGTATTCCGACCTGCAAACTACCGTCAAAAACATGCTGTCGGTAAGCGGTCGGACGGCGGAGCGGAAGGTTGCCCAAATGAAACAGCTTACCGTCATCAAGCCGAGTGCCGCCGGACTCTACGTAATTGCAACGCCCGCTTGATCGAAATGAACATTTACCGACAACCGACAAACTACCGACAAACTACCGTCATTGACGGTTACCCCAAAGAGTTACCGTCATACCGACAGCCCCCTATATATAGGGGCTGTCGGTATGACGGTAAGGGGCGGAACTGGAAAACATGAACCCCAAACCCTCCGCCTACATCCTGGAATTGAGACCGATCCCGGGCAACTGGCGAACCTCAGGCGAGCAACGGTTAAGGGCGGCGCTTAAGACCCTGCTCCGCGGATTTGGTCTGCGTTGCGTGGCGTGCAAGCCAGCGCAACCCGAACCGAAAGAGAAAAGGATACCATGATCGCCTACATCGAATGCTCAACTTGCCGCCGGGGATTGGCTGTCACGGTGACCACCGAGACCGAGGCCCAAGCCGCCGAAGGCCACGCTATCTGTCCGACTTGCGCCAAGACCATTAACGCCGCGCTGGCGTGGCCCGTCGCCCCGCTATGCCACGCGGAAGGCAGGAGGCTTGACAACAACCATCCGAGGTTGCGACGCGTCCTAGGTCGATTACGCGCGTGCCTGAGGGGGTACGGCCCCCCCCCTATAAGGAATCTTTTTCCTGCCCCCTCGAAAATGGGTTGTTATCCGA
>Ga0214219_1000326_pt1 | contig 20910 bp, 38 predicted proteins | sample TroBogypolimnion_26_FD_153057 | JGI IMG/M metagenome (GOLD analysis project Ga0214219, IMG submission 153057) | Freshwater microbial communities from Trout Bog Lake, WI - 25JUL2007 hypolimnion | ecosystem: Environmental > Aquatic > Freshwater > Lake > Hypolimnion/Profundal zone | place: Trout... | reverse complement strand
ACTGCTCCTTGCCAATTTAATAGAAAGGCTTGCTGTGCAGGAGTAAATTTAGACTTTGCATCGGCTTTAATTTCAACTAACACAGTTGCACCTTTGCGGCTTACAACAAGATCGGGAAAGCCACGACCAACAGAGCTAGTATCAAACACAGAACATCCCATCTTTCGTAGCGTTTTAACGACAAGTGAATGATTTGAGTCAACCTTTTTTGCATAAGTCATTGATAATTTATAATACTTAGTTAAGATATGCTTACTTTACATTAAAAAAGGCGCAAATGGCTGGCTATTGGCTAACAGATGAAGAATTCATTGAGCAATGGGCAAAAATAGGTTCACCACTTACTTTTGCTAAAGTTCACGCAATGTCAGAGCGAGCTGTTTATAACCGCAGACGTTCTATTGAAACTAGATTAAATATCAAACTAGACAGCTTTAATGATCGCAGAGTCGATGATTATAAAAAGACTGAGCAAACTGTAGGCAATACTCGTAGAGGAATGGATATTGAAAAAGGGCGAGTTATTGTATTTTCTGATGCTCACTTTTGGCCTGATCAAACAACAACAGCATTTAAAGCTCTTTTAGAAACAATTAAAGAGTTTAAGCCTACAGCCATAGTCTGTAATGGGGATGCGCTAGATGGAGCTTCTATTAGCCGTCACCCACGTCAGGATTGGTCAAAACTGCCTAGCGTACAAGAAGAATTAGAAGCGGTGCAATATTATTTAGGCGAGATTGAATCAGTCGCTAAAGGCGCTAAATTGTATTGGCCATTAGGCAATCACGATGCAAGATGGGAAATGCGAATTATTGAGAATTTGCCAGCTTTTGAAGGTGTCGTAGGAACTACGCTAAAAGAGCATTTTCCTGCTTGGCTGCCTTGCTGGTCATTCTGGGTTAATGAAGATACTTGTATTAAGCATCGCTGGAAGGGTGGATTTAGCGCAGGCAGAGCGAATTCACTTAACGCAGGGGTAAACATGATTACAGGCCATACGCATCACCTGAGCGTTATGCCTGTGTCTGACTATAACGGAACACGCTGGGGCGTTCAAACAGGCACTTTAGCTGATCTGCATGGGCAACAATTTGCCTATACTGAGGATACGCCTAAAGATTGGAATAGTGGCTTTGTATTGCTTTCTTTTGAGCGCAGCAAACTATTACAACCTGAAATGATCAGAGCATGGGGAGAAGATGAAGTAGAGTTTCGTGGCAAGATTCATGCAGTATGAAGGCATGATGGCATGAAACTAACACCAGCTATTGTTCGTAATTTGTATTCAGCAATCTATTGCATGAAGCCGTTTGATCGCTGGAATATGCCGCTACCAGAACAGGTGCATTTTGTAATTGATAAAGATCCATCGGTAATGGGAAGTTATCTCTATGATGATGGCGAAAAGCACGAACATACCATCACCATTTCATCTGCTAGATGTGGCCACCTAGATACTGTTATTCGGGTGCTTTGTCACGAGTGCATACACATGAGCCGACACAAGACTCACAAGTGGACTCACCACGATAAGGAGTTTCGTAGTAGAGCGCACCGTATTTCGTCTGAACTGGGCTTTGATCCTTTGGAGCTTTAAAAATAGCATCCCAGTTATCACGATATTCGTCTGTTACTTTCTTTTGTGTTTCGTTAGTCCAGCTCATATATTCTTTATAAAATAGCAATCCAAATGGCAATTATAGGCAACAAAATGACTAAAATGCCAAATATAAGAAACAAATCATTCACTCATTTCCCTTTCCAAGCTTTTGATCAACTCGCTCCAAGAGCCACGCATAGGTAGTGTTCCATTTATTTTCAAAACCTTTTGTGCCCAATCCGTGAACGCCACTATTTCCACGATGGTGTTCTGGGCATAACGGCAACACAGGGGATGCAGACCTGACAGATCCATATCTCCGCACATGATGGAGCTCTGCTGGCGAACCGCCTTCAATCCCAAGGATTTCGGAACAGAGAATACATCCGAGTCTTGCAATCTTGTCAAGTGACTTCTTTTCATTTTTAGTGGACACTATTCTTACTCGCCCAATCTTCTAGCTCTTGTGCTGTTTCTGTGATCTGACACGCAATCAAATACGCTTCAGTCTTACGAGCTTTCAAAATAGAATTTAAGAATAACTTTGTAAGTCTATTAAGGCGTAATACGGTGTCTGCGTAATCGTTCATTGTGTCATTCTTTCTATTTGTCTGTTAGAAGCTTCTTGTGTGCGCCAAGCTTCAAAACGCATCTTGGCTGCTTCGAGTTGCCATTTTAACTTTTCTGCTTGCTCTGTTGCTAATCCTATAGCCTTACATAGCTCTTGGTATTCAGGGCTGCGATATGCTTCCATTTCTTTAGCGGCAATGGATGCCCCATCCGCTTGCGCCATCTTAATTGCTTTAAGACTATGCTTAAACGCTTCAAGTTGCGCCAATTCGCCCTTGGCTTTCGCATACGCAGGAGCTGTTTCATAGATAAAGTGAACCGCATCATTTGGATCATATTCTTTCATATTGATTAATCCTTTCCCCTATCCAACGCATTACTGGCACGGCCATAGAATTTCCTAATGATTTATATCTTGCACCACTAGGACAGTTTTCACGAATGTTAGTGTAATTGTCAGGAAATCCCTGTAAACGCTCACATTCAATTTCTGTAAGCCTACGAACTGCCATTTTATTAAATACAGCATGACGGCTTGAAGTGTCTAATGTATTCATTGGATCGCCTGGATTGCCAATGCCTAAACCATTCCCCTTTCCGTCATTATTTCTATTATCGCCACCACCTTTAAATTGTGTTGCTTGTGCATGGATTGGTATTGGTTGCAATACAGCTTGAAATCTGTTTTTGTCAGGCATACGCTGGTCATCGCCTTTAGCAGTTAAACATTCCGCTAATTGACCACCATTCCAGTAAGTAGGAATAATATGGCCAGATGCAGCAGTTTGGTGACTTAGCTTTCCACCACCACATTCTCTATCAAGCGTTCCTGCAAGGCTTGGTATAAGGCTGTCGGAAGTTTCTTGCCCCTTCTTTCTGCCCTTCGCAGTATCCCTTCGCAAGCAATCTGACTCAAATAATACTTTTGCTGTAGGCTGCCAATCTCCAAGATGTCCGACAACAAACACTCGTCTGCGTCTTTGGGGGACTCCAAAGTATTGAGCATCCAACACTCTGTAGCTGAACCCATACCCGAGTTCGACCAACGCCCCGAGGAATGAACCAAAATCCCTTCCACCGTTTGAACTGAGGACACCTGGCACGTTTTCCCAAACGAACCACTTGGGTCTAAAGTGGTCAAGTATTCCACAATAGGTGAGTGCAAGATTGCCCCTTGGGTCATCAAGTCCTTTTCTAAGACCTGCAACGCTAAATGATTGGCAGGGAGTTCCCCCGACCAAAAGTCCAATTGAGTCATCTAATTTCCATTCTTTATATTTAGTCATATCACCAAAATTGGTGACTTGTGGATAGTGGTGTGAAAGCACTTGGCTAGGAAATTTCTCAATTTCACTAAAACCTACAGGCTTCCAACCCATGTGATGCCACGCAACCGTGGCAGCTTCAATGCCAGAACATACGCTTAAATAGTTCATTTAAGTGACATCCAAAGACCAACTTGAGCAAACGCATAACCCACCCAAATCATTGCGTTAGGTATAGCACCCTTTTTAAGTTGCGATAAACCTACAACTAAATATCCAAACCCTGTTGCTCCGACAATGTATTTTTCCAGCATCCGTATTCCCCCTTGTTACCTAATTTCCATTGTTTAAAAAAATCGTCTAATACCACTTTACTAAAGTTTTTATCTGCTATGTAACTTCTGAACCAATTTAATCCCTTGGTGTGGCGCAAATGACACATATATCGAACAGCGCACCTATGTTTATGCGTAACCTGATTTGACTCGCTCTCTGTATTGGCCTTCTGTTTCCCCTGGTCTTGGCAATATTCCAAGTTCTTTTCCTTTATCCATTACACCTTGAAATGTGGCATCCCATTTTTGCATAGGTCTGTCTTGTGTTGTTTGAGGCTTTAAAACCCATTCAGCTTTAAACCCTATCCAACTACGCTCACAACAGGTTTGCAGGGCATCTGAAAGGCTTATTTTAGCTTTCTCTGCCTCTCGTATCAAACCTTTCAATGCCGTTTCTGTAAGCGGTTTTTTAGCAGCTTTACGAACTTTTAAATAATCTTCCCACAAACCCATATTGACACCTTCAGGTGGCGTAATGTTTTTAATTGGTTTATGGTTAATGGTTATTGGTTGTTGGTTATTGGTTGGTTGAACGGTCGTTGAACGGGCGTTGATCGCTCGTTTAGCAGCCGATGCTTTTCCTGCTTTAGAAGCCGTTTCTATTTGAGCGTGGTAATGAGCTATCTCATGATCGCATCTAGAATGATGCCAACCGTCATCAGATTCGGTAAAAAACATATTTAATATGCCAGTAACAACCGTTTCATTTTCTCTTGCATTAGCCTTCATAGACAGCACAAAAAGGTCTTTTGGTAATGGTTGTTCTGTGTCGTAGTAAAGCCACAAAAGCTTCATGTAAATGCCAACTTCTTCGTTGGTAAGGTAAGAGGTGTCTTTAATAAAGTCACCAATATGATGCTGGTAATAATGCATATATCCTCTGTCAAAGGTAGTCAACTGGGTGGACTTGGCAGGTCGGTGACTAAGCGACTTTTCGGGTAATTTGCCCTAGCCTGTCCATAGATTTTACTTCTGATTTTTGTATTGTTCAATAACTTTTAAAAGTATTGATTCAAAGCCTTCTTGCACTAAAAATGATAAAGCATCTTTGTCTAAATGCAGCAAACAATCCGCTGAACCATCTTCGTTTTCTCTTGTAATTTCAAATTCAAAATTCATTTAGTAGATCCCCCAAATACTTGATGATCCATATAGTTTAATCGCTCTCTAAGTTGAGCCAATTCTTTATTTAAAAATTCAGTTTTGTATTGTAGCTGCTTAATTTCTTCATCTGCTTTCTCAAGCATTTTGATTAGCATTTGTTCTCTATTCATTACCATTCGCTTTCTTGCAACTCAGGCCAAATGATGTGCCAGGATTGAGGAAATATGTCTTTTCTTGTAATTAAACCATTAGATTCACGTTCTAACGTAGCGGCTAGAAATACAAATTGTGAATAAGGAATGTTGTTTTTTCGCCACATTGATACTGCATTAGGGGTAACAGATAGCAATTTAGCTACTTTTGTTGTTCCCCCAAGCAAATCAATAATCGCTGAATCTGATAATTTGAGCTTCATTCAGTTATCTTACATCGTATGTTGTTATTTTGCAAATAGTTCTTGACAACCCTATCAGGATGCTTACAATCAATCTTATAGCAATTTCGCTATGTATTTTCGGGGGAACGAAATGGGTGAATTACACCAACTGATGTTAGAGCATGAAGAACAACTTGAAGAAGCATTAGATGCAATGGAGTGTGGCTGGCCTACACAAGACCAGATCGACATTATTCGTCATGCTTGTGGCAAACCACGCAATAAACAAGTCAATCCTATTTTGCGTGACATTGTGAATGATTTTGCAACCATTTTTAGGAGCGCAAAATGAACCAATCAGAATCAATCGCTAAATTAGCTACAGCTTTGTCAATTGTTCAGGGGAAATTGAGCCATGCAAAAAAAGATTCAGCAAATCCGTTCTTCAAGTCTAAATATGCTGACTTGGAGTCTGTGTGGGATGCTTGCCGTGATCTTTTGGCTACAAACGGCCTCGCAGTTATGCAATTCCCTGGCGAGTATATTGACGGCACTATGTCAATGACAACAATTCTGACTCACAGTTCAGGTGAGTGGATTGGTCAACAAATGTCTTTACCTGTATCTAAGCCTGATGCACAAGGCTCGGGTTCTGCGCTGACCTATATGCGTAGATATGCATTAGCAGCAGTAGTAGGAGTAGTTCAAGCTGACGATGATGCTAACGCTGCATCAAACCCAGTTCAAAGCAAGTCTAGTAGTTCAATGAAATCAATCGCCAAAGATATTTTATAAAGGAAAGAAAATGGCATATACACCAAAAGAAGGATCAGGAAGCTTATTTAAAAATGACCGCAAAACGACTGATAACCATCCTGATTATACGGGCACAATTATGGTTAATGGTAAAGAGCATTGGCTTTCGGGTTGGGTTAAAGAAGGCAAAAAGGGCAAGTTTTTTAGCGTTTCAATTGGTAAAGAAAAATTGCCATTAGGTTTTAAACCAGCAGGGTCAGACGAGATAACGAATCTCGATGACGTGCCGTTCTAAATTAAAGAAAGGTTTAATATGCAGAACCAAATTAAAGACATTATTAATACTAAATACACAGAAAAGACTTTTAAAGAAGTCGGGTATGACGAGGAGCTGCCATTAATAAGCTTCTCACCAGAAGATTTAGCAAGTGTCATTACTGCGGTTCTGCACGTTGCCGCTGATATGTGTTCTAGCGAGCTAGATCGTTTGCGTATTCTTAACTATGCTAAAGGTATTTGATGAGCTGCAAATCTTGTAAGTTTTTTGTATTTAATCAAAACGATATGATGGGAGCTTGCAAACTCAATCCTGTTGTAGTTAATAAAATGCCTTCAGATTGGTGCGGTCAAGAAATACCAGCACAATACGAGGTTGAGATTGTGCCTGCTGCGCCTATAGAATTTGTTTACAATGAAACACAAGCTGTATATGACATCAACACGGATGAAGTAAAACCAAAACGGGGAAGAAAAAATGCAAGAGAACAAAAGTGAAAGTGGACATTGGTACACTAAAGAAGGAGAGCCTTTTTATCGAATTGAAAAATCTGATGGAAAAGGGATGCGAAACACAACTTTGCGAGATGCAAAAAAGCTGGGCCTTTTACCGAGCGTTACTACCATTCTCGGTGTGGCGGCAAAACCAGGATTGCAAAACTGGCTTCAGCAGCAGGCTATCCTTGCAGCCTTAACATTACCACGCAAAGAAGGTGAATCTGAGTCTGATTACCTTGATCGTGTAGTCAATGATTCAAAAGCACAAGGCAGAGAAGCAGCAGATAGAGGAACAATGATTCATGGAGTGCTTGAATCGTTCTTTGATGGCATCTTGCTTGAATCAGTACCTGACTATTGCCGTAATGCTGAAAACGCTTTAAAAGCTTCTTTTGGCAATCGCTTATGGATTCCTGAAAAATCAGGCAGTCACGAGCTGGGCTTTGCTGGTAAGGTCGATTTACACGCTAAAGGCGATAAAGTTAAAGGCATACCTGGCGTAGTTGTCGATTTTAAGACTAAAGAATCCCCCTTGGAAAAGGTCGTTCCATACGATGATCATATCATGCAGATCGCAGCCTATCGAGAGCTGCTAGGCATGGCAGATGCTAGATGCGCCATTATGTTTGTTAACGGCACAACAAATGAAGTAAAACTTTGTGAAATTGAAGAACAAGAATTGCAAAAAGGGTTAAAATGCTTTTTCCACTTGCTTAGGTATTATCAAATCAAGTCAGGACTGTAATTTATGGGGTTGGTTACTGGTTCCCCCGCCAAATTTCCTTCCGTGAGGATGCCAACCCCACCCTTTTTATGGGCGAAAGCGAGTGTTTTCATGCTTCACATACATGATTGCAAGTAGCCCACCTTATTGCCTAGTAGCTCAGTCGGTAGAGCGCAAAACTGTTAATTTTGATGTCCGTGGTTCGATCCCATGCTAGGCAGCCAATTATTTTTCATTTTCTTGACCTAGATCAACTTTTTTATGTGAAAACTATGAAAAACTGTAGTTACTCCACGGGGGAGTAAATTTAAAAGGAGCTACAAATGCAATATCAAACTAAAGAAGGTTATTTAATTTCAGAAGAAAACTTTAATAAAGTTAAGGAAATGTGCCCTCAACTTTCATTTGAAGAAATTTTAAGAATGATTGATTTGTTTAAATCAGGAATAATTGAAGATTAATTAATAGCCCCCACGGGGGCAACTTTTACGACAGGTCATTGACACTATTCAGCTCTATTACTCGCAGACGAACGACTAAAAAGACTTTGACCTGTCACTTTTATTTAAAGGGATTTATGAAACAAAAATTAATTGATTGTATTGGCGTAATACTGCTAGGTATGTTGTTTGGTTTAATGTTTGCTTACGGATTTTAATAAAGGAAAAATCATGGTAATGGATACTGAATACTCAATTCCTGAAACAAAGAATTACAAGTGTTATAAGCTGGGCAATATTATGTATATCCCCCATTACGAAATACCAGGTTTGTTTGTAGGGCCAAGCAAACGTATTGAAACGGGTCGAATCAAAGCAATCTATGAAAGACGTTCTTTTTATAAAGAAGAATTGGTCAGAATGGGCGCATCAGAAACTTATGAGCAGCTTTGGTCAACAAATGCTAGAGATCAAAAATGAACAATGAACCAGTAGCGTGGATGAACGCACACACAGGACATTTATGTACTGGCGGATTTTTAATGACAAAAATGCAAGATTACATTCCACTTTACACCCATCCAGCAAAGACACTAACAGATGAGGAAATACTGGGTGCTATTGCTAGAGGATGGTGTAGTAAAAAAAACTCAAGCAAAACTATGGATTCTGATTTAGTTATGGCGATTGCCGATGAAATTAAAGCAATATTAAGAAAGGCACAAGAGAAATGACTGAAATGACAGAACTTGAAAAGCCACACCTTGTTAGCAAAAGTCAATGGGTAAATCATCCTGATTATTTTATGCCTGTTTTATTTACTCAGTATGGATGGTCAGACGGCAAAACAACAGTATGGAATAAAGAATTTGAAATAAGAAAGGCACAAGAGAAATGAGTTTATGGGATGAAGCTGGCGAGCTTGAAAAAATCGCTAATCAAATAAGTTGTTTAGGCAATGTTTTAGAGCTAGTTGCTGAGAAGATTTCAGAAAATGTAGAAAGTGGCACTTTATGGCTTTGCAAAGACGTATGTGACAACATTAGCCAGAAACTAGACGAACGCATTGTAAATCTGCTTAATATGAGCAAGAAAGAGAAAAAATGAGTTTGCGATCTATTGGAATGGTAGGAAAGACCTATAAAACGGCTTCAGAAGCGTTTAGGGATGCGGATTACGCTACAGCTATACAACGCCCTATCCAAGGTGATTTTGACGGCTTTGGAGCGTTTTTAGGGGCTTTATTGTTTGTAGCTATATTTGCCTATGGTTTTTGGCGTTATGTCAGCTTACAAACCCTTTAGTCAGTATTTACACGATGTTTTTGATGGCCCAGCTCGCAAAGTAGTCAGCGACTGGGTCAAAATGAAATGGGGTCTTGATGTTAAAGATAACCCTAATAAGTATGGAGTTGATCTAATCTGCTTTCGATCAGATTCTCCAGTTGGGCTGCTTGAGGTAGAAGTTCGTCAAGCAGGCTTTGATCGACATCAAACCATCCACGTAGGGCAACGCAAAGACAAGCTATTTCAGGAAGGTCTGCCGACTCTATTTTTTGCCGTAACTCAGGACTTATTTCGTGCTTACTGGGTGAAAGCAGACTTGATAGCAAATTGCCCATTGATTGAAGTCCATAACAAATATGTTACTAAAGGGGAAATGTTTTACGATTGCCCCATCCAAATGTTCAAAATTGCTGATTTAACGCAGCTATTTTAATACTTTCTCATATTCGGTAGTGGCGCTTCTTTTTGGCTAGACTCAGCGTGGTGAGCTTTTTCCATAGGCAAAGCAATATGTTTATCAAGCTTACGCTCTAAACGCTCTACTTCTTTTTCAACACGATGTGGCGATTCTTTAACATAATGACCTTTTGGGGATTTATGTTCTTTGCCTTCAATTTTAAAATTAGTTGCCATTTGCTTCTCCAATCATTTTTAATGCGTTTTGTTTAACATCTTCAACTCGTTTAAGCCAGCCTTTACCAAATACAGGAAAAGTCTTTAAGCCTTCATAAAAGCTTATTTTACGCTGACTAAACGCTTCTACAATATCTTCGGCTTTCTTTTGATCTAAAAGCTGCATAGTGCGTGGGCCAATAGTTCCGTCTGGTACGCATTGCATAGACTCTTGTAATAACTTTACAGCCCTACCTGGCCCCATATTCACAGCAGCATCAAACAAGCAATAATCAACGCCTGTTTTTAATTGAGGGGCATAGCAAGCCATCCAATACTTAGCTTTATACAAAGGCGCTACTTGTTCAAGAGTCAAATTATGCATAGTCTTATCATCAACAGGATGACCTAGCCATTCTTCTAAGACTCTTTGAGTTACGCCTAAGTTTGTAACACCGCCTGGATCTGCTGCATTATCAACGTAGCCACCCTCTGACTTGAGAACTAACTCAAGGCTTTTATCAAAATTACTATTCATCTTCTAATTCTTGACCTATTTTTATGCCTGTTATTAGGCCAATAAACCCACCTACAATAGCTTGAAAAGCTGGGCCTACAATTTCAAACACAATCTTGTCATCTGTATTAGGATCAATAACAGCATAGACAAACATGAACAGCATAGCGAATATGACCGCCATTAGCGAATAAGTCGCTACTTTAGTAATATGCGCTTTGTGACTCATTTGATGCCTACTTGTTCATTAATCCACTTTTGAAGCTCTATTAGTTGAAGCGTTGTTGCGGCACAGTCGGAAGCAAGTTGATTGTAGGCGGTTGCTGCATTAGCGATGCTGGCGGTATTGGATAAGCTGGACACGCTGCTGGAATTGGGCTGGCGCACCCCGTTAGAATAATACTGCCTAATAAGAGCAAGCTTCGCATCGTATTCATCGGATATTCCTTTTGTGACTAATTCGTGTTGTTTTTGGATTGATTCAACTTTTGCTTCTTGTTCTTTGGCGGCAATTTCAACCTGCTTTTTGTATTCAATATATCGTGAATAGCCCATCCACCACCCGCTACCAAAAATAATGCAACATAAGCCGCCAAGAAGTGAAATTTTGACATAATCTATCATTGTGGTTCTGATCCTGACATTTGTTTAGCTGCTACTGAAGCAGCGCCTGATCCTGACACAATGCCTAAAGCGCCAGCAAGTTCTGTAAGACTGATCTCATGCCCTGCGTATATCAAATAGATAGCAGCAGAAGCGACTACAACAAAACCTAAAGCCCAAGCCCAACGAGCAATATCGTGGGTTTGATTGTCTTTGCCTGTAAGAATGTGAGTAAAGATTTCGTTCATTTTTGAGTGAAATAATGAGCAATAAAGCCAATTAAAGAGCTAATGCCTGACACTACCATCATGCCTACCCAAAAGCCACCACGACCTTTATTGGCCATAGCAAGCAATTCTTTAATATCATGGCGCATTTCAGCTACTTCTCGTTCCATAGCTTCTACCTTAGACCACATTACCCCTATTTTTACTGGATCAATCTCGCTCATGATTACGTCTTTTGTATAAATGCCAATGAATAATAAAGCGGTGTATTTGTGCCTCCTGAAGTCATTACTCCAGAATTTACAAAGCCACCTGTGCTTCCTACGCCATAAGTATTACCAGAACCTACTATAAATGAATCACGCAAATCAGGTGTACCGTTTGAACCATTACAGATTACATAACCACTAGGAATAGAGCCAATAGAGCCTGACCACATAATGATTGCGCCAGCAGGTACAGTAGTGCCAGTAGCAGTAGCATTAGGAATAGGGTAAATATTGTCGTAAGTTGCAATAACAGAGTTTGTTGAATCTGCTAAAACAAATTTGTAAGAATAGCCTGATGTAAGCCAAATCTCGTATGGTGGTCTGCCATCTGTACCAAGAACAATAGGGTTCGTATTAGCAGTATTGCCTGTAGAGTCTGTATAAGTGGTTAAAGGTGTGCTAGAGCCAGCTTGATAGCTATATAAATAGCCACCAGCTAAAGGTAAACCTGTAGTAGTAAAGAATTGAAATCCATTGCCAATGGGGGATAGTAAGACTGACATTATTGTTTTCCTATATCAGAAAGTTTAGTTTTTTTGATTCCTGCGCCTGGTTTCAATGATTCTTGAGTTAATTTTGTAGCCGCACGTCTTTGAGCAGCTTCTCTGACCATTGATCCTACAGGCACTATGCCACCACCAAGGACTACGTTTGCAGTTTTTTCTGCCCCTGATTTAGCTAATGCAGCAGCTTGATTTACAAAAGTATTTGATTCGTTGACATAGCTGCCTTTTGGTCTAGCTTGTGTCAATCTTGCTGTGTTACCAAGGGCTTTTAGTTGTGCGTTAACTTCTGGGCCAACAATAGACAAAATCTTAGGATCAACGCTTTGCAAAGCCTTGTTAAATCCTGCTTGGCTAAAGTTTCCTGATTCATTGACTATGCCTGATTTTGATTTAAGCCAATTAATCAAGCCTGCAGCCATTACTTCTCTTGCAGTAGAGTCTTCACCTAAATGTTTAACCATTGTGTCAATGTCAGCTTTTTTGCCATTGACTACAAACTTTTGAATAAAGTCATCTGCTGGTATTGCATCATTTACAGCAGCTTTATAAGCTTTATCTTGTTCAAGAACTTGATAGCGTTGACGGGCAGCGTTTCTAGCTTCATCAGCCAAAGGCTTTAAATCTTTTGCTGCGCCAGTTAAAGGCAAATCTTCTAAAGAACTTCTGACAATACTTGCCGCTGCTTCTGCGTTACCATCGCCAGCTCTTGCTGCTTTACGCATTTCAGAAGCTAGATTAGTTCTCATAGCTTCAAATTGCTCAAAAGTCATAGGCTCACCCTCTTGAAAGCGTTTTAATTGCTTTTCAATCGCTGGTGGAACAAAGTCGCTTTTAAGTTCTTTTTTGAGCTGTTTAAATGCGTTATTGGCAAATGCAGCACCATCCACAGGAAATTCACCGCCTGCAGCTTCTTTTAAAGCTTCATATTTTGCATTTATGTCTTGCTTGCGAGCTTCATCAATAGCTTTGTAAGAATCAATTAATGTTTGACCGTTTTCTACATGGTTTGTGCCATATACATTAGGTGAAGCATTTTCTTTGATAGCGTTGATGTTGTCTAATAATTGTTGATTTTGCTCGTTATAACGATACGCCAACTCAGGGTTTTTAGCTCTGCTATTAATTTCGTCAGACAAAATTTTAACGTCTTGAGTTGCTTGACCTTTAGTTAAGCGAATAGGAACAGGCAAAGAATCAGCTTCTAAATGACGATCTAATACTTCTGAATTTAATTCACTAGGCTTGATATTGGAAAGTTCAGATTTTAGCTCTGGGCTTGCAACAGACATAGCTTGTTCTAATTTAGTTTTATTAGCTACTTCTGCTGCGCCTACGTTTGCGCCACCCTTTGCTGCAAATTGACTTTGTAATGTAGCTTCTGTCAAAGGCTTTACAGGCTCAGTCAAAATATCTTTTGCTAATGTTCCTAATTTAGCTACTGGCTTGCCTGCTGCAAAACTGATTGTATTAATCATGTTTTCTACGTCAGCTTTAGGTATGCCAGTTTTTTCAGAAATAACATCAGCACTTTGACCAATGTATTGACCAATCTTATTCATAGCTTGACGTGAAGCTTCTTGTTTATAAGCTTGATCTTCTGTTATTCCTAATGCTTTGCCAATAGGTTGTTCTAATGGTGCTGAAACTTTTTGAGCCAAAGCTTGTGCTTGTTCAGGTGTTTGACCTAATGCTCTGCCGCCAGCGTATGTAACGCCACCTACAGCAGCAGGCACAGCGCCTAATGCTACGTCAGCAAGAGATGCAATTCCTTTGCCTAGCTGTTTGCCTGTTTGCACAAACTCTTGAGCTGCTTCTACATTACGCTTAATTAATGGGTTTTTGATGCCCGATATAGCAGGCTTTTCAGCAGTAGGCTCTACATCACCAACAGAGTGCCATAAGTCAGCAAAGTTGTTACTTTTAGCAACTTGTGGCATTACTTCTACATGAACAGGGTCTTTTGCGCCATAAGGTCTATGCAAACCAAATTGATTTAAAAATGAATCAGGCACAGAAGGCATAATGTCTGTAGCCTCGCCAACTTCATGTCTGCTTGTGCCAGGTCTTGCTACAAGATTAGGATTTGAGCCACGATTAGCATATAAGTTAGCCTGTTCTTGTGTGCTTCTAAAACCACTTGTAATAGGCAATTCTTTGCCTGTTTGCTCTTTCCAAGCATCATTTGCTGCTTTGATGCGATTAGCAAAGTCAGACTTTAATCCACCAGTTTTATCTACTGGTGTTTCTTCCCAAATATCAGCAAAAGATGCCATTATAGTAATCCAAGTTGACGTGCCATTCTAATTTTATCACCCATACGCTTTTGTTCTTCAGGTGACATAGATGCTTTAAGCTTTTTAACTTCTTCAGGTGATGACTCTTGGAATATACGGAAATCATTAATCTTGTTAAATTCTGCAAGTCTTTGAGCATAAGCATTAGGATCATTTGCGGCTGGTTGTAAAAACTTAACTTTAGCTTGATTAAGTCTTTCCATGCCAATCATTTGATCAGCAATCTGTTTAATTGCTTGCTCGTTCATCTTCTTATTAGGATTAGCAGCTTCAGCCATTTGACGAGCCATGTCTGTATTACCACCAGCCAATGACAACATAGCAGAAGATTTAGCCAATTCGTCTGTTGACATTTTTTCTGTTTGATAAACATCAAGACCAACAGCTTGTGCAATGCCTGCAGCCAATTCTTTTCTTGCACCGCCTACGCCTGTAAATGACTCAGGGGCAAGCTTTTTAATGTTTTGGAACAACGCAATTCTAGGCTCAGAATTACTTGCAGTTTCTTGTGATTTAGCAAAATCTGTTGCATAGTTAGTTGCAGCAGTATTTACCATGCCAGCTTGAGCTGTTGAAGGATTAATACTAGTCTTTTGCGTAAATTGATTTTGTAATTGTGATCCAGCATTAGGTGCGCCTTGTGTGCCTGCAATACCTGGCTCGCCCAAAGTATTAGCAGCACGATTTGTAGAGATAATGTTGCCTGTAGCATTAGTTGTAAAGCCTGGTAATGCAGCAGCATATTTCTCAGAATTAGTTGCTAGGCTATTTCTAACTCTTTGCAATAAAGATTTATAACCTTGAACATCACCCATATTAAGGTGTTCTTCAGCTTGTTGATATAAAGTATCAATAGCTGGAGAATGACCAAAAGTTGAAGTCCATTGTTTAGTAGCTGAAAGCTCTTTCTTTAAGCCTTTAATATCATTTGCTTTGTAAGCTTCAGAGTTTTCTAATCCTGTGATTGCGCCACCAGCCATTTGCACTTGATTTTGCAGCAAGTCTAATTGTGATTTAGCTGATTGTGCTTTAGCTTGTTCAATCTCTGCAGGCATAGTAGCTGCTTGCTTTTGATAAGCTTGAACGCCACGAGCCATGTTTACAATATCGCCTAAGTTTGAGCCATATTGTTGAGGCTTTACAGTTAAATCAGTATCAAAGTTATAGTTTGCCATTATGGTGTTCCTGCTGCTGATTGATTTTGACCTAATAAACTAGCCAATAATAAATTGTTTGCTACGCCTGTTGCGCCACCAGACAATGCGCTTGCTACGCCTGTTTGTCCTGCTGCTTGAGCTGCTGCGCCACCTACACCAAGCTGACCTTGAGTTGTTGCAGCGTTTTGAGCCAAGTTGCCAGTTTGTGTTTGCGATGTTTGACCAATGCCTGCAATGCCTGCAAGAGTGTTATAGATGTTTTGACGTTGCGACTGATAGTTATTAAATGCGTTCTGATAGCCTGTTGTTGCAAGACCTTGTGTGTAGTTTTGCAGACCTTGTAGCGCATTACCGCCTACTCGACCACCTAGCGCATTTGCAGCGTTTAGATTGGCTTGCTGACCTTGTTGTAATTGGAAAGCATAGCCAGGCGATAATTGAGCATTTAAGTCACTAGCGTTAAATTGATTAGTTAAATAACCTGATCCTGTGCCTGCACCAGTAGGATTGCCATTAGCATCATATTGAACATATTGACCCGGCATCATTGAATTAATTGTATTTAATGCGCCATAGCCAGCAGTTCTGTATGGTTGCTGTTGTTGATTTTGAATATTAAACATATTCGCAGTCAATTGTGATGCGTTGTTTGCAGCATTAGCTTGAATTTGAGCTGCTTTATTTGAAGCATTTGCGCCTAATAAACTGCTTAATGCGCTTGTGCCTGCTGATACACCTAAAGCTGTGCCAAGACCACCACCGCCAAGACTGCTTAATAGTCCTGTACCGCCTGCTGCGGCTGCTGGAGCTGCAAGACCTGACGATGTGCCTACTAATGCGCTACCTGATAATGGAGTTAATCCAGCAGAAGCATCAATAGCGCCTGCTGTTGGAGTTGCTAAAGAGCCTACTGTGCCACCGCTAGTTAAGCCTGTTGCGCCTGCGCCACCTGTTAAACCTGTGCCACCAGCTACGCCTGTATCAGCAGTAATTGGCAATCCTGCTGCATCTACTGCAGCACCGCCTGTTGCTGCGCTGCCCGCTGCTGCGCCTTGTGCGCCAATAGAATCAATAGTAGCTTGAGGAACACCTGCATCAGCCAAAGCTGTAGGAGTCAATGAGCCTGAGTCTGCCAAAGATAAAAGGCTAGGATCAGTAATTCCTGCTGCTAAAAGAGCTGCGCCACCGACTGTAGCCCAACCACCAGGAATTGTATTGCCAACAGCTTTATCTAAAGAAGCTGCTGCACCTAAGATACCGCCACCGCTACCATCTGTGCCTAAAACACTAGAGATTGGATCAGTAATTGCGCTGACAATGCCACCGCCACCGCCAAATGGGGTGCGTTTGCCATCATACCAACCTTGGTGTTTATTGAAGTATCTTAAAATGCTCATATAGTGTTCTCCACAAGAATGTATCGCTCTTTGAATCCTACTCTGCGCCATAATCTAGCGACTGATTCTCGAACACCACCTTGTATTTTAGTTGCTCCAAATTGCTTCAAAATCTCTTTTAACTGCTTGTAAGTGTCTTTAGTAAAGATGTTTTTGCCGCCTATTGTTGTTACAAAGCCTATTCTGTCATTAGGCATATTCATAAACGAAACAGTTAACGCACCTTTAATAAAATCACCTTCATAAATACCTATTAGTAACCATTGATTACTAACTACTGCTAACCGCACTTGATCTAACGTATAATCACCATCTGCGAATAAAAGCGCATCCTCAATAAATAACGAAACTTCTGCCCATTTTTGGGCTATTTCGTCTGGAATTATGCGTTTTAAGATCATTTCTACACATTATAATAGGGAACTTTGTATTTTTGACCATTTACGGTAATGTTTATAAAACCCACAGGATGAGCAGGCAAAGTAGCTGATCCTGTAGTCGCTGTAGTCGCAGAAGTAAAGTTCAATAAATTCAAGAAAAACTGTTGCCAAGCCCTAGTAGGGCGTTTAGTCGTAGCATCTAAAAACTCAGACTGAGGGTATGGGTTATTTTGCGATGTTGACCATAATCCATTTGCCATTAGTTTTCCCCTACGCTTGCTTTTAAGTTTGCAGACACGATTACAGCCTTTACAGGATCAGTAATTACAACTTCGTAAATTCTGTCACGAGCTGTGCCTAGTCTGCGCCAAATTGCACGATTTTTGTATTTACCTTGCTGGCCGATTGGAATCCAATATTCATGACTCCATGTTGAGCCACCATCGCTTGACCAGCGTAGCATTGCTTTAGGATTGGTGTAAGGTGTCGTATTAGTAACGCTTAAATTGTTGCCAATTACAAAGATGCCTAAAGGGGGTATAGAAACAGTTTGACTAGGCGCAATCGTATAAGGATCACCTAAATAAGTGTTTGTGTCTGTAAATGTGCCGCCAATACCTACGCCTGGCTGAAACTGGATCTGTAATTCATCAAAATACTGACGTTGTAAATCTTCAACTAAATGGGGGCATCTACGAACTCTGCGAATAGTATTGCCATCGTCTGTGTAGTTAGTAGGATCTAGCTCGTAAATCTTGCCATTTTCCCAATCGCCTACGAGAACCATTCCTTGAAATAAAGCCAAGCAATTGCCACGATGACGATGAAATACGTTGTTGCTATCTACATAAAGCCATTTGTGCCACATTTGAGTAGTGTTGTCGTATGCCCAAGTTAAGTCCAAAGTAGGGAACGAAACGACATAAACTTCATGGCCTTCTAGCTGATATGTCCAAGCAATAGCATCGCCTACATATTGATTGACAAGCGTGTTTTCTACAGCGTGGGTAGATATACGAGTAGGCGTGTAGCCATTCATCATCATAATCTGAGCTTGACCACGAATATTTCGGCTGACATAAGCAAAAGAATTGCCTACACGAGCTACAGAAAACTTAGCTACGATACCGTGTTGGGTAGATGTGCCAGGAATACGCTGAAACGGGAATGGGAAAGCACCTACGTCTGTCCATACTTCGCTTGAGTTTTCGCCTAATAAATAGACTTCTCTATGATCTACAATTAAAGATACAAGATTGTCAGGTGAGCCATCTTTAGAAGCAAAGCTTAAAGGCTGAGTAATAGGGCTTAAAGCATCAGAAGCAGCAAAGATTTGTGTGCCAGGATCATTATAAACAAAGTAGTTATCTACAGTATCTACTACATCTGCTCCACTAAATGCACCATCTGTATTAGGTATAACAGTAAAGTTAAGCGCATACATCTGCTCAGAGCTAATCGTATATGACTTATTAATATAATAGCTTGAGCCTGCTGTCACAATCTGAGTGATCATTGTCTGATCAGAAATCATTGAGCCTACGATTGTTTGACCTAAATATAGCGTTACTGATGGGCTAACAGTCAAATTATGATAAGTTACACCACTTACTACTACGTCTGCGACTGCGCCTTGAAAAGCAATCGTATTAGAAGCATACATTTGCGTAGAGGCTACAGTTTGACTCTTATTTAATGTCCAAGTAGTGCCTGAACCTGACAAAATCACAGTTTCATTAGATAAGCCAATACCATATAAAGCTTGACCAATTGCTAATGTGCCTGAAAAAGTACGGCTGACTGTCAGCGTTGTGCCTGAGATTGAAGCTTGAATAGTCGCAGCAGTAGGATTATTAATACGCCATGTATAGCGATATGCACCGTCAACGATATATACGTTAACTCCGTTATCTGTAATTCCTACTCGACCTGTGCTGGTGTTTAATTGACCAACGATGGTAGGTGTCAGATTGGAAGTTAAAACATAAACGTATGGGCCGCAAACTGCAACCATTTGCTGACCACCGCTTACTGTTCTCATGCCACGCACTTCTTGCGTATTAGGCAAAACAACTTGTGTAGTCAAACCAGGCGTAGGATAAAGCGCAACGATGCCACGTTGACCTGGCAGTTTTAATGGGTCAATTTCAGCTCTAAAGTTAATACACTCTTGAGCATCCTGATAAATTGAGGGCGCTTCGTATGACGGGCCAACAAAGCCAAAGTCTGCCATTTTTAACCTTATCTAAAGAAGCCACCTGATAGAATCCAGCCAGCATCTTTTTGGCGAGAAGCCAACATAGCATCAGCGAATCTAGCAGATTGAACAGGCTTCATATTAATGCGTTTAACAGTAGCTTTAGCTTGCGCTGCATACTGTTGAATCATTGCTATTTGTGTTTGTGATGCTTTGCCATACATAGGCATTAAACGCTCTGCTAGACACCATCTGAGAGCCATTGTGTAGCCTTGGGGCAGAATAATAGGATCGTTTAAAGTGGTATAACTTTGAAACAGATTGTCTGTAAAGATGTGCATTTCGCCTTGAGAAGGATTAGGCCATACATAGATGTTGCCTAATGATTCTGAAGGTTGATAGTAAAGAGCTTTTGGCCAAGGGCCGTTCAAAGTCTTTAAGCCAATCATTTCGTATTCTTCTACCGCTAAAACAGCGATAGGATAGTCTAAGCCACCGTTGACGATAGGTACGCCATTAGAATTTGTATTGATACGAACAAACGCTGAATCAATGCTTAATGGGCGTTGATAATAAAGATTAATCGTTGTAGAAGCTACGTTTTGATTAATGTTAACTTGATATGTGCCAGCTTCGTTGACGTTATTACCTGCGCCTGTAAGCATTGCAACAATCTTAGTTCCTGTTGTAATGCCTGTACCACTAAGGGTTTGCCCTACGTTGATTGCGCCAGAGCTAATGCCTGTAACAGTCAGAATATTACCTGAAATTGAGCCTGTAATGATTGCGCCAATTTGACCGCCAGGGCCAATAGTATATTGAGTCTGACCAGGAACGATAGGAAACACAATCTCGTTCTTGTAATAGACCATCATTTCTTCGTTGCTCCATTGATCAACGAGATCATTGAGCATATCAAAAGCATCTTGAGCAGCATCAGGTGTAGGGGTTTCACCTGCTTCTAATGCGCCAATATCTTTTAATGCTCTTGAAATGATGTCTATCGGGGCTGTCATTTTATATTCCTACTTTAAATACTTGGGGTTGCCAAGGTGGGATAACTTTATTTTCTAATGATTCTAATTGTTCTTTTAAACGAGCAATAATGTGGCATTGACCATCTTTTACGGCTTCTTTTTCAATCCAGCTTGATACCATTTCTTCTGTTACTTGTTCAAATGGCACTTTTGCAGTTGGACAATCAAAATACCAATTACCTTCAGTTTCTACTGATTTATCTTCATTTGTAGCTGTGACATGATAACGAGCATGAGTAATCACGCCATCTTTAGCAGAAACTTCTAGGATTTTCCAAGTAAACATTATTTGATAGCGTTCTCAAATGGCGTTAAATCATTAGAGCCGTAATACTCTGCACCTTTAGCAATTTGAATTTCAAGATGAGCTTTGTTACGAGCTACAGTATCAGCCCATTCTTCATCAGTCATATCTGCTGGTTTGCCAGCTTCTAATAAAGCAACGCTATCTAATGCGGCTTTATAATCTTGTGCTACTTGTTGT
>Ga0214219_1000323_pt1 | contig 20991 bp, 11 predicted proteins | sample TroBogypolimnion_26_FD_153057 | JGI IMG/M metagenome (GOLD analysis project Ga0214219, IMG submission 153057) | Freshwater microbial communities from Trout Bog Lake, WI - 25JUL2007 hypolimnion | ecosystem: Environmental > Aquatic > Freshwater > Lake > Hypolimnion/Profundal zone | place: Trout... | reverse complement strand
ACTGTACAACGCATAGCTGTTCAATGCACCCGATGTTGGAGAACCAGCGAGATAGACGGTGTTGAAATAGAGATTGTTGGCAGTACCGGATGCTCCCGTTTCATAGATACCGTAGAGGATAGAGGTGGTATTTCCTCCCAGGGAAATGATATTATTGGCATAGGTGGCAGCACCCCCATCGATTTTTATACCGTATAGGGAAGCAGTTGTGGAAGGAGTTCCGGTTACCGACAAACCATAAATGAAATTGTTGCCAACCATACCGGATGTTCCCGACCCATAATAATAGAGCCCGATGATGCTGCCAGCATAGGAAGCACAACTGTTCGAGAGGTTATAAATGGTATTGCCGGTAATGGTATGCACTGCAGCTGTGGTATAACTTAAGGCTATGCCACAAACAGAGGCCAGGTAGGTTGCATTTGTATTCGGGCTTGTGCTTGTTAAGTCACGCACTGTGTTGTTGGTGATCGTATTGGCACCGGCTACTGAGGTGATCCCATTGGTTTGTGCCCCAAGAACGGTATTTGTACTCGAATTATTGAGTTTGGATATGATGTTGCTGTTGATAATGATTGTTCCTCCTCCGGTATTGCATATTCCATACACATATTGTGATTGGGAATATCCGCCTCCAGTCCCGACACTGATGGAGGTAGCATTGATGCTGTTGGTGGTTCCAGCATCGGTGCTTCCAATCAGGTTGTTGGCAATGGTCATGCTTCCTGCACTACTGATCCGGTAAATTCCCACAAAAGAGGCTGGATTGGAGGTTGAAGCACCCGTACCAACATTGATTGAACCGATGGTATTGTTCCTGCAGTCGATGGCTCCAGATCCGGTTATATAAATTGGATAGAGATAATTACTACCTGTTGCTCCCTGATAGATGACTGAAATTGAGCCATTTCCTGTCGTGGCACCAATGGTATTGCCGGTCACTGTTCCTATGTTGACGTCACCGGCAGCTACTTGGATGGCAGACCAAATTCCCCAGGCCCAATTGTTCCATGAAAAATTGGTAATGGTATTGTTCTGGATACTACTGGCCGCACCGGTTCCAACATTCAGGTAGATGGCGTTAAAATCAGTAGAAGAGCAGCAAGACTTGGTCCAGATACCGGTACCTGTGGCCGAATTGCCACCAATCATGTTCCCGGTAATGGAAAAATTTGTTCCGGATGTATTATCAATGGAGATTGCATTGTAAACGCAGGAGGTGCCGTTTGGCGGGGAGAATGTGGCAGTTTCATAAAAGCTGTTTCCCGAGATCGTCCAGGCAGTCGTATTGGAGGAGAGACTGATTCCGTTTGAAGCACCACCCCTATTCAGGAAATTGTATATATAGTTGTTGCTGATGGTGTTGCCACTGTTTTCTTTCCCGGAAGTTCCTAGGGAATATACTGCATTTATGGGTCTGTTGGCATCGGCAGCGTTGGTGATATTGTTGTTGTCTATGGTGTTTCCGTCATTTCCTGCTGTGAGCGTGGTGGTACTGAAATTCAGAATGCCACCGGTAGCCTCTGTAGTTGAACCTTTTATTGTACAATATTTCACTACGTTGGATGTTGCGTCGTTGATGAACCGGATGGTGGAAGTCCCTGCAGTGGAGGCCGTGCTTGTGTTGGTGATAATCAGGTCTTTTGTACTGCCTGTGGCATTTACTCTTCCGTCGATGGTGACATTATCGGCCCCGTTAAGGTCAATCAGGGGGGAAGGCAGTGAACCGGATATGGAAAGGCCCGTTACATTGGGATACAAATTGACGGAAGTATAACTGGCACTTCCACTGCCGGAGGCATTGAGCACAGCTGAGACAGATTCCGTCGTACTGCCGTATAACAACAGTGTGATGGCCCCTTTGTGGGTGCCATCGTTTATTTTGTCGAAAGCTGCCTTAACATTCACGTAGAGACCGGTGGATGTTCCGGAAGTTGCCGAGACGTAGACATTTCCCACGACATAGTCGAAAGCCCCTATCGCCGGTGCGGCAGTACTTCTGGTCACACCTGCATAATCAGTAGTAATTCCGGTTCCGGTAACACCAACGAGCGTAGCAGCAGAGGGAAGATAATTGGCGGCAACGGTACCCCCGGCACTCGCAAAAACCGGATTTATCATCTTGCTATTTACATCCTGTCCGGTGACAATGGGTAATGCCGTTTTTGCTCCGCCATAGTAACCCAGGGTGCCACCGGTTCCAGGAGCATAATAGTCATTGTAATCATTGGTCAGGGATCCGCCTGCAGAGGCAACGTAGAATGCGTAGTGTGTTCCTGTTGCCCCACTGTTCGACCTCGCATTGTGGAAAATATTATTTCTGAAATCGCGGGTATTGGTGGTGACGGCGCTGTAGAGCGCATAGCTGTTCAGGGCCCCGGAAGTTGGGGCTCCATCGATGTAAACCGTATTGAAATATAGATTGTTGTTGTTTGATGCAGCCCCCGTTTCATAGATTCCGTAAAGCGTTGAGGTGGTATTTCCTCCCAAATCTATAATGTTGTTGGCATATGTGGTAGCACCTGAAGCCATTTTTATGCCAAAAATAGTAGCGGCGGAAGAAGTTGCATTGACAGATAAGCCCTGAATGAAATTGCTACTTACTGAGCTTGAAGTGGTGGACCCACTGTAATAGATTCCAATTACACTTCCGGCAAAAGTACTGTTTAGGTTGGACAAATTGTAAATGGTATTGCCAGTTATGGTTTGAGCATTTGCTGAACTATTATTCATGGTAATGCCACAGACAGATGACTGATAGGTTCCATCGGAATTTGCATTGCCTATGAAAAGGTCATGGATGGAATTGTTTGTGATGATATTTGTTCCTGCAGAAGAGTAAATCCCGTCTGTCAGTCCGTAAATTGTAGTTGTTGAATTTGTGGTTCTATTGGACAAATTTGCAATGGTATTTCCATTTATAGTAGTTGAACCGGTTCCGGAATTATAAATTCCATAAATTGTCTGAGCATAGAAAGCACTCGGTGAAATGGCATTGATGCTATTTGCCGTAGATGTGCTTCCTATTGAGTTGTTGCTGATTGTAATCGTTCCACCATTTGCGGTATTTCGAATGCCGTAGAAGTTTCCATTTCCAAAATTAGCTTGGCTAAACGAGATGGAGCCTATGATGTTGTTTTGGCAATTAACGTTTCCTACACTCGAAATATCAATTGCATAAATTTGATTGAGACGGGAATAAGTGGGATTTCCAAAATCAAGAGATCCCGTACCGTTAGCTGCCCCAATGCTATTGCCACTGGTTGTACCTACATCTACGTTTCCAGCAGCAACAGATATTCCTGTCCAGGTAAGGTAATTCTGCCCTGCCATGTAACCCTTCCAGGAAATATTTCTAATAAAATTATTCTGAACACTACTTCCAACAGCTGTGCCGACTTTCAGATAGATTCCGGTGAAGTTATTGGTAACAAAATCGCAAAGAACTGCCAAAGCAGTACCACCACAAGAGGCCGACGTTCCCCCGAGATAATTTCCAGTTACGACATAGCCGGATCCATCATTGCTGATATTAATTACGGTAAAATTGGAATTTGCATATATTGAGAAGGAAGTTGTTTCATAAAAACTATTTCCAGAAATGTTCCAGGCAGATGAAAAAGAGGAAAGATTTATCCCGTAGCTGGTTGTTCCTGTAATAAAAAAATCATAGATGCTATTGTTGCTAATGGTATTTGTAGCATTTATTTTGGCACTGGTTCCAAGAGAACAAATGGCACATAAGGGTCTGTTGGCGTTGGCAGCATTGGTGATATTGTTGTTGTCGATGGTATTGCTTGTATTTCCCAGGCTTCCGATGCTGGTACTGAAATTCAGGATCCCTCCGGTGGCATCTGTGGTGGAGCCTTTGATGGTACAATATTTCACCAGGTTAAAGGTTGCATCGTTGATAAACCGGATGGTGCTGGTTCCTGTTGTTGCAGAGTTACTACTATTTGAAATGGTCAGGTCTTTTGTGGCGCCCGTGGCATTGACCCTTCCATCGATGGTGACATTATCTGCCCCATTTAAATCCAGAAGGGGTGCAGCCACATTTCCACTGATCGTCAAGCCGCTGGAGGTGGGATAAATGGTCAAGGTGGTCCAGGTCCCCGCATTCAGGCTGTTGGTACCTGTTTCTGAGGTCGAACTGGCCGTGACGGTGATGACAATGTTGTTCCCGGTCTGGGCCGTTCCGTTGATGGCCTGAAAGGCACCCGAGGCATTGGTCAGGGAGGTATAAGTCCCATTCGCACCCGTTGATCCGGACACGGAAATCTGAGCCTCCGCTTTCAACGCGAACAGGCTGACAAGTAATCCGATTGTCAGTAGGTTGATGGCAGGTAATCCGTTATTTTTCATAAACAATTTCAGATTTCATCGGTTCGTTTGCATCACTAGAAATATTGAATCCTATTGCTTCGCGTGAGGAAGTTTACCTTGTTTTTTGCCAAAGCTTGCTGGCATTTTTTTAGGTCGGAAAGGGCCTTGAAGGGCCCGAATCTTATTTTGTAGTAGCCGTCCTCCTCCACCATCATCAGCGGAAAGGGGTATTCGGCGGTTGGTTTTTTGTAATAAATTATTGCATTGGCTTTTTTGCCAAATGCGCCAACCTGGATGTTGTATCCATCGGCCAAATGCGGCACATCGGCCGCCAGGACCAAACCAATCTCCTCATGTTCAATCTTGAGTTGATCCCGACGCAGCACTCCGGACGAGACAATTTTTTCCAGACATTCGTTCAATTCCGGCACAGTTTCAAATGGCCCGTATCTCACTTTGTAATAGGCGTCTCTGTAAACAATTCCAACCGTGTTGTTGATCATTCTCGATAGATTTCGGATCATTCTGGTGGCATAACGGGGGTATTTGAATGCGGCTACCTGCACAAAATAATACTGCTTCAGCGCGGGTTCAACGTCGGTTGAAATATTCTGTTTTGTTGATCCCTCAGTTTGCGCAGCTGTCGGTGAGGCAACCTTTCCCATTTGCGGGCTAACTGGCCGGACAACATTTTTCTGTTGTGCAATAACCCGAATTTCAGGTGAGGCCGGTTTTGTTTGCGTTGGAGTGGCAGCATTTCCGTTTGTCAGAATACGGTTTTTTTTGGCAGCCACCGGCATCGAAATGGCTGGTTCATTTTCAGATTTGGTCAGATGAATCTCCATGATCTGATTGGCGGCAAGGTTTTTTTTTGCGATGAGGGCCGTGCGGCAGCGGTTTGTCTCCTCACGGGTGATGAATCCGCCTACCCTTACCTTGAACCAGCCATTATCCGGGAAGACTTCAACCGGATCATGCAGCGTTGCCTGAAGTGACTCAGCCATCTTGCTTGCATTGATCTGCCATTTGAACGCACCAACCTGAAGGTAAGTCAGCTCTTTCTCAATGGTGTTTGTTTGATTTTCATAAGACTTAACCGGTTCGGACTCCGTTGTATCAATGGGTTCCTCCGCTTTGACTTCGAGGTTTTTCACCGGTGAGACGGCCGGTTTTTTTTGGGATGAATCTCTGACTTCCGGCAAGGTACTCCTCAGGGTGAAGTTCATACCTTCCACCACGTCGCCCTGTTCCACGGTTTTGATGGTAAAGTCAAACTGCGGCGGATCCGACACAAAATGCAGATTGCTCAGCTGGGTCGAATCGATGCGGGCGACATAGGCTCCCGGAGCCAATCCCAGGTAATAGGTATATCCATCCGATTCGGATAGCGTTTCGGCCACCTTTTTTTTGCTGTTTTTGGGATAAAACTGAACCAGGATTCTTCCAAGCCCCTCTACTGTATCGTTCTTGGCGACATAGGTGTTGCCGCTTACCTCCCCAACTGCAATCACCGGAACAAAGACCCGTTTGTACTGGTTGGGGTCGACAAGCACCCGGAATTTCTTGAATTTGAACCTCCAGGCTACATTGTCCAGATCCTGATCCGAGAATTCGACATTGTAGTCAACAAAGGCATTCAGGTCGGAAACCCGAACAATGGAATCTTTTTTGCTGATTTCTGCACTGCCTCCTATCACTTGTACCTGTGATACCAGTATCATCTTTTCTCCGGGGTCCATTATCCCGTTGTTGTTCCGGTCCAGGAACGGATAAAAGAGGATACCGCCTTTGCCCAGGGCAGAGTTGAACCCAGTTTTTACATAATGGTTATCCCCGCCAAATGCGACGCTTCCCTGGGCACTCTCGGAGAAACGGAAACTGTTGTTGCTGTATGAACTGGTAAGATTGGTCCGCATAAAGGGCAGGTCGTACCTGAAAGAGACATAGAGGTTGTCGATATGGGCCGCCATGTTCCGTTCGTAGGAGATGGAGAAATAGGCTTTGGAAACTCTTTTTTCCAATTCTGCCTTCACGTAAACAGGATTTTTTGTGGTCAGATTATATTGGGCCGAAGGTCGAACAACCAGGCCGTTTCTGATCTTGTAGGAAAGGGATAGGTCGGTGGTGCCATATACAGGATTTTTGTTTACCCAATTCAACATGGAGGATGAATTGACGCTGAATTGTTTATAGTTAACTGAAAGTGTCAGATCTATCAGATTGTAGGTAAAAGATTGATAGGCATTCTGATTGAAATTCAACTTTGTATAACCCGTAAGTTTTTTTATCCTTAGCGGGAAGGAGATTTTTGCCTTAATCTCTTCGTTTGCATTGAATTGTGTGGCCAATTGACCTTTCACATATTTGGCATAATCTAGCTCAAATAGTACATTGGGGGTAAAATAGTAATTCAACAAACTTTGCCACCTGACGTGCCTGGCATATTCGAAATTCAGGATCATTTTGCTGAATGGAAGGAGGGCCACCTTGGCAAAAGGAATGTAGGGGTTGTTCGGAATACTTGACAGATATTCAACTCCTCCGCTCAAAGTCAGAAACCTGTTGACGCCATAATTAAATTCCCCGTGCCCGTATCGGCTATTGTTCCCATCCTCCAAAAAACCGCCCGACAATCCATATTCGAAAGTTTTGGCAGGCATGAAGGTAAAAGGGACATTCATGGTACGCTCTTCTGTTCGTTCCTCACCCATCGGACCATAAAATTTCAATTTGAGGGTGGTGTAGCCATAAACGACAGGGACTGTAAACACGAACAATCCGGATGCATCGGCCGTTGTGTAATTTACCAGGATATCATTTATGTAAAGTTCAATCGTCCAGTTCGGTTCCGTATTTTCTGTAATGGTATAATACCCCGCAGCTCTGCGGATAGTCGTTGGCGAATTTCGAATCGTTGCTCCAACTACAGGAAAATTTAAGGTTGCGATGGATTGATTGTAAAGATTGCCCACCTGGGCCTGTTTGATGAATGTTTTATCGTTATCCACCCATCTCCAGCTGTAGTTCAGCTGACGGTTGTCAATTTTGTATCTGTCATCGTAGTTGGCTGATACATTCACTTCCCCGTAAAGTAATTCCCCTCCCACACCCAGACTCATGGAATTGTGTGCATCCTGGTTCATCGTTTGGTCGAGTGCGAATCCCCAGTTCATATTTCCAAATTTGAAAATATGATAGTCTCTCCTGATCACTGTATCAGCAGTACTAAGTTCCCCCCTTAATTTTGATACGTTGGTTCGGGTTTTCTCCAACCTTTTTTGTTTGGCTTTAGGCAATTCAAAATCGGCGACCAGTTTGGCCGACAAAGAACGGGGGTTGAAGGTGAAATTTAACCCAAAAAATTTTGCCATTGCATTCGATTCCAGGTACATGGAACCTGATTCCTTCACCAGTTCCTTTTGTACCTGAAACAATTTGGCTCCAATTTTAATCTGTTTTGCATTGAAATCAACTGTATAGAGGTTACTCTCATAATCAATTGATCCCTCCATTTTATTTCCGCCTTCATTCACTGTACAAGGAATATCCAGATTTCTGAACAAGTCTTCCATGTTGATATACAGCAAATTGTCATTGGTGATAATCATATGGATGTTAAAGCTCCAGTTGGAGTCGAGGTAGGTAGTGACCAGGAGTTCATCGTAAGCAGAAAGTGTTTCATCATTGTCGGGTGTAAAAGCATATTGAGCCCTGGATTCCATAAAAGGGTAGAAAAAGAATGAGGTAAACAGCAAGCACCAGATAGGTAATAAACGTAAACGGCTCCGCACGCTGAAGTAGTTTCGGCCTGGAAATACCAAATATGCGGGCGCTGATTTGTTCATCACTGTTGGTCAAAAGTTAGGCTGAAAAATCCGCTGTAAATGCCTGCCGGGGAGCTGCCTGGTACATGCAGAGTTCCTCCGACACGAACGGTGGTGATAAAATTGCAATCGGTCGTAACCGGGAACCAGGCTCCGCTGGCTCCCCGTTCCGTAGGACCAATGTCCAGGGTAAAAGTCCCGCCATTGCTGCCGGTTAAGGTGGTAGTGGGTGAATAGGTAATGGCAACATTCCTGCCCTGACAAAGTTTGATGTCAAAAATGGCGGGCTGGGAGGTTGGAGACAATGCAGAAAGAAATATGTTCCCTGTGGCACTCCGGCTGCCGTCATATCCAAGTACGATGGTCCCGCCTCCGGATCCGGTCAGGCAAAATGTGCCAAAATGCATGGATTGTGTGGCTGATACGGATATTGACCGCTGCGGCAAAACCGGTTGCGCATGGGAAGAGCTTAGGCCAATTAAAATAATTGTTGCCAATAAGAGTAACTTAATACAACCCGAATTTGATGCCATAATTCTCATTGGAATGTCTTTGATTTAGGAAGCGAGATCTTAACTTTACTTCTTACCTTCCAGGGAATATCCTTTATAGTAGCAAAACAGCCTGAGCATAAACTACATATTTTTCATCCTCACGACTGGTATAGTACAATTGCAGTTTGCCGTCCTTTAGCTTTGTTTTTTCCGGTGCATTTATTCTGAGTGACATCCTTCGTTGGTTCAAATTGGTATAAACGGCTACGCCATGCACCTCTCCAACCACAACGGGCTTACCGGATTGAGGGGTAAATATGGCCTTCAAATTGCCATAAGCCGACATGTTTCCTTTCCTGTGAAGGATAAAAGTCAGTTTGGTAGGATTCGACTGATCGGTTTCCAAATTCAAATCGCTCAGGGAAGTTGTTACCTCCAATTCTCCGGAACGAACGATCACTGGAATGCCAATGCCATAGATTGGGATGAGCTGAACACTGAGTAGTTTGGCATCCGGGTTTGGATTTTCCATCCCGAGCGGAGTATATTTTTTCTCCGAACGAAAGTAGAGGTGCGAACGGTACTCACCATCTTTCATATTTGGTTTTCTCCTGCATTGCAACATGATGACCTGTGGTTCCCCCGGTTCAAGAGTGACCTTCCTCGGATATATTCGCAAATAGGGATCGGCAAACATTTGCCCTGAATCAGGCACCTCGATATTTTCAAAACTTCCGTCTTCGTTCATGCGCCGCTGAACGAATGAAATGGAAAATGTGGTGGTCTCTTTCCCTGTATTCACCAAATTGAGCTCTTCTTTTTGCTTCTTTCCTTCAAATGTGACCCGGTTGGGGGTGATGACTAAATCCCCCTGGGCAAAAATTTCGGAATTCAAAGACACTAAAAAAACTAGTGTACTGACAAACAATATTCTATACATACAATCTGAATTAATAACCATAAATAAATGTTTCCATTGTAAGGATCGTGTTTCCCCCCTGGAATAGATGGCTGCCTGCATACTTTCGGGCAAATACTTTTGACCATGTGGCAGCAATCTGTGGTTTCGGGAAGAAAATCTCCAAAACAACCGGCACAATTGGGATAGAAATAAATTAGCGTACGCTGAAAGGGATAGCATCCACCCAACTTCGGCCAAAGATGGGCGTCAGGTAGGACCAATAAGGGACTCCTCCATACATGGTAAAGGTCATCCGGAATGCTATGGAACAAAGGGAAAGATCCCTTTAGGGGAACTTCCCTTTGTGTTGAAAGCTTAGTTGTAGTCAACTGTTACGGCAAAGGTTCCGCTGTAGACTCCTCCGTCCTGGTTGGCTTTCACCGTCAGTGTGCCACCAAGCGTAAAATGGTCGGCCCCATTTGTGTCCAGCGTGCCGGTCGTAGCTTCACCACTCGCACTGTTAACCCAGGCTTTCATCAGCGTGATGTCCATGGTCTTTACTGTTCCGGAAGGCGCCGTCACGGTGGTCGTCCCGGGCAAAGTAATGGAATAGGTTTCAAGTCTGGTGCCACCAACCGTGTATGCTGCGTTGGTGGGAGCCGGATTGACTGCAGAGGCGGCAACCGCTGTGGGCGTTCCGTACACTCGTGTTGTAGAATTGGAAGGAAGTTGGATGGTTCCGCCCACAGCATTTAAGAGTACACTTGTCCCAAAATGCAGGGGAGCTGTTTGGGTAAGCGTCATGGGGATTACCAATACTGCTCCGGCAGGAGTTGCCGATACGGTAGCAGATGTTTGGGCCATTAACTTGCCTGAAAAGCAAGCCAGAGTTCCCAAAGTAAGAATGGAAAAAATTATTTTTTTCATGATGGATGCTTTAAATTGTTATCCACCTCAACCAACCTTGAAATAATTTTGCTTTCGATGCACGATTCAGATGAGGAACTGCCTTGGGCCATTCTTACAACATTTCTGCCTTCCGGATACCTGATACAGGTTGTAAAAAAATAGAGTCAGTTCTCAGAACAGAACTATTGTATCAGGGGAATGGTCTTCTTCAGCCATTTCATCTGGTGAATGGAAGGTACCTGCCATTTCAGTTGTCAATGAATTCAAAGAACAGATATTCAAAGAATTGAATATCTGTTGGACACGGTTGGGTTGGGTGGTTGTCGTTGTTTTTTTTGCATAATGGTCACCTTTGTCGTTATCTGATAACGATCAATTGGTGCGGATAGCTATGCGGCTTACCTGGGTTAGAATCTTCCTTTTTGCATGTTAAATCAAAATGACGATGATGTCAAATTCATGGTTAGGCCTCCCTTTGCCTTGCTTGTTAGGTTAATACACAATGTTTAGATAGGTTCTCTGCTCACTACAACAAAAAAGGCAGTAAAAAGTTTATTTTTTAACCTATTATTTGATTGGCAGGTTTCGGTCCGGGCAATTAAATGTTTTAACTATTCCCAAAATTCTGAACAAAATCCTATTTTCTTTTGAAAAGCGGGTGTCGGTCCAATGCTCCAATAGTCCCACCTGTCGATCGTGATGGTTTCTGAGGAGCCTGAATTGTAACAGATATGAAAGTTTTTTTTGATAATAAAAATAGTGTGCCGGTTATGAAAGGGAAACTCAGTGGCAACTTATGCGGAATTGTGAAATTTCGGAATAATTCATTCCCTCCTTCTGGTCAATTTTCTGACCCAATGGACAATTGGTTCCCAACTTTCCCGCTAATTTCCATTTTTGTTCGCAATTTTTTTGTACATTGGCTATGTTTCGACCCAAAGGTGTGATATACCAGCCGGAACCAAATCGTAGTTGTGCCTTGTTAAACCAAACCACAAGAATCATGGAAAAATTTTTGATCATTTTTAACCACGAGCCCTACGACTCAACGGATGTAACCTGGAATGGCCTTCGGCTTGCCGAAGCTCTGGTGAAAAGGGGTTCCATCGTAAGGATTTTCTTGATGAACGATGCGGTAGATCTGGCCAGAGATGCCTGCAAACCACCGGAAGGCTATGACCACGATTTGTCTCAAATGTTGCGTGAACTGATTGCCAGGGATGTTCAGGTGGAAGTTTGCGGTACCTGCATGTCCCGTTGCGGCATTTACAGGAATCAGCCCTACTTTGCCGGTGCCAACAAATCGACCATGACCTTTTTGGCCGAATGGGTGGCAGACAGCAGCAAAGTTTTAACATTTTGAATCAAAGAGCCTCCTTTTTGGCGGGCTAAAGTGGCAAACGGACCGGTTGAATCCCTCCGGCGAGGACTGTTACTGGGGGAAAATGACAACTGTTTTCAGTGAAGGTTTGTCCCCTCCCGGATAAATTTCCATCTCTGAGTTTCATTTTCGGTAAATGAACCCGATTTCCTATCTTTGCGCCCTGAAAGATGTTTTTTGAGCGAGGTTAGTCGATCACCGGCAGAACCGGAGAATAATTTCCTGCGATGAAGATTACTTTTTTCTTCCAGACGTGCGGTGAGATTTTTTTATCAGGCCGCCTTGACTCAACGGGAGATCCTTGAATTTTACACCAGAACATAGATTAAGCTATTCCAACAAATGAGCAATTTTAAGAGAACCCTGATCACTTCCGCCTTGCCCTATGCCAATGGCCCCGTTCACATCGGTCATCTTGCAGGGGTGTATGTCCCTGCAGACATTTATGCCCGTTACCTTCGGCTCAAGGGGGAAGAGGTCCTCTTCATTGGCGGTTCAGATGAGCACGGTGTCCCAATTACACTCAAGGCAAAGAAGGAGGGAACGACACCCCAGGCCATCGTCGACAAATACCACGGAATGATCAAGGATTCCTTTGCAAAATTTGGCATCTCCTTCGACGTCTATTCCCGCACCAGTGCGAAAGTTCACCACGAAACGGCTTCCGAATTTTTCAAGGTGCTGTACGATAAGGGGGCATTCATCGAACAAACCTCCGAACAATTTTTCGATCAGGAGGCCAATCAATTTCTGGCCGATCGCTACATCACAGGTACCTGTCCGAAATGTGGCTTCGAAAAAGCCTATGGCGACCAATGTGAAAGCTGCGGCACCTCTCTCAATGCAACAGATTTGATTAACCCCAAGTCGATGCTCAGCGGCAATGTCCCGGTCATGAAGGAGACCAAACATTGGTACTTGCCTTTGGATCAGTACGAACCCTGGCTGAAAGATTGGATACTGGAAGGCCACAAAGAGTGGAAGCCCAATGTTTATGGGCAGTGCAAGTCGTGGATTGATGGCGGACTCAACCCTCGTGCGGTAACCCGTGACCTCGACTGGGGCGTTCCTGTACCCGTGGAGGGCGCAGAAGGAAAAGTGCTTTATGTTTGGTTTGATGCACCGATCGGTTACATTTCTGCCACCAAGGAACTTACTTCCGACTGGAAAAAATACTGGAAAGATCCCGAAACCAGAATGCTCCATTTCATCGGGAAGGACAACATCGTCTTTCACTGCATCATCTTCCCGGTGATGCTGAAGGCCGAAGGCTCTTTTATCCTTCCGGAGAATGTGCCGGCCAATGAGTTCCTCAACCTGGAGGGGGATAAAATTTCCACTTCCCGCAACTGGGCGGTCTGGTTGCACGAGTACCTGGAGGAGTTTCCCGGCAAGGAGGATGTATTGAAATACACCCTTACGGCCAATGCCCCTGAGACCAAGGACAACGACTTTACCTGGAAGGATTTCCAGGCACGCAACAACAGCGAGCTGGTGGCCATTCTGGGCAATTTTGTGAACAGGGTGCTGGTGCTCACAAACAAATATTACGAGGGAGTTGTTCCCGCTGCCGGGATACTTGAACCCCAGGACGAGGAGGCTTTGTTGACATTGGTGCAATTGAAATCCGACATTGAAAAGGCCCTGGATACTTTTCACTTTCGCGAAGCCCTGAAACTAGCCATGGAGATGGCCCGTCTCGGCAATAAGTACCTGGCCGATCAGGAGCCCTGGATCCTGGTCAAAACAAATCCGGAACGGGTGAAAACAGTGATGCACATCTGCCTGCAGATCACCGCCAATCTCACCATCGCTTTCGAACCGTTTCTTCCGTTTACGATGAATAAACTTCGCACATTCCTGAATCTGGAGAAACAACCCTGGGGCAATCTGGGAAGCAGAAGTCTGCTGAAGACAGGTGATCGCGTAAATACCCCAGAACTGCTCTTCGAAAAAATAGAGGATGACGCCATCCAGCGTCAGGTAGACAAACTCCTGGCTACCAAAAAATCAAATGAGCAGGAACAGGTAATTGTGGCCCCTGCCAAACCACACATCGAATACGACGACTTTGCGAAGATGGATATCCGCACAGGCACCATTGTTGCCGCAGAAAAGGTAGCCAAGACCAAGAAACTCATGAAGCTGACCATCGATACCGGAATTGACCAGCGAACGGTGGTTTCGGGCATCGCCGAACATTATGAACCGGAGCAGGTCATCGGTCAGCGGGTCTCCATCCTTGTCAATCTGGAACCCAAAAACCTCAAGGGAATTGATTCCCAGGGAATGATCCTGATGGCAGAAAGCCGGGAAGGGAAGCTTGTTTTCGTTGTTCCGGGTGAGCCCATCAACGATGGTGCCGAGATCAAATAGCCGAAAAAGAGAGGTCCGGCCCCATCATTTTCTGAATTAAATCGATAGAAATTTGGTTTGCTGATCAAAATGTGCTGTTATCCTTCCTATCCAACTGATCGTTGAGGATAATCAGTTGTCTGGTGATTTTTTGAATTGTTTGGTTTAATTTTCTTGTTTTTCATCCTTTGGGCTGTTATTCTTGCACTTAGAGAAGATGATAAACAACACTTTACCATGCAAGAAAAAATCTCTCCGCGAATCTTTCCGGCAAAATCATTTTGGATGTTAATCGGTTCTTCATTTGTTTTGAGCCTCCTGTTCAGTTGCACAAAAGATGAAACCAGTTCGGCCAATACAACCGCCACCACCTCTTCGACCTCCGCCGACACCGCTACCGGAGGTAACTATGCCCAGAGCAGCGGAACAATTTCAAAATCAGGACAGACGTATAGCTCCTCAACGACCGATCTATCGACCGTAAAAGTTTCAGGAGGAACGCTGAACCTTTCGAATTCGACGGTCTCCTCCAGCGGAAACTCCTCTTCCCTCGATAACAGCAGCTTTTATGGTTTGAATGCGGTCATCCTGGCCTACAACGGAACCATCACCTCAACCGGGAATACGATCAGTTCAACAGGCTCGGGGGCCAATGGAATCTTCGCTTACGGCACCGGGGTGGTCACCTCCTCCGGCGATGTCATCAACTGCACCGGACAGGGGGGCCACGCTGTGATGTGCAGCGGGGGAGGTACCCTGACTGCCACCAACCTGACTGCCACAACTTCAGGGGCAAATTCGGGTGCCATTGCCACCGACCGGGGAGGAGGCACCATCACTGTGACAGGAGGAACCATCGTCACCAAAGGAGCCGACTCGCCGGGAATCTACTCGACAGGTGTCATCACGGTATCTGGTGCGACCATCACTGCCTCTGGTGCGGAAGCTGCGGTCATTGAGGGATCAAATAAAATCATCTTGTCAACGACCAGTCTCTCCTCCAGCTTTGCCAACAAATGGGGTGTGATGGTATACCAGAGCATGTCGGGCGACGCATCGGGCGCCAATGGCTATTTCACCATGACTGGTGGCACGCTGGCCTATACCTCCTCTTCAGGCCCCTTGTTTTACATCACCAACACGACGGGAAACATCAACCTGACGGGTGTGACGCTCAGTGCCGCATCGGGTGTGCTCCTAAAGGCCGCCTCCGGAAGTTGGGGAACGGCAGGATCCAACGGAGGCATTGCCAATCTGACCACTTCCGGCCAAACGCTTACCGGGAATATGGAGGTGGATGGTTACAGTACCCTTGCTCTCTCCCTAACGAACGGTTCCACTTTGTCGGGAACCATCAACGGCGCAGCCACGGCCAAATCGGTCAGCGTGAACCTTGACGCGAAGAGCAGCTGGAAGGTAACGGGGAATTCCCGAATCACAACGCTTTCGGATGCTGGTGGTATTTCGGGCAGTTCGGTCAGCAACATCGTGGGCAATGGATTCAATGTCTATTATAAATCCGCTTCCAATACCGCTTTGAACGGATTGACCTATTCCTTATCCAACGGAGGGCAGTTGATCCCCTACTAGATTTTGAAAATTTGGTGGGCTCAGCATCAATTTCGTGAGGCAGACAGGTCGGCGGCAAAGGAATCAACTTTCGCCCCGGCCAAAACCTGTCTGACTCCCCGCACCTCTTTCTGGTGTGCCTATTGTGGTGTAACCATTATCCGCATCCCAATCGTTCGGCCAATCCAAAATCGAAAATCTGTCCTGTCATCCGATCGTCTCTTTTGAGGCAATCGTATCGATCTCTTTTTCCCATTTGGCCACTACCACAGTCGCCACGGCATTTCCGATCAGGTTGGTGATGGCACGGGCCTCACTCATGAATCGGTCTATCCCCAGTATCAGCGCAAGAGAAGCTACCGGCACCGTCCCTACCACAGGGAGGACAGCAGCCAATGTGATGAATCCGCTTCCGGTAACCCCGGCAGCCCCTTTGGAAGTAATCAGCAGGACCATCAGCAGCGTGATCTGGTGATAAATATCGAGTGGCGATCCTGTTGCCTGGGCCAGAAATACGGCGGCCATGGTTAGGTAAATGGATGTTCCGTCGAGGTTGAAGGAGTAACCAGTCGGAACCACCAGACCGACCACAGAACGGGAGCAGCCAATCTTCTCCATCTTTTCCATCAGACCCGGAAGTGCTGCCTCGGAGGAGGAGGTTCCCAAAACAATTAAAATTTCTTCCTTGATGTATTTCAGCAACCGAATGAGCCGGTATCCTGTCAGCTTCATCACCGAACCCAAAACCAAAACGATGAAGATGATGCAAGTGGTATAAAAGGAGAGCATCAGCTGACCCAGCGATGCCAGGGAGCCCAGTCCATATTTCCCTATGGTAAAGCTCATGGCCCCGAAAGCACCCAGCGGTGCCACCTTCATGATGATTTTGATCACGCCGAAAAGACCTGATTCCAGTGATTTGATCCCTCTCAGAAAAGGAGCCGCCCTCTCGCCGACATTGGATAGCGCAAATCCTAAAAGTACGGAAAAGAGCAGTACCTGCAGGATATTGCCTTCTGCAAGTGCGCTGACAATGTTTTCGGGGATGATGTTCGTGAAAAAATCTACCACTCCGTGCCCTTGTGCCGGCTTTACAAATTTCGCGACAGCCGATTGGTCCAGTGTCAATGGATCGATGTGCATCCCTGCACCGGGCTGAAATAAATTCACGATGATCAGCCCGATGATCAGTGCAAGGGTGGAGATGATCTCAAAATAGATGATGGCTTTAAATCCGACCCTGCCAACCTTCTTGGTGTCCTGCATGCCCGCAATACCCGTCACGACCGTGGCAAAAATGATGGGGGCGATCATCATCTTGACCAACTTGATGAAGCCATCCCCAAGGGGCTTCATGGTTTCGGCAATTCCGGGTTGAAATACGCCGAGCAGCACCCCCAGCAGGATGGCCACAATGACTTGGAAATAAAGACCCTTGAACAGTTTTATCACGGATATCAGGTGTTGGAAAATTTCCTCAAGTTACTAAAATGGAGTCTAATGCAATACCATGGTGCCCCCCATGTCCTCCAGGGCAATTCCTTTCGTCTCCGGCATCATCTTCCAGACGTAGAGCAACTGAAGCACCATCATGAAAGCAAAAAATCCAAAGATGAAGGATCCCGGCAGATGGGTGGCAAAGAAGGGAAAAACCTGCGCAACCAATGCCGCGAAAACCCAATGGGTCAATGAGCCGAAAGAGGTACCGCTTGCGCGGACGGAATTGGGAAATAGTTCGGAAAGAAAGACCCATATGACGGCTCCCTGTCCGATGGCGTGTGAGGCAATGAAGAGAAATACATAATAGACGATTGCACTGTGGTCGGTGCCGTTGAAGGAGACGGCAATCATGGAAAGTGAAAAAATATACCCGAATGACCCGATAAACATCAGGGTCCTTCTTCCAAAACGATCGATCAGGTACCAGCCGGTGAGGGTAAACAGCAAATTGACAACCCCTATTCCTACCGTCGAAAGGAGTGCGCCATTTCTGGCAATTCCAGCCATCTCAAATACTTTGGGCGCAAAATAGATGATGGCATTGATGCCCGATAGCTGGTTGAAGAAAGCGATCAGAAAAGCCAGTATCAGCGGTCTTAGAAATTTTTTGCTGAAGAGGGATTCCCTGACCGCGGAGACAGATGCCTTTATCTCATCGATCAGATGGTCGGAAGCCTCACCGGTCAGGGCCAGCACCCTTTTGGCCGCTTCATCATCTTTTTTGTAGAGGACCAGCCACCTGGGGGTCTCCGGGGTGAAAAGCATCAGGGTCGAAAAAACGAGGGAGGGCAAGGCAACGACTCCCAGCATCCAGCGCCAGTCGTTGACTCCACCTACCCCCTGCAAAAGGTAATTGGAAAAATAGGCAATCAGGATCCCGGTTACTACGTTCAACTGGAAGGAGATCACCATCCGTCCACGGTATTTGGGAGGGGCAATTTCGGAAATATAGACAGGGGCGACCACCGAGGAGGCACCTATACTCAATCCACTCAGAAAGCGGAAGAACATAAACAGATACACGTTGACCGACAATGCAGCACCAATCGAAGTAATGAAGAAGAGTACGCCGATCCAGATCAGCGACTTTTTCCTGCCGATTTTGTTTGCCGGTATGTTTCCCAGAGCAGCGCCAAAGGCCGTACCGTAAAGGGCCATGGCGATGGCGGTGCCGTGCAGCCAGTCATTGAGGCCCCACAACCGCTGAATGGCCTGTTCTGCACCGGAAATCACGGCAACGTCAAGTCCGAAAAGAAATCCGCCCAAACCAACGGTGATGGACCACAAGGCAAGTCGTCTGTTCATAAATAAAGATATAGAATGGTTAACTTGTGAAAAGTAAGAAAATATATGCTTCCCGCAAAAAAAACTCACCGGGTGACTCTGAGTCACCCGGTGAGGGGGATATAAAAGAGATTAAAGATACAGATTAACAGTGTTTTATTCTGATTTTCATTTTACAACAATGAGGCTCAACGGCAGTACTCCGTTGTTGCCCAATGCGGCGATGTACCTGACCTCGCTTTCCGTGTAATTGCCTGTGATGGAACAGTTGCCTCCTGAGATCACAGACCTCACTACAGGTGCAGCAAGAACCTTGTTGTCGAGGACGATGGCTATGGCATGGTTGATATTCCGTTTTGTCACATCTTCCCACAAAGCCACCGCAGATGGTTTCAGTTTAATTGATGTATCGTTGTACCTGGCGGATTTTTCCTGGTTGTATTTGACGCTTTCAATCTCGGAACCAACTACAACGGCCCCTTTCCCCTCCTTGGTTTTTAAGGCATACAAGCAGCATGCTGCCTTCTCCTGCTGGTCCCACACAAATTTACAATCCTGGACGGGTCCATATTTGCCAAGGTAACTGTCTACCCTGGTCATGCCCGCTTCAGAGGTGCATCCAAGTCTGGCATCACTGGAGCGGTTACTTTTGCTTTCGAGAAGTGAAAATAGCGTAGAATCTCCTTTTAGCAGTTCGAGCACACCCGCACGATCGTAGGTTTCATAAAAGGCCATTTCTCCTTTTTGGGTAAGCAGGCTTTCTACCATTTTCAAATCAGGGATATTGTCTGCGCTGACGCGGATCTGGTTCTTGCCGGGCAGGATAGTCACCTCAAATTTCTCCGGACTGAAATCAGCCAGTCTGGCGGAAATGATTTTGACGGATTGTTCAAGTTGTTGCACCGATGCTTTTCCGTCTGAAGCCTGAATGAGGAGGCTGCTTTGTTTGAGAGCGCTGTTGGTGAATGCCGGCTTCATAATGCCGAACACAAAAATGGCGATGAATGTGTACAATATGGTTTTCATGATTCAATGATTTTAAGTTAAATGAAATTGCCTCCCTCCCTCCGGGGAGGTGGAAATAAATGTAAAAATGCTGGAATGTTAACCTAAAATCGGGAGTTCTTCAGCGTCGGGGGGTGGAATTCGAAGACAAATCGATTTGCGGTTGAAGATGGTCTTGATCAAAAGTTCCTTTTTTTCAAGCTGAGATAGGCTATGTGCATTGGCACGTTCGGCTGCAAACAACCGCAAAGTTTCACAGAAGAGCGTCAAATGGGTGGAATAGCGCAAGGACCGGCAACTGCTTTGAACATCCGGAATTTGAATGACATCCGCCGGCACGGCCCTGGCAGCCGTCAACGTCAACTCGCTTTTGAACTGCGCCTGGGCAGAAAGGGAGAGCCGATCCCTCATGGTGGCGGAGACGGATGTGAGCAACAAGAAGAACAGAACCGCAAAAAACAGGGCTCCAAAATAGTTGGTTCTTTCTTCTTCCCAATGGATCATGTTACAAAGATAAAGAATATTCAAATCCGTTGTCCCCGGAAGAAAATTCAGGATCAGTGATTTTCGTCACTGAAAAGTTTGTCGGAGATAAACCGGACCGGATACCAGGCGGCCAGAAAACCGATGAGGGAGACGGAGACCAGAATCAAAAACACGTCGGAGGCGACAATCTTCATCGGATAGGCATCTATGATGAAGGAGGAGGCTTTCCCGGAGAGTTTGACCAGCCCGAAGGAAATCTGCACCTGACAGAGGGCGAGTCCGGCCACGGTACCGAGTACGGCTCCCAGAAAGGAGATGAGCCATCCCTCAAACAGGAAGATGTTCCGGATGGTGCGTTTGTCGGCTCCCATGCTCTGCAGAATGGCAATGTCCTCTTTCTTGTCCAGGATCAGCATGGTGAGGGAACCCACGATGTTGAAGGAGGCAATGACCAGAATCAGGATCAGAATCAGGTAGGTGGCATATTTCTCGCTCAGCATGGTTTTGTAGAGGTAATCGTGCTGCTGATACCGGTTTTTGATTTCATACTCCCTTCCAAGCAGGGCTGAGATGGCGGCAATGGCTTTTTTTTGAGATATCCCCTCTTTCAGCTTCAGCTCGATGGAGCTCACCTTTTCGGGCTGTTCGAACAGTTCCCTGGCAAAGCCGATGGGCACGACGATGTATTTGGTATCGATCTCCTGCTGAATGGAGAAGATGCCGGAGGGATAAATCAGCTTCTGGTTAAAACTCCCGGTAGGCAACAGGGAGCTCTCCCTCCCTTTTTTTGGGACATACACGCTGATCGGCTCCATCTGTTGAATGCCTATTGCCAGATTGTAGGCAATGCCCTCTCCAAGTACGGCATAGTTGTTGGACGCATCTTTCAGCTTGAATTCACCCTCAGTCAGCATGGAATCGATGCCCGAAAATTTCAGGTAGGCTTCGCCTACCCCCTTG
>Ga0214219_1000322_pt1 | contig 20992 bp, 30 predicted proteins | sample TroBogypolimnion_26_FD_153057 | JGI IMG/M metagenome (GOLD analysis project Ga0214219, IMG submission 153057) | Freshwater microbial communities from Trout Bog Lake, WI - 25JUL2007 hypolimnion | ecosystem: Environmental > Aquatic > Freshwater > Lake > Hypolimnion/Profundal zone | place: Trout... | reverse complement strand
GATTTAGAAAGTGCATTATTTGCACCAAAATTTTCAACATATAAAACCATTGCAAAACAAAAACTAAACAAACAATAAATACTAATTACCTACTTTTGTCAAAACAAATAATCCATGACAAAGAAGCAGTTTTATAAACTAAAAGTAGGGAGCATAATAAAAAACGAAATAACAGATGAAGAATTTACAGTTACAGAAACAGATGAATTAGGAGTAGTCCTATCAGACGGCTATTACTATATGGTTTATGATGTAAGTGATTTTGTACTAATTAAAAAATAAATAATGCGAAAATCGGTAGCTAAAAAGCTAAAATTAGAAGCAAATATGTTTGCAGCAGGAAAATCAGAAGAAGAAAAAAAGAAAATATACAAGCGTTTAAAATCTATTCATAAATCTATAAAACAAGGCAGATAATATGAAAAATATAGATGAATTTATAGTTTCTTTTAATTATAAATCTCCATTAATTTATAATGGATATTCTAAACCATATAAATATGAAGAATTTAGTAATGTAATAAAAAACATACTAACACCATTTGATAATGGGTATCATAAATATAACCCACCAAATATTGTTGCAATATTTAAAATAAAATATCATTCATAATGCTTAAATTACCTAATGTTACATTATGTTGCATTGATTGTGTTAATCAGGGTAAGGCTATTGCAGCTATTAAAAAATCAATGGAACAATGTGAATTTGCTGCTGTTAAGTTTATAACCGATATTAAAATTAAAATAGACGGTATAGAAATAGCAAACATACCTAAGATTAAATCTAAAAAAGAATATTCCGAATTTTGCATAAAGGAATTAAATGATTATTTTGATACTGAATTTATATTACTTATTCAGCATGATGGGCTTGTATTAAATGGGGATTGTTGGGATAATAACTTTTTAAAATTTGATTATATTGGTGCAAAATGGAATTATCCAAAAGGTGAAAGAAATGTAGGGAACGGTGGGTTTTCTTTAAGAAGCAAGAAACTACAATCTGCATTACAAGAAGATGATTTCATACAACCAACAGAACAGGAAGATGATTGTATAGTTAGATTATACGGTAGTTATCTTGAAAGAAAGTATAAAATAGTATTTGCAGATGAAGATACAGCCGATAAATTTAGTTTTGAATTAAATGAACCATGCAATAAAACATTTGGATTTCATGGTTCTTTTTGGGAAGAATTTAAGCCACACATTGTATTTCGGAGAGAAGCTGCACTCGGAGATTTAATAATGTTACTACCAATAGTAGATTACTTTCATAATAAAGGCTATCAAGTTGTATTAGATACTTTGCCACAATTTATGGCTATATTTTTTCAGCATCCGTATAAGATTAAACACATTTCAGAAATGAACCCCAAAATAGTTCCTGAAAGAGTTATTAATTTTGATATGGCATACGAAAACAAACCACAACAAAGCGTGTTTAAATCGTATTGTGAAATGGCTGAAATAACAGATTTAGAACCACAAAATTCAAGATTACAAGTATTAGCACCTAAAAGTGAAATGCTTTTTCAAAAGTATATTTTGATACATTGCGATGAAGTCGGGTTAAATCACAGAAATGCAACTGTTAGTGAATGGAATTTTGTTGTAAATTATTATAAAAGATTGGGTTATGAGGTTTTTCAATTAGGCAAAAGAACAAATGAAATAGTAGCTACATATATTAATACACCAACACTTCAAATGCTAATGTATATTATATCAGGTTGTGATTGTTTAATTGGCATAGATAGTAGCCCCGCACAAATAGCTGTTGCGCTTGGTGTGCCATCTGCTATATTTTTTGGTAGTGTCAACCCAAAACTAAGATATAGTGATTTTAGTAAAATACAAATAATTCACACCGATTGCCCGATTGATAAAAACTATTTTTGTTACCACAACGAACCTTGCAGCACAACGGGGGTGGAATGTGAGATAAATAAAGATTTACCGCCTTGCACACAATATACCCAATGGCAAGTATTAAAAGCTGTAAATTATTTGTTAAATATAAAAAGTTAATGTATTTTTACATTGCTTACTCAATACACAATGTGTAAAAAAAATATTAAATTAATCTCCCACTTAGATGCCTCTCCACTTAATCGTGTATTGGGTAAGCCTTCTATTTGGGGGAATTTTTTATTTTATGGGTACTAAACTAAATATAACAGATAAAAGATTTGGCAAATTAGTTGCTATACGAATTTCAGATAAAGGAAGTGATGGTATTTATAGGTGGCTATGTAAGTGTGATTGTGGCAATGAATATATAGTTAAAGTTTCAGCATTAATGTATGGCAATACTAAATCTTGCGGATGTTTACAAAAGTTAGTAGCATCTAAAAATGGGGCAACTCATAAAAAACATGGTTGTGGAACTGTTGGTAAAATAACTAAGGAATATAGTACATGGGTAAGGATGAAAAATAGATGCTATAATGAAAAAACGCCTTCGTATAAATATTATGGTGGCAGAAATATTAAAGTTTGCGACAGATGGCTGCATAGTTTTGAGAACTTTTTAGAAGATATGGGTAATAAGCCAACACCAAAATATTCTATTGAGAGAGATGATGTTAATGGTGATTACACACCTGAAAATTGTAGATGGGCTACAAATAAAGAACAATGCGGTAATAGGAGAACAAATAGATGGTTAGAATATAATGGGGAAAGAATGATTTTGCAGGATTGGGCAATAAAATTAAATATAGATGTTAGAAGATTACATTCTCAATTAAAAAGAGAATCTTTTGATACATTTATGTATTACTACAATAATTATGGAATTATTGATAGAAGAACAATGTCAAATATATATTTATAATAAAAAAATAGTAATGAAAATATTTTTTGATAACATAACGGGAAGCGGGAAGGTATATTTAGATGTAATGAAAGCTATTTGTGGTGATACAAGTGGTAAAAGTATGATAGATTTGGGTTGTAATACTGCACCTTATACTTGTCAATTAGGATTTGAAAAAAGAAAGTATATTGATATTATCGAAAGAAAATTAGATGATGAAAAAGAGCAACAATATTTTGAATGTGCGGATATGCTTCATTATTTACGATTGGGATTTAATTACGATTGTACCATATCATCTGACAGCATAGAACATTTAACAGTAACAAATGGCTCTATATTACTTTCATTAATGGGTAATTTTTCTAAAAAACAAATAATATTTACCCCATTAAATGAATGGATGATAGACTTAAATAGTAAAGACCCCGAAGGGCATCATTCATTATGGACACCTGAATTAATACCAGATTATGCAAGTATTGTATTCCAAAATTACCACCCAACTTTAAATATTGGTGCATGGTTTGGATGGAAATGTGATAATTTAGAACAAGATTTTGAAAGAGTAAAAAACGAATTAAAACAGAAAGGATATGAGTAATAAACTTTGCGGAGTAACATTAATAAAAGATGGTGTTAAATATGATTATACTTTTAAAGAATGTATATTATCATTGCTTGAGTGCTGTGATTATGTGATTTGTGCTTATGTAGAAAGTTCTGATAACACACTTGAAATATTAGAAAGTATAGATAGTCCATTTCTTAAAATATTAAAGCTAACAAATGAAGATTGGAACTTTTATAACGACCAAAGAAGATTGAACTATATAACAAATGCTGCAATTCAGGAAGCAGACCGTTTAGGTTTTCAATATGTACTAAATGTTCAAAGTGATGAAATAGTGCATCCCGATAGTTATAATACCATTAGAAATGCATTAAATGACAATAGCGAAGGGTATATGATAAGACGAATAAACTTATGGGGCAACCCAAATTTGCAGCTTAATGTTGAGCAAAATAGGCTTCCATGTAGCAATTATGTAATTAGATTAGCAAAGGTTAATTATCGTTCAGTTGGGGATGCGGAAAGTATAGCAGTACCATCATGCAATACAGAATATGCAGATAAAATAAAAATCATTCACTATGGGTTTGTAAGGGATAGAAAAATAATGAAAGAAAGGTCAATTAATATGCAGGATAATGTATTTAATATGGGCAAAGATAACCATGATAAAAAATTAGATATGGCAGATGAATTTGTACCTGAATTATGGTTTAGTGAAAATGATTTAATACCAATAGATTTTGAGCATCCACCCGTAATGAAAGAATGGATTGAAAAAAAATAGTAAAATCATGTATGTATCACAATAAAATAAAAATTATGAAAGTTAGAAATCTTTATGAAATATTAAGTAAATTAATTAGCAATGGTGATGGGTATAAAGATATTGATTTTTGTGGAATAAAAAGGGATAGTACACATAATAGTATTTTTTTTCAAGAAGAAATAACAACAATTCATATTACTACTAATGATATAAATGAACCTATTATACTTTGTGGCGATACTTATAATTCTATTATAACAGAAAAATTAGTACAATTAAATTGGTTTGGTTTATTAATTAGAAGATTTATTATTAAAACAAAAAGCCCCGAAGGGCTTTGACCATTAGTTCTTTGTTTGGAAGATACTAAGTAGCTGCTGTGTTAATCGTTGCAACACTGTCCACAGAATAGAACTTTAATGATTTTGTGTTCAACCCTGTTGGTACTGATTCAATAACGCTGTTTACAGTTACACCTAAAATGGTTGTAGCAGTTGTTAAGCCAAAAGCCCTGTAACCTGCTGATGGGAATGAATTTGCAATACCCATTGCACCGTTTACGGGATTGATAACAGAAGCGTTTTCGGGATAAGCTACCCCGTAAATCTGTGTTAAAAAGTGATTGTTACCTGCCATGATAAAATGGTTTTAATTTGAAACAAATGTTTCGGCAAATGCCTTATCGAAAACAAATTTACCATAATTTTAACAAATGAAAGAAGAAAATTTTATTCGAGTAAAGACAGCAAATCCCGCAGGTGATTTATTGGCTGCTATGGCAGGGATAAAAGAATTACATAAAAATACGGGTATAAAATCAATTATTTATCAGCATATTAATAGCAAGGGGCAAGGATATGAAGGTGCTAAACACCCATTTAAAGACGAACAAGACGACCCAATAAAAATGAATGAGTATATGTTCAATATGCTTAGACCATTATTAATAAGTCAGGAATACATTGAAGATTATATAATTTTTGAAGGACAAGAATACGAATATGATTTAGATAAAGCAAGAATGGAAACATTCACAAATCAACCAAGAGGCAGTTTAAATAGGTGGCTTTTCTATGTTTATCCACAAATGTCATGTGATTTAAGTAAAGAATGGCTACACGTTTCACGTGAAAAAATAGAAAAAGTAAGCGGTAAAATAATCGTAAACTTTACAGACCGTTACAGAAATTACCTACTTAATTACTTTTTCCTTAAAAAATACGAACAACACATAATATTTGCAGGGCTTTATGATGAATACGAACAGTTTTGCGACCAATGGAAAATAGAAGTACCTTATTTAATTGTTGATAATTTTTTAGAACTTGCACAGGCTATTAAGTCTTGCAAGTTTTTTTTAGGAAATCAATCATCATGTTTCCAACTTGCAGAAGCTATGAAAGTACCAAGACTATTAGAAATAAGCCCTAACTTGCCTAATGTAATACCTATTGGTGAAAATGCGTTCGATTTTTATCATCAGGCGCACTTAGAGTATCTCTTTGGTAGATTGTTTAATAATTAAAAATAAAAATATGAGTAACAAATTAATTTATTTTAAACAATACGATACACCAAAAATGGTGTTAGACCCTTTTCTTAAAAAAGAATATCCCGTAAGTGGTGAGTGGGTAACAGACCATCCATTAATAGAAAAGGTTTTAATTTATGGACACATGAGTTCAAAAGAGCCATCTGAAATTAAAATGAGTAGCACAATAATTATGAAAGATGGTGCAAGGAAAGACACATTAAAAAACACGAATGACCCATATAATTATGAAGAAGAAGAAAGATGGTTACAAGAAAATGGGTATTTAGTATCATAAATTGTATAATAATTGTTAATTTTGAAAATAAAAAATTATGAAAGAAGTAATTAAATCAGAGGGTCATAAACCTATTGTAATAGAAAAAGGCGGGTTGCATCGTAGCACAAAAACACCGTTAAATCAGAAAATACCCGCATCTAAAAAAGCAGCAGCATTACATGGAAAATATGGAATGAAAGCAGAAAAGCAAGCCATGTTTGCAAAGAACGTGCTAACGGGTAAAAAGTAATTATTTAATTAAATATATAATTTATGAATAGCAAAGAAATATATGATTATATTAATCATTTAGAAAAACAAAATACAGCTATTAAAAAATGTTTAGTAGCAAGAATAGAACACGCTAAAAAGAATTGTAAAACATCTGAATCGCTTATTTTAATTCAAAAATTTGAAGAAATATTATATTGGGCTAATGAATTTGATAGCAATACATTATCAGCAGAATCACTTGATAAAATTAGACACGAAATAAAAAATAATGCAAATTAATCAGAAGTATCATTACGATAAGTCAAAAGTATTAGTATCACAAGAAGATATTTTAGAGTTTGAAAAGAAGGGGCAAACGGTATTATCAAAAGTTGCATCGGAAGTAGAAAAAGCCAATAAAAAAATATCTGAACATGACGATTCAGACTTAATGCCCGTAAAAGGTAGAGTTATCGTTAAATTAGATATGGAAGGAAAGAATACGCACACGTTTAATAGTGGCTTAAAAATACGTTTAGAAAGGCAATATAACAACCTAAATAGGCGAGAAACAGAACCCGTAAATGCAATAGTAGTAAATGGTGAAGGATTAGAAAACGGGGATGAAATACTTATCCATCATAATAGTTGCCATCCTGTAAACCAAATATTTAATTACTTAGCACTTTCAAGCGATGAAAAAGAATCTACAATAAAATACTTTTCTATACTTGAAGAAGAATGTTTTTTATACAGAAAGAAAGATAGTTCCACGTGGAACGTATGTAAAGGGTGGGCAACCGCACTAAGAATTTATAATCCATACAAAGGAACATTAACAGGAATTGAACCAACACAAGTAAAAAATATACTTTGGATAACAAGCGGTGCATTTAAAAATATGGCTTGTCATGTAGTAAAGCATTGTGAGTATGAAATAATATATCAAGGTATAGACGGTAAAGAAGAAAGAGTAATTAGAATAAGAAATTTCACAGATAAAATAACGGGATTAAAATTCAAATCATTTATTAGTGTAAAACAGGAAAATGAAAGAGAAGAAATAATAGGCATAGATAATGAAATAACAGATAAAGTAAAAAATGGTAAATTATTAATAGGGGTAGAACCAAATAAAGCCGTAAAGTATGAATGACATTGAAAATAAAATAGAAATATCAAAAAAATATGGGCGTTATTTAATAGATAAACTTGCTTTTCAAAATAAAATGCACCTTAGAATAATAGATGAAAATATAGAATTTCCTAAAAATTATGAATGGGTTAAATGGAGTGATACTATTGAAGTAGAAAAACAGTCTTGGGTAAAAGCAAAGGGATGGGGTAAACCCGATTTAGAATTTGATGGGGTAGAAATAAGATATTTATGGAAAGAATTTGAACCATTATCATTTAATGAATGGGTAAAAACAATACAATATGAATAACGGTATAACAGTAGAACAATTTGGAGATAGAAGTATATGCTTAAAGGGTATAGGTAAATTATTTTATCAAGAAGGATACCCAATATCAATGTCTATTTCAGAACTTAAAAAGAAAAATATTGAAGTAAGTATATTTCATGTCGCAGACGAATGTTTAAAAAATGGATGGAGTGCTAAAACAACTTATAATAAACTTAAATCTGATTTTGAAGATGATATTGACGGTAATTATTACGACCTAATATCATTAGAAAAATTTTGCTATGCAGAATACAAAGAACAAAGAGAAATGATATTTCAATACCTATTTGGATGCACAACAAATGATGTAAGAAACGGCAATACACAACCAATAAATACAATGAAAAGCATAGTTTATGAGTGAACAAGAATTAATAGAATACACTAAACAAAGAATAGATAAATGCTACTATGTAAACCCGTATCTTATAGTTTCTGCATCATGGTATTTATTTAAAAATAATATGCCATTTACAAAATCATTTTCAATAGTACAAAAAACAATGCAAATTTATAAACAACAATTATCTCAAAACATAATTCATGAATGATATAGAAACACTACAAGGTGAAATAAAAGAACTAAAAAAACAAAATCAGTTTTTATTGCATAAAATAGATTTGTATGAAAAAGGTGATTCTAATTTATATTATGCTGTAAAAAAGAAAATGTCAGAATTTGCCATACTTCTTAACAAAAATAGTATGGAAAATATAGATATGGATGATAAAAATAGTAAAGCATTTGAAAGAGTTACTACTATATTAGAAAAGTGTGAAAAAATAGCTATATCCGCATCAGCATTAGGTGTTAGGTCGGGTATAGAAATAACAATAGATAAGCCACAAGAAAATATTAATAGAAAACCATTTACACCTGAAATGGCGGCAGACCAAGTTGGTGAATTAGCAGGACAAAATCAACAATAATGTATCAAAAATTAGAAGGTGGAACTATTATAGATATTCAAGGGTTGGATTGTTGTATCCCACCCGAAGGATATGTGTGGAATTTCTTTACAAGCAAAATAGAATATAGGGGCGTTTATAGACGTTCAAATAATGATAAAGATTGTTATTGGGAAAAAATACCGTTGCCTATATGGTATAAAGACACAATAAAAAAATGGGATGACTATGATAAAAGGAAAAAAGAAGATGAAGTAGATTTTTACGATGAAAAATTAGAACAATTTAAAAAACAAGAATGGGATAGAAGATTAAATGGTTTTTGGTATCAAAATAATGATAAGGCTGTATATCTAACAGGTATGCACTATTTTTATTTACAATGGTGGAGTATAGATATTGGAAGTCCAAAGTTTCGTATGCCTGATTTAGAAAAATTTTATTTTTTACAATATTGTATTGAAGATAATTTTTGTATGGGTATGTTGGAAGTTACCAAACGTAGGTTTGGTAAATCATTTATAGCAGGTTTATTTGTTACTGAATATGTAACAAGAACTAAAATGACAAATGGTGGTATTCAAAGCAAAACAGGTGGAGATGCGAAGAAATTTTTTGCTAAAACAGTAGTTAATCCGTTTAGAAGATTACCTAAATTTTTCAGACCTGAATATGATATGTCATTGGGTGTAAACCCAAAGTCTGAAATGCGTTTTCAAAAAACAAATGTAAGAGGTAAAAAAGCAGAAGAAAATGTAGATAAAGATGAATTAGGTTCTATTATTGATTGGCAAAGTGCTGATACAGTTGCGTATGATGGACAAAAACTACATCGCCTTGTAAATGATGAGATAGGAAAGACAATAGAAGTAAATGTATATGATAGACATGAAGTATTAAGATATTGTTTGCTTGATGATGAAGGTAATATAATAGGTAAGGCACTCTATACTACTACGGTTGAAAAACTTGATACAGAAAATAATGGTATTCAGGATGCCTTTAAATTACTTTGGGATGAAAGCGACCAATTAAATAAAAAAGAAAATGGTAGAACTTCAAGCGGGTTATATCGTTTCTTTATGTCAGCTAAAAATACAAGAAACTTTGATTTGTACGGTTATCCTGATGTAGAAAAAACATTGCAAGCAATAATGGCTGATAGGGAAACTGTAAAAAATAACCCAAGAGCATTATCAGCCCGTATTAGAAAAGAACCATTAACTATACAGGAAGCATTTTTAACTGATTCGGATAAGTGTATATTCAATGTATTAAATATTGATAATAGAGAAAAAGAATTACACGATAATCCAATAGTAAAAAGAAGTATTTTATTTTACATGAATGATAAACAGGAAGTATCTTATAGGGATGTTCCTGAAACGGAAAATGGATTTTATTGGCGTGTAACATACTTACCCAAAAAAGAAGATTCAAATAAACATATAATTGATAGTGGTGTAAGAAAACCCGCAAGAACAAAAGATGGCGTAATAGCGATTGATGGTTATAGCAATAGTCAGGGTGGAAAATTTGGTTCAAAAGCATCAGCATGGATAGGCAGAAGAATGGATATTTTTAATGCGGATAATACAGGCAAAGCGGTAGGTCATCTTTATGGCAGACCACCAATAAAAGAAACATTACATGAACAGGTAATGCTTGCCGCTATGTATTATGGTTATAAATGCTGGTATGAATTTAATAGTGATGATTTCCTGTCTTATTTTAGAGAACGAGGTAAAGTTGCATATCTTGGTAAATTCCCTATGCTAACAATAGACCCATCAAAAAGAGAAACAGCAGAAAGATATTACGGATTTCCGACAACTCCATTTAGTTTAACAAAACAAGTAGATGTAGGTATTGCATATTTTGAAAATAATATACATTTAATAGATTTTGAAGAAATATTAAGCGAATCAAAGGATTTTGACCCTGATAATAGAACAAAGTATGATACGATAGTGTCATTTTTAATGATGCTTGTTTGTTTGTTAGAACCAGAATATGTGCCACAAAAAAGAAAAGAGCCAATGATTAAAACTTACGAAAAAGGCACTATGCAAGTTGCTTAATTTCAAGATTTAACAAATATTTTTGTTTTTTGTTAAAGTTTACTTAATTTTACCTACAAATTAAGTAATTGGATTCAATAACTACTATAAGTTCCCCTGAACAAAGTGGCGGCAATTTAGCGTTGCGTAATTTTCAATTAACTTCCGATACCAAAGAAAAGAGAGGGATGGTATATGGCAAGAATTTGGGGGCGTATATTAATTCCACAATACGAAGTAATAATTCCTACTATTGGATTAGAAATAACCGTTTCAGAAAAAATAGAAATATAGCCAACGGAAGAATTGATATGGGTCAATTCCAAGACAGGCTTGATTTTAACGGTACAGTAAACTACGCAAATATAAATTGGGCTTGCATTAAAATAGCATCTACTACCATATCAAGAATGGTTAGTCAATGGATGGCAAGGAATGAAAAAATAGATGTTGAGGCGGTTGATTTACAAAGTCAAAAAGCAAAAAGAAAACAAGCAGACGAAGCAGAAATGATACTTGCTAATAAAGATAAATTAGCAATGTTAAATCAGCAATCGGGTGTGCCAATGACAAAGCCCGACCAATTTATTCCAGAAGATAAAGACGATTTAGACCAATGGGTTTTACAATTCAACCAACTTCCCGAAGAAATAAAATACGAAATGGGTGTTAATGACATTATGGAAGCTAATGGTTGGACAGGTGTATTAAAAGAAAAACAATTACATGATAGTGCAGAAACAGGATTGATAGGCACTTATACATACATGAATGAAGATGGTGAAATTATTGTAGAATGGATTAAGCCTGAAAATATGATTTATTCATATTCGGAATATCCCGATTTTAGAGATACTACATGGAGGGGACACGTTTATACAATTAAAATAAGTGAATTAAGGGCTAAATACGGTAAAGAATTTCATCCCGAAAATCCAAATGCACTAACCGAAGAACAAATATTTGCTTTTGCTTGTACGGCAAGAGAATATCAATTATACGATAAAATAACATGGTTAGATAATTGGAATGTAAGCATTATAAGACCCTATGATGAATGGAATATTAATGCAGTTAGATACCAATTAAGAAGTTTAGATACAACAGGGGTAACTATTACAAAGGCAAAAGATATTAAAAGTACATTTATAAAGAAAGGTAAAACTAATAAATTAAAAGAAAATCAGGAATACATAGAAAAAAAAGAGTGGAATATTTATGAAGGTGTTTATTTAACTGATAATAATTATTTGTTAGAATGGGGTGTTAAACAAAATATGGTTAGACCGCAAGACCCTAAAGAATTAGGCAATGCAGAATTTTCATATTCATTCTATATGTATCAGAATTATGATATGAGAAATGTTGCAATACCTGAAAAAATAGAAGAACCATTAGACCAAATGATTTTAGCAAGGTTGAAAATACAGCAACTTGTAGCTAAAATGAAACCCGCAGGTGCAGCTATTAATATTGATGCAATGCAGGAATTAGATTTAGGGTTGGCATCAATGACTAAACCGTTAGAAGCACAAAAGATTTGGGAACAATCAGGTAATTTATATTATCGTGGTAGGGATGCAGAAGGAAACCCAATACCAATGCCAATTACAGAATTACCAAATGCGGGTTTTGCCAATCAATTAGAATCATTAATAAAAGATTATCAATTCCATTACCAAGTATTAAAAGACGAATTAGGTAAAGATGTATCACTTGCAGAACAGGCAGCACAACCAAGAGTAACAGAAGGTAATGTACAAGCCGCTATTCAACAAGGTAATGATGCAACAGATTATATGTACGATGCTTTCCTTTATTGTATGGAAGAAACAGCTAAAAAAGTAGCTTGTTTATTAAATGCAAGTGTTTCTTATGACGGTAAAAAGTATAGACAAATACTAAAACAAGATGAAGTAAAAGGTAGGGTATTTGAAACAAAAATGAGAATGTTACCTACCGAACAAGAAATAGCTGTATTAGATGGAATGTTAAATAATTCATTACAAACAAATCCTGATTTTATACTATATATAGACCCGTTCAAAATTCGCAGAATGGCTCGTGAGGATGTAAAATTAGCCGAATTATTTTACAGGCAAGCGCAAAAAAGAGCAATAAAAGGTCAGCAAGACCAAGCTGCACAAAATGCACAAATGAACGCACAAACACAACAGCAAAGTGCAGCACAAAAAGCACAATCTGATTCAGCATTACAACAGCAAGAAATGCAAATAAAAGGACAGATAAGCCAAAGTGAAAGTGATAATAGAAAAGAAGAAATTTTATTGCAAGGATTCATGGATTTAATGGCTAAAGGTGTACAAGTACCGAATGAGTGGAAGGGAACAGAACAAGAAATTATAAATAATGTAGCATTACCATTATTTATGAAAAATGCAGGAAATAGAATTGCATTACAACAACAGGCACAGCAAGCAGCACAACAAATGCAACAGCAGCCACAAGAAGAAATGCAAGAACAACAACAGCAACCAAATCAATCACAAGCAGCTTAAAATTATAAACTATGTCGTTTACAGTAACTAATCAAATCGCAAGTCAAGCAAATGAAGGAGGATCAGTAACTATAACATTAAGTCAATCAGATGTTGTAGCACATTTAGCAGCTATTACAGTTGGTGCTAAAGTTACTATTAGTTCATCTTCAAAAGTAGGGTATGTAACTTATGTTGACCCGAAAGGTACACAATTTACAGCATCACCCGAATTGCCAACAAGAACATTGGATTCAACAAGTACGCCTTATGTTTTAGCAGCATCAGAAACAATAACTATTGGATAAACAATTTAAAATTATAAATCATGGTATCACAAGTATTCGATGTAACAACGCAATTTAACAATAATAGTGATTCAGTTATATTAGACATTGGGTCATATAATTATGTTACTGCACAAATTGTTACCAATTCGGGAACAATAAACTTTTTAGCATCAAATGATGGCGGTGCTGTACAAGGTGCTTCAAGTGATGAACCTAATTCTGCATTGAATTTCGTTGCATTTTTGGGAACAAATTTGACAGCAGGAACTACTGCAACAACACTTGCAAGTGGTAGCGGTGCTATATTTTCATTCCCGTCAGGTGTGAAATATTTAAAAATTTCAGGTTCAGGAACAGTATCAAAAATATTAGTTCACGCCTCTAAGATTTCGTAAACAATAATCAATTATATGTCCGAAGAAATAATCGAACAAACTAAAGTAGCATCTCCATTTGACGAGGACTCATGGAAAGAAGCACCTACTGTACAGGCACAGGGAGCAATTTCTGAAACAGCAGTACAAGGGAACGAAGCTATAACTACTCCCGAAGTAGTAGAAACAAAAACAGTTGAAGTAAAAGAAATTCCAACAGTTGATTACAATGCCTATCTAAAAGAAAACTTTGGGTTTGATAGTGTAGAAGTTGCAAAAGAACAAATCAACAAATGGAAAGAATTTAAACAACCTGAATTTGCAAATGAAGAAAGTAAACAATTATTTGAAGCAATAGCAGCAGGTAAAAAAAGTGAAGCACTTTCTATTTTAGCAAAACAGCAAGCTATTGAAAATTTATTGAGTGCAGAATTAGATGAAAAAAATGCACCGCAAGTAGTTAAGTTGGCAATGAAAGAAAAATACCCAACACTTTCAGATGCACAAATAGAATACAGGTATAATAAACAATTTGCTATGCCTGAAAAACCTACTCAATTTTCAGATGAATTAGATACTGAATATGAGCAAAGGGTAAATTCATGGCAAAGACAAGTAAATGATATAAAAGAAGAACTTTTAATTGAGGCTAATATTTCAAAGCCTGAATTAGAAAAATTAAAAAGTGAAATATCTCTAAAAAATATATTTGGTGAAAGAGAAGAAGTACCGCAATTATCTGAAAAGGAATTACAGGAAATTGAAGCTACTAAAAAATCTCACATTCAGCAAATAGGACAAGCAATTAATTTATTTAATAGTGTGGACTTTGAAGTAATTAACGGGGAAGTTAAATTACCAATAAGCTATACATTAAGCAATGAAGAAAAAGCACAAATGCAGACGATATTATCCGATGCTATTGAAAACAATGATGTAAACAAATTTATCGGAAGTAGATGGTTTGATGAGGTAGGAAACCCAAAATCAGACCAAGCTAAAGAAGATTTATTTTGGATGCTCAATGGTAAAAAAGTAGCGCAAAAATTGGCTAATGAATCAGCAGCACAGAGATATGAACAAGAAATAAAACAAAAAATGAACCTTAATCTGAATCAACAGTCACAAGGTACATTTAAACCCGAAGCATCAGAGCAAATTAAAAAACAGTATGATGCCATTTGGGATGCGTAAACAAAATTAAAATCAACAATTAAATTAATTTAAAATGGCAAACGGAATACCTACTTCCAATATCTTGCAGCCGGGTGCGATAAGTGTCGCAGGTGGCGTAACACAAGCATTGGTATCACAGTTACAGTTGCTTACCCCACAGTATTATAAAAAATATGTGGAAAAATACGGCAACGAAGATTATACATGGTGGTTACAAACATACGGTGGTATGGAACAAGTATATAACCAACAGTATTTTTGGTTTGAAAACAGAGGTAAAAATATGTTGGCTGTATCTAACTTAACACAAGTTACTACCCCTGCCGCAGGTGCAACAGTTACCATTACTGTTTCAGACGAATATTATAATTCAGGTACACAAAACCCTATTCGTGTAGGTGAAACATTGCGTATCGCATCATCTAACATTGAAGGTGAAGTATTAACAGTAAGTACAGCAGTAGCAGGTGCTTTCGTTATTACAGTAGCACCTAAGATTTTAACACAGGCTTTTGTATCTTATGGTTCAACAAGTTTGTTAGCAGGTGAAATCTTATTGTTAGCAGGTGATACAGATGCAGGTGAAGCAAGTTCAAGCATCAATCCACAAATCCATTTGGATGTTAAATACACCAACACTATTACTGAAATTCGTGAATCATGGGAAGCTACCGATTTAGCAGAAATGACACAAGTTTACTATGATAATGGTGTAACAGGTGATATTCCTAATGGTGGCGGTCAATCAGGTGTATCTTACTTTACATTGAAAGGTTTGATTAAAGCAAATATGCGTTTCAAAAATAACGTAGAATCAAAACTTATCAGAGGTAATGTACAGACAAACACAGCAATTAATAATTCAGTAGGTGCAGAAGGTTTAATTCCACAAGTATTAGACAGAGGCGAATCTGTAACATACAGCACTATTGATATTTCTAAATTGCATGAAATTACCCGTATCATGGATGTAAACGGTTGTGCTAAAGATAACCTTTGGATGATGGATATTTTCCAAAGACAAAACTTCTCTGATGGTATCTTCACAGAATATCCCGCAGGTGCTTACGTTTGGGGTGCTAATGAAAAATCAGAAGAAGCAGCAATCAATTACGGTGTACAATCAATTTACATTGATGGATATATGTTGAAAGCTAAAAAATATGCGCCTTTCAATACCGAGTTCACAACAGGTAAAACACCTAACGTAGATTACTTCCGTAATTTCGGATTGATTTGCCCACAAGGTGAAACAAGGGATGCAAAAGACGCTTCAAAAACATACAAGAATGTTACCTTAATGTATCAACAGCCGCCTAAAGGTGGAACTATTGGTAACGGTATTCGTGTATGGAGATGGGGTGGTGCTTCTGAAAATCCAAGCAACGGAACAATGCAGGATAATGTTGAAATGATAACATACAGATCGATTCGTGCAGTAGCAGCGAACCAATTTATCATAGTTAATAATCCAGGAAGTTAATTACTTTTAATAGTAATGAATATAGTGGTGGGTAAATAAAAGCCCACCACTTTTTAAAATAAATAAAATTATCTCCCACAGGGAGAGGCGAAAAGCCTTAAACTTAAAACAAATAAAAATGGCAAAATTATCAGACATTCATGAATCCAATAAGGGACATGAACAAGAAAGCGAAGCAAGTAGATTAGCCCATACATTGGGGCAAGATGAAAAACCTGAAGTAGATAATGACCCCGATGGAGTTGTTATTTTTAGGTTAGCAAACAATAAAAAGAAAGGGGGTGTATGGATTGATGGTGGTGAAGTTGTATGGAATGAAGATACAAAAAGAATGGAAAAAGCAAGATGCCTTACAGGTGTTGATAGTATTTGGATGAAAGACCAAAAAGATTTAGATAAAGATTATGTAAGGCAGAATTTAAGAAGTTTTAGATTTGAAAACAGGATGCTAAGAGTTCAAAAAAGGGACACTTTAGCATTAAAATATCTAAGGCTCACAAAGCATTTTATTAAAGACCCGTCAAAAGATACGGGTGGTATGTATGGGTATTTTGAATGGAATCCACAAAGACAAGCAGAAGCAGCATTGGCTAAACGTAAAGAAAAGATTTCAGCAATGCGTAAAGCTATGGATGCACCGATTGAAAAGGTAAAGAAACACGCATTTTATTTAGGTGTTTCACCCGTTGATGAATATGGAATACCAAAGAAAGACGAAGCAATAAGAGATGAATATGTATTAAAGGCAGAAGAAAACCATGTACTATTTAATGAATCTTATGATAGTTTAGTAGTTGATGTTTCATTCTTAATTAGAAAGGCATTAAGTGATTCTAAAATAGATTTAGGGAAAGAACGTGGAAGGGCTTATTTCAGTAGTGGTGGGTTTATTTGTTCTATTCCACCAACAAGAAATGCAATAGAAGTTCTTATCGAATTGGCTACTTCAAAAACGCCCGAAGGTAAAGAATTTTTAGAAAGATTGCAATCAGTAGTTGGTTGATATAATTAACTGAAAATAAAAGCCCTTTAGTAATAAAATACTTTGGGGCTTTTTTTGTATATTTGGTAAATTTTTGTTAAATAACAGTCATGAATATATCAGTTGATGATTTATATAATTTAGCCCAAGACATAATTAATAAAAATCAGAATGGGTATTTATCTCCCGACCAATTTAATTTATACATTAAACAAAGCGAGGTAAGTTTTTTAGATTATTTATTAGGCGAATTTCAACAATATCAATATCAGCGTTCACAACCAAGAGTAAGATACAGCCAAAACGAAGTTATACGCCAAAGATTAACACCATTTATTTACGGATATAATTTACACATAGATAGTACAGGATTTGCACCATACCCAGCAGATTATCAAATTGTAGATGCAATGTGGAGTTATTACGGGTATAAAAAAATAAAATACGTTCAGCAAGATAGTTTAGCATCTTATTACAATAGTAGAATAGACCCGATACAAACAAATCCTATTTATTTAGTTGAGCAAGATGGATTTAGATTTTATCCTAATGAATTAGGTATGTCTAAACTAAGCTATGTTCAAACACCATCACCTATGTATTGGGCATATACTTTAGATGCAAATGGCAGACCTGTTTACGACCCAATTAATAGTATTCAACCACAATGGTATATAACAGACTTATTTGAAATATTGGCAAGATTATTAAGAATGGTTGGGGTAAGTATTCAAGCTAATGAAGTTTCTATGTATGCTAATGAAATAACACAAAAAGGACAATAATGACAAGGTATCAATATTTGGAAAAGGTGTTACGGTTGGTATATAATTCTCAACCGACAGACGATTCTACAATTAGCTATAACCTAATGAATACATGGTTACAAGAGGCTATTGGACTTGCATCAAAAAAGAATTGGGTTGATAATGCTCAAATGGATGGGTTACCGTATATTAATAACGGATTTTACCAAACATATTTAGGGTTATCAATTAGTAAAAGTGATATTAATGTTTATGAAGTTACGCTTCCACAAATACCTTTAGCATTGGCTAAAAATGAAGGTGTATCATCATTAACAATAAAAGATAGTAAAGGTAATATATCTTATGATTGTGTTCCATTAAGTGAAAATCAATCTACTTATTATAGGTCAATGCGACCAATTCAAAATAAAATGTTGTATAAGACAGAAGGTATAAATGTATTTATAAATTCACCTATACTTTTAAATTCATCAAATTTTACAGCAACGGTTAGAATGGTTAGTGGTGGTGATAGTACAAATTTAGATAGCATATTAAATGTACCCGATGATTATTTAAGTGTATTAGATGATTATATCATACCAAAAATATTATTAGAAAAACAACAAGGAATAGATAATCAGAATGACGGAATGGAAACTCAAAAAACAGCGTAATTATATGCAAGCAATAAGAGATAATATTTTAGTTAAACCATGTGCATCTGAAAGTATTAGTGATGGCGGTTTATTTGTTCCTGATTCATTTAAAGAAAGAAGTAATAAAGCAGTTGTAGTTTCAGTAGGTGATGGTATTGCAAAGAAACCAATGTATTTAAAAGTAGGTCAAACTATTTTTCATGTTAAAGGTGCGGGTACTGAAATAGAAAAAGATGGAGAAAAATTTTATTTAATGAAACAGCAAGATGTAATTGCTTGTTTAAAAAATTAATAGACTATGTCAGCACAACAAATGGCATTTGTAAGTATTGATTCAATAGTGAATGATTATTTGGAAGAATCCGAAAGTAGCGTTTCAAAATACGCTAAGTGTTGGCAGTTGTGTTTTCGTGGAATGGAAGAATTAGGATTAGATTTTTTCTATCAAATACGTTCAGTAAAATTACCTATTAATTCAAATAATACAGTTAATCTTCCCCCCGATTTTTTACAATATACAAAAATAGGTGTACTTAATTCAAGGGGTGAAATATTGGATTTAAGATTTAATGATAAACTAACATTTTTTGGCGACCAATGTCCCAACAGAAAAGCAATATCAGTAGATGATAAAATACTTGTTGATTGGTACAATGTAAGTTCGCCATATTTTTATAATTATTGGCAAGGTGATGTATTTACTAATTTATACGGTCAGCCAAGTGGCGGTGTTTGGGTAGGTGCATTTAATGTAGATATTAATAACGGAATAATCCTACTTAATGAAAATTATATGTATGATTATTTAATGGTTGAATATATAGCAAGTCCTAATCCACAAGTAACTTATCAAGCACCTATGCAGTTTAGAGAAGCATTGATAGCATGGTTATGGTGGAAAGATAAAAAAGCAGCAAATGTAAAACGTGGACAGGTTGGAATAACGAGAGATTTAAAAGCAACATTTTATAATGAAAGAAGGCTTGCAAATGCTAAATGGCGGACTTTCAGACTGAATGATGCTTATAATTTGAATTTAGATATGGAAAGATTGACAGTAAAAGCCTAATAAATTATGCCCGTAATATCACATCCTTTTATTGGTGGAATGGACTTAGATAGCCCCGATTATGTTGTTCCCGCAGGATGGCATAGACAAGCAAGGAATTTAATACCAAGAGGAAATAAAGGAAATCAAAGATTAGAAAGCCAATTAGGAACAACAGTTATACCTAATAGTTATTTACCATTATCAGGAACTAATAAATGTATAGGTAACTTTTTTGATGCAGTTAATCAAAGATTTTTTTGGTTTAATTATAATTCAGCAGGTAATAATGGAATTTATATTTACAATACAGTTTCAGGTATTATACAAAGATTAATTCAATCAGGATTCAGTACAGACGGAGATATTTTAAACTTTACAGCCGATATGTATATTACTTCGGTTGATATTATTTATGGTGAAACATATAATTCTACATTAGATACAGGTGGTGATTTATTATTTTTTGTTGATTCATTACTTAGACCAACTAAAATAAATATTCAAAGATATTTAGCAGCAGTTTACAGTACAATAGAAAGAAGCTATATAGATGTTGCAAAAGCACCACCCGTAATGCCTATTAAATGTACTTATGAAAATGACAATACTACCAAAGTAAATAATTTACTTAATTCATTATTTCAATTTTGTTATTCATTTATTTATGATGACGGTGAAGAAAGTGTAATAAGTTCAGGTAGTATAGTTCCATTACCTACAATAGTTTATAGCCCTTTAAATAATACACCCGCTACTTCTAATTCAATAATTGCTTTATATGTTGAAACGGGCGATGTTACCGTAAAATCAATTCGTATTTACGGTAGGCAAACACAAAATGGTAAAGCAGGTTCATGGTTTATTGTAAACACTTTACAAAAATCATATTTTAGTATTTCATCTAATACTGTTTATAGATATACTTTTAAAAATGATGGTAATTATATTACAGCAGACCCAAAGTTTACTGTATTACTTCAAGATTATGTACCACAACAAGCAAATTGCCAAGCATTATTAGATGGCAGTACGGTTGCATATAGCGGAATTTTAGAAGGATACAATTATGTAAATTCATCATTTGCAATAACAGATAGTGGT
>Ga0214219_1000320_pt1 | contig 21015 bp, 21 predicted proteins | sample TroBogypolimnion_26_FD_153057 | JGI IMG/M metagenome (GOLD analysis project Ga0214219, IMG submission 153057) | Freshwater microbial communities from Trout Bog Lake, WI - 25JUL2007 hypolimnion | ecosystem: Environmental > Aquatic > Freshwater > Lake > Hypolimnion/Profundal zone | place: Trout... | reverse complement strand
AAATTTCCTGCAAGCAATTTCATCTTTGACAGGTAAGCCAAACGCGACCTTAAAGACGGTAAGTTAAAATGCCACGCGCTCCTAAAGGTCCCGGTGGCGCTCGTAGCGGTGTGCCCGGAGTTTCCTATGCAAATCGCACAGACCTTAATCAAGGTCCTCGCCAACTTCCTATTACTGCTGCTCCCGATCAACCTTATGGAGAAGCCGGAGCGCAACGCGCAGCGCAAGCAATCGCTCCTATGGCATCCGGTCCTTTGCCAACTGCCAATCTGACTCAAGATCCAAATACTCCGCCACCTCTTGCCCCTGGTCGCCTTGGTCCCGGACAAATGCCTGACCTCTTTCGTCCTACCGAACGCCCTAACGAACACTTTATGACGGGTGTCGATGCCGGACCCGGTGCTGGTTCAGAGGCTCTTGCTCCTATGCCCGGAACTAATAATGTTGCCGATACCCTTTTGGCTCAACTCGCAACTGTTCCTAATCCGGGCGCAGGCACGACTTTTATGAAGAATTTTCTTGCCATGCAACAACAGAATAACGCCCCTGCCTCAGCATTGGGGTCATAATGTCCTCGGTCAATCCGCTTCCAAATCCTTCAAATCCACCTTTTAATCCGGGCGGCGATGGAGTTATCCAAAACCCAAATGCTCAACATCTTGCCAACTTCATTGACGATGCTCACGATGCTGGCTACTTCGGCGGTGTAGATCCACTTACTATCGGCGTTGTCGGTCATACATTGGGCAATAACAACAATGCTAAATTGACTTTGGCTCAGATGAAGCAAGCATCAGCGATTCCTAATAAGTCATCTCAGTATCTCTATGAGCCTAGCGCCGTTAGTCCTGCTCAAACTCCTGCCAAAGTTATCTCAGACCACATCTCCAATACTGGCATTGCTCCAATTCCTGTCGCGCAGATTAAGCAGATGCAACAAACCCTTATGGATGCAAAACTTGATGGGCAATCTGGACTTTATACTCCACCTAACGCAAAAGTCGATGGTGTGTGGAACTCTGATTGGGCTAATGCCGCCTATCAGTACCAACAAGACCAAAAGAATCAACCTGGACTTGGCAATACTGGCGCACGAGATTTATTCGGTACGGTTTTCGGATCTTCGTTTTGGAGCCATGCGATTCCTTTTGTAACGAGCATCTTAAAAGCAATCCCCGGCGAAACCCTTAAATCTTTAGGTGATGTAGTTAAGCCGTTGATAAACGACTTTTATTACAACACTCGCGGAGTGAACATTGATCCGTCAAACTTGCCCGGAACGGAACTTGGTAACTATGTAGCAAATCTTGGAAACAAAATTGAAGGACAAGCGCAGACATCTAATTCGCAATTTGGCAAAGTGGACGACATTGGACATTCACTTCTTAATGTTGGCAACCTTGCTTTGATGTTTTCAGGTGTGGGCGATTTGGGTAGCGGAGCTTTGGATGCTGGTCGAGGAGCAATCGCGGCTGGAACTGAGGCAGGTGCTTCTAACGCTGCCAAAGCCCTTGTCACCAAAGTAGATCCGCTTACTCCTAAAGGACCGCTTAATTGGATTATGAACTCTGTTTTGCCCGATACCGGCTCAGGTTCACGATTTGCTTTTACGAAATGGCTTCGCAACTCTCCAAGTGCATCGCGTATCGCTCCCGGGCTAACTCCTGCTTTGGATAATGCAGCAACTGGCATCAAGAACGCTTATCAAGTCACGCGCAGAATCGCAGCAAGTCCTTACCGCCTTCCTATTGTCGGCGCGGCAGGAAAAATCGGAACAGACATTTCAACGGCTGGACTCAAGTTCGGTATTCAAGGACATCTTGATAATTGGATGGGCGATCCCAATGCTCCCGTTGCTTATCAACTCGATCACCTCAAGCCAATCTCAGGACTTTTGGGCGCTGCCTTAAATGGCGGCCAAATGCTTTTCCACGGGACTTCTTACACGGGCGATGGGCAGTTGTCGGGAGAAGTCGGCAAGACAATTAGCGATGCCATGAATCAACTCGCAGATACTCTTAACAAGATGGGCTATGCCTCAGATTGGGAGCGCGCAACTGGCTTGAGTATTCCTAAACTCATTGAAGAAGGTCAAAAAGCAGGGCTTAAAACTCCGGCGCTGACTTTGTATTCGCACATCATGGATCAAGCAAATCAATTCGCGGCTGAACACGCGGCTCAACCTTTGGTAGATCAAGCTCGCGCTGACGGGAGAATCCCCGAAGGCAACAACGATGCTGAGTTCCTTTTCCAACGCAACGAGGCAAGTGCTATTCGTCAAGATGCTCAAAAGATGAAAGATGCTCATACTTCGTACTTTGCCAAAACAGGACAATTTGATAAAGACATCCGCAATCAGATGTTAATTAGCCGTCAAGACCCAATGAGCATTTATAGCAAGGGCTTGATGAATAAGTTAAAGGCAGACGAGTTGTACCGAAACGGTGTAATTCCTCATGTAGATCAAAACGCTCTTGGCGGCAATTCAAAAGACGATACATCGTGGATGGCTCAGGGGCTTAATGATGCTCCTGCTGACGGCAGAACAACCGTCATGTCATCTGATGAAGTTAAAGCCGCAACCGAAGATGCAGCGAAGCCTTTGTCAAAATCACAACTTATTCAAATCCAACGCTTGATGAAGTCAAAGGGAATCGCAGAACGCGATGCTCGATTGAAATACATTTCTGATTTCATCCAAAGAGATGTTAAATCAACCAACGATTTAACCAAGGGCGAAGCAGGGCGACTTATTAAAAAAATGTCGCCAACCCAATACACCGTAACTGATGCCCAAAATGCCGCACTTGCCGATAAGCCGATTATTGGTCGCATCGGATTTCAGCGTAACGAGTTGCCTACCGCTAATGATGCTGAGGCGAAAGCGATGGAGTTCGCTCAAGAACTTCAAGGCGCAAAACCCGGCTACTTTGCTCCTAAGACCGTTCAAGACTTGCTTGAATCATCTGACGGAACTGAATTTGGCGCTCTTGAAAAAGACAAAGCGAAGATTCCTAAGTCGCACTTGCCTGAAAACGAAACTTCTGCCGAAACCGCTTTGCGCGCAAAGGTATTAGACTTCTTGGGGCATGAATTGGGACGCGACACATCAAACATGAAATTCGTCCATACTCAAGATTTGATTAAGTTGATCGCTGAGAAGGCGAAGTATTTGGCTGGTGACTTAAAGATTGCCGAAGATGCTCACCCTGAACTTCTCAAAACGATTGAGGATGGCAAAGCCCTTGGCTACAAGCCAGTTGTCGGACATGACATTGGACTTCAACTTCATCACTTGCCGATTGACTATGAAAAGATGGGCGCAACTCTTAACGATTTGTCGCGTGGCTTAGACAAGATAGGAGTGAACTTTAAGCCTATGAGCGATGAAGCATCTCTATCCTCAATCGCGGCTAAGAACAAGATGCAAGATGTCGTAGATAGCATCAAGGCAACTCGACCTGCCGACATCCCTACATGGGCAACGGCTGATCGCTTAATGAATTACGCGCAGAGTGTTATTAAGAAAGAAATTCCTACTTTTGCCAACGCTGCCATCGGAGTATCTGCTTCTCGTCTTGGCAAACTCCTTACTTTGCGCGGATTAAATCTTGCTAAAGGTGGCGCATGGAAAGATGAACTTCAATCGCTTATTGAAAAGGGCGGTTGGGATGATGCTGACGGAGTTCATTATCCGGTTCAAAACATGACCGATGCCAAGAATGTTCTCAAGAAAATTCTTACTCAAGACTCCTCGCCTCAGACTTGGCTTCGCAACGAGTTCATAAATGCCATGACCGCTAAAGGAAATAGTCGTGGCTTGGTTGAAAACAAGTTTGGCGATGAAGTCGAACCTGTCGGCATGAGTACCAAAGATGCCTCAGACCTTTGGTATGCCATGCAAAAAGGACTTCGCAACGCACCTGCTTATCAAGGTGGTTTTAATCCTTTGAGCAAGATGATGAAATCTACCTTTGGGGCGGCCAATCTGCCTTTGCAGATCAATGGTCGCCGTGTGCTTGACCTTACCGGCCCGATTCAGGATAAGTTGATTCAAGCTCGCTACCTTTACTCGCCTCGTCAGGCGTATTTGCGCGTTGTCAAATCTGCCCTCAAAGGTGTCAATGAGAACATGCCTGTCAGTTTCAACCCTGATGCATCTTTCAAGGAATTGCCACAAGTCATGCAGGACAACGCAAACGCTTTGGCAGACAAACTCTATGGCAAAAGCCAAATTGATTTTAACGCTCCTGAAACACGCGAATTTGCCTCTGCCGATTACTTCAACATTTTTAACCCTCGCGCAACGCTGGCTCGCACAATTCACTATGTTCAACAGAACATCATGGATGAAAAGTACGCCAAGGCATCTCTCAATCCTTTACCTGCCGACCTTAAACTCAAAGTGGAAACTCCTCACGATGGAGTTGTAGAAACTAAACCAATTTGGGATCCAATCAAGCAACTTGCAGAAACCAAGACTCAATCAAACGATAATTACAAGGTTTCTTTCGTTGATAAAGAAACTAACAAAGAAGTCGGCAAGTTATTGTGGAACAAAGACGATGGCATTATCCAAAGCGTTCGCGTAGATCCTAAGTTTCAAGGAAAAGGCGTTGCGAAAGCGATGATGGCAAATGCCCTCAAGACTGCCTCCGAGAACAACCTTCAACCACCTATCCACTCTACTTTGCTTACCGCAGATGGAAAGGCATGGAAAGAAGCTCTTGGCAAGAACGAACTTTTCAATTTTACGCCGGCTGACGAAAAGGCTCTCAAATCTCGCGTTGATGCCATCAACAATTATGGGGATCGCTCGGCGGCTGAAAAGACTCTCAACGGATTCTTTTTCCCGTTCTCATTTGAAAAGACCGTTGTACGCGAACTTGGCGCACACCTTTTGGACAACCCTTCAACTCGCCTGCTTACTGCCGCCGCAATCCATGTCTATAACTCAAGCGATGGACAGAAAATGGATAAATGGCTTCAAAACAATGTTCCGCTATGGAAGGAAGCCGAAAAGTTCAACCCTTTCTATCATGGCGAAGGTTTGGGTCAATTTGGTGGTATCAATCGCGTTCCCGAAGGCATTATCGGCAAAGCGCTTTATGGCAACGCCACGATCCCCGATTTTTCTAAAGTCTCCGATGCCGAAAAACTTAACCTTTTTGTTCACATGCTTGCTCCCAAGCCAATAACGAGTCAGGCTTCCGTTGGAGCTATGGTGAACTTGATTCCTGCCGTCAAAGACCTCAACAACATTTTCGTAGGCGCAGACCCTAACGGCAAGAAACCTACTCAATGGGGTGGCGAAGTATGGGCAAGTGCTAGAGATTTGGCGCATCAAGCCAATGCCGCAATCCATAAGATTGCTCAACAACCCGAGGCGCATTGGCAGACTCAGGGCTACCAGCCTTATGACCTTCAACAGACAAATGCTTGGAATCAACGCTCTCAATACATCACCGCGCTTACTCCTGCTTTGGCGGCTAATGCTTCGGGAAGCGATTACCTTTTCCCTGCCGATACCCCAAAGGTCGGTGGACTCAAGATAACTCGATCTAACATTAATACGCTGGTGAATTACCTTTATCCAAAGTGGAATCCAAACCTTGCCTCATACGCACTTGCCCGAGATACCGCTTCCAAGAACGAACGCCTAAACATTCAAAATGAACTTGCTAAGACAACCAATCCTCAATTATTAGCCGCCTATGACAATTTCACGACCTCTAGCGATAGAATCCAAACACAAATTACCAAAGACTCTTTAGATCCTACTTTTGACCCTAGCCAAGTTGCAGTAGCGATGGATCAAATGAGGCAGTTAGCGGCTTACTTGGCGGCTAATGACCCTACCTTTATGGCGTTTTACAATAAGTATTACGCTTCCAAATACGGACCATTGAAGGGATTGTGACATGTCAGGCACTAATGTCATAGCACCGGTTGTAATTGGTGGTGGTAGCACTTCTAAGAAAGACCCTACTGGATGGGCTGGCGCTCAATCTGATCTCATTGACACCACAGGACTCGGTATCCCTGGTATTTCAGGTATGCAGACTTATGGCGCTTTGCTCCAAGCCATTGAAGCGGATGCGACTAAAGCAGTAGCAGGTGGAAGCCTTTGGTCTAATTTCAAGCAGATAATTCGTCAAAAAGGTAGTGGTTATTCAAGTGCTGCCCTTAACTCGCCTAAGTATGTTCCCCATGACGACATCGCCCTTAAAACCCTCCTTACTTCTTGGCACAACACAAACTCGACTTTGACGGCTGGCAAAAGTCAGCCTTATTCGGCGCAAGCCCTTATGCAAGATGGGGTTACTAACGCCAAGAACGGAACGCCTCAGAACTCAATCGCGCACAATCCTCTTAGCACTCAATCTGCCGCAACCGAATCTCAACAAGTCCAAGACATCTTAGATAACTATGTTGCCCCACGCGCAAAGGCTATGGGTTCTAGTGCCACTCCTGCTCAACTTCAAGCAATCGCTCAAAAGGCTTGGTCTGACGGCACTTACGCGCAACCTAATGTCATTGACAAAGAGATTTTAGATAACACGAATGTTCCTAGCACCATCGCCCAAGACCAAACCACAAATCCCGAGGGTGGCGCTATCGGCTCCACCGCCGATCAAATGAAAACAATCGCTCACAATTACGGGATTCCTGTTCCTCAAGATCCCAACCAATTTGCCTCTTTTGTTAAAGATGCCGTTGGCCCGGGCGGTTCAGTTGATAAATTCACCGAGTACGCCAAGGCACAAGCTCTCAACCTCTATCCTTGGATGAAAGGCTTTTTGACGGGTGGAGATGGTTCTACTGGAACCGGTGGAACGGTGGCTGGTTACCTTCAACCTTATACGACCAACATAGCCTCAACGCTTGGGATCCCTTCTACCTCAATCGATTGGACTGACCCTAAATGGCAATCTGTCGTTGCTACCAAGGGACCGGATGGAGTTTCAGTACCTCAAACCTTAGATCAAGCAATTCAGACCGTTAAAACCGATCCTCGGTTCGGTTATGCTCAATCCGTCAATGGAATCAACGATGCGGCGCAAACTGTTCAAGGTCTAAAGTCAGCGATGGGACTCTAAGATGGCAAAGACTCTTACTAATGGCATGGGTGGTCCCAAGGACACCTCTAACTATGCTGGCGGTCCTGCTCCTGTTCGCATCGGCACAGATGTTTCCACCGCGGAAACAAACCCTATGGGCGGTCCCGTAGATGCCTCTAAGTTCCTCAACACTCCATCAAATGAGTCTGTTGCCGATGCAACGATTTCTCCTGTCGGCGGTGGCAAAGTAGTCCCTACCCCTGTTGGTGGTGCAGGAACAAACCCACCTCCGCCTCCTAATACTGGCGCAACTGCCACAAATGCCAACCAAGTAATTTCAGATTGGCTTACATCGATTGGGCTTGGCTCTATCGCTCCTCAAGTTTTCGCATGGTCGGCAAAGGGTTATTCTCCTGCCGTTCTTTTGAGCATGATTAAGTCAGACCCCTCAACGGCTCCTGCCTATCAAGCGAGATTCCCTGCTTTGGCGCAACTTCAAAAGACCAACCCTGCTATGACCGAAGGTGATTACATCGCCAAGGAGAACGCAGATCGGGGTTTGCTCTATCAGTATCTCGGACCTGCTGCGAAAGCCTTTGATAACACCAATTCTCTTGGCAACATTATGACTCAACTTATTGGCACCAACGAACTTCAATCCCGCCTACAAGCAATCCATGATGAAGCCAATGCCTCTGCCGACACAAAGGCGTGGATGAAGAACACCTACGGACTGAGCGACCAAGATGTTGCTGCGGCGTGGCTTGACCCTAAATTGACGGCAGACCAAGTTGCCCTACGCGATACCGCTTCTCAAATCGGTGGAGCAGGAGTTACTTCGGGATTTGGAACTTTGACTCAAGCCCAAGCAGAGGCTTTGGCGCAAAATGGGGTTACTCAATCTCAAGCCCAAAACACTTTTGCCAAGATTGGAAACTACGGACAACTTGAGCAGACCCTTCCAGGCAACGACTCAGGCTCTATCTCCCAAGATGACCTTCTCAATGGAGCCTTCAATGGTGGGGCTGCTGGCGCAGAACTTAGCCAACTTCAAGGCGCTCGCGTAGCCCAATTCCAAGAAGGCGGCGGGATGCAGGCTGATTCATCCGGCGTTACAGGGGATCGATCCGCCGCAACGCTTTAGTTTCACATGGAACATTCTTGACATTTAATCGATAGAAGTCTAAATTTCCTTTTGCTAGGGGAGAGCTTATGGCCCCCGCTTAGGTTAGTCCGAACGAAACCGAGGCTTGAATAGCACATCGAACGAAGCGGATGTGTTGGGAATTGGTTATCCCGATGCATGGGGTGAATAGAACCCAAAAAAAACCAAAAATCATTCAACCCTGCCGACCTGCCACTCCTGGTAAGCGTCGTGATACAGAAATGGAGATAGAAAAATGGCTGACGACTTAGACACAGATGATGAACTCGAACTAAATGAAGGTTCTGAACAATCCGGTAGCGGTGGACGAGAACACCAACGCAAAATTGAAAAAGAGAACAAGCGCCTTCGGGACGAAGCAGCACAGGCAAATGCCAAAGCCGCAGAAGCCGAAGCAATTAAGCGCGAAAATCTCTTTCTCAAAGCAGGTGTTACCAACATCGATTCAGGGGTTGGGCAACTTCTTTACAAGGGTTACGAAGGAGAACTGACGGTGGAAGCGATTAGGGCTGCTGCGAGCGAAGTGAATTTGATTCCTACCTCACAACAACCTGATGTCGCGGAAGAATTGGACGCTATCGCATCAACGCGACAAGTCTCCCAATCCGCAGCCGGGTCGGGTACTCCTGATGCAGTTACTCAGATTAAGCAAAAAGGCTTAACTAGGGAACAGATCATCGAAATTGCAGTCAAAAACGGTAGCCGTATTTCTGATGAAACCCCTGGACCAATAGTTTCGTTGGTCTAACTTCTATCATTAGAAAGTTGGTGAACTAAATGGCAGTAACACTCTCAACTACTCTTTCCGTCAATAAGGCGGCATACGAGCAGTTGGCATACCTCGCGCTTCGTCCGAACTTGGTTTTTGACCGTTACGCAACGGTTCGTAGCCACAACCTTGGCCCTGTCAAGGGTACTTCGGTAGCCTTCACAATCAACAATGACCTCGCAGAAGCGACTACTCCACTCACAGAAAATGTGGACATCACTCCTGCCTCAATGTCTGACTCGCAGGTAACAGTCCCTCTCTACATGTACGGTAACGCTATCCAGCTCACCGCAGTAGCAGAGCAGACCGCTTTCTACGAGTTGAACCCTCTCGCCGCAGATGAAATCGGTTTCAACGCCGGAGCATCGATTGACACAGTTGCCGCGAATGTTATGACTGGTGGAACACAGGTCGCTTACTCAAACGGTAAGACATCTCGTGTTTCTCTCACCAAGACTGACATTCTTGCGGGTAACGACATTCGCGCATCTCGCGCGGCTCTCGTTCGCCAGCATGTCAAGAAGTGGGATAACGCCTTTGCAGGTCTTATCTATCCCGATGTCGTTTACGACATCATGGGAACCACAGGCGGTTCCGGTTGGCTCGATCCACATGTCTATGGTGTGAACCAATCAGGCATTTGGGACGGCACAATCGGTAACTTCCAAAATGTCAATTTCCAAGAGGTAGATCGCGCATCCCTCTTGTTCTCTGACGCTGCTGCTGGCGTATCTTGTACGGCTCAGGCAGTTGCAGGTAACACCGCAACCCTCACCATGACTGCTCATGGCTTGAAGGTCGGTAACACATTCACCCTCGCTGGCGGTACTGCTACTTCCGGTACAGGTTCAACCTCTCAGGTTGGATTCAATGCTCAGTTCATCGTTCTTACGGTTGTTGATGCCAACACCGTTACGGTGGACATCACAGGTAAGACGGCTACTTGTACCGCAGGTACAACGACCCTTACTTGTAAGAGCGTGGATGTCTATGCAACCCTCGTTTTGGGTCAGCAAGCAGTCGCAAAGGCTTTCACCACAGGTGGCGGTTATAGCGACATGCCTCAGATCGTAGATGTTCCTGTCACCGACAAGTTGAAGTTGGTAACAGGCGTAGGCTGGAAGCACTTTGTCGGTTACGGCATCTTGCGTCAGGCTGCGATCTACCGCATCGAGTCCGGCGCGACTCTCGGTATCTAAGATCACTCAAGGGAAGGAGGGGTAATCGTGGTTCACACTTTCACCCCTCCTACCCGTACTTTCGCTCCAACAATCCTTCCTGACGATGATGAAGTAGGCGATCAATCGCCTGCGATGTTTTTTAGGCCGGCGATTCCAGTAGGGGTCAATGTTTGGCTTTGGACGGATAACTCAGTTCAGGAAGTCCAACCTCCGCTTCAAGATGCTCGCCTTAATGCCGATGGCACTATTACCCCAGGTTACAAAAAAGTGTGGTACGGAGGCCGGACAAACATCATTTCTGACGAGGATTACCAAACACTTCTTACGGCAGGTTACGGCCCTTATCTCACTTAGGCTGGTAGATTTCGTTCATCGAAAGGACGATCATGGCACTTACACCGAATCGCATTGAGTCCTCAGCGAATTGGACGACTCAAAATACTGTTTTGGCAAAAGGCGAAATCGGGTTTGCCTTTGATACCGGAGTTTACAAAATTGGTGACGGCGTTCGTGGTTGGAATACCCTTCCTATTGCTGATACCTCAGTGGTTCAAGGATCTCCTTTTGGCAACTTTTCGATCACCGGACTTCTCTATGAGTCTTATCAAGCCAACATCACCGCGTATGCGGGTGGTGGACAGACAAACGCTTTCCAACTTACTTGTGAAGTCAATCTCATTACCACCGTTGCTACGGCTGGCGATTCAGTCAAACTTCCGCCTGCGATCCAAGGCCTTACCATCGTAGTAGTCAATAAGGGCGCAAACCCTATGCAGGTATTTGGTTCAGGCACAGACACAATCGATGATGCTGCAAGTGCTACGGGTGTTACACAGATGCAATGGTCGGAAGTAATTTACTCGTGCGGAACAAACGGCAAATGGTATGCCAATGGACTTGGAAGTGGTTTTGCTGGAGCTTTCCCTACTCTTGGCTCAACCGATAACATCACCGCGTCTGCTACTCAGACCCAAGTTGCTGGAACGCCTCTTGTTACTCCGCTTAACCGCGTAGTCACAGTCGCCTCTGCTGGTAACGCAGTAACACTTCCTGTTTCTAAGTCAGGCATGGTTATTACCGTTACCAATGCTCACGCAACTAACTCGATTCAGGTCTTTCCTGGTCTTGGAGATGCAATCAATGCGCTTGGTGCGAACGCCGCATACTCTGTTGCCGCCACTAAGACAGTTCAACTTGTCTGTAATTCAGCAGGACAATGGCACACGCTTCTATCAGCATAAGGAGTCACAATGCCTACCTATCTGTACGAGTGTGAAGTCGAAGGTCGATTTGAGATTTTCCAATCGATGAAAGACAATGCTTTGACGACTTGCCCTGATTGTGATGCACCCGTCAAGAAAATCTTTCTTCCTCCTATGCTCGGGGCTGGTACTGGCGGTTTGGGCGGGAAAGTTAAAGATTCTGATTTCTCGCGCAACCTTGAAGCAAGAATCGAAAAAGATCGTCCGGCGTATAAGGCGCTTAAAGATCAAGGTTTTATGCCGGGTCGAATGATGGGCGCACACCGTTTAATGACCGAAGCAAAGACTCAACTTGAGATTGAAACAGGTCGAGTTATGCCCGGGACAAAAGGACAGATTGAATCTTTGGTTAATCAACTTGCCGAAGGTGGCATGAACATTCTCAAAAAAGACATGAAAACCGGAAAGCGCAACGAACCCATTAAGCCGATTTCCTCTGAACCTGCCGCAATCGCAAGTGACAAGGTGGCTTCATAATGGCATTTACAATCGGGCAAGATTGGATTGAAGATACTCGTACGCATCTTCAAGGTTCTTATGTCGAGCGCCGAAATACTTTGGCTTCCAACTACACCGCAGGTAGCGGATCACTTACTTTGACTTATGCAGATGCTCAAATAGTCCAAGGATCTATGCTTTCTATTGGGCTTAATAACTTTTATGTTATGTCTTTTAACAATTCCACACTCGTAGCAATCGTTATCGGCGGTCAAAGTGGCTCAACAGATGCAAATGCGAGCGCCGGAGCGCTGGTTAGAGTCAATCCTCAATTTACCGATTGGGACATTTGGAAAGCTCTTGGAGCAGATTTAGCAGACCTTTCCTCGCCTCTCAACGGTCTTTATTCAATGCAATACACCGACTTCAACTATCAATCCAACATCGTTCAGTACGATCTTGGTTCTGCTGCTGCCATCTCTCTTATTGAAATCTATCAACTTCGACATCTTACCCCGGGCAGTTTTAAGGATTTTGATTCGATCCCTAAAGAATCTTGGCAACTAATACTTGGCGCTTATACAGGCGACATTCCAAACGGCATAGGTGTATCGATTAACAACCCTTACAAACTTTTCCCATCTTACAAAGTCAGAGCGTTTTGGAAATCAGCATTTACTTTGCCGACTGACCCAACTCAAAACCTTTCGACTTCACTTGTTCCGGCAACTGCTTACGACTTGCCTCCAATCGGTGCAGCAATTCACATCATGGCCGGGCGCGAGATTATGCGTAACTCACCTCAACAACAAGATTATCGCCGCGCTACGGAAGTGCCAGCCGGAGCAGTCGCGGCATCGCCAAACAACCTCAAGCAGATTCGCCAAGCGCGTATTGATGCCGAAGCCGCCCGACTTCAAAACATGTACCCTCCGTATAGGGATTAAAAATGACAGTCGTAGCGAACTCTCGGCGCTTATTTCATACACCGTTCCATCAACCTTTTTATTCAGGCGCAGGAACTACATCACTTGTTCCAAGCGCTTACCCTGTCGCTATTGATGGACACCCTTATCATGTCGTCTATGACCCTGATGCCATTGGCGTTTGGGGAGTTCGCTTCAAGGACAATGCCCTTCCTTTCCTGCGCGCACAAGCCGATCAATCCAACACACCCGGCGAACAATCGGTTAGCCCTGAGCAACTTTGGCGCAGGTCGCAAGAAAATTGGCTTTCAGGTTCGGGTCAGCTCATGCTTGATCGCAAAGGAAATTCCAATTCCGCCTTTAATTCGATTGACAATCGCTTCTATCAATCCAAAGGCATCAACCCTTGGAACGCTTATCAAATTTCACTTCTCAATGACACATCAATCAAGAAAGGTTCTAGCAACACAGGACTTCAAATGCTTGTTTGCGGAACTTCGGTTTATGTCCTAGATGGCGGAACTCTCTTTGTTTCCTCAGATGCGAATTTGGCTACATGGACACAAGTAACTGGTCTTGCCGGAACTATTAACTCGATAGCAACCGATGGAACTACGGTCTATGTAGGTACTTCAATAACTCTTTACACAGTCACCGGAACGGTTGCTACTGCTTATCTGACTGCAAATTCACCAGTCAGCCTTGTCGCCTTCGTCAAGGGCAGAATAATGATTGCCAACGGAACTAGCATCTACAACCCTACGGGAGCATTTGGTTCGGGCGCTATCGGCTCTGCTCTAATGACAAAGTTCACGGGTTGGAATTGGGTGGGATTCGCTGGCGGTCAGACTCAGATTTATGCAGCAGGGTATTCGGGCAATCAATCGATTATCTACCGAATTGGTATCTTGACGGACGGAACGGCTTTATCTCCTGCGATTGTGGCCGGTGAACTTCCTAGCGGTGAAGTAGTGCGTTCAATAGCCACTTATCAAGGATTTGTGGTTCTTGGCTCCGACAAAGGAGTTCGCTTCTGTAATGTCAATTCAGACGGATCTTTGACTATCGGCGGTTTAATTCCTACTCCTAACCCTGTCTATTGTTTTGAGGCTCAAGATCGATTCGTTTGGTATGGACTTACCAACTATGACTCAAATTCAACTGGTCTAGGGCGCATGGATCTATCAACTTTCACCGCCACCCTCGTTCCTGCCTACGCCTCAGACCTTATGGCTTCTAACCCCGTTTCAGCCGTTCAAGGAGCCGTCAGATCGGTTGCCACATGGAATAACTTGCGAATCTTTACAGTCGATGGCTTTGGGCTTTATGTCGAATCTTCCAATACCCCTGTCGCTTCCGGCACTTTGTACCCGGGCAACATCAACTATGGAATTTCTGACGCTAAAGTTGCAGTTGAAGTTGCGCTTAAACATCAGCCTCTTAGTGGCACAATTTCAGTATTTTTGCAGACTGACAACGGTTCCTACATTCCTATCGGAGTATCAAGCCAAGCCGGAAGTTCTGCCCCATCTAACAATTTCTCAGCCAACCAGTCGCGTGGCTACCAGTATTCCCTCGCCATTACCTTGACCCCAAGTAACAATGTTTCCCCAATTTTGACTCGTTGGACACTCATGGTCTATCCAGCTCCTAGCCGTTCTAATCAGCACATGGTTCCACTCTCCCTCAAACCTTCTCAATACGAAGGCAGAATTGGGCAATCTTGGGATGTTGTAGCCGAACTTGCACACCTCGAAGGACTCTTAAAATCCCAAAATGTCGTGACCTATCAACGCGGGAACCAGTTTATTCAGGTGGTAATGTACGACAAGCAGTTTGTCGTTCTTGGATTAACCTCAAACGGTGATCCATACGGCATTTTCGTAGCGTATTTGAACGAGATCACTCTCTAAGGGGCGATGATGGGCAATCCAACAGGATTACGCGACTACAAAGGCGCTGCGGCTGCAACGACCTTAGTAGGTTCTTTGACTAATTCTGCGACCTCTTTTGCCATCGTCAATGCTAATGGTTGGCCTTCCGGCGCTAACGGTAACTTTACGATTGTCGTGGACATCGGCACTTCCTCTGAGGAAGCGATGCTCTGTACCTCGCAAGTCGGTGGAGTTATTACAGTTCTTACTCGAGGCTATGACGGCACATCTGCGGTATCTCACCAACCAGGAGCGAGCGTTCTCCACGCTCCCGTTGCTATTGATCTAGCCGAAGCCAACACCATCGCTAATTTTGCAGTTGCGCCTTCCAAGACCACGCCTATTGATGCCGACATGGTTCCCGGCGCAGACTCGGCTTCATCCAACGCAACCGTTAGATTTACTTGGGCGAACATCAAGGCGTTTCTCAAGACTTATTTTGATGGTTACTACAAATTCGCGGTAGCGACAATCAACTCTTCTGTCGCGGTTGCCGCAAATTCAGAAAATTATGTTCTTACAAATAACGGTGCTTACACCCTTACTTTCCCTGCCACGCCTAATGTCGGCGATGAAATTCGAGTTATTGATGCTGGCGGTAACGCTTTTAACAATAACATCACTTGTAACTTTGCTGGACTCAAATTTCAAGGCGCGGTAAATAACCTTATTATTGACATCAACCGAGGAACTGCTTACCTCAAGTATTCAGGTGCGACAGATGGATGGGAGATTGTCTAATGGCTGGAACAGTTAAACTTTCGCAATTAGGAGCATCAGGCGCACCTGCTCCTGCCCAATCCATTTTACTCAATGTAACTCAAACCTCAGTATCTAGCGGTTCCATAACTCAAGCCATTCCCGCAGGTACTTATTCAGTAGTTTCAGATTACCCATGCCAACTGACAATTAACTCAGTGAATTATCAAATTCTCGGTGGTTCAACTCCTACAATTATTACAGTCGCTTCTTCTGCCACCTCGTATTCTGTAATCAATCTTTCTTTGGGACTTGCCTTTACAACTAAGACTGCGCCCGCAAACCTTGTCTTTATTGCCTTTGGTAACGGTGTCTTTTCCGCTTTAGTATCGGGTGCTTCGGCAACTTCCTATACCTCACCTGACGGAATAACTTGGACTGCCAGAACAATGCCATCATCTCAAACTTGGTCGGCAATTATCTATGCAGGTTCTCAATTCGTTGCGCTCGCTTCGGGTGCGGCTATTGCGGCGACATCCCCCGATGGTATTACTTGGACATCTCGAACATTGCCATCATCAACTGCTTGGTGCGCGATTGCCTATAACGGAACCAACTATTGTGCTATTTCCTCAACTTCTGGAACAGTAGCCGCGACATCTCCTGATGGAGTTACTTGGACGGCAAGAACCCTTCCAACTTCTCAAGTATGGACGGGCATCGCATGGCTCGCTTCGGCTGGCGTATTTGTTGCCTGCTCTAATGCTGGGACTTCATGGGCATCAAGTCCTGATGGAGTTACTTGGACTACAAGAACTTCCGCGATTGCTGGTTTGGCAACAACTTCGTATCAACCAATCGTTTCAGGTAACTCAATTTTTGTAGCAGCAACTTCAACTCTTAGCACTCCTGTTCAGACCTCAACCGATGGAATTAACTGGACGGCAAGAGCAATACCGGCTTCTAATGGTAATTTTAGTGGCACTTCTGGCTTAAATTTTATCAACGGTCAATTTATGTTTGCCGCGAGTTTAGTGGGCGCAAATGTTGGAACAACTTATTATTTAGTTACTTCGCCCGATGGAATTAACTGGACATCAAGGGTAATTACTTTCGCACAATTTGCTGTGTTGTCTAATACTAATGCCACCGCATCTTCAACTAACGCAGTTTGGGTGGGCGGAACGACTCTTCTCGAAGCCCCACTTCTGCCCAATCCAATCGGGATTTACGGCCAGCCAGTAGTAACGATTTAAGGAGTAACAATGCATACTGAAATTGATTCCATAACATTTGCGGTAAGCATTTTTGCCGATGGTGAAATTGCCCCACTTATTTTTCAACCAACCCATCCCGATAACACACCATTTACTTCCGTAGAAGATGCCCAAGATTGGGCAACGACTTTCTTGGCATCGTACGAAACCCAATCTCCACCAGCGTCCGAACAACTCTATGCCTTGGTTTCCAATGGAATCGTAACTGCAATCGTTCCTCCTGATACCAATGTCGAAGATGCGGTCAATGACAAGATCTTGCCGTTACCTGATGGAATTGTGGTCGGCGCTTCATGGACTCAAATAGGGGGATTTGTTAATCCATGAGCGCGATCTTTCTTAAAAGCGATGTAGAGCCAACATCTACTCTCGCGCAAATTGAAGCCTTTGTTGAGGTCTTTCTTACCATTTACTCTCCGACAACTCGCGTAGATACAACCGCACAACCCGGGGACGACATCATCAACATCACCGAACATAACGCTCATGTCGGCGCTGGCGGTTATCACATCAACCTCAACGGGGTTGCTATCGCTTACATCAAGCCCTCAGCTCGCGGAAGGCTTTGGGGAACTTACATTCCTGAGCGTTGGTCTGCTCCTATCTATGCGACTGTCCTTGGCAAGAGAATCATCATTAAACCTTCCAAATTGACGACTCCTGCCGTCTATACGCCCGGCCTCATTTCCGACCTATGCCATGAAATCGCAGAATGCCTTGCCGATGGCGATGTTGAAACTTATCTCGGACCGGACAGAAACGGATTTCAAGTCCTCTATGAGCCTTGCGATTGGGTGGAAGGTACTTATTTCGTTCGCACTATCAACGGGATTACTGCGGTGCTTCCAAATGTGGCTCTACGGGCTTTTGGCGACCTTTCCAACAAGCAAGGACCTTATGACCTCATGGGCTTGGTAAAGGCTCCTTGGGGCTATACAGGACCTACTGCCGAGGCATGGGGCTATGACCCTAAGAAATACCCTGATCCAAAGACCGCCGTATTAACTAAGATTTTTTCTGCGTAATTGTCTAATTATGAGCGTGAGGCTGGTAAATTTCGGTGGATAAATTGCTAACTCACCGAGAGGGTAATCGGCTCATGGCGCTCAAAGATGGGATCGAGGGCGGTATCGGTACTCTCGTAGCATTATTCGGCGGTTGGCTCGGTTTGAGAACTTATAGATACACCGAAACCCGCGACAAAACTGTTGATACCAACGCTGAAATCGCAGATGCAGTTGCAGAAGAAAATCGCATCGCCACGCTAGAAGCGGTCACTAAAGCAAATTCTCAGAAATTAGATTTCATTGTGGATCAACTTGGTAAAAACCCCAACGGCGGAAATGCCATGCAACAATTACTCGAAGGACAAAGGCGCAACGAAACCAAAATTGATGCTTTGGCAAACGACACGGGTTCTAAATTATTGGATTTAAGCAAGCACATCTTGGAAATAGGAGCAAACTTAACCTCGCATGTAATTCACCATAAGGAGCAGTAATGAAATTAGCAGATCGGATAGTCGCTAGAGCTGAATCACAAATCGGGTATAAAGAAGGCCCGAACAACTCAAATAAGTATGGGCGCTGGTATGGCATGGATAACGAGTCATGGTGCGCCATGTTCGTATCATGGGTTTTCTCTTGCGAACATGCTCTTGGCGCAATCGCCGTAGGTTCACACGGATACGCCTATTGTCCTTCGCTCTTGGCGTGGGCGAAAGAACGCAACCTCTTGAAGTCAATCCGCAACATCACACCCGGGGACATCCTGCTTTATTGTTGGGATAACTCCGGCGTACCGGAACACACGGGAATCGCGGCATCAAACTATGACCCGAAATCCCACATGGTTATCGCCATCGAAGGCAATACAGGTGGCAACATCCTCGGTTCTCAGTCAAATGGTGACGGCGTGTATAAGCGCGCTAGACCTGCTTCTTGCATCGTTGGGGTTGTATCCTTAGACCTCTCAGTTAAGTATTGGAACAAAAATCATCCAAGTCAGGAGATCGCGGCATGAAAATCAAGATTACTAAGGCGATTGCGGAGTCATACGCTCGCCATGTAGCAACCACAGTCGGAGGTCTTGTTCTTGCGACTGCCGAACTCACCCACCACTCTCCCGTTAGTTTTACGGCTGGCGACTGGCAACTCGTAGCTAATGGCCTGTGGCTCGCTGCGGTTCCACAAATTCGCAATTATGTCCAACTCAAAGATCCGACTGATGCGCCTCTCGTGAACTACGCGCTCAATGAAGTATCGACCAAACTCGCCCCTGAACCGGGACCGGCAGAGCAAAAAGAAGGTTTGCCAACCACATAAACTCTAATTGGTCTGCAAGCGCAACCCCCTTGAGAAATCTTGGGGGTTTTGCTTTGCTTTCCGTGTAAGGTCGTGTAATGTCAGTCCTTGAGGGAATACTGTTCCCAAAAAGGAGAAGTCAATGTCAGAAGTAGCAAAAGTAACGGGCGCTTTAGCAATTCAGCCGAATCAAAAATCATGGGACGATGCTCAGTTAGCCGCACTTAGGCAATTAGGAGTTTCAGATGCAAGCGAAGGCGATCTAGCCGTCTATCTCAATTATTGCCAGCAAACAGGCATGAGTCCATTTGCGAAGCAGATTTACATGATCGGGCGCAGAGAGAAGCGGGGCAACGATTGGATTGTTAAGCAGACAATTCAGATGGGTATTGATGGCTTCCGCATCATCGCCCAACGCTCTCGGGAATACCAAGGACAGACTAAGCCGGAGTGGTGCGGTCCTGATGGGGTATGGAAGGAAGTTTGGCTCGATAAAGACAATAACCCTGTCGCAGCTCGCGTAGGAGTCCGCCGTAAAGGATTTGCAGAGCCTTTGTACGCGATTGCTCTTTGGGAATCGTATGCCGTTTACTACAACGATGTTATTTCGCCAATGTGGAAGAAACATGGCCCGGGGCAACTTCTAAAATGCGCCGAAGCACTTGCTATTCGCAAAGCATTTCCTATGGATCTGTCCGGTATCTATGAGCCAACTGAGATGGAAGCGATTGATGCACTCGAATCGCAAAGCGCTTCCGAAGGAACTCAAGAGAACAAGCCACAAATGGAGAAATCTGACCCGGTTGATGAAGTTCAATCATGGACAGATGATGAAATCAACACCGCATCGCAACTTATCGATTTTCTAGATACCTTCAACACTTCTGCGGAAGTGAAGGCTTGGGTATTTTCGCCGGAAGTTGTGCCTTACCACGATGTTCCAGTTAATGATGCTGGACTCACAATCAACATCGCATCCAAGAAACTCTACGACAAATTCTTAGAACAGGAAAAGAACAATGGCTAATCTTCATGGAGATTTACCAGTCGAACAACGCAGAAAACTTTGGGTAACAAAGAAATTGCGCGAAGGACTTAAAGGAATTAGAGGCGATGAAGATAGAATCCGCGTTGCAGCAGGTATCGCAATTCGTTCTATCCAAGAGTTTGACCGCAACGAATACGCCCATGATTGGCTCAAGTTTGTTGATTCCGACCAAGCAGATGCTACCTCCGTTACTTTGATGCTTACCGCCCTTCAAGCAGGTGCGGAAGCCGGACAAGAATGGTGCGATACAAAGCATGAGCAACCTAAAACTTGTTCTTGCGATGAATTGCTCAAAGTTGTTACAGCTCGCGCTCCTGCCGTTAAGCCGATGCTTATTGATGAAGTTGAGGAGCAACCAGGTGAATAAAGATTTTCCACTTTTAGACGAGCGAGATTTTGAGGCGCTTACTCCGGTCCAAATTGAGAACTTTGCTCGGTATCTTGTTAGGCAATTAGGAGAGGCTGAACAAAATCTTTCCGGCTATCAAACCGAATACGCGCAGACCGAAACCGATCTTGAAAATGAGATGGCTAGACGGCGCATGTTCCATTCTTCTCAATCAAGGCAGGACGGCAAGAACTACACCGTTCAACAAGTCGAGGACTTGGCGCGCATCGACACCGAAATCCTTTGGGGCGAATACTCCAAACTCAAAGCATTGGTTGAGATTTGGAAAGGTCGAATCAATGTCCTCAAAGCCCAATCAGACCTTGTGCGCTCTGTCATGGTTTCAGTTCGCACTTCTAACGAAATGGATCGGAATTGAGTAACTTTTCTCCACGCTCCATGCTTATTCAGGGCTTGCGAGCTTACGATGCCGAGCGCCCAAGGTCGCTTCAAGAGGAGATCGGACCGAGTTCCGCTTTCACTTGCGCCCGTGAGGTTTGGCATAAATACAACAAGACTCCAATTACCAACAAGGAAACCAACATCCTTCCAGCTCTTATGGGG
>Ga0214219_1000314_pt1 | contig 21406 bp, 26 predicted proteins | sample TroBogypolimnion_26_FD_153057 | JGI IMG/M metagenome (GOLD analysis project Ga0214219, IMG submission 153057) | Freshwater microbial communities from Trout Bog Lake, WI - 25JUL2007 hypolimnion | ecosystem: Environmental > Aquatic > Freshwater > Lake > Hypolimnion/Profundal zone | place: Trout... | reverse complement strand
GCAAGCCAAAAAAGATTTATTTTAAAAAATTCGTAGAAGTTGTTTGAAAGTTTAGTAATACGGTGGTGCAATTCCACCCACCTCCACCAAAAGTATATTGACGAACCGAGTTATCGGTAGCAAACATGAAAGTGGCAATATACTTCTGCTGGGGGTGACTTAGGATCGCTTATTAATACAAGTATAACAATGGAGAATCGTCAACGCTAAAGACGTTAGGATTGAGGACACTCGGTCGAAGAAGCAAAATCTTTAAATGCAAACGAAAGCGTTTATAAAATTGCTGCCTGATAGGTAAGCGGAGTTTCGCCAGGTGAACTTAGCAACAGAATCACCTGGTATTGTTACTACCAGATTTAAAAACTGTCTAGTAACAAGAAGTTTGGTATAAATAAGTTATCAGCACCACACATATCGCTGATAAACACACATAAACACACATAGGAGTATTACCATGACCCCTTTTGAAATAAGGTTGGAATTGCTAAAAATGGCCAGAGACCTTCTGGTTGATGATTTCAACAGTCAAAAACAATCTCTCGTAGAAAACTGGCAACAACAAGTCGAAACGGCTAAAGTAGCAGGTACAACCTCGCCTGAATATCCAGTTCTACCTCAATTCCCCACAGAAACAGAAATTGTAACTAAAGCGGATACGCTGAACCAATTCGTTTCTCAGACACAACCGCAACCTGAAATCAAACCTACAAAAAAATCATCATAATTGTTGCATAAACAAGGAGATATAATGTTTCAACACATTAAACAAGTTATTGCTGGTATTTTAACGGCAGCATTATTAATAGCATTACCATCAGTATCACAAGAAATTTCTGATACTATTATCAAACAAGAAATCAATGAAGATTTCAATAAACAATTAGCTTGCCTCACCAAAAATATTTACTATGAGGCAGCAACAGAATCATATGAAGGTAAATTGGCAGTAGCACAGGTAACATTAAATCGTGCTAATGATCCTAAATTTCCATCCACTATTTGTGGTGTAGTATATCAAAGAACCTTAGGTACTTGCCAGTTTAGTTGGACTTGTGTAAAGAATTTGGCAATAAACAATAAATATGCATGGGAAGAATCGGAAATAGTTGCCCGCAAGGCCTTGACAGAACCAGTATTACATGATAGAATAGCAAGAACAAATGCACAGTTCTATCATGCGGTATATGTCAATCCTAATTGGAACGGAAAAGTTGTAGCCAAAATAGGTAACCATGTATTTTATGCCAAAAACTAATGTACAATTTAGAACAACACCTTATGGTGATAAAGATGATTTTATGTTGCTGAAGATTGAAACAAAAGATTATGGTAAAGGTTTGCCACCAACGCACTCACAATGTATAATGATGAATAAAAGTGAAATTGAGGATTTAATTAAGTGCCTACTAGAGATGAAGTAAAACAGTTTAGTCTGTTGATTGAAAATTTAGCAAAAGAAGAAAAACTAGGTTTCATGGATGCCATCTGTCATCATTGTAAAGAAACTGGTTTAGAAATTGAGGTTGCCGCTTCATTAATATCTGCCGCATTAAAGGCAAAGATTAAAGAAGAGGCACAGGAATTTAATATGTTAAAGAAAACTTCTAAATTGCCTTTATGATTGAATTGATACAGGTCAGAACGCAAGAACAAAAAGACCTTGTCAAAAACATTATTGAAACTCACCACTCATATGTAGCATCCAATTCTTCAGTAGGCCGTAGAATAGACTGGTTAATTTATATTGATGATGGTATGTTAGGTGAATGTATTGGCATGATTGGTCTTGGTTCATCTGTATATCCCCCACCTAAAGATATTCTAAGACACCTTGGTGTGTCTAAACACGAATACAAAGACCGGTTTAATTCTATTGCCAATAACTGGAGATTCTGTTTTTCTAAATCAGTTAAAAATGCGGGTACACAAGTATTAAAACAAATGCGACATAAAGCACCTGCGGCTTGGAAAGAAAAGTATGGTGATGAATTAAAACACATCATTACATTTGTTGGTGCAGGTAAGAATGGTGCAGTATACTTGGCGGATAATTGGAAGAAGATTGGTGAAACGGCAGGATTACCTGCACATAAAAGTAGTTCTATGAAATGGCATGATAATGCCGAATTGAAGAAGTTGTTTGTTAAACCTACTGGTGAAAACAAAAAGATTATATTGATTAAATCGTTATGACAGAGAATACAGGATTTGCAGCATACGCACTATGGAATGCTTTAAAATTGCATTTCACCAGCGATAGTTATGATTACTTTAAATACAATGGTAAAACCAATGTATCACAATCAACGTTTACCACCAACAAATCTAAATACCAGTTCTACAAGTTATCTCGCAAATATGGTATTGATGAGCTAAAGCAGTTCTATGTGGCAAACTTCTTAGAAGGTAAAGGAGATTGGGTAGGTGACTTACTCCAAGATGGTGAGGAAAACTATGCCAAGTGGCAGAAACGGCAACAAAGCTTGACTTATACCTTTGAAAATGATATAATGTATTTGTTGGATAAAGTTGATAAGCCAGATGACTTACTTCTGGTAAAATCAAATGAGTTTCCAAAGCTTTTACAGTATTTGATGAGTGGTAGTATTTCAATTGAAACAGTTATTATACTAGACAATATTATGAAATTTATTCCGATGTGGAATAAACAAATTTATGATGATATTGTTTGGCCAAATTGGTTAAGAAAAATTGAAAAATATCGGCCATTCATACAATACGATAAAGAAAAGTTTTTACATATTTTAAAGAAGAAGATACATGAACAAACCTAAAATCAGTTGCATATACTTGGATATAGATGGCGTTATTGCTGATTTTGAAAAAAGATATATTGAATTATTTGGTGTTGCTCCACAAGAAGCAGAAAAGAGTAAAAAGTTTGACCATTACTTTGAAATGTTTATTGCTAATAATGGTTTTGCTGATTTGCCTTTAATGCCGGGGGCTATGGAAGGTATTGATTTTTTAAGAAAATGTTCAGCACCAACACAAATGCTAACTTCATCATCTGATGAACAACGCCACGATGCTGTTTCTAAACAGAAATCGGTTTGGTTGCAAAAACACGGCATTACATTCAATCCAATTATAGTACCAGGTAAAGCACTAAAACAACAATATGCTGCACCGGATAAAATATTAATTGACGATATGGAAATTAATATTCAACAATGGCGTGACAAAGGTGGTATTGGTATTCTACATAAAGATTGGCCAACAACTTTGGTAATCTTGAAAATGTATGTATAAATAGATATATGGATGACTTTTTTGCTAGCCTCAAAGAGTTTTGTAAAACTTATGAATTTGATGAAAGTCAATTATTCATACAATCTCCTGTTGGCAAAGGAAACCCATTTTATGGTTGCAAACACGATGAGGATACTAGAAAACACCTATCCAAAATGCAATCTACGAAAAAGGGGAAAGTTGAATCAGTTTTATGGCAAAAAACATAAAATTGAAACAATAGAATCCAATAGAAAAAAGAATATTGAAATATTGACTAAACTTAAAGGTAAAAAAGTAAATCAATATGATTTGGATGGAAACTTAATTGGTACACATGATGGTATCCGTTCAGCAGCAAGAAGTGTAAATCTAAAGTGTTATAATGAAATTTCTAGGTGTTGTAGAGGACTCAAAGAAAATTATTGTGGCTATATTTGGAAATACGCTTGATTTTTTTGAGAAGTTGTTATATACTAGCAGTTGATTATGAGTAGTCTGTGGATAATCCGTAATATTAAATATACTCCGTTATACGAAAGGTAATAAAATGAGTTTTGCAAATTTAAAACGTCAAAGTGGCAACTTAGATAAGTTAGCCAAAGCAGTTGAAGCTCTTTCAACATCTTCTGAAGGTAATGAAAAATCAGATAATTATTGGAAACCTGAGGTAGACAAGTCCGGCAATGGCATGGCTACTATTCGGTTTTTGCCAGCATCTGAAAAAGATGGCGAAGATGGTCTTCCATGGGTTAAAATCTTCTCACACGGATTCCAAGGTGCGGGCGGATGGCTTATAGATAATTGTTTGACCACTAAGAATCAACAATGTCCTATCTGTGAGCATAATTCTGCTCTATGGAATTCTGGCATTGAAGCGAATAAAGATGTTGTTCGCAAACAGAAGCGTAAGTTAAATTATGTTGCCAATGTCTATATCGTTTCGGATCCTAAGCATCCAGAAAACGAAGGCAAAGTGAAGTTGTTCCGTTTCGGTAAGAAAATCTTTGATAAGATTACTGAAGCAATGAATCCACAGTTTGAAGATGAATCACCAATCAATCCATTTGATTTGTGGAAAGGTGCTAACTTCAAGTTGAAGATTCGTAAAGTAGAAGGCTATCAGAACTATGATAAGTCGGAGTTTGATTCTCCATCGGCTTTATCAGATGATGATTCTGAGTTGGAGAAAATCTGGAAGTCTGAGTTCTCTTTAAGTGAATTGACTGCTGGTAAAGAGTTCAAATCTTATGATGAGTTGAAGCAACGCCTTGATAAAGTTCTTGGTTTGAATGGTGAAGCACCAAAGACAACCGTAGAACAGGTTAAAGCAAAAACATTTGATGCACCTAAAAAGGCAGTTGATGTTGAACCTAGTTTATCAGAAGATGATGATGATATGGCTTACTTTGCTAAGTTGGCAGAATCCGACTAAGTAAGTGTTTTAGGAAGGTGCTTATGGTGCCTTCCTAAATTTGCGTAATCAACCTCTTTGTTACAAATTATACAACAACACTTTCTTAGTGTTGTTTTTTTATTCCAAGGTATTTGTCCGGTATGTTGACCTTTATTCCAAGGAAATTTTCCCAATTTAGCAATTCGCAACTTTTTGATTGTTTCTGCTGAGTGTTTGTATCCTTTTCTACCATTCACACTATTTTGTATGTGTTCTTTTGAAAGTTTTTTACCTGTATGCGATAATGACTTCTTTTTCTTAGTTTGTTCACTTTCTTTTGAACCTTTTCTTTTTCCTTCACCACCAGGAGTCATATTATAACCATTAATAAAAGTATTATATTCTAATATAAAATAAGGTTCCATTTGTTCTAAACAATAGGTATTATCTTTAGATTGATATAATAATGACCACTCAAAATTATTCCATCCATACTTGCGAATAGCATTATAAAATATTGTGTTATTTTGTTTTTTATATTCTCTTTTATGATCGTTTTTTCTTTTTGGCCAATTGGAATCAAATCCAATATAAGATTTTCCATTCAATATGTTTGTGGCTTTATAAATTGAATAAATATTCATGCTGATACTCCGTTAAAGTGTTAGAGTAGTTGGGAACGCCAATTCCGTGAACTACACATTTATTTATGCTTTCACTAAGTTGGCCGAAGAAGATTAATTCTTCTAAATAACCGTAACACACACCATGCCTCTTAACAATGCACACTTTGGTGGGTTTTTTATTGGTTAAACTACCCTAGTGCTGTAAGTAATCATTTTTTGGAATGATTCTTCCAAGTTTCTTACTGGTGGTATCTTTGACTTTGGTTTAGTGGCATATTGATTTGACACTTTTGCGGTACTTACATTATTAATTGTTGATGATGAAGGCTCAGTCAAAGCACTTACTTTAACCGAATTATTTTCAGATTGCACCGCATTTAATTTTGCCGTTGGTGGTGTCATTGGTGCCGGCACAACAGATTCGCCTGGAGATAAACTACTTGCTGCCGAAGATTGTGATGATGCTGCAGCTGGCGTAGGTGCCGGGGTTGATGATGTGGCTGGTGCAGGTGTTGATACAGGAGTTGCCGTTGGTGTCGTTGTGTCCGCTGTTGCTGTTGTTACCGGTGTAGTTTGTTCAGATTTTCTAGATTCAATTTCTTTTTTTAATTCAGCAACTTCAGGACTTTTGGCATTACCAAATTGTATTTGTTGTTGAAGTTTTGCTTCCAATTCATCTAAGGTTGCAACTTTCAATCCTTTTTTATCTACTGCTTTGGCTTTTTCTTCTAAGTCCTTATTTGCCTGTTCCTCATCATATGATTTATATTGAGCACCACCAGGTCCAACAACAGCAGCACCAGCAGGTCCTTCTCCTCTTAAAGCAGCTTGAGGATCTTGTTTTATTAAACTTGCTATCCAAGCAGTAACTCCTCCTGCAGCAATTAAAGTGCCAAGCAGAGTTAATGTTACGGGATTAATTAAGAAAGCACCTACTGTGGTCAACATTTCTATGGTGCCAAATGCATTGATTATTGAATTGATAATGTCACCAATACTCATGCCGGCATTTGCTTCTACTTTATCGGCAGTCTTATCATCTTTCTTGTCTTTCATTAAATCTTTAATTGCCGCCAATAGAGCTTTGTGTCGTTTATCTGCCTCTATTTTAGCTTCTTCTTTGAAGTTTTCTAATTTTTCTCGGTGTAATTTATCTTCTTCAAAACTCTTGTTCATGAAAGTATAAATTTTCATCAACATATCAATCAGTTCATTACCTTGTTTCAAAGGTTTAATCTTACTTGCCGTATCACCAGAACCTTTTGCAACTTTTGCTTTACCGTTGAAAGATAAGTTTTTTTCTTTAGTTGCAGTACCTCTACCAGTAACCGCTTTAAGGAAACCAAGAGTGAATTTACCTGTCAGTTCTAAAACTGTATTAACTGTTTTTTCGGCTACATTAGGTTTGGCCATTTAATTAACCTTTTTTTCTTTGCTGTGCATTGCGGTCATCAAATTCTGCATCCGTTGATGAAGATGATGATTGTTGATTAGTTTGGTTTACGGTAGTATTATTTACTGTTTGTTGCTTTTTAGTATTGGCGGCAGCATCTTTCATGTCTTTGTTTTCTTTAGATGCTTGGTCTATTTTAGCACCAGTTGATGGAGCTAATGTAGAAGGTAATGCTTGATTTGGAGGTACAACTCCTGCGCCATTCCTTAATAACCCAACAGTTTTAGGTGCCCTACTAGCAACTTGTGTATACCAAAGAGTTCCTTCCAAATTTTTTGCTGCACCTTCTAAGTCCATATCTGCTAATTGTTTATTAAAAACTGGCCATTTTAATGATATTGGTACATTAAAAGCAAGGTCAATTAAAGCTGCCTGGCCAGACAAATTTAAATTTTTAAAATTTGGAAATTTTTCAGCAAGTTTTTTATGTTTTTCAAAATCTTTTTCAAATAGCTCCTTCATCTCATTATCTGATAAGGTTCTATTCCATTCTGGAGGTAAAGTTTTACCATCTCCAATTAAATGTCCCACACCAATCGTCCAAAGTCCTTTAGAATCTTTATAAGGTTGTCCTGGTTTTCCAGGCAAACCTCTACCTTCATTCGCTATAATCATGTCTTTAATATCAGACTCACTAGAAATTTTAGGTATTGTACCTGGTTTTACCGGAGAAACTTTTTCGGGTTTAGCAGGTTTTGCCGATTCTTTAATTTCCTTAATTGGTTCTTTTTCAGCTTTTGGTGGAGCTTTTTCTTCTTTAGGTACCGGTTCTGTTTTTTTAGGTTTTTCTTTAACTGCTTCTTTTGTTGGTACTTTTTCCGCTTTAGGTGGAGGTTCTTTTTTAGCAGGAGCTTCCTTTTTAACCTCTTCCTCTTTCTTAGTAGGAGGTTTTTTCTTTTCTTCTTTCTTTGGTTCTTCTTTAGGTTCTTCTTTTTTCTTTTTCTTTGGTTTTCTACGAACAGTCAGAGCTTTGATGAGTTCATTATTTCTATCTTCTTCATCATCTAACTTATCTTTGTGGTCTTTTTCGTCTTGAATTCTATTTGCTAATTCAGCTTGACGAGCTCGTTGCATGGTCATGTAAATCAAACCAAGAACTTTTGTGGAAGAATCTAAAGCCGCATAGTCAATGGGCTCAGTTGATTGATGTCCTTTAGGTATCTTTTCGCCAACGTTAAGTAAGCCTTTGAGTAGATTTGCACCTACTCCGGCAACTTTGCCAGCCATTTTTGCGAGAGCACCTAACATTTACTATTTTCTTTGCCGTTCTTTAATCTTTTGATTTTCTTCTTCAATGTATTGTATCAGCATGGAGACGTAAATATCCCTCTCCCAAGGTATCATATTCTCAAGTTCAAACAAACTATACTTGTGGTGCTGCATCAACGAAAAGTTTGTTTTATAGTAATTTCTTAAATTGTCATGACGAAAAATTAACCGAAAAAACTTTCAAGTCCTTCGGCTTCAATGGTATGATGATACCCACATTTACTACAATCCATTTCTAATACTTCTTTTAATTTTGGTAAATTATTGAAGAATTCTTCTACTTTACCAAATTGTTCTTGATTCATACTTTCAACAAACTGTAACATTTCACCTGGTTGTGCTTCAGAAGCATAATAGAATTGTTCGCCATCATAAATGTATTCAATAGAATTGGCCACCATATTAAAGGTAACTTCATTGATTGTGTCATACTTCAAAGAATCTTGAACAATACTAAATTCTGGATACTTTAACTTAATAGTAATCTTGTCATCAAGTTGAACTTCAGGTGACACTTCTTTCTCTTGCGTAACTTTGATATCGGTCAGATTAATATCTTTTTCCATGATATTACCACAGACTTTACCATCCACTTCATTGTTACACTTATACTTTGTTTCAACAACTTCACCAACAGACTTGGCACGGAGATTGATGAAATAATATTCTACATCAATGATAGGTAACTTACCAATATCAACACCTTCTGTTAATGTGCAATTGTATAGAATGTCCTGAACACTTTGATTAATCGTTTGTGCTTCAGATGATTCCATGGCCATTAACAAATTACGCTGTTCTTTGACCAAAAATGGTCTGTATTTAATTCTTTTCTTTGAAACTGGCAACTCAATTTCGTAAGTTGGTACATCAAGTTTAGGTAATGCCATAATTAACTCCTATAATTATAAATTCAAACTACTTCCGAAAACATCATTAACCACAGTAGAAAGACCTTGTTGAAGAATATTCTGAACAAGATTTTGAACTGAGTTGTTTTGCCATCTGGTGTAGGCAAATGTAACTGACAATTTATGAAACCCATCAGATGACCAATCCAAGTCCAATTGATTCATAGAAATAGGATAAGCATCGTATAAATCAACAGAATAACTTAATTTATTAGTTACATCATATTGATTAACAGTAATGATTGTTGCATAATTTTGTTTATATTGATAATTAAAATTCAATGTTGGGTTGATTAATTCTAACCATTGGTCAAAAAATACTTTTTGTTTCATATCATCATCAACAATAAAAGTTAAATCAATATCATTATACGTTGTAAGATATGGATACTTTTCAACAGGATTAGAACCAATCTTTTGTTCTGCTGTGGCAAAAGTTCTACCAGGTAATTGTGCAGAATCACAACGATAAATTAATCGTCTTACATCACCCATGTAAGGTATCAATGCCAATGGTGCATTAATTTGAACGTCAAAACGACTTGGTCTTGCCAAATCAGTTTTAAAACTGGCTTTAAAATCGTTAATACCGCTTGCCATTAACTTGTCCTTATTTCTTCTACTGATTCTTTCCAAACTTCTTGCGGTTTGGCACCTTTAAATACATGGGAAGGTAACCACAATGCCGTTTCCCATTCTTCTGGTTGGATGGCAAGTATTTTAGACTTAATGTGACCGTGTAAATATCGTTTAATACATGGCCTAAACTCACGGAAGCGTCTGGACGCATTTAGAATATCGTAGGTGACTCTCAACCTTTTAATTTCATTATCATCGTTCAGGATTGCGAACTGCAAAAGTTTGTCTAAAAATGCCACTCTATACTTAATTGGCAAATAATGTAGATTCAAGCCAAGAAAGCCATCATTATACTTTTCTAATGCCAATACCAAAGGGAATCGGTCATAATAATCCATGTCCGCTTTACCTTTTGGGTCATAGTAGAAATGGTATAAACCACCTAAAATGAACTTTTTATTCTTTCTAAAATCTTCGGCAGCAATGTTTTTAGGAATGTATGATGGATTCCTAATCTCGGCAATCTTTTGCATGAACCATTTATAGGATTCCCTAGATAATGATTGTATTTCTGCAGCAGATTTTTGCTGTGTCAGTTGAGTAAGTTTAGATTGTGCCATTTAAGTATTTAGTTGATTCCTAGGTGGTCTTCGGTAACCAATCTAAATTCCCATCCACGGTCAGCACAATATTCCGTAGCTGATTTCCATTTGGCTTGATTAATACCATAGGTACTTACTTCATTGATGTATTGTTTTGTAACTCTCTTGCGTGGTTCTGGCGGCACCGTTTGTTTCTTTGGTTTAACTTCAAGTATCATTGTTTTCAGTTTACCATCTTTGGTTCTTACTTTCACAACAAAATCAGGAAAGTACCGGTGCCATTTTCCATCAACAGGAGATTTATAAGGAATTACCAACTCCTCAGACCCCCAAGAAATGATTTCGTGGTTATTGTCTAACCATGTCATTAATTTGACTTCCCATGAGGAACGATAAACAATATTGGTTGGATCACCAATATATTTTTGTGGATAACGAGGTTTAAATCGACCGGAATATGCCATAAATATATGTATATTCAATTTTTTAGAGAATTCAATGGCTATCATTTCAATTCCAAGTTCTATCGGTGGTATCAGTATTCCTGGTCTTACGACTCAAGGTCCTTTAGGTCTACTGTTTAATAATCCATTTAGTCAAACAAACTTACATTATCCTAGAGATTTGCAGTCTACTGCTCGTGGACATTATGTTACCTTTCTAATCAAAGATATCAATCCAATAGGTTACCAAGAAGGCGTTGAATACGACCTCAGTTCAATTACTGGTGGAATAGCTAATGCTGCAGTTAATGCGGCTACAAATTTAGCCGAATCGGCAATAAACAGCGTAGCAGATTTCTTTAATAACACCGGATCCACAGGTACCGTGGCTTCTGCGGCAACACTTACACCAGAAAGCACCACAACTAGAGGATCCATTTCTTTGTATATTCCTGAAACAATGAATTTTACATATAGTGCAGGTTATAATGATGTAAGTTTGACTGGCGTTATTGGAGATACAGCAGCAAGTCTTTTGGGTACCGCAGGAAAATTTATGAGTAAAGCGTCTGAAGGAAGTAAAGCTTATAAAATGGGACAAGGCATTAGTTCTATAAGTGATGCCGCAAGCGCTGATGCAGCAAAACTAGCACTTAAACAGGCAGGTCTTGCCATTAATCCTAAATTACAACTATTGTTTGAAGGTATTGGTTTTAGAAGTTATTCAATGGCGTTTACTTTTACACCATATTCGGCACAAGAAGCAGAACAAGTAACCAATATTATAAACACATTCAAAAAGTATGCAGCACCAAGAGTAACAAAAGGTGCAACACTTGGTATGTTTTTTATTCCTCCAGCAATCTTTGAGCCCAAGTTTTATTACAATGGTGTAGAGAATACCAAAATTAATGCAGTTAAACCTAGCGTGATTGAAAGTATTGATGTTAATTATGCTCCAAACGGATGGTCAACCTTTGGTGATGGTTCTCCAGTTCAAACAACATTGACACTACAATTCAAAGAAACAGAAATTCTTGACCGTGATACTCTTACAACAGGAAATTATTAATGCAGTATTTTACTACATTACCTAAAATTGTAAAAACGAATCAATTTGGTCAATCTTTACTAATGACCAACTTAATGGCACGGTCTAGTGTCATTCCGTCATTGTTAAATAATGCGGCACTATTTTATCAATATGATATACAAGATGGTGATACACCAGAATCAGTTGCTTACAAATACTATGGCGAATCTTATCGTTATTGGATTGTTTTGTTTGCCAATCAGATTATTGATCCACAATGGAATTGGCCAATGAATAATATGGTATTTGCTGGTTATTTGGCAGATAAGTATCCGGCAGTTGATGTGTATTCAACAATACACCATTATGAAAAAATCAATACTCAATTTGATTTTGGAACAAATACAACAACGGTGGATAAGGTTGAAATTAGTGAAGATGCTTACAACAACTTAATACCTTCTACTAACGTTTATACATTACCAACAGGAAAAGTATCGGTTGCAATAACCAAAGCTGCAATTAGTATATACGATTATGAATTAGCTCTAAATGAAGCAAATAGAACAATTAATATTTTAAACAATACTTATGTAAATGAAATAGAAAAAGAATTTAAATCATTGATGAAGTCTTAAAACATGGAAACTATTACCAATAATTTTGATATAGCACCTACTCCTGCTGGTGTTTTTTACCCACAAGATTTTTCATTACAAAAACTAGATTTTATTAATTCTAGTGGTCAACGTTTTTCAATGCAAAAATTATTGGTTGAAATGTCATATTATGAGGACATTTATAGTTTTTGTGCTTCTGGTTCTGTGACATTAAGGGACGCACAAGGTTTTATTGAATTGTTTCAGTTATCTGGTAATGAATATTTGGAAATTAATTTTGGTAAAATCAAAGATGCTACCAATACCGATGACCAAATATTTCATGTATACAAAATTGGTAAAAGAATTTCAACCGGCAACATGAATGATGAGTTCTACACTCTTTATTTTTGTTCTGAAGAATTGTATTTGTCTGAGCAATTGAAAATTAGTAAATCTTATATGGGACAAAAAATATCTAATATTGTTAAAAGTATTTTGACTAATACATTAAAAACAAAAACATCCAAAATCAATATTATTGAAGAAACCACAGGTATTTACGATTTTATTGTTCCAAGATTTAAACCATTGGAAACCATTTCTTGGATATCAACTTATGCTAGACCAACAACAGGAACTGGTTGTGATATGTTGTTTTATGAAAATCGTTATGGATTTAATTTTAGGTCGTTACAATCAATCTATAAAGATCCTGTTTATGCTTCTTATAGATATCAACAAAAGAATTTATCTAAAGAATTAGAACAGATAGAAGATAAAATAACTTCAGTTTTGGATTATGAATTTGTTAAAGCTTACGATGTTTTGAATGATACTAATTCTGGTACTTTTGCCAATCAATTAATATCTTTGGATCCAGTAACCAGAAAATCAAACATTACTAATTTTGATTACACAAAATATCAAAAAGATTCTAAATCATTAAATGGTGATGGAGTTTTAAATTCTTCACCTAATAGGTTGGGTACCACACCAAATCAAAACTATAGTGCTGTCACAAAAGTAGCTATTAGCAATTCAAATCAAGGATTAACTCCTTACATAAAACAAGCTCCTGGTTCGGTGGCCAAAGATATATACTTAGAAACATATGTTCCTAATAGAACAGCACAACTTAGTTTGGCAAATTATACTGTATTAAAATTGGTGATTCCTGGTGATCCAGGTATTACTGCTGGTGCTGTTATTAATTTTGAATTATTGTCTTTGAAACCAACATCTACTACTAAAGAAGCAGATAAGTTTTATTCTGGTAAATATTTGGTATCGGCAGTAAGGCATATAATTAATGATTCAGGTTCATATACTACGATATTAGAAATAGCAAAAGATAGTAGTGATAACGCATATGCTGGGACTAATAATAGTTCAGCTGAAAGATTACAGGCGGCACAAAATTAATGGAAAATTTTATTGGTAAAGATGGATTTGTTTGGTTTATTGGTGTAGTAGAAGATAGAGCAGACCCACTAGGATTAGGTAGATGTAAACTAAGAATTTTTGGTTGGCATACTGATAATAAATCGGAATTGCCCACTTCTGATTTGCCTTGGGCTTTACCAATGTATCCCATAAACAATTCAAAAGCCTTTTCAGCACCAAGACTTGGTGAATGGGTTGTTGGATTCTTTATGGATGTTGCTTCTGGTCAATCACCGGTAATGATGGGAATAATTCCTGGTTTACACCCGTAGGAGAATAACATGGCAGATATTCAATCACCACCACAAGTTGCAAACGATAATTTAATTCCATTATATACAAATAATGGACCAACATCAGGTAATCCAACAACACCTGCACTCTCTCGCAGTGTGGTTGCAAATACTTCTATTGCTGCGGCCAATAGTGATTTGGCACACATTTGTGATTTCTCACTAGATATTCAACGCAGAACAGAATTGAAGAAATTTCTTAATGCTCAAGCCAATAATATTAGAGAAGCAATTCGTGCAGTAATGAGAGCCTTAGGTTTTTCTGACGGTACTGGCACATATCAATGGTTAATTGACAAACTTCAAGCAATCAAGCGAGGTTTAAAATACATTCAAAAAAATGTAATTCAACCAATTCAAGATTTTAATAAAGCTGTTGTTCAATACATTCAAAAAGTTCAAGAAATTATTGCTTACATTTTGAGTTTACCTGCTAAACTTTTGGCCTTGTTAGGTGATTGCTTAAAATCTTTGCGTCAAGCAATTTCTAATGTATTGTCCGATGCTTTTAGTTCTACTGGTAGTAGTGGTTCAGGTGGTGCTGGTTTTAGTGATGTAATTGCTGCAGCAAAAGATACTGCATCAACTTTGGCTACTACAGTCGGCCAAGCATTAACCACGGCAACTCAAACGGCTGCACTCGCAACTGTTGCATCTTCTGCTGGAAATGTTGTGACTAATATTAAGAAGGGTGTATAATGTCAGCAACTAGCGGACTATGGACTGAACCAGAATCGGCAGCAAATACCGATTATCAGCCAATATATCCTTACAATAATATCAATCAAACTGAAGCCGGACATTCATTTGAAATGGATGATACACCTGGTCGTGAGCGGGTTCGTATTCAACATGGCAAATCTGGTAGTTTCTTGGAGATGCACCCAAATGGTGATGAAGTTCACAAGATTTATGGTGATGGTTACGAAATTATTGCCGGCAGAAAAAATGTATTAATCAAAGGTGTGTGTAATGTTACTATTCAAGGTGATTGTAATATGCACGTTCTTGGTAATAAGAATGAACAGATTGATGGTGATTATAATCTATTAGTTGGTGGTAATATGATTGCTCGTGCCTCTGGTTCAAGCGGTATGACAATTATCTCTGATAGTGATATGTCTATTCAATCTAATTCAGCAAGCGATGGTGCCTTGTATATCTCTGCTGGAGACCATGTTTATGTTGCTTCAGACTTACAGATTGCCGGTGCAGCTTCAGCAGATACTATTTCAGCAGAATCTCGTATCAATGCTGGTACAGGACTTTATGCTGGACTTTTAGGCACATATTCTGAAGGACCAATCACCTCATTGGTGTCGGTGACTGCACCTTTGGGAACTTTTGCTTATGCTTCTTGTGGTATTATGGATGCTGTATTGATGACTGATACAATCAACTCAGGTATATTCAATACCCATGTGCATATTGGTAATAGAGGATTCCCGACAAGTCCACCCACATCTGAATTTTTTGGAGTTTAATTATGGCAATGGTTAATAATGCAACAGGTGTATACACAACGCTAGGTTATAGTTTTAATGACCCTAATGGTGATATTCAAGTATTATCGGCAAATACTCAGGCACACTTAAATACAATGCCTGCTTTTATTACTTCTTGGCAGGCTCAAGATATTGCTAGTAATTCAGTAGGCGGATATTTTCAGAATCCAGTAGCAACTCCAGTAAACAATATCATCACAATATCAAATCAGATATACATTTTGGCTAATTCTATTGCTGGTAACGCAAATTCATCATTTTCAGGTACTGCCAACTTGGCACCGCTTATTCCTGCTGCTCAAACTTTAAATATTACAGCAAGTTCATTTTTGGCACATACAAATAGACTTTCTGGTGTAACGCCATTCACAGGAACAGACCAAACTAATCCATACTATACTAATGCAACCAATTTTGGTAAAACTGCATTGTATATTACCAATCAAACAGACGGAATCATTAATAATTCACCTATTTTAGGTAGTTTTACTAGTATTCTTGTTGGTCCTCAGATTAGTGCTAATTCTAATACAATTACCTTAGATTATTCAACATTGACGGCTGGAGTAACAGGTAATACATTATCCAATACTCAGGTTTCACAAATTGTATCAGATTTAACTAATACAAATAGTTTTTTATCAACTAGACAAAATGGTGACATCACCTATTTTGGTAATTTACAGACTTTTGTAAATAATTATAATAATGTCAAGCAATTCACCAATATGGGTGAAACGCAGACTTATTTGCTGAATAACTTTATTGGAACACCAAAACTAGTATCAAGAATTAATTCATAAGGAAAATTCAAATTTTTTGTTCCGGCCCCGAAATATTTCCAACGGTGTCCTGAAGTTCCGGAACGTGTTTTACTCCAAGGCTCTATAAATAAAGAATGGCACTCAATCAAAAAATATACTCAGATATAGACTTCACTTTTACCATGAGACCTGGTATTAAGGATGTCGCTTTGAGCTATGATAGTCAGGCAGTTATTAGGTCAATTCGTAATCTTTTATTAACAAAACACTTTGAAAGACCATTTAATCCTGATTTAGGTGCCAATATTGACGGTTTATTGTTTGAACCTATTTCTCCAATTACATCTTCATTGTTGGAAAATGAAATCAAAACAACTATACAGAATTTTGAACCGAGAGCCAGATTACATCAGATTAATGTGACTCCTAACGCAGACAAAAATGCTTATAATGTTTATTTAAGTTTTTTTATAGAAAACGCAACATTACCAACGACAGTAACACTTCTTTTAGAGAGAAATAGATAAGATGGCAGGCGCAAACTCTAATATCCAGATTACGGATTTGGATTTTAATAATATTAAAACCAATCTCAGAACATTTTTACAATCTCAAGACACACTCAAAGATTATAATTATGAAGGTTCTGCGCTTTCTACACTCTTAGACATTCTTGCTTATAATACTCAATACAATGCTTACTATTTGAACATGGTAGCAAATGAGATGTTCTTGGATTCAGCATTGTTGCGTTCTTCTGTTGTATCTCATGCTAAACTATTGAATTATGTACCTAAATCTTCACTTGCACCAACAGCAACTATTGATTTAAATGTATATGGCGTCACTTCTGGTTCATTAACTGTCCCGGTTGGTACAAGGTTTTTATCTGAAGCATTGGATGGAGTAAACTACAATTTTGTTACGACTGATTCATATACCGTTAATGTTGTAAATAACACGGCAACATTTAACAACCTTTCAATCAGTCAAGGTATTCCGGCTTCATTAAAATTTACTGTCGATTCTACTGCCAATCCAACATATACATTTGAAATACCAGAAACTAATGTTGACACTACAACTATTACTGTAACTGTTCAACAGTCTGGTGCAAATACATCATCTGATGTTTATTCATTGGCATCCAATTTTTTATCGTTGAATGGAGATTCTTTAGTATACTTTCTACAAGAAAGTTTAACTGGAACATATCAAATTTATTTTGGTGACGGAATTCTAGGCAAAAAATTATCTGACGGCAATATTGTCAATGTTTCTTATATCGTAACAAATGGCACTTCTTCCTATGGTGCCAATAATTTTGTATTAATGGATACTATTTCTGGTTATTCAAATAATTCTGTTACACCTATTACTTCAGCAACACAAGGTGCAGCAAAAGAAACTATTGATTCCATTAAGTTTCAAGCACCTAAAGCATACGCAGCACAAAATCGTGCCGTTAGTAAAAACGACTATATTACATTGGTTCAACAAAACAAATATGGTATTGCTCTTGATGCAGTTAATGTGTGGGGTGGCGAAGAAGCTAATCCACCACAATACGGCAAAATCTTTGTTGCGGTTAAACCAACAGGCGGTTATTCTTTAACAGACAATCAGAAACAAATTTTAATTAATGATGTTATTAAACCTATTTCTGTATTGACAGTAGTGCCAGAAATTGTAGACCCAACCTATGTTTACTTGCTATTAAACTCAAATATTTTGGTTGATTTTAAGAAAACAACTTTAACGGCTTCACAAATTCAAACATTAGTTACTAATGGTATCAAGACTTATTGTAATGCCAATTTAAATACTTTTAATTCTACATTTGTTGTTGGTGACTTAATTCAATACATTCAAAATTTAGATAAGTCCATCGTTGCAGCTGATTTTGATTTGTTCTTGGAAAGAAGAACAATTCCAATATTCAATACTTCACAAACCTATACAATTGAATTGGGTGCTCCTATTGAGAATGGTTCTACTAGTGAATCATTACAAATTACACCATCATTTGCAACTTATGATTCGTCTGGTAATTATTATGACCCGGTATATTTTGAAGTGGCACCAGATTCCACAACAAATATTGATTCAGTTACATTGATTTCTGGTGGAACAGGTTATACTGCACCAACAGTTACGATTAGCGGTGATGGTCATGGTGCAACAGCAACTGCAACGGTTGTTAATGGTGTAATTACAAGTATTACAGTCACCAATGGTGGTACTAATTATACACAAGCAACAGTTATTATTTCTGATCCTACTGGAACAGGTGTATCTGCTACAGCAGTTCTTCGTGGAAACTATGCTCAATTAAGAACATACTATTATGTTAATGGTGTTAAAAATATTTTAGGAAGTGCATCAGCTACTATACCTCCTGGCACAGTTGATTTTAATACTGGCACAATAACACTTAATAATTTTGCTCCAACTAAACTGAACAATACTGATGGAATATTGAGAACAATTGGTTATGCAGCAAATAGAATTGTTTCATCTACATACGATAAAATTATTACATTAGACAATAATGATCCAGCTGCAATCACAGTTAATGTAACCGCAAAGTAATTCATGTCTTATATCAATAAAACTTCGTTACTGGTACCCTCACAGTTACCAGAATTTGTTCGGGACAATCCGGATTATTCTACCTTTGTTTCTTTTCTTCAAGCATATTATGAATGGTTAGAATCTCCTGACGCAGCAAATACTCTAAACACTTCTGCTACCACTACCGGGGAAGGTGTAACTTACGGTTCAAAAAATCTACCTAATTATTATGATATTGATACGACATTAGATGGATTTCTTCAGTATTATGAAAATGATTTTCTTTCATTTTTTCCTGAAGGTTCGTTAGTAGACGAAAGAAAACTCATTAAAGTTGCCAAAGAGTTATATCAATCTAAAGGCACACCAGCTTCTTATGAATTTTTGTTTAGAGTTCTTTATAATTCGGATGTCAATCTTTTTAATTCTTCGGATTATATTCTTAAACCATCTGATGGTAAATGGATTGTAACAAGGTCATTAAAATTATCTTCAATTGATCCTAATTGGTTAAAAACAATCAACTATCGTTTGTTTGGTTTAACTTCTAAAGGTTATGCAACAATTGAATTGGTTACAATTGGTGAAAATAGTGTTGAAATTGTTCTTTCAGGTATTGATAGAAACTTTACATCAGGTGAATTTGTTGAAGTTGTTGATATTCACGGCGCTCCAGTATTGTTTAATGGCAATACCCTTCAAGCACAAATTCTTGGTGTATTAAATTCTGTTGTTGTTGATCCAAATAATGTAGGTTCTGGTTATAACGTAGGAGACCCCGTAGTATTTTATGGTGGTTTAAATCCAAATGTTACTAATCCAACGCCAGCATTAGGTTACATCTCACAAGTTTCTGGTGCTTCTATTATATTAGTAAATCCGGTATACAAAGGACAAGGTTATCGACCAGGTAGTTATACTAGTGTAAATATCAATTCTGGTTCAGGCACAGGTTCAGGTGCTTCAGATATTGCCACCACATTTGACCCTACTCCTTATTACATCAACTTAGTTAATAATGATACTATTGGATCCAAAGCAAATACACAAATTGGTAATGGCTCTCATTTAGTATCTTACAATTTTGCTAATTTAACAAGTGCAAACTATAACACCCAATTACAACTAGCTCTTGGTTTCCCCGTTTTAAATACTTTTGGTATTTTTGCAACAACAGTTATTTCAGGCGGAACAGGATATGATGCAACAACCACAGCAAATGCCACAGGTTATTATTCAACGGACATTAATACACTTGAAGCTTTACCTAATCTAGGAATTTTAGGTCCAATTCAAATTGTTACTGGCGGTATTAATTATCATGTCAACGATAAGATTGTATTTACAGGCGGAACAGGTTATGGTGCCTTTGCCAATGTAACAAGCGTGGCATCCAACGGAGCAATTACATCCGTATCTTTTGTTCACGACCCATCAGGTGCTACTGCATATCCTTTTGGTGGTATGGGTTATAGAATCGGTAGTTTACCAGCATTAACAGTTAATACTGCAACGGGTTCAGGTGCTTCTCTTTATGTTCCTGGTTTAGTTGGTGGTGATGCAACATTTAATATTAATTCTACATCTTACGGCCAAGTTCAACAGATTACTCTCACTAATACAGGTAAAGATTATATTTCTGCACCTGGAATTTCTTTACGAGTAGAAGATTTATTGGTTTATAACGTCAATGTATTAAATGAACCAAAGCAAGGTGATATAATCTATCAAGGTTCTATAACAAATGAATTCTTCTATGCTAATGTAGACTCTATTTCAATTAATACTGCCAATTCATCTAATGGTTACTTCAGTACCTACAACCTAAGAACATACGACTACAATGGTGCATTTGATCCTGCTGCCAACATTTATGTTAAGCGTAATGGTGTTGATATTGGAACAACAATCAAATTATCCAATACAACAACTGGCATCTACACTAGCGGTAGAAAGATTTATGGTAATGGTTCAGCAAAGGCAATTGCTAACTTCTTAAACGGTATTGTATTGGGTGCCGGCTTCTATCAAAATGCTGACGGACAACCTTCTGCCTACTCAGTATTGGAAGATTCAACTTATAATAATTATACTTACATATTACAGGTACAAGAAGCATTGGCCAAGTATAAGAATACAGCATTGTCATTCTTACATCCGTCAGGCATGAATTACAATGCAATAAATTTATTGAAAAGCAATTCTTCATTTAGTTCATCTATGTCACCCGGTGAAGAACTCACGGTCAAACCATTAAGTTATCTATTAGGTACCACAAATTATGTGGCCAATTCACAACCTAATGCTTCCAATACTATTGTCATATTCACCAATACTTCTGGTGCCAATGTGGCCAATGTGGTTCAGGCAAACTCTTACTTAACTATCTACACAGTATATGGTGAACCCTATTACTCCAAGGTTACTAAAGTTACTTCCAATACAATTACATTACAAGATGATTGGGTATTTGCTGTACCAAATGTTGCAGTTGCCTCAGCATCCTCTGGTTCAAATGTCATAAATATCAGCAGCCTCACCAATGCTTGGAACATTGCTACTGGTAATACTATATCATATATTAGTGACTTCATGCACATTTATGATTCAGTATCATTTGATGGCGTAACATATAAGACCATTACCCATGTAGACCAACCG
>Ga0214219_1000296_pt1 | contig 22418 bp, 40 predicted proteins | sample TroBogypolimnion_26_FD_153057 | JGI IMG/M metagenome (GOLD analysis project Ga0214219, IMG submission 153057) | Freshwater microbial communities from Trout Bog Lake, WI - 25JUL2007 hypolimnion | ecosystem: Environmental > Aquatic > Freshwater > Lake > Hypolimnion/Profundal zone | place: Trout... | reverse complement strand
AATAATATGGTTTGCAGCTTTGATTATGTTTCTTAAAGTGGAAATATGAGGTTCTATTACTTGCATATAAACTTTTTTTCTACCACCATTACAATCATTGGAGCCATCCACTAACTCAACAGTTATTTCATAAAAAGCTTTATTAATAATAATTGGTTCATTGGTTACTGTTTTCATCACTTTATCCTTAAAACTTTGGCCTTTCGCAAGACCTGTTCATATTGTTCTTTAGCTTCATCATCTAATTGGCGCAAAGGCAAATTTTGATAGTATCGCCATTTATCCCTATAGCCTTGAATTTCTGAAGGTGGAATCCAACCAGCAATCTTCCACCGAATTGTAATATCTGTACCAGAGGCGGTCCATATATGTTCATTCATGATGACTCCTTAGAAGGGAATATCAGATTCCATGTCAGTTAAATTTGCTGTTGGTTTTTGACCTTCAGCTTTATCTTCTGGGACATTTAAATAAGCCCAAAATGAGCCTTCTTTAAGACCTAAAAGAGGAATCATTTCTAACTTTAACATTAAGTCCCCTTTTTTGGTTTCAGTAACAATACCGACAGTTTGATACCTTTTTTTAGAGGTTCCATCCTGAGCTGTATATTCGGAAACTGGAGCTTTTACATACCATTTAATAGCCATTTACATCCCTTTCATTAAATTTACTTCAACTTCTACTTCATCTAAAAACTTCTTAATCTCAGCTTCCATTTCAGCAATAAAAGCTTCATCCCTATCAACTCGAACAATTAGCAACTGGCTGCGGTCAGGCATCCTGGGGTCAAAAGATACAAAGTCGCACCAATCTTTATTAGTCACAGCTATTTGTGCTTGCATCTGAATAAAATATTTTTGAGGCGGTTTTTTACTTTTGAAATATTCCCAATGAGTTGCGCTATTAGGACACTTAATCTCCAAAAGACCCCTATCAGAAACAAGCCCATCAGGGCTACAGCCAAACCACTTAATACTAGGATGGTCAATGAAAGCGACTTTATCGACAAAATTATTGGTATTGACTTCATAAGCTACCCTTGCTTGAGGTTCAGTTTGAGTACCCCATTCCATAGCAGAGTTGGAGTAAGATTCTTGAATGATGCCTGTAGTGCGCTGTATGGCTAATTCAATAAGGTAATTCTGCCTTGAAGCGGATGGCCCTGTTTTAGTCTTAGCCAATATGTCGGCTACTCTAGAAGCTGTAACCTTACCCAATCGCATCTGAAACCACTCTGGGCTGCCTTGTTCTACTGCAACTCTGTCTTCTGTAGTAAATGTAGTCATAGCTCCATCAATATCTTAAAAATAATTAAACCAATAAAAACCCAAAAAGCCATTCCACTTAATAAAAAGAATAAAAATAGTGTGTCCATTATTTTGCTTTCCTGGCAGCTATTTCTCGCTGAAGTATGTACCAAAACTCAGATTTAATGGGATTCATCTTCAACCTTTCTAAAACTTTGAATATGACCTTTACCAATTAAATAACCATCAAAAAAATCCAATAAATGAACTTTTGGCAAATCTTCTTGTGGCAAACCAAGACTTACAGCCAATTCTCTAATTTCATTCATTATTCTTTTGCTTTCAGAATCATGTCTTTTCTTTTCTGCTCTTAATGAAATTAAAAGCTCTACTATTTGTTTTGGGTTCATGATTGCACCCCTATTAAAACACTTTTTTGATAGTCTTTGGCTTTAGATATAAGCTCAACTGCTACCTTATCTTTTTTTAAATCCCCATAAGCCTGGGTATAAGCTTCTTTTAATAAATCTAAAGACTTGGATTCTTTGATAACTTCAACCCATTCTTTAGCTGCTTTGGACAGGTCTACTTCTTCTTCATCAGGCAAATCTTCACCAGCATAGATATAAAGGCCAATACCAAATAGACTTATGGTCTTAACTAAGCAGCGCATCATGGCTGTATTTACATCCATTGCATTAGGGTTTGGAATGGCTTTGTTCATATTGTTAAGAACTGGCATCTGGCAGGTCATAGACTTACCCATAGCAGTTACAGTACAAAAAACCATAACTGACTCTGCAAAATAAACAGGGTCCCCAAAAGTCCATGTAGCAGATGGGTCATTTTGAAGTAGGGTATCAACTGCCCAGGTCCAAGAAAGATAAGTAAATTTACCTTTCTTTTCTGTATGCTCATTGACATTGATAAGTCTTAATTCATTAAAAGTTTTCATCACTTATTCCTTAATATGGGATTTTGGCTTCAGAAATCATATCAATCTGGTCGCAAATCAATTTATCGACCAATCCATCAAGCATTGATACTGCATGACCTTTGATGGAATCTTCATTTTCAAGATACTTTTTAAGAATGATTAGCTGAGAAATCAGGGCTTCATCTTTATTAAACCGATTCCAAATTGCATCTTCTTTGTAGTCGATTGTTGCTGGTTTTGTAGTCATCACTTACTCCTTAGTATTGTTCGGTAACCATGCGAGTTGCATAGTATTCATTGTATTCATAAGACAAACACCATAATTTGCGACCTAAAGCTTCAAAATCTTTGTTTTCAAGCATTTCTTCTAATTGCTTAATAACTTCTGGGTCTTGTACTCCAGAAAAAGCTTCATTGAAAGGACCCCATTTACAAGGGTTAAATTCATCCTTCATAAGCTCATTGACTTCATATTGCAGCTCATCAGAGTCCATATCATCATCTTCTGGCTCATAGTAAGCATCAGCTCTATTCATTCCCATGTTAAAACCCTCCTAAAAGTGCATAAGCAAACATCAATCCAAGAACTACACCAAGACCTATTACTCCAACTACCTCAAAAAACTTGTTCATGATTATTCCCTTCCTGTCAATTTGAGAGTAATAACTGCTGTAGATTTGGTATGTTGAGCCAAAAACTCAGCAGGGATGCTGTAAGCCTTGAATACTGCTTTGTTGTCTACAGTATTGCGCTGACTAAGGGTTACACAGGCTTTGAATAAACTACCTTCATAGTAGCCTTCACCTTGATTTTTAATTTCATTCTTAATCAATTCAGCTTTTGCTTCTAAATTAGCAATTTGAGCCATTAAGTAACCTAATTCATCAATTTTGTTGGTTTCTGTTGTCATCACTATTCCTTCATCACTTGGTTAATAAAATTTACTGCATAGATAGAATTTATTCTTTTGCAAATCCTCTGTCAAGCACTTTTTCAAGTTTTTTTCAATTATTTTTATAGGTAGATTCCCTAATAAGTATATTTTCCCATATTTTAGGTATATGATAGCGAAAAAGGAGAATTTATGAACCCATCAGATTTGTTAAAAATTGAGTTTGGAAGTTTGATAAACCTGGCTGAAAAGCTTGGTATCAAGCCTCAGACCATCTATTTATGGAACTCAACAAATGTTCCATTCAAGTATTTGCGCCAAATTGAGGAGCTTTCAGAACTTAGATTGACCAGAGAAATGCTTAGACCAGACCTATTTAAGAAGGACTGAAATGCACTATTACAAGTTCAATATTTCTGATTGGCATTTGGCTACCAGCCATTTAAGCCTTGAGGAAGAAGCGGTTTATTTCAAGCTCATTAATTTCTACTATGACTCTGAAAGACCTATTCCACTAGAAACCCAATCGGTTATCAGGCGGTTAAGACTTGCTAACCATAAAGAAACCTTTGCCTTAGTTCTTGAGGAATTTTTTGATTTAAAGGCTGATGGTTGGCATCATTCGCGATGCGATGATGAGATTGAAAAGTATCATCACAAAGCTGAAATCAATCAAAAAGTTGGAAAATTAGGTGGTAGACCTAAGAAAATCAATGACTTAGACAATAACCCACAAATAACCCAATCGGTTTCTAAAAATAACCCACAAGAAACCCTAACCACTAACCATAAACCAATAACCAAGAACCATATAAATACTACTGCTCTTAAAGTCGCAACTCCTGTCGGAGTTAGTGATGATTTATGGTCTGATTTTTTGGTTTACAGGAAAAGGCTCAAAGCCCTAGTTACAGACAGAGTTCTTGCAAGGCTTATCAAAGAAGCTGAATTAGCCAAGATGCCACTAGACCAAGTACTTGAAACAATCATTTTTAAAGGCTGGAAGTCATTCGATGCTACTTGGATTCACCAAACAGCTCAGAAAGCCACAGAAATGCCCCTAGGAAGCGATAAACAGATTGAGGAGGCATACAGGGTCGAATGTGGTGGAGATCCTTCCAAAGCTCGATTTAACAGCTATTTTGAGATGAAGAAATTTATCTTGGATTTTAGAGATAAGAAAAGGGCATGAAGGTGCTTATTGCTTGTGAATTTAGCGGAACAGTTCGTGATGCCTTCATTGGGGGGGGGCATGAAGCCATGAGCTGCGATTTAGAGCCTACTGAAGTACTTGGGCCTCACTACCAAGGAAATGTGTTGGACATAATCAATGATGGCTGGGATTTAATGATTGCTCATCCTCCCTGCACTCATCTTGCAGTAAGTGGAGCTAGGCATTTTGCTAAAAAACAAGCTGATGGTCGGCAACAGCAAGGCATTGATTTTTTTATGGCATTGGCTAATTGCAATATTCCTAAATATGCAATAGAAAATCCAATAGGAATTATGAGCAATTTATGGAGAAAACCTGATCAAATTATTAATCCTTGGGAATATGGTCACAGGGCCACCAAAGCAACTTGTCTTTGGATTCGAGGGCTTCCTTTGCTAAAACCAACAAATATTGTTGATAAAGGTGATGTTTGGGTAGCTAAAAGTGGAAAAAGAATGAGCCAATGGTATTACAACAGCAGTTGTTTGCCACCGGAAGAAAGAGAAAAAATGAGAAATAAAACTTTTCAAGGAATTGCAGATGCTATGGCGGACCAATGGGGAAATGATGAAATCAAAGGACAGCTCAACTTATTCTGAAAAGTATCGGCATCAATGCGCTGTTCGCCAACTGATTATGTGGCGCAGACAATGGGGTTTAAAAGCTTTTAGGGAATATATGCAAAAGCATAAAGAAAAGTTGGGTTGGGAGTTAGTAAGAGATTTTGAGGAGCAATGGGTTAGAGGTAATAGGGCTGATAAAAAAGGAGAATGGAAATAATGAATCTTGAGCAATTAAATGAAAATAGGGTAGAAGAAGCCCTAATTAAGCTTTCTTCTACAGATAGAAGTCATGCAGCATTAGGAGGACAGGTTAAATACCTTGAGGAAGCCATAAAACAGGCTAAGAGCCATTCTTTCTTACTAGCTGAGGGGACAGTAGCCGAGAGAGAAGCAAAAGCCATAGCGAGCCTTAAATATGATGAAGCACTTCAGGCCCATATCAAAGCTTTTATTCAATTCAAAGAGCTGGACAATGAAAGAAACCATGAAATGCGAATTATTGATATTTGGCGCACTTTATCAAGCAATCGCAGACAAGGGAATATGTAATGAGTAATGGCAATAATTCTTATTTTGAAAGGGTCGGAGCTGGTAAAAGCTATGGAGAAGTCCTATTTGAGCTTTATTGCCAAGAAAATAATTGTCAATTTCAAAGACTAGGATTTGATGAAAACCAAGGCAATGTACCTAATTTTTGGAGAATTAACTCAGTTTTAAGAAATTTGCCAGATTATGTTATTAATAATTCCAAAGGCAAAACCTTTGTAGTAGCTGTCAAAGGAACTCAAAATTTTAAGAAAAAAGAGTTTGAGTTGTTGCCAAAGATGATGGAAGCCTTTGGTTCACCAGAAGCACCATTGATTTATGCTTTTTGTTTTGAAAATGAAACTTTACCAATCTGGCTTAAACCAAAAGAATTGCTTGAGCTGTACAACCAATCTCAAGATGAGCAATGGCCTGATAAGGTTATTTATAGAAAATTAAATATAAGGAATGAAAATGAAAGACTTCAGTATGCCCTTCTTGACAGCCAAAAGCCTGTTAGACCAGTATTACAAAGCAATGATTTCTCAGAACAAGAATTTGGCTTATAAAATTGCCAATGAACTTGTAGAAACAACTTTAAAGCTAGAAGATGTAGCTCATGACAACTAAAAAAGAAAAGGAAAAATATGCAAAGCTGGCAAGATTGGGCTGCATATTGTGTAGGCAAAATGGAATTCAAACAACCGATACACCAACAGAGCTACACCATTGCAGAAGATTTGGTATGCCTAGACACCTCAGTCCAGTCATTCCCTTGTGTGCCTGGCATCACAGGCTTGGAGATGCCAGTATTCACCTTGCTGGAGCTAAAAAGTTCACTTCTTATTGGGGGTTTAGCCAAGAACAGCTTATTGAGAAAACTAGAGAACTTTTAGATGACCTATTATAAAAAAAGGGTAGATGAGAACCAAAAGCAAATAATTCATACTTTTATTGCTTTAGGAGCTTCTGTCCTTAATCTTTCAAGAGTTGGAGAAGGCTGTCCAGATATTCTGATTGGTTATAAAAAACATAGTGTCCTTTGTGAAATAAAGAAAGATAGCAAGTCAACTTTTACTGATTCACAGGTCAAATTCATGCAAGAATGGAGGGGTGGAGCAGTCAGCCGAATAGATTCTGTTGATGCTGCTATTCGCTTAATTAAAATGCTTGACATGGATAATCAATAAGGCAAAATGTTAAAACTAGAATATTTCTAGTCTTTTTGATCAAAAGGAAAACAAAATGGCAATGGGCAAAACAAGCAATCCAAACTCTACAGCAGGTATCCCTGCTAAGGGTGTAGTAGTTCCTAAAGGTGCAAGCAAGGCAGATATGTCTGGTGAGCGCATGGAAAAGTCGCATCGTGGCGGTGTTGCAATGGGTAAAGAAGATGCTATTGGCTCTGACAAAGAGTTCAATACAGGCCGTACTAGCGGTATCTGCTATGACCATAAGCGCACAACTTATGCGATGGAAGATAAGTATGAGAAAAAGAACTAAATAGAAAAGCGATAAAGGGGGAAGCCTCACTTACTTCCCCCTTATCTGACCAACAATGTAAATCGGAGATACAAAGTGGCTACCGAAACTATACTGACTAAAGAATTACTTCACAATTTATTTAATTATTGTGATGGTATTCTTTATTGGAAAAAAAGAAATGGTAATAAAGCTGGCACTAATGGTGGCAGATACCTTCAAACAGCAGTAAATAAAAAGCTTTATGGTAACCATAGGCTTATTTTTATGATGTTTCATGGCTATATGCCTGAAGTTGTAGACCATATAGATGGAAATGCTTACAACAATTCAATAGAAAACCTTAGAGAAGCCACTTATGCTCAAAATTGTCTTAATTCAAAATTAAGAAAAGATAGCAAAACTGGCGCAAAAGGTGTTACAAAATCAGGAAATAAATACCGAACAGTTTTATCTCTTGGAAGCTTTGATACTATAGAATTAGCCAAAAATGCTGTAATAGAAGCTAGAAATAGGTATCATGGGGAGTATGCAAACCATGGATAGTTGCCAATCTTGCAGATTTTTTTTTGTTGGTGAAAGAATGGGAATCTGTAAAAGGTTCCCTACTTCTGTTAATAAATCGACTGAAGACTGGTGTGGAGAGTGGGATTACCCTAAAAACCATGTAATTGAGGCCATCACCTCTGGATTGACTGTTACTTTTAGCGAAGAACAACCAAAAAAGAAACCAGGAAGGCCAAGAAAACCATGAAATTAAAGCCATTGCTAGACAAAATTGTAGTTAAACCTGATGTGCGAGAGCTTTCTAGCATTATTTATGTTGACAACAAAGAAGTGGAAAATATGGGAACTGTCATCGCTGTAGGTCCTGGCAAGAAATTGCCTAATGGTCGCAGAGAAGATATGCCTATAGAAGTAGGAGCTAGAGTCAGATTCGGAACTATGAATGATGACAAAGGTGAGGAATACTTAAAATACTTCCCTTATGTTGAAGATGGGGTTAAGTACCTAGTCATGAGTTGGCAAGATATTTGTTTTCAGGAAGATGCAAATGTTTAAATGGTTAATAAACTGGTTTAAGTCTGAAGCGCAAGGCTATGAAAAGCAAAAGTCTATGACCCCTGATGAAATCCTTGCTTCATGGGCTACATTCAATAAAGAACCAGCAGTAAAAGTCAAACCAATCCTTAAAAAAGCCACAACTAGGAGCAAAACCATGCCATTAGTGAAATCAGCCAAACCAGCAGCATTTAAAAAGAATATTGCCACTTCTGTGAAAGAGGGCAAACCTGTCAAACAGGCAGTCGCTATAAGCTATGCGGTTAAAAAAGAAGCAACAAAAACAAAATCTAAGAAAAAATGACAAAAAATCATAAATTTTCTAATAATGGGACATTGAGTGCTACAAAAAAGCACAATCAATTATCCTATGATGCTAGGAAAAAGTATGGATTGTCATTAGAAGAAGTTAAATATTTAAGAAATCAGCCTTGTGAAATTTGCGGGGTAAAAGCCAAAAAAATGTGCATTGACCATAAAATTCCAAAAACTTATAGAGGTGTTTTATGCCAACAATGCAACACAAGACTTGGATGGTTAGAAAAGCATTTAGATACTATTCTTGAATATAAAGAAAGAGGCCCTCAAAATGATGATTTTTTTAAAGACCTCTATTAACTTAAAACAAATAACTATTAACTTAAAGGAAAAAAATAATGGACATTAAAGCAATTAAAGTAGATTTCAGCCATACAACTGCTGAATTAGAGCTAATCCTTGCTGGTCTAAGAAAGCTCCCTATGGAGTTGGTTCAGAAACTGCATGATGAGATTATCCTAAAAGCTAATGCACAAGTAGCAGCTCAAGTAGCTCAACCAGTAGGACCAGAGGCTGCACCTGTAGATGCAGAACTAAATGTCCAATAATCCAAATACCTATCTTCCTTATCCAGTACCTCAATCCATAGAGGAAGTCCAAGCCGATATGAGTCAACTCATGTATCAGCCAGGAGTCCCACAAGAACTGCAAGATCAGTATACAAACCTCATTAATAGTCCTACTATTCAAGCTGATATAGACCAAGCAGAGGCTAATTCTGACAGTATGACTAATGAGTGATACAGTTTAGCTATGGATAATCTAATTTTCATAGTAAAAGGCTAAGATAATCATGACCTTAGAAAAACATACAGAAGAATCAAAGGCTAAGATAGCTGAAGGCATGAAGGGCAACCAAAATGCTAAGAAGAAACCTTTCACAGAGCAGATGAAAAGATTCATCATGGCTAATCCTCAGAAGATGGAGAAGATCATCGAGGGATTGTTTAAGGAAGCAGAAGGAGGCAGCATCCCTGCATTGAATATGATTATGGATAGGGTAGAAGGAAAGCCTATTCAATCTCAAGAGATAAGTGGTCCTGATGGTGCAGAGCTAGTAAAGGGCATTGGATTCATGTTTGTAGATGGCAATGTCAAGCCAGAGTGATACAACAGGCTTTATTTGGCCTCAGTTCCCTAAGAAGCTAAAGTGCTTAGTTGAGCCAGAGCATAGTCGATACCGAGTGCTTCATGGCGGTAGAGGGGGCGGAAAATCTCACTCGGTAGCCAGGATGCTTCTCTGCAAGGGAGTATTAAAGACAATCAGAGTCTTATGCGCCAGGGAGTTCCAGACTTCTATTAAAGATTCAGTCCATAAGCTCCTAGTAGACCAAATCTATGACATGAAGCTAGAAGCCCATTATGAGATAACCCAAAGCACTATTAGGGGTAAGAATGGGACAGAGTTCATCTTTGCTGGTATCAAGAACAACATCAATGGTCTAAAAAGTATCGAGGGAATAGATTACTGTTGGTGCGAGGAGGCAAACAATATCTCCAAGCTATCTTGGGATATTCTCATTCCTACCATTCGCAAAGAAAACTCAGAGATATGGATTACCTTCAATCCAGAATTGCCTACTGATGAAACCTATAAGCGGTTCATCCTCAATCCTCCTGACAATGCTGTAGTGCAAAAGGTGAACTGGAATGACAATCCTTGGTTCCCTGCTGTTCTAGACCTTGAGAGGCAGTCCTTAATGAATAGGGACTTTGAGGCTTATCAGAATGTCTGGGAAGGCTTTACAAGGTCAACCATTGATGGAGCTGTATTCGCTAGAGAAATGCAAAGGGCTGAAGGTGAGGGTAGGATTACTAATGTCCCCTATGACCCAGTTAAGCCAGTCTTGGCTGTATTTGATATTGGGTGGGCAGATGCAACAGCTATTTGGTTTGTACAGTTTATAGGTATGGAAACTAGGCTTATTCGGTACTATGAAACCACTCAAACTACTATCAGCGAGATATTGGCTAAGATGCAAACCTTTGGCTATGTCTATGAAACCTTGTATTTGCCTCATGATGCTCAAAACAGAACCATACAATCTAATGGTAGAAGCCTTGAGGAGATAGTCAGAGCCTCTGGATACAATGTCCGAATCATTGAAAGAACTCCTATTGCAGACTCTATTAATGCTGCCAGGACTATTTTTAACTCATGCTATTTTGATAAGACCAATACTGTTGCAGGATTAGACTGCTTGCGACATTATCGGTATGATGTAGACCCAGATACTAAGCAATTTAGTCAAAAACCAGTTCATGACAATTATTCGCATGGAGCTGATGCTTTTAGGTATATTGGACTCATGGTCCAAGAGAAGAAAGTAGTCAAAAGAAAACCAATCAATTATGATGTTACAAGCTGGATGAGCTAACAGGAAAACATTATGGTAATGAATGTACAGAGCAATGGTGGTGTTTACTCTACCGAATATGGCGATGACTATGAATCAGGAGTAATCGAGGAAGCTAAAGAGTTTCTGCGCTTTTGCTCTGATAATGATTCAAATAACCGAGTTGAAGCCTTAGATGACCTTAAATTCGCGGGTGGTGACCAATGGCCTGTAGAGATTCAGAACTCTAGGCTACTTGAATCTAGACCTTATCTGACCATTAACAAGATTGATGCTTATTGCCGACAGATTACTAACCAACAAAGACAGCAAAGACCTAGGATGAAGGCTCATGGTATGAATACCGAGTCTGATGAAAAGGTAGCAGAAGTCATTACTGGCATCCTAAGACATATTGAAAACCAATCAGATGCAGACTCAGCCTATGACAATGCCTTTGATTTTGCAGTTCGCATGGGATGGGGATATTGGAGAGTAGTTCATGACTATCCAAGTCCTGATTCTATGGACCAAGAAATCTATATTAAGCGCATTGAAAACCCATTTATGGTCTATTTTGACCCTAATTCGACTCAGCCTGATGGCTCTGATGCAGAAAAATGCTTGATTACTGAAGTCATTAGCAAAGAAGTATTTCGCAAGATGTATCCTGGTGCTGATGATGGAGCAGGGTTTACCCCAAGAGGCACAGGAGATTCCCAGTCAGAATGGATTACTAAAGAAGATATTCGAGTAGCAGAGTTTTTTTATACAGAACATACTCGGATGAAACTATTGCTTTTATCTGATGGCACTACTTGCTATGAAGATGAAAAGCCTAAAGAAACTGTCATGCAAGATGCTGGCATTTATGTAGTTTCTAAGCGAGAAACCATTAAAAAACAGATTAAATGGTGCAAATTGACAGGAATGGAAATTCTTGAGCAAAAGGATTGGGTCGGTAAATACATTCCAGTTATTCCTGTTTATGGTCAGCAGCTTATTGTTGATAGCAAAAAGAAAAAGTTTGGCCTTACTCGAATGGCTAAAGACCCACAAAGAATGTACAACTTCTGGTCAACTGCCCTTACTGAATCAGTTGCTCTTGCTCCTAAAGCTAAGTTTTTGCTTGCTGAAGGTCAAGATGAAGGTCATGAAATGGAGTGGAATACTGCCAATATTAAGTCTATGCCTGTATTGCGCTATAAGCAAAAAGACTCAGAAGGAATGATGGCTCCTGTTCCTACAAGGATTCAGCCTGAACCTCCTCCTACTGGTATGGTTACTGCATTGCAAGGCTTAAACAGCGATTTAATGGCTGTAGTGGGCATTTATGACCCTTCTATGCTTCCTCAAGGCAATCAGTCTGGCAAAGCCATTAATGGTCAACAACAACAGACCGACATGACTAACTTTCACTACTATGACAACCTGACTAGATCAATTCGTCAATGTGGTCGCATCTGCTTAGACTTGATTCCTCATATCTATGACAAAGAGCGAGTAATGAGAATTATTGGAGCTGATGGTAAAGGTGAGCTAATTACTATTAACCAAAAAGCCCAAGATGAACAAGGTGTAGAAAAAGTTTTAAATGATGTAACTGTAGGTCAATATGACATTGTGATGGAAACTGGTCCAGGCTATGCTTCTAAGCGACAAGAAGCAGTAGATTCTATGATGACTCTATTGACTGCTGACCCAGGTTTAATGCAACAAGCTGGTGACTTAATCTTTAGAAATATGGACTTCCCTGGTGCTGAAATTGTGGCTGACCGATTGGCTGCTGCTAACCCATTGGCTCAAATTGATGAAAAAACTGATATTCCACCTCAAGTCCAGATGCAACTCAAGCAGTCACAGATGACTATTCAGCAGTTGCAACAACAGATTCAACAAATGACTTTAGATATGAAGTATGGTGCTTCTGTTGCACAGCAACAAGAAGAAGCAATGACTCAGCGCAAGCAAATGGAATTGCAAGCTAAGATGCAAGATACTCAAATTAAGACTGATACTCAAGCGCATGACACAGTTATTAAAACTGAAACTCAGAAAGAAATTGAGCAAATGAAGGCTCAATTAGCTCTTTTATTGGCTAGAATGGATTTGCGGTCAGAAAAAGCAGCTATGGATGAAGCAATCGAAAGGGGTATCTAATGGTAGCCGAAGTAGTAACTTCAGAAAACCGAGATGCTTATATGAAGCAAAAGCTTGGTATTGAAGATAAAAAAGAAGAATTAATTCCTGTTTATCATGGTACTGGTGAAAAAGAAGCAAAACATATTGAAAAACATGGATTTGATACAGATAAGTCTGCTGATGGCACTATTTGGATGACTACCGACCCTAAAATTGGTAATGTAGCTGCAACAGGCAAAGGTGGTGTAGTAAAAAGATTTATTGATAAATCTAAAATGAAATTAGCTGGATGGGATGAAGCTGATAAATATGGTACTGATGAGCTTATAAACAAAGGTTATCATGGTGTTGAATATACAAAAGCCAATGAAAAAGGCCATACTCATTATCAAATTTATCATCCTAAAATGTTAAAGAAGTAACTTAATCGGAGAAGAAAATGGCAACAATCACAGGCGATAATGCACTTGAATGGAAAATGAAAGAAATGGCTCGCAGAGCTGGTAAAAAGTATGAACCAGAGTCTACAAACCCTTTTCAAGGAATGGACAAAAAAGCTTTAAAAGAGCAAAAGTCATTTATTAAATCTGCTTTAAAAGAAACTAAAAAATCTGAAAAAGCAGAATAAATAGACAATAATTAAATTTAGTAGTATTTTTAACTTAAATTGGAGCTTGAGAAATCATGGCCGATGTAAAAGAAGCAAGTAGTGTAGTAACAAATGAAAATGCAACAACCTTTTATGCAGAAAGATTAGGTTTAGCTGATTCGGTAGAGCCAACTGAGGCTGAGTCTGTAAAGAAAGACCCAGAGCCAGAGCAAACTGAGCAGAGTGAACCAGAAGCTAAGGAAGAAGCTAAGGAAACAGAGAAATCTGAGAAGTCGAAAGAAAAGCTTAATAAGCGATTTGATAAGGTTAGTAAGCGAGCTCAGGAAGCTGAAGCTGCTGCTGCTGAACTTAGAGAAAAGCTAAAGGGATATGAAGCACAGGGAACTCAACCACAGACTGAAGCAAAAGTGTCTGTTGAAGGGAAACCTCAAGCAAGCCAGTTTAATGATGCCTTTGAATATGCAGAGGCTTTAGCAGAGTGGAGTGCCGAAAATGCTTTAAAGCAAAGGGATGCAGAGGTAGCTAATCAAAAAGCTCAAGAAGAAAGAGCCAAAGCTAATGAAGCTTGGAACAAGAAACTTGAAAAAGCAAAGGAAGCAATTCCTGATTTTGATAGGATGGTTAAGTCTAGTAATGTCATTGTTTCTGATGAAATTCGAGATTCCATCTTAGAAAGTGATGTAGGACCACAAATCCTATATCTATTAGCAACTGATGAAGAATTTGCTGATAAGTTGACAAAAATGCCAACTATCAAATCCCTTAGAGAATTAGGCAAACTGGAGGCTAAGTTTGAAGCCGAGGATAAACCCAAAGCTAAAAGCGATAAGAAAGAAGCTGTTTCAAGAAGTACAGCACCTAGCCCTATTAGGCCTTTGACTGGTGGTAAAGCTGGTGCAGATGTATTAATGGACTCCAATGGTGAGTTTCATGGTACTTATGCACAATGGAAAGCTGCCAGGCAGTCTGGTAAGGTTAGATAAACCTAATTTTTTTGGAGATTTAAAATGTCAAATACCTTACTTACAATCAGTAAGATTACCAATGAGGCCTTAATGGTCCTCGAAAATGAATTAACTTTTACTTCTGAAGTAGATCGCAACTATGATGATCAGTTCGCTGTAGTTGGTGCGAAAATTGGCGCAACAGTCAATGTCCGTAGACCAGGTCGCTTTATCGGTACAACAGGTCCTGCATTAAATGTGGAAGACTTGAATGAAACTTCAGTACCAGTAACATTGTCAACTCAGTTCCATGTGGATACACAATTTACTACTCAAGACTTAGCTTTGTCTTTGGATATGTTCTCTGATCGCATCCTCAAGCCAGCAGTTGCTGCTATTGCCAACAAAATTGACTTTGATGGTACTACTACAGCAGCTTTGAATACAGCTAACATTGTAGGTACAGCAGGTACACCTCCAACTGGCTTGTATACATACTTGTCAGCTCAAGCTTACCTAGACTCTGAAGGTGCTCCTCGCGATGGTCGCAGAAGCTGTATTGTTGAGCCATTCACTTCAGCTACTATTGTTGATAGCTTAAAAGGCTTGTTTGTTCCTAATGACAAGATTGGTATGCAGTATGAAAAGGGCTTGATGGGCCGAGATTCTGGCGGTATGAACTGGAAACTCGATCAAAACATTGTGTCCCAAACTTTTGGTAACTTTAGTTCTTCTACTGTTACTGCTTCTGTTGCTACTACAACTGCTACTGGTTTCTTGACCTCTGGTTGGGCTTCACAATCCACAATTACTTTGACTGCTGCTAATACAGGCACAATCAACTTAAATGCTGGTGATACATTCCAAATCGCTGGTGTGTATGCAGTTAACCCACAGAATCGTCAGGCTTATGGCACAAACAAACTGCGCAGCTTTGTAGTTAAATCTGCTGTTTCAGTTGCTTCTGGTTCTTCTGTTTCTGTTACTGTTTCTCCTGCTGTTATTTCAGGTGGTCAGTTCCAGAATGTGTCAATTCCTACTGCTTCTGCAACTGCTGCTGTTACATTCTTTGCATCACAATACAATGCAAGTGGTTCTGGTGTAGTTTCACCACAAAACATTGTTATGCATCGCAATGCTTTCACAATGGCTATGGCTGACTTAGAGTTGCCTGAAGGTGTTCATTTTGCTGGTCGAGCTTCTGATAAAGAAATCGGTCTATCAATGCGAGTCGTTCGCCAATACACAATTAACAACGATAGTATTCCTACTCGAGTTGATGTGCTTTATGGTTGGGCTCCTTTGTATCCAGAACTTGCTTGCCGAGTTGCAGCTTAATAATTGCAGGGGATAAAACCCCTGCTTTTTAAACATATTTAAGGAATAAAATCATGAGTAATCCAGGACCAGCAGTAACTAATACCACTCACCCATCGAACCTAAACAGCCAACAGGCTTTGCGAGTTCTAGCGGTGTTGAAAGGTGTTTCCACAGCAGCAGCAGCAGACTTTGCTGTTCAAATTAACAACAGCGCACTTTATGTTCCTGTTTCAGTTGTTGTAGCTAATGCTAACAATGCTGGAGCAACACAATCTGTAGCTTCTGTAAATTTGGGTGTTTATACAGCAGTTAATAAAGGTGGTACAACAAGTATTTTGACAGCAGCAGCTTTGACTAGCCAAACTACTCCATCTTATGTAACTATCTCAGCAGCTTCTAACCCTAATACAGCGCAGTCAGCTCAAACTATTTATGTAAATATTTCAACAGCTTTTGCAACTGCAACTGTTGATGTGTATGTATATGGATATGATTTAAGCCCAGGCGCATACTAAGAAATACCATGAAGTAAAAGGAAAAGGCCATGCCCAAAAAGTGTGGCTTTTTTTCTTGAATAACATATAATTGATTTACCTTATTTAAAGGAAAAAACCATGCCATCTACTACTATTGCTCGTGGAAATGCATTAAGCACTTTCTACATTTCAGCTCCACTTACTCCTACAGCAATTTCAGGAACTTCTTCAACTCAGACTTACCAAATCGCAGGTTTGCAAACTACCGATTTAGTATTGGTACAAGGCGCAGTAGGCTCACAAACTGCTGGTGTAGTAGCTGCTGAAGCTGATTGTTTGACTGCTGGTGTATTGACAATTCAATGGATCAATGCAAGCGGTTCTTCTGCAACTCCTACTGTTGGCAATTACATCATTCAGATTACTCGCCCTGAAGGTTCATTGCCTACTACTGCGGTTTAAGGAGTTAAAACATGGCTTACAATTCAGCTTTTGCACCTTTTGGACCCACTTATTTGGTTGGTAGTTCTGCTGCTGTTCAAGTTAAATCTAGCAACAATGTGTACCCTTCAGGTTATCGAATTGTAAACATTACTTCTAGCTTAATTCGAGTATCTTGGCAGCCACAGGAGCCTAATGATGGGACTTCTACCCCTGTTGTTACAGCTCCTGCTTTAACTATACCTTCTGCTAATACTTTTTCTATTCCTGCTAATGGTGTAGCTGTATTTAGCGGTATTCCACCTAATGCTTGGTTCTTGTCTAGCGCAGCTTCTAGTGCAGAAATTACTCCTGGTGAAGGAATTGCATAATGAGCTCAAATCAAGTAGCTTCAACAGTCACAGTCCAAACAGTTCCTGTTCAGGCTCAATTTAATACTGCTGGTGTTTGTCTTGGTTTAGTAGGACCTGGAGGTGCTTTTTTTAGCCCTCCATTAACAGGCGATACTATTAACCCATCTACATTTCAAATGGGTGGTAATTTAATTGGTTCTTCTACTGTTCCTACTTTAGGTTCAGGATGGGGTACTGGCGCAACTATTACAGCATCAAACACAATGGCATTTAAAATTGTTGTTGGTACTGGTGGCGCAAGTGCAGGAACTATTAATTTTCCTACAGCAACTAATAATTGGCTTGTTTATGCTCAAAATATTACAAGTGCAACAAGTTTGTTTTTACAACAAACAACTTCAACAAGCACTTCTGCTGTATTAACAAGTTTTAGCTTAACTTTGGGTACTGCCTCGCCAATGACTGCTGGAGATGTAATTTTAGTTTCTGCTGTTGCTATTTAAGGAATAAATATGGGTGCTCCCAATTCAACAGTAGATCAAAATCTACTGCCAGTTCAGGCTTATTTTGATGTTTATGGTAATTTTCAGACTTTTATTGGTCAGGGAAAGTCGTTTTATGCAACTGCTAACCCAGTTCAATCAGGGTTAACCATTACTAATAGCACTCTTGATAGCTCACCGATTGGTAGCACCTCTCCTTCTACTGGTGTTTTTACAAGTATTTCTACAACAACAGGAACTATTTCTACACAACCTAGTAGCGCAAATGACATAGTTAATTTATTGGCTTTGCAGTCTTATGCAGCAGGAATTAGTTGGAAACAGCCTTGTGCTTGTGCAACTTTAGCAAATATTACTTTGCTTGGGTTACAAACTATTGATGGATACACTACTTTATCTGGTGATCGAGTATTAGTTAAAAATCAAACTACAGCATCTCAAAATGGCATTTATATTGCTTCTGCAACTGCTTGGGTTAGAGCTTTAGATGCAAGCACTTGGAATGAGTTGATTTCAGCTATTACTTTTATTGAATATGGTACACAAGCTGGTGGTGCATGGTTTTGTACTGCACAGCCAGGTGGCACAATCAATGTAACTGCTGTTAACTGGTCGCAATTTACAACTTCTGCTACTTACACAGCAGGAACAGGTTTAACCCTTACAGGTTTTCAATTTAGCATTACTAACACAGGTGTAGCTGCTAATACTTATGGTTCTGGTACTGCAACTCCTGTATTTGCGGTAAATGCCCAAGGTCAGATTACTTCTGTTACCAATACCACTATTACTCCTGCTATTGGCAATGTAACTGGTCTTGCAACAGGTATGCTGACTTTCTTGCAAACTCCTACTTCTGCAAACTTGGCAGCCACAGTTACCGATGAAACAGGTTCAGGAGCTTTAGTATTTGCTAATGGTCCTACTTTAATTGCTCCTGTTCTTGGAACCCCTGCAAGCGGAACAGTAACTAATTTAACTGGTACAGCTAGTATTAACATTAATGGTACTGTAGGAGCTACAACAGCCTCTACAGGCGCATTTACTGTTTTATCTACTAGCTCTACTACTAGCACAACTCCTGTATTAAGTTTTAATGCTTCTAATTCAGCTTATGCTGCTGGTGCAACTGTAGCAAGTAGTTATTTACAGTTTTTAATGCAAAACAAATCAGGTACTGCTGGTGCTTCTACAAACTATGTATTAAGTAATGATCTAGGTACAGACTCTTCTTATTATGGTGAGTTTGGCATGAACTCATCAGTATTTAGTGCTTCTACTCCTGCCGACTTTTTTAGCATAAATAATGGTGTTTATTTTTCAGGTCATGATGGTGATATAACTTTAGGTTCAGGCAATGGTTATAAAACCTATTTATCTTGGGGAACTGCTGGTCAATCAGCCCATGTAATCAATGCTTCAGGTGCTATTGGCTTATCTACAAACTTAGGTACAACTCCTGCCCTTAGCGGTACAACTGGTTATGGAACATCAGGTCAAGTATTAACTTCATCAGGAAATGCAGCAGCTCCTACTTGGACCACTCCATCACCAATGGTTTACCCTGGATCAGGAATACCTAATTCAACTGGTACTGCATGGGGAACTTCTTATTCAACTACTGGTAGCGGTACAGTAGTTGCTTTAGCTACAAGCCCAACTTTTGTAACTCCTGTTCTTGGAACTCCAACATCAGCAACACTTACTAATGCAACTGGATTGCCTGTTTCTACTGGTATTAGCGGTTTAGGAACTGGTGTAGCGACTGCTTTAGCGGTTGCTGTAGGCTCTGCTGGTGCATTTGTAGTCAATGGTGGCGCATTAGGAACACCATCAAGCGGAGTGGCTACAAACTTAACAGGAACAGCTTCAGGTCTGTCTATTGGCGGTAATGCTGCTACTGCAACAACAGCAACTACAGCAACTACTGCAACAAATGCTACAAACATAGCAATTACTGACAATACAAGTTCTGCATCAACTTATTATCCTGTTTTATCGCTTAATACAAGCGGTAATAATGGCGCTACTACAAGTTCTACAAAAATCAGTTTTGTTCCATCTACAGGTGTTTTAACAACTACAGGACATAATTTAACTGGTTTAACAGCTTCTAGCGCAGTTGCTACTGATGCTTCTAAAAACTTAGTTTCAGTAACAAATACTGGTTCAGGTAACAATGTATTGGCAACAAGTCCAACTTTGGTTACACCAATTTTAGGTACACCGACTTCAGGAACTTTAACAAACTGTACAGGATTGCCTGTAGGTGGTATTTCTGCAACTGGAACTCCATCTTCTAGCACTTATTTAAGAGGTGATGGAACATGGTCTACTGTTTCTGCTGCTCCTGCTGGTTCAAATACACAAGTTCAATACAACTCTAGCGGTTCTTTCGCTGGTTCTGCCAACTTAACTTTTGATGGAACAAACCTTTCATGCGGTGGAACTGTAACAGCTTCTTCTGATGAAAGATTAAAAACAAATTGGCAACCAGTTATTGTTGATTTTGTAGAAAAATTAGCCAAAGTGAAATCAGGTATTTACGATAGAACAGATATAGAATCTACACAAGCTGGTGTTTCAGCGCAATCTTTACAAGAAATATTGCCACAAACTGTTATTGCTGATGAAGAAGGAATGTTAAAAGTTGCTTATGGAAATGCTGCTATGGTTTCTGTAATTGAATTGGCAAAAATAGTTATTGAATTAAAACAAGAAATTGCAAATTTGAAAGGAATTAAATAATGGCAACAACATCAATAGGTAGTTCTGGAGTAACTTTTCCTGATTCAAGCACACAAGCAAGTAGTAGCGGTGTTGCAAAGGCTTGGGTTAACTTTAATGGTTCAACTGCCGCAATTAGAGCTTCATATAATGTAAGTTCAATAACTAGAAATAGCACAGGAAATTACACAATTAATTTTACTAATGCTTTTTCCGATGCAAACTATTCAATATCGGGAATTGCTGGTGGAACATCAGGAAGTTTTGGAGTTACTTGGTTTCAAGCTGGCTCAACAAACACAACAACTTCATGTGTAATGACATCTGCCGCACCATCTTCTTTTTCTGCTACTGATGTAACTGGCGGATATTTAGCATTTTTTAGATAAGGAACAAAAATGACACAAGCAATTATTTTTACTAACGACAATGGTGGTGTATCCGTCACAGTATCAACAGGTGAAATCTCTGTACAAGCTGTTCTTGAAAAAGACTGTCCATCAGGTGCAATCATTGTTGATGACTCTACACTTCCACAAGGTGCAGATGCTCAATTTTTCGATGCTTGGGAACTATCAGGTTCTACAGTAACAGTAAACTTTGAAAAGGCTAAAGCTATCAAACTAGCCCAATTTAATGCTAAAGCCGTTCAAGAAGCCCAAGCAAGACAACTTAATACTTTAGCTGGTATTAACAATGCGGTTAGCGATGCAGACTTTACTACTAGCCTTACTGCTGGTCGAGCTTCTATTGCCGCCGCAACAACAACTGACGAATTAGTGGCTATTGCTAATCCAACATGATTTTTACTTGGAAAATTTTAGAACTATTTGCTGATTGCAAAGGAGTTAAATACTATGTTGAAGCAACTGATGGAAAAAATACAGTTGAAGGTGAAGGAAATGTTTTTTTTGATGAAAACAAAGTTAATCTCCCTTTGGATCAAATTAAAGAGCAAAATTTAATTGATTGGATTGATAAAGATGCAATAAAATCTAATTTAGAAACACAATTACAAGCTATGGATAGCGATAAAAAAATCGAGTTTCCTTGGTTAGTAGATACTTTTACACCAGAAAGCTAAAATGACACAGCCAATCGACATTATTAGCAGGGCATTAAAAGATATTGGTGCTTTAGAGTCTGGTGAAACTCCTACTCCTGATGCAGCTCAAGATGCTTTTGATATGCTAAATGACCTCGTAGATCAATGGTCAAATGAAGACATGATGGTTTACAACACCACAGAAATTATTTTTCCTTTGATTTCTGGTCAAGTTCAATACACTATTGGTCCTACTCCATCAACTGCAAACTATGTTGGAGCTTCATTTACAGGCTCTATTTCAGGAAAAATACTTACTGTTACAGCTTTGACTACAGGTGCAGTAGCTCAAGGTCAAACCCTAAAAGGCACAGGAATATTGCCTGGAACTAAGATTGTTCAGTTTTTGACAGGCGCAGGTGGTCAAGTTAATGAAACTGGTACTTATGAGCTAAATATTACTTATCCAAGTGCTGTTACTTCAACAACCATTACTGCTTATTATCAAAAGCCTTTGTTTATTGATCAAGCTTATGTAAGGGTTAATACTCAATCTAATGGTCAAGCAGTTCAAAATGGCGGTTTAGATTATCAAGTAGCTGTTTTATCTTTGGATAACTACAACCAAATTGGTCTAAAAACTTTAAATGGCCCTTGGCCTAAAGCTTTGTATTACAACCCAAATGCTGAATCAGGCAATTTGTTTGTATGGCCTAATCCAAGTCAAGGTGAGATGCATATGTTCTCATCTACTATTTTTAGTAATTATGAAACTTTTTATGATGACATAGTTCTTCCACAAGGTTATTCAATGGCTCTTAGATGGAATTTGGCTGAAAGATTGATGCCTATGTATGGCAAAGTAAATACTACTCAAATTAGCATGATAAATGCCTATGCAGCTCAATCTAAATCAACAATTAAGCGCAACAATATGCGACCAATCGCTGCTGCTGGTTATCCAGATTCAATGCTTGTAGGTCGAGCTAAAGATGCTGGTTGGATTTTAAGCGGTGGTTTCTTTAGATAAGGATTAAAAATGTCATCAACAACTTTTATAGATGGACAAACAACTATTTATGCCTCATGGCTAAATGATGCGAATAATGCTGTCTACAATGGAACTTTTCCAAATGGTGTTCTTAATCCAACAACCATTAATGCAACTAATGCAACAATTACTAATGCCACAATTACTAATTTAGCAATTACAAATTTCACTCCAACTTCTGTTAATTTGCCTAATAATTGGTCAATAAATACAACTTCTTCAAAAATGTA
>Ga0214219_1000292_pt1 | contig 22769 bp, 24 predicted proteins | sample TroBogypolimnion_26_FD_153057 | JGI IMG/M metagenome (GOLD analysis project Ga0214219, IMG submission 153057) | Freshwater microbial communities from Trout Bog Lake, WI - 25JUL2007 hypolimnion | ecosystem: Environmental > Aquatic > Freshwater > Lake > Hypolimnion/Profundal zone | place: Trout... | reverse complement strand
TGAGTCATATCCCGGCAAGATGCGAATAATTTTAGGCGTAGAAAGCCCGTCAGTAGTGCCGCCAATCGGCGCGCGGACTCTTGACCTATCGTGACGCACGAAAACTAGCGGCTCAAGCAAAACATCGTCCGCTCCGTTTCCTGTCGCAACGTCTAAAGTTAGGTTGTCGAATCCTTCTGTCATAAATCAGATTAGTCGCACCAGTCTCGCGGAAAGTTTTTAGTCAACTTCGGCGACGTATCGCCACTGATGCGACCATTTTTTGCGGCGTTGTTTTACGCCTAAAAGTTACGACTGAAAGCAATCGCCGCGCAAATATATGCGCCGTCAACGGACGTATCGCCGCCAGTGCGATTTTCGTAAAAGCCAGTCAGATTAAAATTCCAGCCCTTGCCAATGCCGATTTTGTAGTTCGCGCCAGTGACGACGATTTGCCCTACTTGCCCGCCACTAGTATCAATCAGCACGGAAGCGAACGGCGCAATAAAGAAGTTCGTGAGTCCCCATCCTTTGAGCGGGGCAATGACGGTTTGAACATTCAGGCCGCCCTTAACAAAATTCACGTTGTCAGTAGTGAAGTGTGCGCCATGAGCGATTTCGTCAAAGCCAAGAATGAAGCCCGCGCTCGTTTTACCGTTGCCGACAAAGTTGTAGAGGTAGTCCACGAAAAGCAGATTGTTATTGCCATGAAGCCCGCGCCCTCCGCCAACCGCAACGGCAAAGTTCGTTGAGCCTAAAGCGGATTGCATGACTTGTTCAAGCCCGCCGCTAATTGTCGGAGTGATGGATGCCGGCAAGGTGATGCCTTCGCTTGCAAACGTCGCTGGCGGCGTTGCTGATGCTGTCTGCGCGTGTGCGCTGAACGCACCGAATAACATAAAAGCCAATCCAAGCAACGCAAGAATGGTGATGATTTTGGCGACGGCGGGATTGATGGATGATTCTTTCATAAGTTTTACGTTTATAGGTTTATTTCGGCGGATTGTCAATAGGTTTTGGCAAAGCAGGAGGCTCCGGCTGGCTAGGCGCAGTTTGGACTTGCGGTATAACCACTTGATTTTCCACCGGAGTCTCGTAAATCGGCAAAGGATTTTTGTCCATGTAATCCAAGACGGAAAGCAAAAACGCAACGCCAAAAACGGCAATTATTTGTTGAAAAGATAGCGCAGGAATGGCGTCCGTCGTCGCGTGTGCCACCGCCACGCTGACGTAGGCTTTTAGACTGTGAACACCAGCTTGCACCGCGCCCGCGTTCATCACGGCTAGGTAATGATTAAATGCTTTCATATCAGTGTTTGGTTTTTAGTTCGCGCTTGATTTCAGACAAGCTATCATTTGTGGTTGCTATTGACAATGTATTCACCTGCGAATTTTAGTCCCTCCCAAATTGTTGCCGCCCCGCCCGCGAAAAAAGCAATCCGTAATCGCATCGTGCTTTTCCATTTTTTCAAATCGCGCACGTCAGAAACCATGCCGTCAATTCCAAGCCGCTCATTTCCAAGCAATGCGGTTTTTATCTCGGAAACGTCTTTTTGTAAGGCTTCAAACTTTTCAGGGTCTAGGCTCATAGTGAGTTTGGTCATTTGTCGCTCATAAATTTAAGCTGGCACGGTTATTGTTGCTTTTGCTAACATCATTTCGTGCATTTTGTTTTCCCTTCTCCCTTGGTCATAAAACTTAAATAGCTTTCATTGACTAACCGATGGCGAGTTTGTAACAGCGTTGTCCGCATTGGATTCCACGTTTGTGGTCGGTGCTGAGTCAGAAGCTACCGACCTCACCAACTTGGCGCGAACCACCACCCCATTGCTTGTCGTGGAAAAGGTTGCTGACGCAAGATTTGTGATGTCATAACCAGCGGGCAAATTTGTCACCAACTGGCCGAGCGTCGTCAGCGGCACGATGATAACTGCCTTTCCACCGATGATGGCGTTCGTCCCTTTGATGGAAATAAATCCATTCGGAACTACCGCTTGAGACATTAGGCTCTCGCCAACTCCAACTGGCAAAGTGGTGGATATAGTCACAGCTTCCGTCTGGACATCCACCGAGCTTTGAGCGCGAACAGCTTGAGAAGTTATCCCCGCTAGAATAGCGAGGCCGATAGTAATTAGAGTTTTTTTCATGGTTTTATTCAATTCGGATGTATGTGCCAGTCGTGGTTGTCGCCTGATACGCGATTGTTTGCCCTGCGGTTAAAGTGACTACTGCTGCGTCAGCAAAAGAGCCGCCCGTCACGCTCAAGGTGGTCACGCTTGACTTGGTGTGAATGCGATAAATCTGGCCTGCCACCGTGCCGCTGGACGGCAACGCGATGGTAATACTGGCGATGGTTGAGAAATTGACAAGATAAACAGTTTCATTCCAGTATGACGTGGAAGCCGTCACCGTCCCGCTGGTCGAAGGCGACGCGGTGACGTGCGGTGCGACATCCTTAGCCCGCTCGGTGATTGCGGTAGCTGCTGTAACGGTACCTGCAAAAATGGTCGCATCGTTGGTGTAATTCCCGGTCGAGTGAACAGTGCCGGAGATGTCAACGGTTGCCCCCGGAGTTGTGGTGCCAACTCCCAACTGGGTCGCCACAAACAAGCTCGCATCGTTGGTGTAATTTCCAGACGAGTGAACAGTGCCGGAGATGTCGACGGTTGCCCCCGGAGTTGTGGTGCCAACTCCCAACTTGGTCGCCACAAACAAGCTCGCATCATTGGTGTAATTGTCCGTTGAGTGCATAGTGCCACCCACTTCTAATTTTGCGGCTGCGACTGTGGTTCCGACGCTGATTTTATCAAAGAGTGCGCCAGAACTAGGAACGGGACTACTGGCGAACGAGCCATGCGCTTCGCCGCCGTTTGCGTTATACGCCACAACCGGAGAGTATCCGTATGGGTTGAAAATGAACTCACCACCAGCATAGCCAGAGTCACTTCTAGTGCTAAAAAACTGCCATTTAATGCCTCCAGTTCCAGTGGGGTAAAGCGAAAGACAGACGTTCGGAACGTTGCCTTGCACATTTAATCCGCCACTGTTGTTGGAAGTATTCACGGTCATGTTGCCACTACCATCGTCCAAAATATTGTTTATAGTTGATAGACCTCCACCGAATTGCGCGTATCCTGTGTCAGCGTCCATAGCGATTGTTGTATTACCTGCTTGTGATGCCATCATCAACCCATTGTTCGGATTTCCTGGACCGCCTCCGTTGTCTATGTTGCCGATGCTGACGCGGCCGTAGCCGCCATCTCCGTAGTCGTGACTTGCTATCCACAGCGTTGCCGAATCGCTATAAAACTGTTGCGCAGTCATGTAATTATTCCAATAAACGCCGCCGTAGCCGGTGGCGGTGAGGATATCTCCTTGAGCTCCAGTAGATTGATTTCCATCATAAAGTCCGGCAGGGACATGAAGATTATGCGACTGGTCAGCCAGCAGCGTTGAGGTGCTGCCGTTTGGGTCGGGATAATAAAGCTCCACGCCGTAATTGGTGTCATACTTCGCTAGGTAGCCAGCACCTGCACCGGAGTTGGGGTATAAAAGAAAACCAGCAAGGCCACCAACTCCTCCGCCGTTTCCAGCGAGTGAACCGGATTGGCCAGGAGCGGGATAATTCAGCCCTGCACCATTCGTCACCACGTTGGAGGTGGAGTTGGTGTTGCCAATCGTCAGCGTCCCTTTACCAGTCGAATCCACGGAAAACTTATTCGTCAATCCGTTCAATGTGGTCACGGTGAAATTTGTGCCGAGAAAGACGTTAGTGTTTTGCGCCGAAGCCGTGCCGAGCGTCCAAACGCTCGACGGCAATCCATTCGTGGCATTCTTTGCGGCCACCAGCGCGATGTTCGTGGATTGATTCAACGACGCAAAGAGCGCGTCGCTGGCCGCCATTGAATAAGCATAAAGTCCATTGCTTAAGTTCGTCGAAATGGCGGTGTAGTCTGCGGCATAAACCGTCCCCGTAACATTTGTGCTGAATGAATTTGTAAAACACGCCGTCAGCGTCGGTGGCTGAATCGTCGAAAAGTATTTCACGCGATAGCTGAAGCCGGACAACATTGGATTGGTGTAGCTTGCGGAAGTGATTACTCGGAAAGTTTCGTCGCCGACGACGTAGGCTTTTCCATCAAGCCCAAACGCCAGCGGCGTAAAAGAAACTTGCTTAACGGTTTGCGTCTGACCTAGTCCATTAACGAATGAATAAATTACGCTGATGTTCGTTTGCGCTTGGCAAACAAACTGTGTCAATAAAAGCGCGAAAACGATAAGCCGTGTCATCATAATAAAGTAAAAGTCAATTTCTGGCTACCACTTCCCGCGTCCGCAACGGCTGGCGGTCAAATTCACCAGCGTCGGGATTGGCACGCCGCCGCAACATTGCTTGCAATTGCCGTTCGCGTTGAATTGGCACGGCTCGCAAATGGCGAGGCGTGATGATTGCAGTTCCGGCGCGGCAATCACTTTGGCGCGGTCGAACTTGTAAGGATTGCTTACAGGTTCAAATCTCAAAGCAGCGGGTTTCATGGGCAGAATGACCACGCCGCGTAGTCCGCCACAAAGCGCGAGACGTTGTTGCAAATGCGTTCAGTGGTCTTCCAATCGCTCGTGACAGTCGCGCCGTAAAGGATGCCATTCGGGTAACACGGCGGCGGAAATTTATTGGCGGGGTCGTAGAACAGCGTCACGCCCGTCGGCAACGATTTGCCGCTCGGCACGGCGTCAGCGGCTTCCACAAGCGGGCGCATCGCGTAATAATAAACGGGCGGTGTAGCCCCGCCATCATCTGATTTCCCGCTGCCGTCATCTTCTTTCCATGAAAAGCTCAATGGCGTGGTGTAATCCATCGGGTTAAAATCCGGCTTGAACGGCGTGCCGCAAGCGATTTCAAACGGGTCTTCCATCGTCAGGCCGATAAAACTTTGCGAGTGTGCGCCGTAGCCGTTATCAATCGGCACGGTCGGAAAATCAAACAGCACTTGCGTCCCGAAATTCTCCGGTGAACCACTCGGCACGATGCCGACGATGGCCGGACATGAACCATTTAGATAATTGAATTGCTCAATGGAATAGCCGGAATCCAAGCAGCCGACCACGCCATCACCAACACCTGCGCCCGTTCCATTAAGCCATGCCGGTTGCGCTGCCGTCGCCAAGTTCGCTTTGCGTTGGTCAAACTGCCATTTGATGTGAACGCCGGTATTCTGACTCGCGTTGGTAAAGCCTGATTGCGCCCACGTCAACGCCGCGTCCACCATCCAAACCGCCGTCGGATAATTTGAAGTTGTCGCCGTGAAATGATTGTCGTCCGAAGTAGAGACACGCGCCAGCACGAGCGGCGAACCGTTCAACAAAGTTCCGCCCGCGTCGTAAAGGTTCACCGCTCGCAAAGCTGTGTCAGAACCTTTGCGGAAGTAAGGTTGCGCGGCGGTCGTGTTCACCGTCAAGACGCCAGCGGCGTAACTCGTGGTGACGGCCACGCGGCCAGTGATGCCCGGTGCGCTGGCGAACGTCTGCGCGTATTGCGTATAACCAACCCACTTGAGCCAGCCGAGCCAATTCACATTATCGCGCTGGTCGCCGTAAGTATAAACGCCCGTCGGGAAATCTTCAATCTTCGCGCCCACCGGCACATTCCAAGTATGGTCGCCATTATCCGTCGCCGCGCCCGTCACGGGATAAATCCCCGTCACGCCGATGCTGCCCGTCACCGCAATGTAACCCGTCGCCGGAAACGCGCTGGTGGTGCTGGGTTTGCCCACGGTGAAATAACCGCTGCCCGCCGCTACGATGATGCCAACGGTAGTTTGGTCAACGTCAAATTTCCGTTTGCCGCTCGGTTGCAGATAATCCACCGCATTCCATTTTTGCACTGCCTGACAATACTTACCGCCCTTCAAACAACCGTTCGAGAAGTCGGTGAACTGTTGCGGGAAATTGCCGATGTTCGGCGTCCCCACAGCCAAGCCATCGTATTTCTCGTTTTGCGGCGGCATCCAGCGCATCGTCGGCGTCGGCAACTGTCCGTCAAAATACGTTCCGGCAGGGTTTTCCGTTGTCGAATCCGTAAAGCCAGAATCATCCGAATACGCGCCATGTGAATAAGGGAACCAATAAGATAATCCCGTTGGGTTTCCAAATTGGTCAATCTGCGGCTCGCGGCGATACGTCACGGCATTGAACCAGAAATGACGGTCGCAAATGCCGATGCTCTGGCTAGTGGCTGGGTCAATCGGTTTCGTGTGCGCGATGATTGAGCCGTCGTAAATTCCAGTCCGCAAGTTCGCGTCCGTGAAGTTCGCGGGAACCAACCCAACGGTAGTCGGGTCGGTGAAATAAATTCCGTGTGCGGGCAATGCCTGTGTCTGCCAAATGAAATCGTTAGGGTCGTGCCAAGTGATTTGCGCCCACGTCGGCGTCCAGTCCGCGCCCTGACCACTTACAGGCGTCCACGTTCCGTAATTGGTTGGCAACGGCGTCGAGGTGTTCGGGACGTAAAGTAGCGGGTCGTAAGTCCAAGGCGCGTAGCCGTTGCTGTCGGCGATTGGCGATGCGTAGTTGTTCATAGTCGTGAACAAATCTGTTGGCGGCACAACGGCGCCTTGCCATTCCGCATAAGTGCAAAGCGCGGCGTGCGCCAAGTTTTCATCTATCCGCAAACTATTGAGCCGTTTGAAGTCGCTCATGTCCCACGCCGCCAATGCCGCTTCAAAATCAGATACGCAGTCCGCAGCGGTGTAGGGTTTGGACAGCGTGACCGAGAAACTGCCTGACATTCCAGAGCTGACAGTTTGCGCCCAGCCCAATTTTATTTCGGTGAACCCGCCTAAAGCAAAAACGCCTGAAATCCCCGTGTCGGTAAATGTGACCGCGCAAGTTATCGCTGGCGTTGGCGCTATGTTGGTTGCGCCGATGACGGCATTGGTGATGGCTGCAATGACCGCCGTTTCCAAATCCGAAGCTGAACCGGAAAACCCGCTCTCCAACGGATATGCCGCCGGAACACTAATCACCGAACAGAACGCATCGGCCAAAGCGAGTTGATTGCATAAGCCCGCAAAGACCGGAATCAAAACGGACATTGCGGTAAAAACATTGCCCCCGAAATAAGCCAGTGAATAATTTTCATTATCAATGGTTGGAAAGCCGGAAATCGCCCCCATGTTCCAACACGCCGCCGGAACCGTGACAAAGCCCGTCACTAAATTGATTGGGAAATTTCCAGTGAAGGTGAATAACGAAGTCGGCGTGGCGAGGCTCGTGGTTTGCACATAGCCGCCGACGGAGCCCGGAACATACGCCATGGCCGAGCCGTAATTTGTCTGATAATTCACCGGCATCGCTGCCGCGTTGCCGATATAAGTTTGCGTCGAAATCCCGGTTGTCCGGCCAACCTCATAATCCGCGCCGATGGAGAAATCCGCGCTTAAATTAAAAACATCAGATGGCGTGAAAGAATTTCCGTAGATGTCGGTCAGCGGATCGTTGATTTGAACCGGCGGCGAACCTGAATAAGCATTGTAGCCTGTAATCGTCGCGTTTCCGGTGCTGAATCTTGCTCGGCGGGCTGATTTGAGATAGTGAATTTGATTCGCAGTGGTCGTCGGGTCGCTATTTGAATCGCAGGTAAAAAAACCTGGGCGTCCATGCCAATACTTCTGCGCGAAAATCCAGTTTCCGCCGCGCCGCCGCGCCATCAGCATATCCGTCATCAACTGCGCCGTGCCGCTCCCGCTGCCGGTGGCCGTCACCGTGAAAATCAAGCCCACCGTGTTTGCGCTCGCGCCCATTGCCGTCCAGTCCGTCGTGCCAATCGTCACAATCTGCGCGATGTCGCCCACCTGAAAGAAACTCGCCGCCGCGTTCGGGTATGCCTCGTAAGCGTTGTTATCGAGATTATAGTGCGTGGCATCCGGCGTTGCGCCCGCCACGATGTCATCCGTCCCCGCCGTCACCTCCTGCGCGGGCAAGCCATTGTAATCGCCAATCTGCAACCAACCGCCGCACTTGCCGCACTTCGCGCCACCGGAACACACGCGCGGCCCACCAGGAGCTGCGTCGTAAGTATTATCCAACCGCGCCGCTGGAATGTTGACGCCATCCGCCGTCACCGTCGCGTTCGTCGTCGGGTCGGTGCAATCCGATTGCGTCCGCACCTGCGTCACGTTTTTCAAACGCGGAACGTATGCACCGAGGTTGCAGCAGCAGCATCCGAACATAATTAAATTAGTGCGTTGCTGCCATTCGGGACAGCCGCCGCGTTAATGGTTGCAATAACTACCGCACCCGCTGGCGGTAATCGGTAAATCGTGCCGGAAATCAATACCGGCACATAGCAAGTAGTCCCGTCTTGCAAGCAGGCTTGCATATAAACTTTTTGGCCTGCCCCAACTTGCGGCGGCGGTGTAAAATACTTTCCATCGGCGCGATGCGTTACTGTCCAGCCTTGAATGAAGACGCGCTCACTCGTTGCCCATTTAACAAGGTAATCCAGCCAAACCCAAATCGGGCTTTTGTCCTGCGATGGTTTTGGCGGCGGATAGAGCATATTAAAGCGCGTTCCCGTAGATGCTAGTATTCCACAAACCGTAATCCCATGTCTGCGTAATGCTCCATTTGCGCTTTGCAACTTGACGGACAGACGGCGCATTTTTAAGCCATCCGTAATTGAATACCTGATTATAGCCCGTAATGCCTATTGGTTGCGGCGGTGGATTGGTGGACGGCAAACTTGCAATGTCGAAAAGAAGCCCGCCGGGTATGCCTTCGCTAGTAATTAAAGTTGGCGTTGAAATTACATTTCCGATGTTCGTAAAAGTAGCGGGGTTGATATATTGCGCGGTAACGATTTTTGTATGCGTCATTACCGGCGCGGGCAATTCAACAGCCGCTTGCGGGTCGGTTAAAAGAATTTGATACAACTGCATTCCAGATGCTGAATAAAGATTTGCAGCCGTTCCCCATGTTTGAATTGCGATTAGCCCGCTGGATGGGTCTTTTATGTAATTCCCAAGCGTGGCTTCAGAAACTCGAAATCTCAAATCTTCAACTTGACCATAGGCGTCGGCAATGGCTTGCAAAACAAGTTGGTTGTTCGATTCCAAAAGCGGCTTCATTACTTTGCTCGGAACAATCTCCCAAGTTTCTTCCGCTTCCGTCGCCGCCGCGTTGAAGGCGGTATTGATGAAATTCCAGTTGTAATCTAAAGTAATTTCCGAGCGCGAGCCAAAATTATTTTGATACTCGTAATTGATTCCGAGCAAATCAGCTTGCGCGGCGATGTTATTTATTTGCGCTTCCGACAACGATGCGTAAATCACTTTTGACCAACGTCCGTCAGAACGCCGCCCGTAGCTGTAAGGCTGCTGCTGCGGCGTTGTATTGCCTAGAATTTTTTGCGTGTTAATCATAGCTTAATGGTTCGGAATGTTCATTAGCGACATGATGCCGGAATAATCAAAACTATTTTTCATTCCGCCATCAAGCGAACCATTGCCGCCAAAATTCTTCGTCGGCAACTGAACCTGAATTGTTTTCAAAGTTTGATTTACGCCCCGCAATAATTCCACGGTGGTTTTTGAGTATTGTTCCATCCTTGCCGCCGAATGCACCGCGCCGATGTTTGAGCCAAGAAAGTTTCCGACTCTAACTAGCGAGTCTGATTCAATTCTTCCATTGCCGCGCATTTTTTTAGCAACATCGGCGGTTGCGGAAAAGTCCGGCTTTGGATTTCCATCTCCCTTTCCGTAATTTTTAACCCAATTCCTTAAATCAGCGACATCAACCTCCGCGCCCTTCGCCGCACCCATTGTAAAATCCGATTGCTTTTGAATTATTTGCTGCAAGTAATGAAAAAATTCCTCTCCGCTTTTTCCTTTGAAATCTTCAAACGGACCGCCCTTAAGCCTTGAATTTACAACATCGGAATATCCTTTAAGAATCATGATCGCCTTAACTCCTGGAGATTCTTTCCCGGTTAATTTAAAAGCTTTTTCGGGTGAAAACTTCTGCATCAGGTCAAGGATTTTTATGGCCGTATCTGACCGTTCTTTTGAAGAATAACCATTAAGCCCGGCAGGCGCATCGTCTGTGTTTTTTTTTATCAAGAAAATCAAACTCTCAAATGCTTTACCCACAAGTCCGGTTCCTGTTATTAAATTCAAGAAAGACTCAACCACCTTTACAATAACCGGGCTAAATTCTTTTATGAAAATCATTCCCAACAATTCAAAGTTGTCGCTCATTTTTTTGAGCTTTTCGGCAACCTCGCCGGACATCATAAACCCCTGCATCTTCCGCCCAAGCTCGTCAAAATCCGTTTTCAAAACGGCGATGCCTTGACCCGCGCCGCGCCCTAAAACTTCCCGCAATGGTTGCGCGATCTGTTCCGGCGAAACTTTTTTGACCGTCTCGCTGATTTCGTGCATGAACAAATCAGCCGCCCTCTTTGTCTTCAAATCCGTCTGCGAAACGCCCAGCGCGCCAAACGCAGCGGATGCCGCCCGGTCGCCACCAAGAGCCTTTGCTCGCGCCTGATTGATTTTTTCCAACGCCGTCGCCACCGAATCCATCTCCGTTCCGGCATCTTTTGCAGCTTGGCGCAATAATTGAACCTGCTCAACCGTCGTCCCCAATCGTTTCGCCGTGTTCACTAATTCATCTGCCGTTTCAATCGTGCGGCGAAAGGCTTCCTCAACCGTCGCAACGCCAATCGCGCCGATGGCAAAAGATTTAATGCTGTCCGCAACCGATTCTTTGACGCGGTGCATCCCGCGCTCGAACGACGCGGAATTTAGCGAAATGGTTGATTCAAGGTTTAAGCCCATATCAATTTAGCGTTGCCAAGTATTCTTCAAAGGCTTTCGCGTTTGCTTCGCCATGCGCTTCCATCGCGGAATAATCTTCGTGCGAGATTAAGCGCACAGAGCCTTGCGATTCCATGTATTTGAAAAAATCTGTCATCGCTTTCGCCATCGGCTCTTCTTCAATTTCTTCCGCCGTCCAGCCAGCGTTTGAACGCAGGCAAATTTCCATCGAGTGCGACCAATGCGAAATGCTTTCAGCTTCGTTCGTGCGCGAGTTGGACAACGGATGCCACGGCATTGCGGTTGCTTCCGCGCAATAAATTTTGAACTGCTCGAAACAGGGCAGGATGGAAAAGCCTTTTTGCTTCGTATGCTTTCCCGCAATCTTGCCGAATCGCTTTGCCTGTTTCGCCAGAAGTTTTGGCTGCATCAAATAAGATTTGAACTCGCTCACCGGCAATCCGCAAATCAGCAACGCAAAGAATAATTCATTCGTCAATTCTTGAACGGAAATTTCACGCGGTGATTCATCTACGAAAGGCGATTCAAACCGCTTCAACAAGCGGTATCTTCCGAGGCTTAACGGCCAGAGCCGCAAACCTAGTATGATTTGCGGCTCTGGTAAAGCCGCTGTAAATTCGGCGGCAATCATAAGTTGTAAAACTTTTACGCGCTCGCGGCGGCGGTCACATTCGGCACTTGCAAGAGCGGAATTGAAAGCTCCGCCGACTTCGTGATTTCTTGCGGAATGTCCGCGCCCGGTTGCACAATCCAATACGAATAAACCAAGTCCGGCGAACTGGCGGCGGCGGTTATGGCAATGATTGTCCCCGGTGTGAACGCGGCGGAAAGTTTCGTCGCCGTAATCGCAGCGGCAATGCCAGACGAACCAATGACAAATTTCAAATCGGCGGCAGTTTCCAGACCATAATAATTCTCGGCAACCACATCGCCCTGCAAAGAGCGAATGCGTTCTTTCTCCGCAATGGATTTGATGCTGGACGATTGCAGTAACATTCCAGTGAACGGCGTTGCCGTCACGCCGTGGTCGGTTGACGTGGCCTTAAAGCCAAAGTTGACCGCGTAGCCCAGTGGGACAATGGTTGAACTCATAATTATTTGTGTTGAATGATTCGGATGCTAACTAATTCCATGCCGTCCGCGATGCTGGCGCGAATGTCCAAGCCGACAACTTTAATTTCAGTCGGCACGGCGGCGAGTCGCGCTTTCGCAAATGTTTTGAGCGCGTCAATCATTTCGGCTTCGCGCGCGGCAAAAGCGTTCTGCGAAGTAATCAGCGCAATGGAGTTTTCAACAGCGACCTTTTCGGTTGGACTTGCACCCTCTTTAACTGACGGCACAGGCTGTTGACTCGGCGCGGTGATGGCTTCAATCGCCGCCAGCGCGTCCGCAATGGTTTTTACTCCGGCAATAGGTGTCATAAAATTATTTGTTTTGAACGGACTGCGCGCCAAGTTGCACGGCAATGTTTGTTTTGTTGTAAGCCTGAAAAGCGCAGTAAATCGTAACTGTGCCGCTGTTGGTAAGTGAGATTGACGCGATGCCGTCATTGGTGACTGAATAATCGCCAACCACGTCCATGTTTGCGACGTTGGTTGAGACGCCTAAAAGAATCCTGCCGCCGCTCATAAAGTTCGTGCCGCCAGTTCCAACCGATTGCAAAAGGAAAGTCGGCGCGGGATAGACCGAGGCGTTACCAAGCGAAATCGCCGTGCCGGTATTGGTAGTGAAATTCACCGAAGTCAGCGTGAGCAAGTTAGAAGAAACCAGAGCCGCGCGCGAGGCGCACAAGCCGCAAATCAAAATGGTGATGGCTAAAAGTTTCGTCATTCTACAATTAAAGTAAAAGTCAATTTATGCGGGTATAGCTGACGGGCAGGAATAGATTTTCATTTTCCAGCCAGTTCCCCAATAGTTTCCATCCAGCTTTCGCGTCGGCGTCCGCTCACTTAACCCAAAGCAGGTGAAATTAGCCTGTGCCGCCGTCAAATCTTCTGGCAAGGTTTGAGACAGCATCACCGTTTGAAGGTTGGCAGCGTTGGCTTTGTGTTGTGGCAATGGGTCGGTAGTGCCGTTCGCCTTTTCTGCGGCGGTCAACTTGCTATACGGTGTCCGTAATTCGACAACAACATCCGCCCAACGGTTGCCGGAAAGCGGCGGGTCTTCGTTGCCTAAATCGCCTTCCACATACGCCACAATCCGCGCATCTGATTTGTCCACGTTGTTTTCGCCCGCCAGCAAAAGTAGGTTGCTTGTCCAGCCGCCTTTTGTAGTTAGGTAGTTGACGAAAGCGTTTTCAATTAGTTCGGGATGTTCCATAAATTAGCGGTTAACAATTTGACCGCCTTTGGTTAATTTAACGCCAGCCATGCCAGCGGCTTTTTGCATTTTGTCCTCAATGTAAACCTTCATGGAAAGCGTTTCGTGTTCAATGGCTTTTTGCAGTGCTGGCCCGCCAAATTCCATCAAGGCGTCTTTCGTATCGTGACGCGCATTCGCCATGTTGGTTATGATTGCTTTGGCTAAAAATCCACCGCCTTTTGCGGGTGATACTTTTCCTTTTGGTTGCCCAATTTGTTTTGGCCTGCCCGTTGCGTTGCCCTCTTCGCTACGCATGGCACCGCTTTTAGACGGTATCAATCCGCCAAGTGTTTTTATCGCCGGAAGCCATCCCGATTTGATATAAGCAACCGAGCGAAGGCGAGCCGCCTTCATCATTTGTTGCGCTTCAGCCATCGCATCGCCGTAAAGCCCTTTTTGCCCGCGCTCGCCACGCCGCTTGTTGATTATCATTCCTGCAATTCGTCCACCATCATATCCAAAAAACTTCCTGACCTTTGACGAATCAGCCTTTGGCGTATAAACCACCGCCGCACGCGCGATGAAAAACGCCTTCGTGTTCACGATTTCGGGAATAGTCCGGCGCGTGTATTCCTGATACTTTTCCAGCGTCCGCATAAACTCTCGGTCGTCAATTTTGAATTGCGCGTTTGCCATTACATTCCTTGCACGTTCAAATCGGCGTTAATCCGCATCTGATAACCAGCGGGCGCCGGCGTGACGTTGGTTATGGTGTAATCCTTGCCGACGTAAGTAATCGTCTCGCCAGAGTCGGGCAGTGTGCCGCCGAATTGGCCTGTCAAGCAAGTCAACTGCAAGTCGCTTGTCAGCGCAAATCCGCCGATGTCGTTTGCGCGTTTGAACTTTGCGCCGCCGGGAAGAAGTTTCCAGTCCGTCTCGTTCCATGTGAACACTGGCGCGTCTACTCCAAGTTCATCATAAACTTGTTTCAGCGATGCTGCATGGATTGAATAGACTGACATAAATCAAAAACCGCTGCCGCTGAAACCCAAAAACAGCGGCAGCGGCGGGAATGGTTGCAACCAGATTATTTCTTTTCAGCGGCGGCAAGCGCGGCGGCTTTCGACTTTTCCGCTTTCACTTCGGCATCAATCTTCGCCACGCTAACCGGCGAGCCGTCAACGTCAACGATGCGGCCTGAATGTCCGAGGATGGCGATAAGTTCCGCTGTCTTTTGGTCTTCAACATCCACTTCAAACGTGTCGCCTTTGGCGATATGCAAATCGCCTTCTTTTTTGCCGTCAACTTTCAGCTTGTGCGTGTTCCGAAAGTCGCTTGTTGCTTTGAATTTCATAGTGTTTTTTGTTAGGTTTTATTTGGTTTATTGTGCGGTCAAAGTTACGCTCACGACGTTTGTAACCGTGGCTGCGCCCGTCCAGACAATCCGAACGTAGCGCGCGGCGTCGTCAGCCTTAAAGCCAAACGTGGTTATGCTGTTTGAAGTAAGCGTCAATCCTGTGCCGGAATTTGTGAACGGCGCGGGAATAATGTATTGAGTTGCCCAGCCAGCGGTTGCGGAGGTTGGCGTGGTTAGCGTTCCGGCGATGTTAAACGTGTTGGTCGCCGTCAGACTTGTCCCGCCATAAGTTGCGTTGGTGTAAATCACAGACAGCGCGTTTGCAATCGCCACATTCGCCAGCGTGACCAAGTTGGTTTGGTCGGCAGACGTTTGAACCGCAAACGTAACGGCGTTTGAGCCGGAGATGTTAAACATGGAAACATCCAGCTTGGCGATGCCGCCGAGCGTGTGAATGTCAACCCAGTTATTCGTCACCGCCGCCGAACCGGAAAGCTGCTGCGGCACGGACACGACGACGGTTCGCGGCTGCGCGAAATAGTCTAACGTGCCTTGCGCGTTTGCGGCCAGTGAAAGACTGGCGACCGCCAGAATCAGCAATTTCAATTTGTTAATTTTCATTTTATTTATTAGTTGAATGTTCTTCTGTTGGTCGTCAATTATTGGTTGGCTGCATCAGCCGACACGACAAATTCCTGCGGGTGGCGCAAGGCGATATCAATGAAGTTGTTGATGGTGATTTTGACTTCCCCCTTGTCCGCCAAAGTGTAGGGGTCAACTACGATGTCCAGCCCGCCAAACATCGCCATAATCAGCGAGTTGAAATTGCCGAAAATCATCTGGTTGTTCAAAATCTGGTTCGTGTCCAGCGCGGGATAGCCGTTGATTTCGTTGTCTTCCCAAAGCGCGATGTTCGTCACGTTCGTGCCGCCGCCAGTCAAGAACTTGGCCGCGCTCTTGAGCGTGCCTTTCGCCGTCGGCGTGGTCACATAGGCGCGGTTGCCGCCCTGCGAGTTGGCCGCGTTGATAGCAGTTTCAAACGCAACGAGCTTGGCGTAGGTAGCAGCCGCACCAAACGTAACCGAGCCAACGCCGGGAGTGTTGATGATGCCTTGCGGCTCGCTGGCCGCGCCAGAACCGTTGAAGCCGAGATAATCCAACTTGATGGCATTGACGGTCATCAAATCGTCGCGCATGAAGTTTTCAATCGCAATCGCGGATTGAATCAAAAGCTGTTTCGAGTAGATGCCAACCGCCGAAACGCGTTTCGGCGTGAGCGAGATTTGGTCAATCGTCTGATTGCTGACAGCCGTTTGCGCGATTTCAGAAAGACTGTAAGCCGTAGCCGCGCCGGTCTGACGCGGAATCGACACGTTGCCAGTCAATCCACCCATGACGCGGATGCCGAGCGTCGAAAGCACCATCTTGTTGCGGAGCAATTCAATGGGAGTCGGCTCAAGCAAGGTCGGCACAAATGCGCCACCTTGACCGAAAATGTTGACCTGCATATCGCGGCGGCCTTTTTCGGGGTCGCCTTTCTTGCCGACTGTGACATCGGTAGGAATCCAGAAAGACGAGCTGCGCTTGCCGTAACGTTTTTCGGCTTCCTGATTGTAATCAAATTCGGGGCAGTCCTTTTCAATCTTGCCGCTCTTGCTGTTCATGCAGGACTGGACGGCGCGAACAATCGAGTAATCTTCAACCTCGGCTTGGCTCATGCCAATGTGCGCTTCCGTGTGGTCGAGTTTGCGCGCGCCAAAGGCTTCCAGAGCCTTGCCGGAAAAGTCGCCAACCGTTTCGCCAGCTAAATCGCAGTCCGTCGCAATCTTGCGAATCGCTTCGGCCATCGTCGGCGTTTTTTGCGCAATCTTTTCAGCTGCGTCGTGAATAGCCTTGCGGCGAGCGCGGTCAGTGGTTAGTGCGGCATCGCCAAATTCTTTGCGTTGCGCCTCGGTGATTTCAATTTTTTCTGACATAATGATTTTGGTTGGTTCGGAAACTTTTGTTTCTACATTTACGGTAGAGTCAATTTCTGCGGCACGATTTATGCCCACAGTTGAGTCCGCAGCGCGGACAGTAAGAAGGGAAACTTCGTAGGGACTCCAAGCGAAGCGGCGAACTGGAATTTTATCTTCGCCAACGCTTTCAGAAACGATTGAAAGGCGAGTGTAGCCAACACTTACAGGTATTTTAGACCAGTCGGTTTTAACGCGGGTTTGCCAGTTTTCATCATAAAGTTTGATTTCTCCGCGCGTCTTTTTGTCGGCGTCAACTTTGACCGAATTATTTACAACATCGCCAATGTCTAGCTTCTCATTGTGGTCTTGCAGCGCGACTCCCTTGCGATTTATGAAGCCAAAGTTTGCATCTCCGGGCGCGTGAGACAAAACCTCCCAGTATTGGCCGGATGAATCCGAGCGCAAAACAGGAAGCTCGGAAGCGAATGAAAGTTTGATTGCGCCAGTGGCGACATCGGGGGTTTCAATTTCTGCGTTTCTAAAAAAAACTGTTTCCATTCTACCATTTAAGCGAAAGTCAATTTTTAAGTTTCGCCAGAGGACGCGGGTGAAGCTCCCTGCTCGGCAACTGCGCCCTTCGTAATTGTTGGTTGTGAGATTGGCGCGGGTTGAATGTTGTGCGTCTGCTCGGATAGCTGGTCTTCTTCGCGCGTCTCGTCAACTTCGTCAATGTTCCCGCCGCGCTCGGCAATTTTCTCTCGGCGAGTCGCAAAGCCAGCCTCAACTTCAAGGATGTCGGCTTGAACTTCTTTCATCGGCTCAACGCTCGCCCAGACGCGCGGTTGCCAGTTGACGCCTGAAAGAATTTTATCTTCTTTCGCCAGCGGCATTTTGATTTTGCCTTTCAACATCGCAAACGGAAGCCAGTCTTCAAACATCGGCTGCATCAACTGGTCAATGATGTGCTGCTGGTCGTATTGATACTGCGCGGTATCTTCCAGCCGTCCGGCCTTGAAGCTGGAATAGTTCACGCCCTCTAAATCATTGGCGACGGTGTTGTAAGCCAGCCCCGCTCCCGCCGCGCCTCCACGCAACATCCCTTTTACAAACGAACCATAGGCATCCATCGGATGTTTCGGGTCAATGTCGTGCCAGACTTCCCCAGGGTCGCCCATTTCAACCATGCCGGGGGACATTTCTTCAAGCGAATTTCCGCGCTGGTCAACTGGCCCGTCATATTCCGTTGGCAAAGTTTTGGAAACAAATCCGCCCTTGCAAGCCGCCACACGCGCGGCGACGGCTTCCGCCTCTTCGTATCGGTGAAGCGCATTTAATCGCGTAGCAATCGAGCAAAAATCCGGCATACCGACTAACTGATTTGCGCGGTCAATGTCAAAAATCATGTAGATGTCTTCGGCGGGAACGCGCGTCTGATAAATCTTGTCGGAATTGTTCGGCAGGACTTCGCCGGGATGCCGCGACAAAATCCAATAAGCAATCGGGCAATCAAATTCGTCGTATTCAATTCCGAATTTGATGTTATTTCCGTTCAATGGATTTTTACCAACATTCCAAAAGTTCAAAAAATCAATTTCCAACGGACGAACCGCAAAGCCAAAGGCGTTATTGAATCCGCGATACTTGCGAACCATGATTGCGCCATCGCGTTTCCACGCGCGAACCGCCAGCCGTTGCAAATTCACGCCTGACATATTCCGCATCACGGTGCAATTTTGCGGCTTCAAAAATTCTTTCCACGCATCTTGCACCATCTGATTTGCTTCCGTGTCGAATTGAAAGCGCGGCTTGTTGGAAACTTTAGCGTTCGGATTGGCGGGGTCGTTTGGTTGCGGTTTCAACGCGGGCGCAGGCTCGCGGATTTTCATTTGCAACTGAATCCCTTGATGGCCGATGACGTTGTTTTGAAACAAGCGCAACATCCGGCGCATATAATCGTCGTCGCGCTCTAATTGGCGAAGCCGTGAGCGCGTGGCGATTGCAGAAACTAAAATTTCGGCGTCGGCGGAAGAAATGGACACCGGCCAATCGCCGGTTAGCCGCGAAGTCATTGCGGACGCAAACATCCGCTTGCCATCGCTGCGAACGGACTTTCTTTCGTTCCATTCTAGCGGTTTTTCAATGGTTTTTACCGTGATAACCGTCTCTTTTGGGGTGTTTTCAAGCCCTTTTATGGGTGGTAAAACCGCGATTTCACCCGCTTTTCTAACGACTTTTTCACTCACAATTTCCGCCTCCAAACGGGAAAATCGGCGGTAAAGCACCAAATTGGCCTATGCTGGCTTGGTTCGGGTCGGTAAAAACCGTGTAGCGGTTGCGCCCGTTGCTCCTGCCCATCTTGGAATTTTCTTTCTTCACTTCGTTTTGGCGGATTTGTTTCCAATAATTGTATTCGTCGCGCAAATCTTTTGGCGAAAGTCTTTTGATGCGCGTCCCCTCGACTTCGCTTTCCAAAATGTCGTGAGTTGCTTTACCAAGCTGGACGGCTTCTATTAGCTGAATCATCTTTTGCGCTTGCGTTCGCAAATCAATGTCCGGCGCAGCCCCTTCAAGATTTGGCGTGACGGCGAGATTGTTTAGGTAGATGCGCTGACGCTCGCCCGTGCTGACATTGCCAGCAAAGCCTTCCATCGTGTAACTTGCTGGAAGCCACGTTGCGGTTGTCGCCGCCGTTACGTTGATAACGTGCGTGTCGCCGTTCGCGGTGGATAAAAACTCGATGGCTTGACCGTTGCCGCGAAGTTCGTAGGTGAGTTGCCAGCCTTGTGACGCTGGATAATTGCCTAGCGACCGCTGCCAAGACAGCGTATCACCTGCCGCAATTTGAATCGGCTCGTAGTTTTTAATTGGAACTGACAATGCTATTTGATTTGCAATCTCGGCTTTGCCAGCCGATTAAGTCAAACCATCGCGCGACGGCGAAAGTTAAACCTGCTCTTCTCTTTTAAGCAAAAGTCAATTTACAGCCAACCCTTGCGACTTCCAACAAATCCGCCGACGCGAACACGCGGGGCGGGTTTGGCAATTGGTTTTGGCGCGGGCGTAACCAGAGCGGATTTCTCAACTGGCTTCAAAACGTATTCAGTCTTCTCTTGAGCAATCGGAGCAACCGTGTTTTGCGGAATCACCGCTGCGCGAACTTTCGCAATGTTCGGTTTCAAGATGTCATACGCCGCGAGATTATACACGCGCAAGTCCAAAGATTCGTTGCGCTCAAAAGTTTTGACCCAGCGGCGACGGACTTGCCCCTTCTCCATGAATGTTTGCAGCTTTTCAGAACATAGCTGCTTGAAATACGATTCGGTGTAGCCGCGCGCCTTCGGGAAGTGGCAAAACCGCGCTCCGGGGTCTTCAATCTTCAACCGCGAAAAAATTGCGTCCTTCGCGGTGTCTGTTCCGATGTTGTAAAGCCAAATGCCGTAAAATTTATTCTTGTTGGCCTGAACTAGCGGCGAATGCGGCGTTGAACTACCCTTGACGGCGTAAAATCGGCGAGCAAAGTTGCGCTTGCAAAAGCGATAAACCGCCTTTGTCTTGTGTCCACTATCGAAGGCCGCGCACGTCACGCCGATTTCAACGCCGGTCGGATGCGTGAATTTCTTGGATAGATAATCTTCAACCTGCTTTTGCACGTCCGGCAAATCGAAGTCGCCGTAGATGACGTGTTTTTCGATGCCCCATGTTTCCTCTTCGTCACCCCAACCAAGAATCTCCAATTCAACGCGGTCTTTCTGAATGTCCGCCGCCGCCGTGAGCAAGCAAACTTCTGCGGGTAATTCGCCTTCGTAATCTTCGCAGCGTTCTAAAAGCGGACTCCATAACACTTGCTCCGCCGCTTCTTCCCATGATTCGTTTAAGAAGATATTCGTCCAGACACGGAGTGTTTGCTTGTCGCCTTTTTTTGCGGTGAGAAAGTTTTCTGCGAACTGGTGGAGATAGGATTTGAACGCCCGCTTTTTGCCGATGGTTTGATACAGCCCTGAAAGCAAACGCCCGCGAATTCCGTTAAACGCAGCGGTCGCGCGCCACTCGGCGCGAAATCCGTTGACCGCAGGATTTTCAGGATGCCCGCTGGCAATCGCCGCAAGCCTTTGTTGGTCGCTCCATTCACTTCCGCATTTTTCGCATTCATAAATTGTTTTTGACGTGTCCGAAACCTCGCTGCCGTCCAATTGCTTGAATGTCCATTTGACGTTAGACCATTTCAAAACCTGAAAATGTCCGCAAGCATGGCAAGGCAGGAAATACATTTGCTTGTCGCTCCGCTCGATAATCTCTTCAATGCGTGACGCGCCCTTGCTGGTGACGGTTGACGACTTTAGCCTTACAGCATCGTGAAAAGTAATTGTTGCGCGGTCACCTAGCGCGCATGGGTCGCCTTCCGCCGTTGTTTCGTAAGCGTCAATTTCGTCTTGGATGGAAATTTTCTTTGAGCGTTGCCGAAAGCCTGACGGAGAATTTGCGCCAAGCGCGGTCAAGTTGCCGCCAGCAAACTTTCGATTCATCGTCGTGCTTTCCGAATCTTTCGCGCGCGGCTCTATCAACTTGCCTTTTAGTCGTGGCGTCTCTTTTGTCGAGGGAACAAATTTTTCCCGCATGAAACTTTTGGCCGAATCGAGCGTTGGATAAACAACCTGCATCGCGCAAGGCGCGTGGTCAACGTGGTAGCCGAGAATGATGCAAATGGAAAGCGTTTTGCCAAGCTGGGATGAGATTTGCCACGCGATTTCAGAGCAAGCTGGGTCTAGTGGGTCGTTCAGCATATCCCGCTGAAATGGCATCCGTGAGCATTTGTATTTTCCGGCTTCGGCGTTACCCTCGGACGGCAGATAAAAATACTTGTCTGCCCATTCGGAAATAAGCAAATGCTCTGGCGGTTCAATAATCCGCGCCAGTTCGCGCAATGCTTTTGGCAGTCCGGTCATGTTAAAATTGTGCGGCTATCGTGCCAGCAACGCCGGATTTTTACCGGAGGAGATACACCGACGACGCCTCCTAATTATTGCATTCCAATTCAAATCGGTGGCCACTAAATCATTTCAACGCCTCAATTCCTTTTTCGTCGCCTTCCAATTCGGCGGCGGCAGCGGCGTAGTTTAACTTTTTCCCAAACTCTGAAAGCGCACCCCTGATTTCTTCATCAATGGCCAGCCTTTGCGCTTCAGTCAATCCTAGCTTGCTTTGGACGTTATTGCCGACACGCAAAAATCTTTGCTTAACCGTGACGGCAACCTCTTCCCAAGTCCTAATCACGACCGGCGCGGAAATGTCGTCGCCTGATTCTTGCCGGTCTTTTCGCTCCTCGCGCTTGGCTTTCGCAAGATTCAACCGCTCAACGGCTGGCGTCGTGTTTTCTTTTTTGCGGTTCAGCAAGCCCTGAATCGCGCCCTTAAAATCTATCATTCCATTCTCGCCTTTGGGAATGATTCCATCCTCGGCCATCTGGTCAACACGGCGCGGCGTCAACCCGATTAGCTCGGCAAGGTCTTTGCGGTGGATTTTTTCGGGAATGGTCATGCCTTGGCTTTTTTCTTTTGCCAAACTTTCTTTGCCGCTGCCGAATGATTTCCGCCGTCTTTATGGCTGCGCTGAAATTTTAATCCGAAGTTCTTTTGAAAGTCTTTTGCCATTGCCGACAACCACGCTTTACCAACCCCTATTTGCTCGCCTATCTGCTCGTAGCTCTTATCGCCTATCATGTCCGGCCTGACCAGAGCGGTCATCGCCACAAACCGATTCTGCGCGGCTTTCGGGTGGCGTGGTGTAAATCCGCTCGCCGTCTTTTCTGTCCAGCACCAAAAGAAAACCGAGTCCATCAATTCCGCCAAGCCCTTCAACTTTTCCAACCGCTCCCAATCTTCTGTCGAAACGTCGCCGCCGTCAGTAATTGACAACCGCCGATAGACATCTGACATTTCGGACTTGTCCACCCCTTCAAGGTGTCCAGTCTCGTTAATGATTCGCAGCCCGCCTATCCCGCAGGGTTCGTCGTCCATGTTGAAATTGACTTTGTCTTTAAGGCGTAGATTTGTCAATACATTTCTGCCGAAGTAAAGTCCGGCTGAAGATACCGCGCAAGCCAGCCCGTCATCGGACGTTAATACGACCTTCGTTAAAAAATAAAAGGAGTCTCGCGCCGTTTTACACATTCGACCCTTCCGGCTAACCAAGAGAGACACGAAGGATAACCCGCCGAATGAGCATGGCTGGGGGGATTGTTGTTTTTCAGTTAATTTATTCAGTTTTCATGCCAAAACTTCAAATCGCAACGGAAATCTTGTAATTTTTTCTAGCGAGACAAAGAAAGCGAGCTTGGTCACC
>Ga0214219_1000290_pt1 | contig 22927 bp, 19 predicted proteins | sample TroBogypolimnion_26_FD_153057 | JGI IMG/M metagenome (GOLD analysis project Ga0214219, IMG submission 153057) | Freshwater microbial communities from Trout Bog Lake, WI - 25JUL2007 hypolimnion | ecosystem: Environmental > Aquatic > Freshwater > Lake > Hypolimnion/Profundal zone | place: Trout... | reverse complement strand
CTTCTCTCCGGATGCGGAAAATCACCCTCTACCGACGGCAAGCTTATCCAGCAGAAAGTATTGGGTGCGGATATCTCACTTCTGCCAACTCTCGAAACTGCCGGTGCCCTCTACAAGGATAAGGATGGCAAACTTGTGAGCCTCCTCCCCTTTTTACATGACAATGGATTCAATTTTATACGAATCCGGCTATTTGTCAACCCGGATCCAAATTCAGCGGCTTGTCAGGATCTCAACTACGTAACTGATCTGGCCAAAAGAGCAAAGGCACAGGGATTCAAAATACTCCTGGATTTTCACTATTCCGATACCTGGGCAGATCCGGGAAAACAATCCAAACCAGCCGACTGGACGGCCCTCTCCCAAAATGATCTGGTTCAAAAATTGTATGATTACACAAAAACTTCTCTTCAACTTCTCAAATCAAATGGGATAACTCCCGAATTGATTCAGACCGGAAACGAAATAACCCCCGGCATGCTGTGGGACAACGGCAGGGTCAGTCTTTGGACAGATTCCTGGAACACGGCAGATCAGTGGAAAAATTTTACCGATTTACTGAAAAATGCCATTCGCGCCAGTCGTGAAATCTGTCCGGATGCCAAAATCATCCTCCATACCGAAAGGTCCGGAGATGCCAATGCCACCAAGAATTTCTACCAGAAAATGACAGATTATGGGATCGATTACGACATCATCGGGCTCAGCTATTATCCATTTTGGCACGGATTGCTTTCGGATGCAGAGAAAACCATCAATATGGCCGCCATTGATTATCCATTCAAACCCCTGATGTTTGTTGAAATAGCCTATCCCTTCAACGATTGGGGCTACCCCGCCGATGGAATCTCTCCCAAACCTTATCCAAGCACAGTTGCCGGACAGACCACCTTTTTGATGGATCTGATTACAATGCTCAACAAACACAGCAATGTCACCGGATTGTTCTACTGGTATCCGGAGGAAACCTATCTCCCAACTTCAGGAGTCAGCTACCCCAAACTCAACAGAGGATTGTTCGATAATGCAACGGGAGTTGCCCTACCGGGATTTTACATCATGCACCAGTTTCAGTAAGCCTCAATGGGGAACGGATGCACGGACCATATGTTGCCAGGAATCAGTATTCCCTGGCTGCTTCGCGAATCGTGGTCTGAATCACTTGCCTATCAGGAAATTTTTGTGAAAATTCTGCAGCTGCCGTGGATAAAATGAGGCTGATCAGTTCGTAGAAGAGAATCGTGCTTAGCAAAAATCCAGACTGGTAGCCCAGATTCCATGCCGTTGAATCAAGGTATTTGTCAGTCAGGTCATAGATTGCCATTGATTGGAGGTTGTTGATATCCGACAAAATCCCTGAAAGGATGAAAAGCAGACAATAGGCCAATGAAAACAGTGTTAGCCTTATGTTTAGGTTTGCATATTTCCATCCCAGCATGGCGTAAATTCTGAATAACAGGTAAACAAGCAGGAATCGCCAAAGAAAAAGCCAAACAGAAAATGGGCTCAGATAAGCCGGTTGCATCAAAAAAAAATGGGCATGCCCGACCCAAATAAATGAAAGGGTGAGGGCAACCAGCATCGACTTAAAATCAAGTACTTTCACAAACCGAACTTTTCTGTCAACCTGACGGGAAGCATAAAAATACGCAATGATCCCTCCGGATAAGCCGACAAAAATATCCGTAAACTGATCCTTGATGGTCTCAGGATAGAAAACGTGCAGGGAAAAATAGAGCATAGCCAGCTCCGCAACCTCATAGGCTACAAGCGACACAAATAACCACAACCAGGGATATTTGCAGTGGATGGCAAGCAGAATTGAGAAAATCACAAAACCACTCCACAGATGGGCAATACTCCACAAATCAAAGAAAAAGTATTGATTTTGATAAACCTGAAGATACAGCCAAGTCGTCTGTTCTCTGATCCATATGACCATTTGAGCCAAATCCATAACGATCAGGAAGGCCTGCCAATTCTGAGTCTGTAAAGCAGGATCCTGAAGGTGACAAGATACGCAGAAACCCATATTACCATGAACAGAGTAAGTGCACCTACAAATCCAAACCCGAAAAAGAACAACACCGATAGCAAGAGGTAGGCAAAATTAACATACGCACCAACCAGAAAGGATTTTAACCTTAGCCCATCCAGATCGGCATGCTCTACCTTCTCCCGGGTAAAGGAGACAATAAATAAACCCGCTAGCATCAGAATTCCGGCAATATCACCCAACATCTGGTGCGTAATGAAAGTGAAAACTTTGGCCTCTATGTAAAAGGAGTAGATCGCAAAAATCTTCAGGTTCAGAAATTCCGGCTTGAGATTGAACTGATATTTCAGGATCAGGAGAAGAATCCCAAGCACAAGGGAAATTAGGCCAAACGGCCTGAACCTATTTGGCATCAAATAACGGTTTGTATGCATTCCAGTTGACAATTGGTGGACGATTGTCTGTAAATATACTTACAATAATGAAATTTTGGTGGATGTCCCATCATTCATGTAGATGACAATTGCCACCAACGCATACTTATGATTGGCTATGTACACGATCTTACTTACACCGGGAATTCTGGAATCCTGTTCCACCGTCATGGTCTTGATCAGCATGGTCCCTCCCATCACAGGATAGTCATCGGTTGTTGACACGGCAGTCACTGTCCGGGTAATTGTCGTTCCGTCACTTTTCGTCAGTACATATTTATCTCCCACACTGCTGCTGTAATTGACAATCACGAAAGGTTTGCCATCCTTGTTGGTATAATCGAGTATCCCTTCCGAAGTATTTTTGTATTTGCCGGAAGTGCTTAGATTCCCTGAAGCATCTTTCATTGATGCCGGAATCAGATTGACCAGCGAATTATTCTTTGGCATCGTTGCCTTTAAATCCACAGATATCACTCCATCCACATTGCTGGTTACAGTCGCCGAAGCAGGGTATGCTGTATTCCCAACCTGAACATTTGTAGTAACCTTGGTTCCGGTTGCATTCATGGAAAGATTGGTATCTCCCCCCACATCTGTCGAGGAAACTTTGGTATCAGGAAGCAAATTGCAGGAGACCAACAAGGATAAAACTGCCAAAAAACAAATGTTTCTTTTCATGATGGTAAGTTTGAAGTTTGATAGTATTTATTGTTAAATAGCTAAATTTAAATCCAAAATAAATATGGTACAATAGCCCCAATAGGTCATTTATTGTAGCCAAAACAGGATCTTAATCTGTTGAGATAATTCCTGAACGGGAGTTTTGCATTTCGGATTTTTTCTTAAATTCATCTGTTTGTTTCTAACAGCGTGTTCCCGGTTAAAGATAGGTTCGTGAAATAATTGTTATCAATATTTTTCTGTTTCAGCAGGGATTCGAAACTTTATTGCATTCTTGTAATTTTACGCGGGATGTAATTGTATGTACACACAGATACTCATTTTCAATCATAAAATTGCCGACATCTCCAATATCTGGTTGTCAGATTAAAACAAGGCAAATCAATCGAATTGATGCAGTTAGCCTCTGGTGATAGGTGAAAGGGAAACAAAAGATGCCAATGAAATACAACAAACATGATTTGGAACGAAAAAATTGAATGTGCAGGGCGCCAGGAGATGCGGTCCATTCAAGCAGCAAGGCTGAAAGAAACCGTCTCAAGGATTTACCATGCAGTGCCCTCCTACAGGAGGAAAATGCAGGAGATTGGGCTAACACCCCAAGATATAAAAGGAGTGGAAGACCTGAAGAAGCTGCCTTTTACCACCAAACTCGACCTGCGTGACAATTACCCTTTTGGGCTCTTCACCGTACCGATGAGCGAAATTGTGAGGCTCCATGCCTCATCGGGAACAACGGGAAAACCCACCGTGGTCGGCTATACGCGAAAAGACATCCAGATGTGGGCAGAATGTGTGACGCGTGCACTTTGCATGGCAGGGGTCCATCACCACGACATCGTCCAGATTGCGTACGGCTATGGGCTTTTCACCGGAGGACTGGGATTGCATTACGGAACCGAAAATCTGGGTGCCTCCGTGATTCCTATTTCAGGTGGAAATACCACCAAGCAGATCCAGTTGATGGAGGATTTTGGCAGTTCCGTTATTTGCTGCACCCCCTCCTATGCACTGAACATCGCAGAGGTGATGAAGGAGCAGGGAGTAAATCCTCTTAAGTTAAAACTGCGGGTGGGCATCTTTGGCGCAGAACCCTGGACGGAGGCCATGCGTAAGGAGATCGAAACAAAGCTGGGAATCAAGGCCATCGATATTTACGGTCTGAGTGAAATTGTAGGTCCGGGAGTTTCCTGCGAATGCGAATACCAGTGTGGCATGCACATCAACGAGGACCATTTCCTTCCGGAGATCATCGATCCCGAGACATTGGAACCTGTTGCCGAAGGAGAAATCGGCGAACTGGTTTTCACCACCATCACCAAGGAGGGTATCCCACTGATTCGCTACCGTACCAGAGACCTCACCCGACTGATTTATGAACCCTGTGCCTGCGGAAGAACCCTTGTTAGAATGGTCAAATGCAAAGGCCGGAGCGATGACATGCTGATCATCCGCGGCGTGAACGTATTCCCCTCCCAGATCGAAACGGTGCTTCTGCAAATGAGCGAGGTTGAACCCCATTATTTGTTGATCATCGAGCGCGAAGGAACGCTGGATACCGTTACCCTGATGGTGGAAGTTCAGGAGCAGTTCTTTTCGGACGAGGTGAGGAAATTGCAGGAGCTCCGCATCAAGATCACCAAACAGCTTGAAAGTGTGCTGGGCATCTCGGTCAACGTCAAACTGGTAGAGCCCAAAACCATCGAACGAACGGCAGGCAAGGCCCAAAGGGTGATTGACAAAAGAAAACTAAATGAGATATAAGATATGAGACATGAGATATGCGTGATGTGACCTTAGACATGGGACATGAGTTTGCATGAAAATGAAGATGAAACAATTGGTGTTGCTTTTATTCTTTTTCTTTCCGGCAATTATTCTTGCACAGACCAGTGGAATTGTGGTGGATAAAAAATCGGGGAAACCAATTGCCTACGCCAATATTTGGGTGGAAAACCAAAATATTGGAACCACCTCAGACGAAAAGGGCCAATTTTCCTTCAAAGAATGTCTCATTGGCAAAAAACTGATTGTCACAGCAATAGGATATGAATCTCAGCAAACCACCATTGACCAATACCGGCCGACCATCGAACTAATTCCAAAGATCTATCTGATTGAGGAGATCGCTGTCCATCCCGGAAAACACAAGGAAAGAATTCTGGAAGCATTTCATAAATTCAATATCCACAACTATTTAGCTTCATCTACGCAACCTTGGATTGTTGCAAAATATTTTAAATATTCACCCGATTATGAAAGAACACCTTGTATCAAAAGCCTAAGAATCCTCGCGAAAAGTGAAGTAGTCAGCGCTATTTTTAATCTTCGCCTGCTATCAGCTAATGAAAAAGGGGAACCTTCGGAGGATATACTTAAAGAAAACCTCCTCGTTAAAACTAAAAAAGGAAAGGTTAAGTTACCCATCGACTTGACAAAATACCAAATCCTGTTTCCGAAAAACGGTTTCTTTGTTGCTTTAGAATCACTCCTCGTCGAAAGCAATGGTCATGAAATCGTTTATACAATGGAGGGTTCAAATAAGAAAATACGTGAAATTCGATACGATCCATATTTTGGGACCCTCTTTGACGATGCGAATACAACTTTTTGGTGGTTCCGAGATGGAAAATGGCTCAACGAAGGACAACTTCTTAAAATCAATGGTAAATCGGAGAAATTAGCCATCGAACTAACCCTCACCGATTAATGAACATCAACGATCAATTCAAGTCTTATATCTCATATCTCTCAACTCATAACTTCTCCATCCTATGATCATCAAACAACTCTCCGTTTTTCTGGAAAACAAATCAGGCCGGCTGTACGAGGTTTCCGCCATCCTTGGCAAGGCTGGGATCAACATGTCGGCTTTCTCCGTTGCTGACACCTCAGAATTCGGCATCCTGAGACTGATCGTTTCAGATCATGAGCAGGCGCTCAAAGTCCTTCGGGAACATAATTTCTCCGTCAACCTGACGGAGGTGGTCTGTTTGAATTGCCCCAATCAACCTGGTGCACTGGCAAGGGCCCTGCAGATTCTATCTGAAAATGAAGTGGCCATCGAATACCTTTATGCTTTTTCGGTGGGTGATTCGGCCAATGTGGTCATAAAACCGGATCATCTGGAGAAGTGCATAGATGTTCTGACCCTGCACAGCATGGAATTGGTCAGGGCCAGTGACCTCTACAGAATATAACCGAAGGCTGAACTTTGTCGTTTTTTTTTTACCTTGCGTTCCTGTTTCCTGAAAAGGTTGGGAATTTGAGGAGGCCGCTATTTAAAGAAAATTGTTCATGAAGAAAATCGCAATACAAGGGATCAAAGGTAGTTTTCACGAAGATGCCGCCCTGAAATATTTTGGAGAAGAGGCGGAGATCGTCGAATGTTTTACCTTCCGGAAGGTATGTGACATGCTCGACCGCGATGAGGTGGATTGTTCGGTGATGGCCATTGAAAATTCCATTGCCGGAAGCTTGCTTCAGAACTATGCCCTGATTCGTGATTATCACCTGAAGATCATCGGAGAAATCTACATCCACATCCAAATGAACCTGATGGTTTTCCCCGGAGTGAAAAAGAAGGATATCAAGGAAATTTACTCCCATCCCGTATCTTTCCTGCAATGCGCCGACTACCTCGAAAGACATTTTCCCAATGCAGAACGCAAGGAGTTGGGCGACAATGCCAAGGTGGCCAAACTGATCCACGACGAAAAAATCATGCATGCTGCAGCCATCAGCAATCTTCGCTCAGCAAACCTGTATGGTCTTGAAATTCTGGATAAAGGCATCGAATCAAACAAGAAAAACTACACACGGTTCTGGATACTTTCCAAACACGCGACGCTGAGTGACCGTAACAACAAGGCTTCCCTCTGTTTCGAAGTTGGGCACTATTACGGGGCACTGGCCCGTGTCCTCAATATTTTCTCTGAAAACAAAATCAATTTGAACAAGATCCAATCGGTCCCGGTTCTGGGAAAACCGAATGAATACACGATGCATGTCGATGTAGAATGGGATTCTGAAGGGGATTATGAAAGGGCCATCCACCAGGTGTTGAAAAATGTCTCCAGTCTGGCCATCCTGGGTGAATACAAAAAAGCTGATATTAACTCTTGAAAAAATAGTACTATGGAAAAAATTGCCATCTTCTTCGGACCGTTGAACGGATCGGTTCACCGGGTTGCCAAATTGGTCGCATCTAAAATCGGCAATGAAAAAGTCGATCTGATTCACATTGCGGAAGCCTCTGCAACCGACCTTCAAAAGTATCCCAAAATTATTTTTGGGATCTCTACCATCGGAAAAGATACCTGGCAGCAGAAGTTTGACAACAACGACTGGTCAAAATTCTTCCCGGCAGTATCTGCTTTTGATTTCACCGGTAAACGGATCGCCATTTTCGGATTGGGTGACCACATCACTTATGCCTACCATTTTGTAGATTCCATGGGACTGCTCGGCAAGACAATTAAACAGAACAAGGGGCAGCTTTTCGGGGGAGTCAGTACGGAAAGTTATACTTTTCAGGATTCCGAGGCCATCGTAGATGGGCAGTTCATCGGACTTCCCATTGACGAAGACTTTGAACCCGAATTGACGGAAGAGCGTGTCTCCTCCTGGATCAATGATTTGATGAAAGAGTTTTAAGATGAAAAATACACCGATTCCGGAATCAATCGTCGAAGAGAAGATTGCCGCACTCGAAGTGGATGAGATCGGATATGCCTCCATCAGGGAGATTGTGCAACTGGTGAGCAGTATCGAGGCAGCAACGGGGATCAGGTACATCCGGATGGAGATGGGCATCCCCGGACTGCCGCCTTCCGCAGTAGGGGTTGAGGCTGAGATTGAAGCCCTTCGCAACGGGGTGGCTTCACTCTATCCACAGATTGACGGCATCCCCTCCCTGAAAAATGAGGCCTCCAGATTTGTAAAGCTATTCATGGACATCGATGTAAAACCAGAAGGTTGCATACCGACTGTCGGTTCTATGGAGGGCAGTTATGCCGCATTCCTCGTCACCGCTTCCCGTGAAAAAGAGCGGGACACCTCCCTTTTCATTGATCCGGGTTTTCCTGTCCAGAAGCAACAAATGATGGTGATGAACCAAAAATACCAGTCTTTTGATCTGTATGACTTCAGGGGGGAAAAGTTACGGGAAAAGCTGGAATCATACCTGTCAAAGGGAGATATTTGCAACATCATCTATTCCAATCCCAACAATCCATCCTGGGTTTGCCTGACGGAAGCTGAGTTGAAGATCATTGGCGAACTTGCCAATAAATATGATGTGGTGGTCATTGAGGATCTGGCCTATTTTGCCATGGACTTCCGGCAAGATCTCTCCAAACCGGGAGTTCCGCCTTATCAGCCTACCGTCGCAAGATACACAGGGAACTGGGTGATGATGATCTCCAGTTCAAAAGTATTCTCCTACGCCGGTCAACGAATAGGGGTGCTAATCATTTCCGACCAGTTGTACCACAGGCACTCCCAAAATCTCAGCGACCGCCTGCACGTTCATGGATTCGGAAACGCCATTGTCCACAGAGTTCTCTATGCCATGACCTCAGGCACCTCACATTCTGCACAGTTTGCACTGGCGGCCATGTTCAAACATGCCAACGACGGTGCCTACGATTTTATTGGTGAAGTAAAGGAATACGGCGAAAAGGCCCATATCATGAAACAGCTTTTTGTCAAGAATGGGTTCGTGATTGTCTATGAAAATGACTTGGGTCAACCCATCGGTGATGGTTTCTACTTCACAATCGCATTTCCTGGAATGAGTGGAGCCCAATTGCTCCATCAACTGCTCTTTTATGGCATCAGTGCCATCTCATTGGGCAATACCGGGAGCGCAAAAGAGGGATTGAGGGCGTGTGTCTCCAATGTACGCCGTGATCAATTCAAAGATCTCGAAACAAGATTGAATCAGTTTCAACGGGATTTTACGGCCAACTTACAAATTGAAAGTTGAGATACCTGTTTTTTGAAAATATGTAAGATATCGGATACAGGATAAAAGTCATAAATGACCTCATTTCCAATGCCGAAATTTGAAATTAAAATACAAACAAAATGGCTAAAGTCATAGGAGCAGTTGTTGTTGATTCAGAAGTTTGCAAAGGTTGCAACCTTTGTGTCGTCTCTTGTCCAACCAAGACCCTGGGGCTCAACCGCGATGTCAACAGCAAGGGTTATCACTATTCCTACATGGAAAATCCCGAGTCCTGTATCGGATGTTCCAACTGTTCTTCGGTTTGCCCCGACAGTTGCATTACGGTTTACAGATTAAAAGTAGAATAAGGTTAATCAATTAAAAAAATCCAAATATGGGTGAATTAAGATTGATGAAAGGAAACGAAGTGATCGCAGAGGCGGCCATACGGTACGGTTGCGATGGTTATTTCGGATATCCGATCACACCACAGTCGGAGGTGATGGAGTCGTTGATGGCACTTCGTCCCTGGGAATCGACTGGCATGGTTGTACTTCAGGCTGAGAGTGAAATTGCTTCCATCCACATGGTATATGGTGCCGCAGGTTGTGGCAAAAGAGTGATGACCTCCTCCTCCAGTCCGGGCATCAGCCTGATGGCAGAGGGAATCTCCTACATTGCCGGTTCTGAATTACCCTGCGTCATTGTCAATGTGCAGCGCGGCGGACCGGGTCTCGGCACCATCCAGCCATCGCAGGCAGATTACAACCAGGCCACCAAAGGCGGCGGTCACGGTGATTATTCCCTGTTGGTTCTCGCTCCGGCCTCCGTTCAGGAGATGAATGATTTTGTCGGGCTGGGATTCGATCTGGCCTACAAATACCGCAATCCGGTGATGATTCTTGCCGACGGTGTGATTGGTCAAATGATGGAAAAGGTGGAATTGATGGACCAGCAACCCCGCTGGACGGACCAGCAAGTCAAGGAGATAACGGGCAGTTGGGCGACCCAGGGTAAAACCGGGGATCGCGCCAAACATGTCATTACCTCTCTTGAGATGGATTCCCACATCATGGAGGAGAACAATCTTCGCCTGCAGGCCAAGTACCAGCGGATGAAGGAGGAGGATGTACGTTTTGAAACTATCGAATGTGAAGATGCAGAATATATTCTGGTAGCTTTCGGTTGTGCAGCAAGAATTTGCCAGAAAACAGTTCAGTTGGCAAGGGAAAAAGGGCACAAAGTTGGGCTTCTGAGACCCATTACCCTGTTCCCGTTTCCTGAAAAGGTCATTGCAGAAATGGCAAGTCACGTCAAGGGTTTCCTGACGGTAGAATTCAACGCCGGACAGATGGTGAACGATGTTCGTCTTGCAGTAAACGGTAGAACTACCGTCGAATATTTTGGTCGGATGGGAGGAATTTTACCCTCTCCGGATGAAGTTGAAAAAGCACTGTTACATAAATTGATAGGAGAATAAATCATGTCGGAAGTAGCAGATAGATTGAAAAATATCATCAGGCCTGAAAACCTGATCTACGGAAAATCACCGGTATTGAACGATGTAACCATGCATTATTGCCCGGGTTGCAGTCATGGGGTGGTACACAAACTGATTGCAGATGTCATCGAAGAGCTGGGCATCCAGGATAAAACCATTGGAGTATCCCCGGTAGGATGTGCAGTTTTTGCCTACAATTACATCGACATCGACTGGTCTGAAGCAGCCCACGGCCGTGCTCCGGCCGTTGCTACGGGAATTAAGCGGGTGATGCCCGAGAAAACTGTTTTCACCTACCAGGGAGACGGTGACCTTGCAGCCATCGGTACTGCAGAGACGATGCACGCGGTCAACAGGGGCGAGAACATCGTCATGATCTTCATCAACAATGCCATTTACGGAATGACAGGTGGCCAGATGGCTCCAACCACACTGCTTGGACAGATCACCGCTACTACCCCTTACGGAAGAAATGTCGACCTGAACGGCTATCCGCTGAAGATTACGGAATTAATTGCCCAACTGCCCGGCGCAGCCTATGTGACCCGACAGAGTGTGCATACCGCCGGTGCTGTAAGAAAAGCCAGGAAAGCCATCAGAAAAGCCTTCGAGCTTTCTCAGCAAAATATAGGTACTTGCTTTGTGGAGGTGGTCTCCACCTGCAATTCTGGTTGGAAAATGACCCCTGTCGAGTCCAACGACTGGATGGTCAAGCACATGTTCCCGCTCTTTCCGCTGGGAGATCTGAAGGATGGTGGAAAAGATGCCACAGAACCTTTCCAAACGAGGAAAGAATAGGAACTTTTGCTGAAAATATTTTTCTGATGTAAAAAATATTGAAATTTTGGGGCAAATCAATTTACCGTTTGAATTTGAAACTAACTGCTAAAAGCTAATAGCTAAAAGCTTTCACAAGGATTTATAAAAGCTTAAAAAATGACTGAAGAAATTATTATTGCCGGATTTGGCGGACAGGGGGTTCTATCCATGGGAAAGATACTTGCCTATTCAGGTGTGATGCAAGACCAGGAAGTTGCCTGGTTTCCCTCCTACGGCCCCGAAATGCGGGGTGGAACAGCCAACGTAACAGTCATTCTCAGTGACGACAGAATCAGCTCTCCAGTGCTGCACGAATTTGATACAGCGATCATCCTCAACCAGCAGTCCATGACTAAATTTGAGAAAATGGTCAAAGTAGGCGGGACCTTGCTCTACGATCCCAATGGAGTGGTCAAGCATCCTACCAGGAAGGATATCAGCATCTACAAGGTGGAAGGAGCCAGGCTGGCTGTTGAAATGGGCAATCCACTCACCTTCAACATGATTGTATTGGGTGCTTTTCTGAAGGTCAAGCCGGTGATCAAATTGGAAAACATCAAAAAAGGACTCGAGAAGTCCTTGCCGGAAAGACACCACAAACTGATTCCACTCAACCTCAAAGCCATTGAGGTGGGTCAGGCCAATCTGGAAATAGTACAGGAATTGTAACAGGAAAAACCGGTAGAAGCCGGTTTTTTTGTGTGGATAATATCCTATATTCTTTCGTCAAAATTACTTAGTTTTAGTGCCGGATATTAAAAACTTCACCAAACAGCCTGTTAACAGATGAACATTAAGACAAGATTGACCCTGATGAACTTTTTCCAGTTCTTCGTTTGGGGTTCGTGGTTATTGACCATCGGTGCCTATTGGTTCCAAACCAAACATTGGTCAGGTACAGAATTCGGCGCAATTTTTTCGACCATGGGTATTGCTTCCCTGTTTATGCCTGCCATCGCAGGAATCATTGCAGACAGATGGATGAATGCCGAGAAGCTATACGGCATCTTTCACATTTGCGCTGCCGTCATTCTTTTCATGGTTCCCAGAATCAATGACCCATCTACCATGTTTTGGGTCATGCTTGTCAACATGATTTTTTACATGCCCACCATTGCACTCTCCATCACGGTAGGTTATTCAACCTTGAAAAGCAAGGGTTTCGACATCGTCACTGACTATCCGCCCATCCGGGTATGGGGAACCATCGGTTTTGTGGTGGCGCTTTGGGTCATCAGCCTGTTTCACCTGGAAGTGACGGCCGGTCAGTTTTACGTTGCCTCCGCTGCCTCCTTGTTTTTGGGAATCTATGCTTTTACTTTGCCCAAATGTCCTCCACTGGGAAAAACACAGAAAGATTCCTGGGTCAGCGCGATGGGACTGGATGCCTTCAAACTCTTCAAAAACGTCAAGATGGCGGTATTTTTCATCTTCGCCATGCTATTGGGAGCAGCCCTGCAGCTGACCAATGCCTATGGCGATACTTTTCTGCACGATTTTGCCAACATTGCCCAATTCAAGGAGACAATAGCGGTTAAATACCCCGCCATCATCATGTCCATTTCCCAAATTTCCGAAACCTTGTTCATCCTGACCATCCCCTTCTTTCTCAGAAGATTCGGTATCAAAAAGGTGATGTTGTTCAGTATGTTTGCCTGGGTACTGCGGTTTGGACTCTTTGCCTTCGGCAATCCAGCTGAAGGACTCTGGATGATTGTTGCCTCGTGCGTCATCTACGGAATGGCCTTTGATTTCTTCAACATCTCCGGCTCTCTCTACGTTGAATCACAGAGCGAACCAGGAATCCGGGCCAGTGCCCAAGGCTTGTTTATGGTGATGACTAACGGTTTCGGCGCTTTTCTTGGCAGCCGGATCAGTGGAATCCTCATCGATAAATTTTTCACGGTTGGTGAGACCAAAGACTGGCACAACATATGGCTGGTTTTTGCCGGTTATGCTTTGGTCCTCGCAATCGTCTTTCCAGTGCTTTTTAAATACAAGCATGAACGAATAAAAAGTAATTAGAGTACTTAGAGTTTGGAGTACTTAAAGTATAGCCCTCCAGACTCTAAGTACTCCAAGTACTCCAAACTTTAAGTACTTCCTATGCTGAACCGTCAACTTCTCTCCCCTGCCAGCATCGTGGTGGTGGGAGCTTCCAACAACATCACCAAACCTGGCGGCAAGATCCTGAAAAACCTGCTGGAGCATGAGTTTAATGGGCAGTTGTACGCAGTAAATCCGAACGACCAAAGCGTGCAGGGTGTGCAGACTTTTGATTCTGTGACCGCTTTGCCTGATGTTGAACTAGCCATTCTGGCAATTCCGGCCAAAAGCTGCCCTGAGGCCGTCGCGATCCTGACAAGAGAGAAGCAAACAAAGGCTTTCATCATCATCTCAGGTGGATTCAGCGAGATGGGACCCGAAGGGGCTCTGATCGAACAGGAGATTGTGGATCTGGTGAACAGTGCCAATGCTTGCCTGATTGGTCCCAACTGCATCGGGATGCTCACCCATTCCTATGCAGGCGTATTTACGGAGCCAATTCCACGACTGGAACCAACAGGGGTAGATTTTGTATCCGGGTCAGGAGCCACAGCCGTTTTCATCATGGAATCTGCCATTCCCAAAGGACTCACCTTCTCTCGCGTCATTTCTGTTGGAAATTCGGCGCAATTGGGCGTCGAAGAGGTGCTGGAATACTGGGACCTCCATTCTGAGCGGGAAGCCCATGCCCTTGTTAAGTTGCTTTACATTGAGACCATCCACAATCCGGATAAATTTTTGTTTCACGCTACCTCCCTGGTCAGGAAAGGATTCAGGCTAGCGGCCATCAAGGCAGGAAGTTCAAAAGCGGGCAGTAGGGCTGCCTCCTCCCATACCGGCGCAATGGCAAGCTCTGATTCAGCCGTCGAAGCCCTCTTTCGCAAGGCAGGCATTGTTCGGTGCTATGGCCGCGAAGAGCTGACGACAGTTGCATGCGTCCTGATGTCGAAACAGATGAATGGGAAAAATATGGCCATCATCACCCACGCCGGAGGGCCGGCAGTCATGCTGACAGACGCCCTGGAAGCCGGTGGTGTCAATATTCCAAATATACCCGACTCTCCAGTCAAGCAAAGGCTGAAAGAGGCACTCTTTCCAGGCTCCTCCGTCGAAAATCCGATCGATTTCCTGGCAACAGGTACCGCAGAGCAACTCAACACAATCATCGACACCTGTGAAAAGGAGATGGACGACATCGATGGGATGGCCGTGATTTTTGGCAGCCCGGGACTCACTTCCGTGAAGGATGTTTACGAAGTACTGGACAGAAAAATGAAACAGTGCAGAAAGCCGATCTATCCCATTCTGCCTTCCGTAATGAACGTAAAAAAGGATCTCGCCTACTTTCTTTCCCACGGCAATGTTAATTTCCCGGACGAGGTTCTTCTGGGAAGGGCTCTCACAAGGGTGAAACTGACACCCAAACCTTCCGGACAGGAAATTTTTCTGGATGGAGTAGATGTTCCGCGCATCCGAAGGATCATAGACAGTTGCCCGAACGGCTACCTTTCACCCGAAATGATCGAACAACTGCTCGCGGCTGCCTCCATACCATTCGTGAAAGAAATCGTTGTTCAAACAGAACAGGAAGCCCTTGAAGCTGCCGGGAAAATCGGTTTTCCGCTGGTCATGAAAGTAGTCGGTCCGCTACACAAAACGGATGTTGGGGGAGTAACCCTCAATGTTCGGTCATCAGAGATGGTAAAAGTGGAATTCCACAGGATGATGAAGATCAGGGAGACCACTGCAGTTGTTCTGGCCGAGCAGGCGGAGGGCATCGAACTGTTTCTTGGTGCCAGCTATGAGCCCAAATTTGGTCACGTTGTTCTCTGTGGCATTGGCGGAATATTTGTAGAAGTCCTCAAAGATACCACTTCCGGACTTGCCCCTCTGACCTTTGAGGAGGCCAACTCCATGATCCGGAACCTGAAGGCCTATCCCATCATCAAGGGATTCAGGGGGAAATGCGGTGTTAGCAGGAAAACCTTTGCCGAAATCATTGTCAGATTGTCAACCATGCTCCGTTTTGCAACAGAGATCAAGGAGATGGACCTCAATCCGCTCATGGGCAATAAAAACAGAATCGTGGCCGTGGATGCCAGGATCAGAATCGAAAAATAGTTAAAAATTAACCCGGGTAAGCAACATGAGGTACAGATATCTTGTTCTTTTCATTTTTATGGGAGCTGCAATAAGTTCCTGTAGACAAACCCCTTCTGAGAAACAACTCGACTCCTTCTTCACCAGACAAGATAGCTTGTTTGTGAAGGCATATCAACAACGGGATGTGGTCAGATATGACCAACTGATGACTGAATTCCTGGTAAAATATCAGGGATTGACCCCCGGGGACCAAAAAAGATACACCAACGATCTGTCGAATGCCTGGTACAATTTCTGCTGCACCTATTCTCTGTTAAACGATAAGAAAAAGGCGCTCGACTGTTTGAAGAAATCAATAGCTGCCGGATATTTTGACTTTGCCCATTTGCAGAGTGACAAGGATCTGGACAATATCCGGAATGAAGCTGATTTTATTTCCATGGTATCCCCCCTGCGCAAAGTCGGTGATTTTTTGTATATCCTGAAAAAAGGTGCCAACTATCATTCAGATGATAAAAGAGTTTTACCGGAATTCACCTACCAAAAAAGTGACGATCCCAATCTCAAGGCACTGCGCATGGCTTTTAACCTTGATTCCGTAGCAGGCAGCGGGGAGGAAATCTCCCGCATCAAGAACCTGCTGCACTGGGTGCACAACCTGATCCCGCACGATGGCAACCACGATAATCCGGTGGTCAAAAATGCGACGAGCATGATTGCAGAATGCAAGAAAGGGAACAGGGGATTGAATTGCAGGGGACTGGCCACCGTCTTGAACGAGTGTTACCTGTCGATGGGATTCAAGTCCAGATTTGTTACCTGTTTGCCCAAAGACAGCCTGAAACTCGACAACGATTGCCACGTGATCAACGTTGTTTTCAGTGAGTCAAAGAAAAAATGGCTGTGGATGGATCCAACCAACGACGCCTATGTCACGGATGAGAAAGGTGAATTGCTTGGCATCAGGGAGGTGCGAGAGCGATTGATTGACAATTCCCCTTTGGTGCTCAATCCGGATGCCAACTGGAACCACAAAGAATCTGTAGTCATATCGAACTATTTGTACCGCTACATGGCCAAAAACTTGTACATCCTTAAATGTTCGGTTAACAGCCAATACAATTTGGAAACCGTAGAGCAGGGAAAAAAGGTGTCCTACATCGAATTGCTGCCGCTGGACTATTTCAATCAAATGCCTGACAAGTATGAAGGCGAAAATTCGGTTGTTTACAAAACCAACAACAGCGAAAAGTTCTGGCAAATACCCTGAAAAAGACATTTTTGGAGTGGCCGCTCGCTCCAAAAGTCGCACATCAAATCTAACCTTCGAGGTTCAAACTCGCTTCAGTTTCCCTATGCGAGTAGAACCTGTGCAACAGACTCAGGTCATTGACCTCCTTGGAGAGGGAATCGATGGTTGATTTCGGAATGTCGTAAATATCCAGCACGAGCATTCCATCCACACAGTTGTTGAATTTGGGATCCACGTTGAAGGCGATGATTTTGGCATTCAACCCGAGATATTTCTTCAGCAATACTGGCAGGCCGTTGTTGTATTGATCCACATCCCCGATAAATTTATCCAGGGAACTGAGTTTTGGAGACAAATGCTTCATGGCGTCGTTCAGGTGCGGATCGTTCGTTTTCACCTTGAAGTGATTTCTGGGCTTGACCAGGGCCGCCTTTTCATAATCGTAGAAATTGGCCATGATGTAACGGATGATCAGCTCCTTTGATTTTTCAGAATAGGTATTGCTGATGCTGACTGGCCCAATCAGATACCTGTATTCAGGATTCTTCAACAGAAAAAAGAGGATGCCCTTCCAGAGCAGAAACAGCGGCAGCGGCTTTCGCTGATATTCTCCAACGATGAAGGAACGGCCCAGTTCAAGGGATTGCCGAAGGGTATCCTTGAACCCATTGCTCATTTTGAACAAACTGTGCGTGTAAAAACCTTGTACACTATACTGTTCCATGATCTCCGCTCCCATTCCGATCCGGTAACCACCCGCAATCTTCCTTTCGGTGTTGTCCCAGATGACCAGCTGGTGGTAGTAGAGATCAAATTCATCTACGTCAGTCGAACGGTTGGTGCCCTCTCCCACTTCCCGGAAAGTGATCTCCCGCAGCCGGCCCAGCTCCTTGAGAATGACCGGTATCAATTTGGTGGGTGCGCAGAAAACATCATAATTCTTCACCCGGAACAGAAAACCCTCGCGTTTCAGCAGGGCAATCTCCTTCTCAACAAGCGCTGCAGGTTGTGGCGCAATAACCTCTTCCGGCTGGGGTTCACTCTTCAGCGAATAATCGAAGAATCCCTTGACCTCAATACCGGAATCCAGACAGTAGGTCTTTGCACGCAGATACCTGCCAAACTGCCGGATATCCGAAAACTCCTCCTGTTCCTTAACCGAAATGGGATTCCCTATCCTGACCTTGATGGTTTTATTTCGTTTGTTGATGAGTTCGGAGGGAAGTTTGGCTGTCCTGAGGGAGGGATGGATTCTCCCCAGCAAGTGAAAAAGGCGACTGTTGGTCCCATGAAAATAAATTGGCACTATGGGCACTCTGTTTTTTTTGATAAACCGCAGGGCGGAAACTAGCCACTCCCGGTCCGTGATCATGGAAGAGGCATAATTGGTTGAGACCTCTCCGGCAGGGAAAAGACTCAGTACCCCCCCGTTGTGAAGATGGTCTATGGCTGTTTTTAATCCGGCAAAGCTGGAACCTGCCTCCGGCATGTTCTCAAACGGGTTGACTGCCAGAAAAAAATTTGAAATTGGTTCTATTTTCTTGAGCAGGAAATTTGCAATAACTTTGTGATCACCACGAACCATCGAAAGCAGCTTGATCAGCAAAATGCCATCGATTCCACCAAACGGGTGGTTGGAAACCGTGATAAAGCCACCCTCCGCAGGCAATTTTTTAAGGTCATTTTCATCAAATTCGAGGGTAATATTCAGGTAATTGATGATGGCGTCGATAGATTCTATTCCCTGTTTCTGACTAACATTTTCATACAGGTCGTTTATCTTGTGAAAACTGAGCAAATGCATCAAGATTTTTGCAAAATACTCACCTCCAAGATATTGAATAAATGGGCTTGCCTTAATTAGATCCTGTGGTTTGACCAGTTTCATGCGACTAAAATTTGTTTTATTTAGGTCATAAGGAGCTGCCAAATAATCATTTCGCGTTGGCATGCTGATTGATTCATGACTATTTGATCAGTTACTCTGTTGTCTTTATCGGATAAGTATCCAATTTCAGAATGGTCACTTTTTTCCAGACACAAATTTGGTGCGGGCGGATCAAAACCAATTCTTGAACATTCAAATATAAAGATTTGACGTTAAAATCCGAATCATTTGACTACCAAACTTTATTTTCTTTACGGTCTTTGGATTAATAAATTGCCAGTCACAACCCTTCGCAAGGCTAAATGATGTAATTTCGCCCAAAATCATATCGATATTGAGAGATTACGACGTCAGAAATTGGTTGCCCACCACCATCAAAGAGGTGAAGGCATTGGGTTGGGAAGAATTGGATGTAGTTCTCTTCTCGGGGGATGCCTATGTTGACCACCCCTCCTTCGGTGCCGCAGTGATCGGAAGGATTTTGGAAAGGGAAGGACTTAAAGTTGCCATTGTTCCGCAGCCCAACTGGCAGGATGATCTGCGCGATTTCAAAAAGATGGGCAAGCCCAGACTATTTTTCGCCATCACGGCCGGAAGCATGGATTCGATGGTCAACCACTATACCGCCAACAAACGGAAACGATCGAACGATGCCTATACACCGGGTGACAGGGCCGGAGCCCGTCCCGATTACGCAACCGTTGTCTATTCCGAAATCCTGAAGAGACTCTATCCGGATGTCCCACTCATCATTGGGGGCATTGAAGCTTCCTTGCGACGTGTGACCCATTACGATTATTGGTCGGATCAGTTAAAACCAAGTATCCTGGTAGAGAGCCAGGCAGATCTCCTTTTTTACGGAATGGGTGAAAAATCGCTGATTGTCCTGGTGGATCGACTTAAAAAAGGGATGCAGGTAGCTGATTTGAAGGAGATTCCTCAGACAGCTTATCTCCTGGCAAAAAATCAAGTAGTTCCTGACCATCAAACTTGGAAAGACTTTGAACTGTTTGGGTTCGAAGCCTGCAAGGCGGAAAAAATCAATTACGCCAAAAACTTCAGGGTGATAGAAGAGGAGTCCAACCGGTTGGAGCCGGATACAAGACTGATACAACCACACAATCATTGCACGGTGGTGATCAATCCGGCCTGGCCTCCCCTGAGCACCGAAGAAGTCGATCATTTCAGTGATCTTCCGTTTACGAGATTACCCCACCCCAAATACAATGGCAAGGGAGCCATTCCTGCCTATGAGATGATCAGGCACTCCATCAACATCCACAGGGGCTGTTTTGGCGGATGCGGTTTCTGCACCATCTCCGCACACCAGGGAAAGTTTATCATTTCCAGATCGGAAGCTTCCGTCTTGCGTGAGGTTGAAACCGTGGTCAATATGCCGGATTTCAAGGGGTACATTTCAGATATGGGCGGACCTTCCGCCAACATGTACAAAATGGCAGGCAAGGACCTCGCCGTTTGTCGTCTTTGTCGCAGGCCATCCTGCATCCATCCTGCCGTCTGCAGAAACCTGAGTACCGACCACAGGCCCATGAGCCGGCTTTACGAAAAGGTGGCCAAAATAAGGGGCGTCAAAAAGGCATTTATTGGAAGTGGTATTCGGTATGATCTCATCTTCAACAAGGTTGAAAGTGAAACCATCAACAAGGCGAACCTGGCCTATCTCGAACAGGTCATTGCAAAGCATGTCTCCGGCAGACTGAAGGTGGCACCCGAACATACCGATGAACAGGTACTGGCTGTGATGAGAAAACCCTCCTTTTCCCAATTCGGTTTACTCAAGAAATTCTTTGACCAGACGAACGAAAAGCAGGGATTGAACCAGCAATTGATCCCCTATTTCATCTCCAGTCACCCGGGAAGCACCGTCGAAGCCATGGCCGATCTGGCTGCCAAAACCAAAGCACTTGACTTCAAACTGGAGCAGATTCAAGACTTTACTCCCACGCCAATGACACTCGCCACAGTGATTTATTACTCAGGTTACCACCCATATACCCTCGAAAAAATTTATACCGCGAAGAGTGCTGAGCAAAAACTTGCACAACGCAAGTTCTTCTTTTGGTACAAAAACGAATACAGAAGGGAATTGATTACCGAATTACGCAAGATGAACAGACCGGACCTGGAGAAGATGCTATTCAACCGGTAATCTAGGATTTTGGAGTTTCGATCCTGGAGAACGCTTTCATCCAATCTTATTTGTAAACGGCAATAGGCAAGTTTAAAATTGTACCATCCTCCATTTTCATGTTGCTAAACTGATCCTGGCACCCCATTCCAAGATCGAAAATCCAAAATTGAAAATTCAAGATAGTTACCGGTGAAACTTATCCCCGATGTACTCCAGGCCTGTGGCCAGTCCGCTTCTCCAATAACTCCAGGTGTGTCCGCCATCCCTGACCCTGTATTCGTGTGGGATGCCAATCTTACGCATTTCGACGTGCAGGGCCGAGTTTCCGTTGCAAAGAAAATCATCGTCACCGCAGTCGATCCAAAACCGAACTGTTTTAAGTTTTTCGAGGGGAACGGAATGAATGAGGTCCAACGGATTATTGGACTTCCAGGCCTCACTCAGGCGGGCCTCACCCTTCAAATCCTTGCCAAAAAGTCCGAAAAAGTAGTGATCATAACCTTCATCACCCATTTTGACAATCTCTTCATCTGTAAACGTTCCTGAAGAAAGCGCCACGCAGGTTGAAAAAAGTTCAGTATGACGCATAGATAGTTTTAACGCACCGTAACCACCCATCGAAAGTCCCGCAATGGCCCTGAACTCCTTTTTGGCGCGAATTCGGTACTCCTTTTCAACAAAAGGCATAAACTCATTGATAAAAGTATCTTCCCAGGTGATCTTTCTATCGAAGCTGTTGCAGTACCAGGATACCTTCCCGTCCGGAATAATGAGAATGCAGGCGGGAAATTTACCTTCAGCGATGCCCTTGTCTGCAATCTGACCGGCCTCTCCAAACTGGATCCATCCGGTTTCATCGTCCGAATAACCATGCAGGAGATACACAACCGGGTAGCTCCGCTGAGACACAGCATAATTTGCAGGAAGATATACCGAATATTTCAAAGTTTCACCCGATTTACACTTGAAAGCGAGCGATTCGAGGACAGTTCCATTTTGTGAATAGGCTTGCAGTGCCATCAGCACCAGGACAAGAAATGTGTTTAAAATCTTCATCTTTTCTTCGGATATCAGTTTCGAAATTGGTTAACGTTCCATACAAATTTAAGAAATTATGGTCTGATTTGCTATCTTTGGATGATAAATGCGATCCCTCATAAACAGACCGGACTATGACTACACTTTTCCTTGGATTTCTTTTTGGCGCCATCCTCCAGAGTGCCAAACTCAACCGTTTTGACACGATCAGCGGAATGGCCACACTCGAAAATTACAAAGTCGCCAAAGCCATTGCAATGGCCATAGGGGTCGGCGTGATCCTACTGAACCTGGAAATCGGGCTTGGTTTTGCATCCTATCACATCAAACCCTTTCTTCTGGTAGGAATCGTTGTGGGTGGCCTGATTTTTGGCGCCGGAATGGCTATTCTGGGTTATTGTCCAGGCACCGTGATGGTCTCTGCCGGGGAGGGTTCACTGGATGCCATGGTTGGAATTCTTGGAGGTTTGGCAGGAGGATTGGTTTACACGCTGTCGCTTCCAGCATTGGGCGGCTTACTTGGACCAAATTTGGGGACATTTTCCTTACACACAGCCTTTGCCTCCGACCCGTTTCTCTTTTATTCCTTGATGGTGCCGTCGGGTTTGCTTTTTATTGGAATTGCATTTGTCATTCACCGATTGGATAAGAGCACGGATAAGACCTGGATATTTGCAGGAATTGCCCTCGCAATCCTGAATAGCGCAATTTTTGCCACGGTTGTTTCTGACAGGCCGATTGGGGCTTCTACCTTCTTCCCCTATGTCGCAGACAACATCTTTGGTGCCACCAACAATGGCTATTTTACCCAGATCACCAAGCCTGGATCCTGGGAGGTACTTTTTCTCGCCGGATCCTTCCTGTCCGGAATCTTGATCTCGCTGCTGAGAAAGGAGTTCAAAATCAAGATGATTCATGCCAACTGGGAGAGATACAAGGGACCAAGTTACCGGAAACGGATTCTTTGGTCTTTTGCGGGAGGGTTTATCCTGATTTTTGGAGCCAGAATGGCGGGTGGATGCACCTCAGGACATGTCATTTCCGGAGGGATGCAATTGGCCTTA
>Ga0214219_1000287_pt1 | contig 23097 bp, 32 predicted proteins | sample TroBogypolimnion_26_FD_153057 | JGI IMG/M metagenome (GOLD analysis project Ga0214219, IMG submission 153057) | Freshwater microbial communities from Trout Bog Lake, WI - 25JUL2007 hypolimnion | ecosystem: Environmental > Aquatic > Freshwater > Lake > Hypolimnion/Profundal zone | place: Trout... | reverse complement strand
CAAAATTTACATATAAACCTGCTCATGCAGTATTTATACAAAGCGGGCGCAATACCCGTTTATTATGATATTAGTGCCTATAACCAGGGACACCATGAGTATGATATCCCCAACCACGTGGCATATAATGTCGTTGACTTCTATTATCAAAAAAGAAATAACCGCCATATCCTCGATCATAAAAATATTCTTGTTCACGATACGGATATGTCACATTCTGTTCATATACCAATACCACTGCTGCGCCAGCGATTACACCTGCTGCAACAGGATTAACATATAATTGTCCATGACGCCCAACTGCACAGCCCGAGAGTGCTAATACTGTTGCAATCGCAATTAAACTATTTTTCATATGTCCTTTTATATGGTACATCGTGACGGGCTCGAACCGCCGACAGCCACCGTGTAAGGATGGAACTCTACCAACTGAGCTAACGATGCATTTGTTCTATTATAGCTAACTATTTATCCCTGTCAATATATCGATTCTAGATAATTAAATCTTTCTCTAACTTCATCAATGTTTATGATTAAATTTTCCAAATCGATATGTTGATCGGTTGTTGTTACATTATATCCAAATCCCAGATCTTCAGTACCTGTTATTAACTTATCAAAATCAATTAATCTACCTCTATCTTCTTCTATAAGATGGTTCTGAATTCTTTCTATTTTTTTAATATCAAAATATCTATTACTGAAATCATTTAAATCTAGTAATAGATTTCTCGATTTATACTCATCATCCCAATTTTTAAAATGAAGTGTAATCATACCACTAAGAAGTTGATCTAATATGTTTTTTCTTCGAATACATAAGAAAACTCTATTGTCGAAAAGTGTTAATAATTCCGGATAAAGATGTATAACTGTAAATCCAAATATAGTTACAGTAGTTGGTGTTATATGTTTATACCTCTGAAAGATATTAATACGATCTTTTGTTAGAAGAGCACGATTGTATAAATCTTCTGTCATTGACGGATATATCTTCTTAGATGAAAAATTTCGAAATTGAATTTCGCGTGATAATCTTGTTGCCTTTGGCAAATCTTCATATATTATTTCAGAATTAACTACTTCAAAGAATTCGCCAAAGTTATGGTAACCCTGTTGTTCCATTATATTCGCTAATAATTTTGTGCCCGATCGTGGAGCACCAAAGATAATAACATTTGGTTTATTTGATAACATTAAGTATTTATCTTGTTAAAATAGAATGACTATGCTGCTTCTTCACCAAATTGACATTGCTGTAGGACTCTTAGAATTTCGAGATGTACGCCCGATATTTGCCTGCAACTTAAGGGCCAATTATTCCCTCACTCCGGTCATTTGTCCTTTTGTACAGTATGTCGAACAAATAGATCGGGCACTTTAAAATATCCACCTCGGTCGATAACCGATATTAGTTCGGGCGAAAAATCTTAAAACGTTCTTGGTATCAGCCCCGCCGTAGGGGTCACTCTAAATCTTTACTTCTAAACACTATATAATCTATACAGTTGTTTAATGCGCTCTATGTTTATTATATGTGATTCGTGATCATCAATAAATTTTCTAAGTTTGAATACCTTGTTGACATCAATATTTGTATTAAAAATACTATTTAATTCAGCAGTGGGATTATTTTTAAAATCTTCATATTGTAATGTGACAACATCATTATAACATGACTTTACGTTTTTATACAATGTATTCAATGAATTTATTTCCTGAATTTCTCTGATGAATACGTTTTCTGAAATATTGAATCTTAGATTATGTAATTTCTCTTTAACATTAGCTAATTCTACATCATTATGTACATGCCATGTATTCAATTCTTTACAAATAAATCCAGAAAGAATATTTTTATAACTATCCTTACGTGTTAATACAATTACGTTAAATTCAGAAAATATTCGATCAAGGAATACAGGAAATAATTTATAATATTGAGATGAAGTAAAAGCCTTACCGATCACTCCACGTTCGAAAGAACTAGCAATATTAATTCTTTCTTTAAAATCTTGTTCTACAAAGTCTTTAAAATCATCTAATGACATTCTTTTATTAATAGGTACCAAACTATATAATTCTTTGAATAAAATTCTATCCACATTTCTTACTACATGCATAGGATTACTGAATGTCTGGCACAAAAATTTGCCGCCGTAATCTAAATCACAGGCAGCGGAGAGATGATGCATCAATAATTCCGATCCGGAGCGTGGCATCGATATAATACAAGTAGATTTTTTCATTTATTTTGGTGCCCCAGAGGAGACTCGAACTCCTAACCCTTTCGGGGACGGCTTCTAAGACCGCTGTGTAAACCATTCCACCACCGGGGCAATATAGCTATTATAGTTATGGTATATTATTTATACAACCTTATCTAAGTTGAAATTCTACGTAGTTCTTAATCATAGAGTCTCTTCTTTGCAAGAATTCATTCCATGGTAATTTATTTATATGTGTGTGCATTAATTCTTCATAAGAATAATCTAAGCCAACCAATGTAGATAAAAGGAACGAACTCGGTTTCTGATATTGTTCTCCTCTGAAAGATAATTCTTTTCTTAATTCATTAGCTTCTTCTCTGGACCATATGTCATTTTTCCAATTATAGTCAGTTTTATCACCTGTAAAGGAATATCCATATTTTGAATATTCTTTTTCAAATTCACTCTTCCAGATGTTATTTGTATTTCGATTTATGAATAAGGTGGCAAAATCCCAATTATACATTTCATTATCAACACACCATTGATATGTTTCTTCTATACTCTTTCTGTCTTCCCCGGGTAGACCTATTATGAGAGATAGAGACCACGTGATATTATCTTTCCATTCTTCTTTTAATTTTAATAGGAATTCTTTACCTTGTTTTCCATTCCATCCCTTACCTACCGCCATAGATGCCGCTGGATGAAAACTTTCAATACCAAAATATGCTGATTTTAAACCACTATCCTTTAACATCTGAATGGTACCTGGTCTGCTCCAGATTAAATCAAGTCTATTATATCCAGTCCAACTAAGTTCAAATGGTAGACTTTGTGCTATATTAGCCAATGCGTTTACTTTTTCTTCACTTTCATTTACTGTATCATCCTGAAAATAATATCTGGTAATATTGTGTTCTTCGTAATTTTTTAAAAACTCATCTTTTAATAATCCATAATCCCTTAAATATGTACCCTTCTTCTTTCCGATCAAGGGAAAACTACAAAATTTACATTTAAATTGACAACCTCGTCCCAATTCAATTGATACAACTTCGTATGGTTGTATAAAATCATCTTCAAGAAAACTCTTTGATATATTTTTTACATCAAAAAGATCTCTACGAACTAGTTTAGAACTATTTTCATCCATCCATTTAAGTAGAGCATCTTCGGCATTTCCATGAAATTTAATCCAATCTAACGTCAATTTAACAGATATAGAACCATAACCACCTAATAACCAGGGTAATTTAGTTCGTGTACTTAATATTTGACGAGCATTTAATACCCACTCAGGTTCTGCATATGTTGCAATTTTTCCATCAGCTACATTCCAGAATGTGGAACTTACTCCAATAGCCAATGTATCAGATCCTATATTTTTTTCTGTAATTGCTGCTAATTCAGCCGGCGTCATTAAATGACAAAAATCAATTACCTTCACTGTATATCCATGCTGACGTAACCAAGATGCTAGTTGATAACATGCAACAGTTCGTATAGGTGCATGAATTCTATTAACGCACGACCATAAGATTAAGTTTGCCATATATTTATTTAAGTTGATTTTGGACATAAGAATCAACAAAAGATGATACCTTTTGATTAATCTCTATACCCAAAATATCCGACATATATCTTCCATTTAATTCATCAAAGGAATATCCCAAAGAACTCTGTAAAGTAAGAGCAAAACCTGCAATCTTTCTATAAGAATTTCCTCTCTTATTTAAACGAATAGCACACTCGGTAGCAGTTGTACTTGACCAAATATCATTCTTCCATTCACTATAAGAATCATCCACATAAGAATATCCAAATTTCTCATAATTTATTTCAAATTCACTCTTCTCTAATTTTAAAGGATCACGATCCATAATTAGCGGAGAAAACCACCAACAATCCATATTATTATCAATACACCATTGTTCTGTTTCTTCTATACTATCTAGTCCTTCTCCCGGTAGTCCTATAATAAATCCCATTGACCACGTGATATTATCTTTCCATTCTTCTTTTAATTTTAATAGGAATTCTTTACCTTGTTTTCCATTCCATCCCTTACCTATGGCTTTGGAACCCGCTGGATGAAAACTTTCAATACCAAAATATGTCGATCTTAATCCGCTATCTTTTAGTAACTGAATAGTGCCTGGTCTGCTCCAGATTAAATCCACTCTATTAAAACCTACCCACTCAAATTTAAATGGTAGACTTTGTGCAATATCCGCAAGTTCCTGAATCTTTTCTTCACTTTCATTTACTGTATCATCCATGATACAATATCTAGTAACTCCATACTCGTTGTAATTGCGGATAAGTTCTTCTCTGGTTATAGAAGAATCTTTGATATATGTACCCTTCTTCTTTCCGATCAAGGAAAAACTACAAAATCTACATTTAAATTGACAACCACGGCCCAACTCTATAGGTAATACTTCGTATGGTTGTATAAAATCATCCTGTGAAAAGAATATAGATGATTTCGTAATATCAAAAAGATCTCTACGAACTAGTTTAGAACTATTTTCATCCATCCATTTAAGTAGAGCATCTTCGGCATTTCCATGAAATTTAATCCAATCTAATCGATAACTTGTATTCCATGAATAAGGTCCTCCCAATAACCAATGAACTTTCTTATTCTTTAATAGAGTTCTTGCATTTATTGCCCAAGATGGTTCAGATTGATCTCTTAAAGAATTTGGATGATTCCAGAATGTAGAACTTACACCAATTGCTAGTGTATCAGAATCTATATTCTTTTCTGTAATTGCTACTAATTCTTCAGTCTTCATTAGATAGCAAAAATCAATCACTTTCACAGTGTACCCAAATTGTCGTAACCAAGAGGCCAACTGATAACACGACATCGGTCTGATATTACTTCCCTGATTAGTAAGAGTATTCCATAAGATTAAATTTGCCATAACTAGTATTTAGCTGACTAAGTTTGCCTTTCTTTCATTACATGAAAGATTAACAACTACTATTGTTTCAGTCTCTTCATCAATATTCATATCGAGCACGTCACCTGTTAGCCAACCGAGTTCGTCAATCATCTCTTGTGGTAATGGTAGAACAGCATTACCTTCTTCATCTTCTTCAACTATAACTGTCCAGGATTTATTCATTCTTTTACTCCGAAAAGTGTATTACCGGCAGAATAATCAAATGTACTACCCCAATCTGCTACATATCGTGAATCAATAGATTCATCGAAACCGTCTACGTGACTGATGAAATATTTAATACCATCATAATCAGTCTCTATACGGGCAATCCCTGTAGTACCTTCTCTATTTGTAAACCAACGTACACCTAGAATTTTCATTTTATACCCTTCAATATATCGACTATTTCATCTGCCGCACCCCAATTCTTTAACCAAGGTGTACGATCACATTCTTTAACGTGAGCTAATACTTTCTTACGTGGATTACTTTCAATAACTTCGCACACAGATATCTTCATAACAACAACACCATTATGTTTTATACCGATGATCATTGGTTCAATGATATCCCATGATAACTCATTCATTATCTCTCCAATATTGTGTGTGGGCGGCTAATTTTTCTTGCGTAACGAATTGTCGTCCAGGTTCCACTGCGAATAACTTCTACATCTAATGGTGAACCGATTAAGTGTTCACAATCATTCACAATATCCTTGTCTCTAACAATATACGGCTTTAGTGGGTGATTAAAGTCACCTTTCTTAAATGCCCGCGTATATGTCTTTTCGGGTGGATGAATTATAATCTTTACATCAGGAAAAAATTCCCTGACAATATCATGAGCATCAGCATCGGCACCTTGACAATCTCCGTGATGAAACTCTGTAATGCCAAGTTCAAACAGTTTAAGAACAAACTGCTCTTTTTGGTTTTGGCTCATACCTTGTCTGGTACCAGTAAATCCTACTTTCATAGTGAGTTATACATTTCGTCGAAATAACCTTCCTCTACCCGTTCACCGTAATACCTATACCAATTAGGTTTTTCACTAATACGCATAGAGATTCTTTCTACATTTATATCTACTTCTTTTTTATCCGGATGCCAGCTATCTGTTTTAAAAGCACCTGGGATATCTTCCATAAACTGATCAAATGTACCTATTTTAGAAAGATTGTAAGAACGTGCTAACAACTCGTTAGATAGTATCTCATATCGATTTGTGAGAAATTTCATCTTGTTATAGAAAAATGTCACATGACCAGTATTAAGTGTGTATCTACTTGGTACACTCTTAAGAATAGACTGAATTGTTTTTGTACGCAATGATCTACGTAGTGCAGCTGGCACCATCTTAATTTCGCGCCATTCAGCAAATAAATGCTGATCGGCTAGATTTTCTACAGGAACTAAGTTAATTCGTGTCATAGTGACCTAATAAGATCTTCGATCCGTGTTATAGTTTTCGATTGCATCTGAACATCACCCTGATACCAATGATAAAGATGACATAAAGATAAAACACGATCCATAATAGGTGCGTTTATGTCATTGATAAGTTTGTTTAACTTATCACACTCTGAAGTAAAATTAGATGGTGTTCTCATACTTTGCCTTCTAACTTTAATATTAAATAATCAGCTTCTTCGAATTTGCCCTCGCCATCACAGAACTCACAAGGTTCCCAACATTCTGTATGCCCGGTTGGAAACATCCTGGCAATCATTTGCTCACCACCCCCACAGCATTCCGGACAGTCTATATACTTAATGGTTTCGTTCATAATAATTTCGTTCATAATAAAATTGGTGCGACGGGTGGGAATTGAACCCACTATCAGAATTTTAGAGATCCTTGCTATTCCTATCAGCTTCAGTCGCAGTTCTTATTCCAATAATTTCAGATGATTGATAATTTCTTAAATACATATTTCTTTTTGTAATCTTCTTGATACCGGAACCATTACGTTTACTACCAAATGTATCAGTTTGCGTATGACAATTAGGACATAATATTCTTAAATTATTGATATCATTATTATCGCTGTTGCCATCGATATGGTCCAGCTGAAGACTTAATTCTCTTCCGTTCCATATATTACCTAATCCACATTCAGAGCAGGTATTTCCAAATTTTTCTATTATATACTTCTTATTAGCAGGGCGCGTTCCGTTTTCTATTTTTTCTTTAGTTAATTTCCATGTATAGTCGCCCTGACATCTATTATTACAATAGATATTATGGTTATGTATGCTAATCTTATTGGTCTTTCCACAATACCTACAATTGTAAGTCTTTATTTCTTTTTTCCTGCTATTCGTATAGTCCTCACCACGACTATGGACACTCTTATGACCATTTAATTGTCGGTAAGTTTCGAATTCTTTTCCACATATACATTTTAACATAATATCACCTAGCTGAGTTATAGACCCTATAATGTATTTATCTAAAATCCAAACTTCAGCTAGATAATACCGCGTATGTGCCATTTTACAGGCACATTTATTTATTGTCAATCAGCAGGTTTATACAGATCCCATTTCTGGAAAAATGTACGTTCTCGTTGACTAATCACGGGTCTGGTACAGATTGCACTATAACCCATGTCGTTATCTGGCTCGTGAAACATATAGAACTCGATACCAGCACGATCAATCCGTTCAGCAATTTCTAATAAATCATCCTCATCTTTAGCAGATAAGAGAATCAAACTCGACACATGTTTGTATTCCAAATGATTCAATAACTTACCTGCCTCGTGACAAGCATGGCCAAGCTGCACAATCTTTTGAGCGGAAGAAATATCCTCCCGAATAAAAGTATAGATATAGGAGTTCATTTAAGTAATTCCCTTAATGTGGTAATAAGTTCCGGTGTAAAAGTTGTACCGTACTTTTTACTTAAGGAATCGATACGCTCTTTTTCTTCAGCGTCACGCTTTGCTCTTCGTTCAGGGGTATCATGCGACCATATTGCTGCATTGTCGCGGATTTGCCACCAAGCATCATGCTTTGCTGTGTCAAAAGATTGCCATGGCTTCATGCCGGCTGCTATTTTGTTTTCTGATTGGATTGGACTAAAACCGCGTTTAAGGTCGTGTCCTCGAAGAGCGTTATAGAAAATGTGATCTGTAGCGTTACGATTTGCAATTTTGTTCCATGCTGCGATTGTGCATAGATACTCTTCTTTATTGATAATGAAATTCATGATTATTGTCCTTATAAAATGTAATCAAATTGTTTTCTAACCTACTAACATTGATTAATTTTATGGCGGACCATTGTTAAGCACCTATTGCATACTATCTCCTTTTAAGTTGTAAATGTATTTATATAAACACGAATAACATAGATTGCCTTACCGGTAACGCTCTTGCCAGGCTCTCTGCTTTCGCAGCGCATTCTTTATGCTACTTTGGTATATGTTATTTGTATGTCTCAGTTAAGCAACTATAGCAGCTCTATCAAACTTTTGCGACCGATAATATTTCCGTAAGTGTCGGTGCATAACATCCTAGATGCTGTACAGTAATTGAACTTGCATCAATTGCAAATTGGATAGATTTTTCCATATTTTTAGAACTTAGATATTGATACACAAATGCTGACAGGAATGTATCTCCTGCACCACACCCATCTATTATATCTAATTTGACAACGGGAAATATTTTATCATCCCATTCTACACCAGCGGCACCACAGGTCACTATTGTAGAATGCATATCCGGTTTGCTGATTAAGGAATTATATTCTTGTTGATTTATTTTAATGATACAGCCTGCTATCTTTGATAAATTATTCTTCTTTGTATCAACGAATATTGGACCACGAAATCGATCCCGTAATCGTTGTATCAATTCATAACTAATAGCACCTTTTTCGTAGTCGCTTACCACGATGGCATCATACGGGGATAGATCAAGAGTATCTAAAAATAAAGGACAGGATATATTATCGTTATCTATACGAACAATATGTTGTCTACTTCGGGTATCTATTAAACGTGTCTTTGTACTTATATTACCGTGTAAAAAATGAACATTACATCCTAAAGACTTTAAATTAATATGAACATTTCCTGCCATTCCTGGTTTATTTTCTTCATGTGTAAATTTAAATACAGGTACAGGTGCTTCAGGGCTAATTCGCTCAACTATACCATACTGGTATATGTCTGTGCAATTATCCCCTATCAATAATATTTCGAATTTTGTTTGTTGTTGAATATTTTTCGAGCCGGTCATAGAATTGTATCTGTTTACAATATTTAGCACCAATAATCGGCAGGCCGCGATAATCACTGCCTTTGATCATGATATCTGGCTCAAACTTACGTATCAATTCTTCTAATTCTTCATCAGAATCGAACACATCGACTCTGTCTACACATTTAAGTGCAAATAATAATGTGCAGCGTTCATATTCGTTATTCACAGGGCGCGATGGACCTTTTAATTCGCGAACGCGACGGTCACTGTCTATCAATACCGAAACATAAGAATTTGGATAAGATTTTGCAAATTCTAATAAACGTATATGCCCTAAATGTAAAACGTCAAATGTACCATTTACAATTATTTTGGACATATTATTTTATTCCTGGCTATCGCCTTTACCTATGCGGTAATTATCTTCTACGCTATCAGGTGTGCTAACTTCAATTAGCACACCTTCTTCAATACAAATAATCTGATGAGGCAATAATGGTTGATTATGCCATATATCACCTTCAACTAATTCCCTTTCTTCTAATGTAGCATTACTAGTTTCAATCCATTTTATAATAAATTTACCACTTAGTACATACCATGTTTCGTCTTTTTCTGCATGAAAATGCATACTAAATTTGGAACCGAGATTGAACTTCAATAGTTTTCCACAATACTTGTCAGTGGAAGCAAATATTAATTCACTTCCCCAACCTTTTGCAACTAATCCGTTCAATCTCGTCATTTTATAAAAGTTCTAATCCTGTTCCACATTCACTGCAGAATTTTGCATTTGCTTTATTTACCTTACCACAGGTACTACACTTCTGTTTAGCCTTGACCAAGATTGGTGCGGCAACTTCTACAGTTCCAATCATACCTACCATTCTAAGAATGATAACGTGTGAGTTCAGTTCTGATTTAAAGCCATATATAGGCGTAAACTTCTGTTCTACCTTTGAACCTGCTACAGTAATACCTGCATCATTCGTTGGGATTTCACATTTATCGGCGAATATTGAGCCACTAGCCGATGTTGCGGTAGCAGAACCGCCAGTTGCACTAAATGTTGCATTTTGTGCAGATACCTGATTGACCATAGCACGAGTCGAAGACAAACCTTTTGTATAGTCCCCGAGACCGCCTGCTGATCCACTAGCACCACTTATGTTTGTTGATCCATAATATGGTCCACCGAATGTTGTCCATCTTGGTTGGACATAATAATCTCTATAGTGATGTTTATCCCAATAAATATCTTGGATCTTAATTTCGGCCTGATCTTGTTCAAACCAAAACTCAACACGGATAACACCATCGTCTACTTTAATACCACGTGGGCCATCTTCGATAGCGGCTGTGCGTTCAATGAACTTAAAGGCATTACCTTCTGTCATATTTCCGTTGCAAATGAATCTTTTCATTTCAACTTCGGAATTACCATTGACAATAATTTCTTCACCATCAAGCACGTCAGTGCCATCGATGTGCAAGGTAAATTTTGCTCGTTTGCTGTTTAGATTCTTTACTAAGATACTAAATTCACTGCCAAATGGTAAGTGGACTAATTCTTTTGTTTCTCTGAGGATTTTGCCGTTATGTTTTATTGCCACGGCGAAGCGATCTTGGTACATGTTCATGTTTTCCTTTATACATCGCACAGACTAAGCGATCAATTGTTAAAGTCTGTTAGGTACCCACCTATTGGGCAAAAGTATTTATCTCTTACAAGAATCTTACTCAGCAGAAAAGGGACCGAAGTCCCTTTTCATATTCAAATTCTATTTAGAATATATGACGAACACCAACATTATAGCCAGTTGATGCAAACCCTGCTGCAACATCAGCTGCTGTAGGTGTGGCAGTCTTCAGAACTACAAAAGAACTCTTCGCATCGTTATCAATTCTTGAGAATCCAGCATACAAGGCTGTACGCTTAGATAGATTATGTAGATATTGTGCGCCAAATTGGTTGACACCTGCATTAGCATTATAATTTTCATACTTGCCATGACCATAATCGAATCTAACTTCATCTGTGCCAAAGACCGGTACAGATGCACTTAATTCATATGTGGTTAAAGTACGTGGAGCCCACTTATTTTGATTCCAAAGACCAAATACTTTGATCATACCAAAATCATAAGAAGCACCAATATTAGTTACTGTAAAATCAGCACCTGCAGTCGGAGTTGTTCCGTATGCAACTTGCACGTCAGCCTTACCAAATCCGTATCCGACACGAGCACCTGTATATCCCTGCCCTACAACACCCTCACTCGGTGCATACATAACCTGTCCATATACACCACCTAATGTAGCTGGTGCAAAATACGAAATAGCATTATTAGCACGTTGACTTGTTGCAGCACCACTACCTAATACATCGTTAGCAAGTGTCCAACCTTCGGCCAAACCATTTGCTGTAAATACATCAAGGCGTTGAAATGCATTATATGTTGGTACATAATCTCGACCAAGGCGTAATTCACCGAGCGTTGTATTGGTTAAACTTAATGTAGCACGTCTATTGAAGAATTGGCTACTTGCTGCGGCAGTCGTTCCTGCGCCGGCAGTTCCCATTGTCGTATCTAATGCAGAATCAAGAAAGAAGCCTACACTTGTATCGTTATTAATTTTTTCTGTTCCCATAATTCCGATTCGACTGGTACTCTGTTGATTGGAATCAACTGTTGTTGTGTGTGTTGAGCCGTTTGTTACCGAGTTTACACTCATATCAATGACGCCAAACACTGTCACATTCGATTGCGCTGAGGCTAAACCACTTAAGGCCGCCAGGGCCGCGAAGGCCGTGATAATTGTTAATTTCTTCATGTTTTCCCTTTTTAGTTAAGCCTTTTTTGAGGCTGAGTGTTTATTTATACTCAATTAGCATTTTAACTTCTATTTTTGAGTTTGTCAAGTTTGGTAATCATAAGAATAGGGCCGAAGCCCTATTCTGATTGGTTTGGTTACAAGGTCTTTCTACCTCGGAGTGGCTGGGTATTAAGCAGCTAGAGCCATTTCGCTATCAGCGAAAGCTGATAGGTCAAGAGCGAACTCGTTTGTATTTGCGTTTGCATTTACGATTTTTATGCGATTTACGGTCGTCATCTACCGTGTTGCCTTCTTCAATATCTCACGCAATCGATTACCGGAGCAGGCCCATTAGGGAGAATACTGAGCTGGACTCCTGAGCGTCCTCTGGCTTTATTTAACAGCGGTGTAGCTGCACTCAATACTCTTTCTGGTGGACCTGGCGGGATTCGAACCCGCGTCTTGCTTGCCTTTTCTCTAATGGTATTACAACAATTCTTTCACATATTGCGGCGCTTGAATCCACGGTAGCCCAACTCTTCATGGCCGGTCCTAAGAAACTCTTCCCCAACGTTAAAGTAGGTTAAGCATTAGTCTTTCGGTGTTCCACTGTAGCTACTACAATATGTATGTCCTTATTATAGCAAACTTTGCTATAATGTCAACCTATTTATCTTGCTTCTTATCTTCTTCTAATGGTTGTGGTGATTTATCATCAATAATACACTCACATTCTATCATTGCAGCCTTACCATATGCAGTCCAACAGTTACTAATAAAATTTATAATTCTTTGCCACATATTATAGGTTATATTTCTTACTCTTAGTTATTCTAAGAGATTTTCGTTCAGTACCCGGATATGTTGGTTCACCAGCGTATATGCTCTTAGCACTGACAAAGAACGGATCATTGATATTCTTAACCATTTGTTCCTTTATGTACCTATATTCACCTATGATATTTTGAGGCATCGTTTCAAAGAACCAATCATGCATACCAGCGGCATTTTGAGTATAGCCGGGCTTTGTTACAGCAAATCTATTTCTTACATAAGTTACATGAGAAGGATAGATATAATTTGAGATAAATTCTAATTTCTCTTGTGAAACACGATCGGTATTTTCTAATTCATATCTATACAGACCTATATCGTACAGATGTTTCATTATCTGACATTGTTTAATCACAAGCTGTGGCAAATCTGGTGTCCAATAAAATAATTCATGAAATTGATGTTTCCAAATCATTTCAGATTCGGGTGTATGATAGCGAGGGGTAAAATTAAAAGATATCATATCTGAAAATTGGAAATGCGACTTTCCATCTACTACCTTGATATGCGGTTTATCTACTCCCTGAATATGACATACATTTTTTCCCGATTGATAAAGTGCATTCCAAATAGGATCTGTCATACACATCGAAGTTTTAAGAAACGACGTTGGTGTTAAATTTCCAGAAACTTCTATCTGACTTACCAATTTTTCATTGTTCAAAACATAGTTCGCAATATTATCAATATCAATAAATCTAACTATTGTTCGCGGATCTTTTAGATGTTCTTTTAGATGTGGGACTGCCGCATAATCAATTTCTCCGTAAAGATTTCTATTTGATAAATCGGAGTTATTCGTTTCTATATGTTTCGGACGAAACATAACAATTTCATCTAATAATATATCATTATCTATGAATGCATGTAATGCATTTGTGCTATCAACTCCACCGCTGAAGAAAAGAGAAATATAATCATATCTGTCTCTCAATTGCTGGGCACGTTGTCTATATAATTCATCTAAAGATGTTTCAACTGGTATAGTCCAATCAATCGATGAAAATACATCATCGTTGAAATCCCACCTAACTGGTATGTTGGATTTACTTGATTCAATAAATCCATCTACTTTATTAATAAACGGTTTATCACCGACCCAATAGATTCCTAGTCTTCTATGAATTAATAAATTATTTGGTTGTTCCATTATATGTCCTTGATACTGCTGCACGGAATTCCTTAATGAAGTCATTTGATTCTTTGACTGTTGCACCAAATGGGACATTTACATTCATCCGTAATGTCTCTATCATTTCGGGTGTCTTGAGAATTTTATTTAATCGTTTATTTAATTCTTCTATATCTGCTGGGTTATTGGCCGATGACGTTGTGATTGAAATTAAGACTGGAAACTTTGAAGCACTGGGATATATCTTATTTAAGTCTATACCAGTTGTATCTGGTAATCCGTTAAAATGCCCCAAACTTTTTAATTTTCCCGATTTAGCAATTACTTCTAGGGCGCCGCCATCAGTATAAACATCTAGTGTGTTATCTATTAAAGATGATAATGCTTCATTTGAACTTTTATAAGGTACCCATGTTACCGGATAATCGCCAAATACTGCCTGTGCAATGAATTTTAATCCCTGTGCGTGATATCCTACTAATATAGGCTTTCCAGATTTTAATAATTCTGGAAGAGTAGAATATTTGTTATTTGCACCCGTAATAAAACTAAATGGTGAAACACTAACTAATGAGACCATTGTTAGTGCAGCGTGGGATGCTTCATGGCCCGGATATTGTGCATTATTAAATACACTCTCAGATGGTCCAGTACATAACAATGAGAAATCTTTACTCTTTAACATTTCTTCCATTGCAATTAGACCATCGGCACCCGGTTTTATTAAAATAGTAACAGGAGTTTTATACTCGATAGCATATCTATCGAGTAATGCACGACATACAGCTACCTTGCCGCCGGATACCTGCGATGAATATGCAATAAGTGATGTAGGTAGTTCTGCCATTGCACTAATGCAAGTAAGAGATAAGATGAGTGATAGAATATATTTCATGTTTGTAATTTAATTGTGATACTATTTACTATATAAAAAAATTTGATTGCTCTATAGCCGGGGTTCTGTGCTCTTGCGAGTGACAACCATTAATCTACGGATTACTCCGTCCTCCCCACCTTTCAAAATGGATCATAGGTGCTACAACCCGAACCCTCGGCGAACAGCGTCAACGAGTTCTGTTTGTATTACTGCGGAGTCGTTGTGGTAATAACGTGTAGTTAGTCTTAGTGCAGAGCATGATCATATTTCTATTCACACCTGGGGCCATTAGCTTTCGCTAAACATCCTTTTCTTTATGGCAGACATCGAACATACACTTCCACAGAGCGACAAGCCCTGTTCTATGCAGACCCGAACTTCCTCTACCATACGCGATGACAGCGGTTGTCCAAGCAATCAAAAATCTTAAAAATCAGTTGAAATACTGCCAAGTGGAGACCAAGCCACTTTACGATATTCATTCCATTATATGCAGATATAGAATCAGAATCGCTATTTCTGCTAAATTTAGTCAAACAGTATTTCAGTCGTTAGTGTAATGTATGATTCTACTTTATACAAGAATTCAATGCGGCTACTAGTTCTGTCTCGTAACCAAGTTGTAATTTTCTATCTGCCAATAATGCCTTAGTTTTTTCAAATACATCTTGATCGGGTGTAACCTTACCAAAATTTAGATCTGGCGGAGTTGGTACCACTGCCTTACATGGTACAGCGACAGGTACTTCAACACGCTGAGTTACTATCTTAATAGTAGGTTCAGTTGTGGCACATCCTGCTAAGAATGTGGAAATAATTATTACCAAGAGTTTATTTTGCATTTTGAATCTCCCGATTGATAATATCATTGGCCGCGTCGCATTTTGGAATATTTTGCGGTGATCGAAGTTTCATTAGATCTTCTGCTTGTTTCTTATAATTGTCAGAAGTAGTCTTTGCCTTCTTAATTTCGGCCTGATGTGAGGCTGTGCGGGCGTCTGCATCAGATTTCATTTTATCAATTGCAGCATTCTGATCAGTAATTGATTGTTGTAAAGTTTTTACTGAGGCTTGCGAAACTTGTAATTCTACTGTGAGTGCAGCTTTCTGTGCATTAGCCGTAGATAATTCACTCTTCAAAATTTTAATATATATTACCGTACCTGCAATCAAGGCAAGTAATATTGCGCCTATCACCAAATTTTTGTTACCTAACAAAAAAGATACTATACCCATGATATAAGTCTCCCATAATATATGTATTTATCAATCTTTTACACCTTTATATGTTCCAAATAATAAATCCCACTGTGGGAAAAATAATCCATAATTCTTATTATGATATCGATGATGTAATCTATGCCATTTTCCACTTGTTAATAACGGAATATCTATATTCGGATTATGTTCAATATATTCCTGAATTAAAGCTGCCCAAAGATAATATAAGATACAGAGCCACCATGTTCCCGTAATATAACAAAAAATAATAGTCGGAATAACCTCTGTAATCCAAAGATCGACTGTACTTACCCAGTTATTATTAAATAAGAATAAATTATTCCAATGCCAATTAGTTTCATGTGCATTGATGAATCTATGATGGCCCCAGTGAAAGCGTCGAATAATATATGTATGATGGCCGATACGATGAACCCAATATAATATCAACGTCCATAATAAAAAATATAAAAGGAACATTAGATTATAGGTGATAGACTTTCTAGCAAATCAGTATATTGGGAGATAACTTTACAAGATTCCCAATCAAAATCTCGATGATTTTCACATAATTCCAATAAATCTGGATCAATTGATGTATCATCGGGATTTTTCATCCATTTTGCATATTCACCATCAATGAATTCCATTCCTGTGTATTTCGGACGAGGTGTCATATCTGGCCAAAATTTATGATATACAAACGGTTTTATTGATATCCATGAAATATTTAAAAATGCTCTTTCATACTTTACAAAATTCTGTATATCTTCATTAAGAAGCCATGCCAATAATAACTCAGGAGTATAATGAAAAAAACCAAATACTGCTGATTCATTGCATTCAGAGACGGCGTGGAGGACTTCTACTTCTCCTGTATCATCATATATCATCATACCTTCTAAATCTGGAAAACCATTCAGCCGTGATCTCATTAAGGCAGGTTCGCCATCACCCATTACGCATAGAAATTCATTACATAATAATTTCGTAAGATTAGCAATTATGTGACGACCCGGACGTGGATAAACATATTTCTTCATATCACCGGTATATTGTGTTTTTAAATAATCACTTAAATCATAATCATAGATTCTATATTTTATATTATGTTTCTTAACAAAATCTAACGCATATGCTGTATCATGTGAATTTAATCCAGATTTCCCTTTATACCAAAAATTTATTATAAGAACTTCAAATGAGACACCTGCTTCCATCATCGATCGTACAACAACTTCTGAATCTATTCCGCCAGAAAAAAATACAAGGATAGTCTTATCTGTAGATTCGAAAATTAATCTCGCGGCATTTACACATTCTTCTCTAAATGACATTGGTTGACGTTCACATCTGCCATATGTACACCAATATCTTAATCCTGTTCTATCTCCCTCGAAATTAAATATTCCATCTCCCCATCCGCACTTAAAATGATCTTTATAGGTATAATTTCTTTTTATATTCTGCATATTAGATTTTCCAATATATTATTTGTTTATTGTCGGTGAAAGCATATCAACGAGTTCATCACAAGTATATATCACTCGTGTGCCATCTCTGATAAATTTTTCGTCTGATTCAAATGCAGCTACTAATTCTGGATCATATTCTCTCCATTTATCTCGTGTACCTTGCATAATATCAAAATATTCAAATGATGTATACTTCGGTCTCGGTATTATATCATCCCATAATTTATGTATCACCCATGGTTTTATTGCCCTCGATGATATATTTAAAAATGCTTGTTCATATTTCATCCAATGTTGTATATCATCATTAAGTATCCACGAAAGCATTAATTCAGGAGTATATTGAAAAAAACCATAAATCATAGTTTCTCCCAGATTACTTACGACATTTAATGGTGAAATAATTCCCGTGGTATGTTCTGTAATCATTCCTTCCGTAAATATCCCTTCTGAGATTGTTAAATTATCCATTAATCGACCCCTAAATAATGCTACAATAGTGGAACCAAATATACATAGATAATCATGACAAAACACTCTAGAGATATCAGCATGTACCGCAAATCCTAACACATTAAGTCGAAAATTGTGTGAATCTTGTAAATACTTAGTCATTATATATGATGCTACATCATAATCATAGATTCTATATTTTATATTATGTCTCTTAACAAAATCTAACGCATATGCTGTATCATGTGAATTTAATCCAGTTAATTCATTATAGCATACATTCATTATAAGAACTTCAAATGAGACACCTGCTTCCATCATCGATCGTACAACAACTTCTGAATCTATTCCACCGGAAAAAAATACAAGGATAGGTTTTTCAGCTGTCTCACTAATTAATCTCGCGGCATTTACACATTCTTCTCTAAATGACATTGGTTGACGTTCACATCTGCCGAATTTTATCCAATAAGGTAATCCCAGAGTTATATCATCGAAATTATATGTACCTTTTCCCCAACCAAATTTAACATGATCTCTATAAGAATAATTTCTTCTTATATTTTGTGTCATAATATATATTCCTTACTTTTTACTGTTCTTAATGCAATTTTTGGACTACCTAAATCAGGATCCTCTAAATAGTAATTTGTATTATTAATACCTCTAAAGAATCGAGTATCAATTGTATCCTGCATATTTTTTACCATATACAAGAATTGACCTTTTGCATATTCCGGCATCTTGTCATAAAACCATGACTGCTGGCCAGCAAATAAATCCATTCCATTTTTCTGTGTACAGAAAGCATCACGAAGTGACATAACATGCGGTGGATATATAAACGGATATAGAGCAGTAAGTTTATCTTGAGATAATCTATCTGATTTTTCAAATAGCATTCTAAATTCTGGAATTAATCCTAACATTTTAAAAATCTGACATTGTTTTATTACCAGTTGTGGTAAGTCAGGCGTCCAATAAAATAATTCATGACTTTGATGTCTATCGATCATCTCAGTCAAAGATGTATGATATTTAGGAACGGGCATCATAGCTACAGCTACAGAGGTATCTATGAATTGAAAACTATATTGATTATTTTCTAATTTAATTATAGGTTTATCTATACCATGAATATGACAGGAATTTTTTCCAGATAGACTATATTCATTCCAGATAGGATCATCTAAACACATGGCAAGGCGAGCCATACCTGATGGCTGATATATATTTAATGTCTGAAATTGTGATACCAGATTATCATTATTTAAAAATCTATCTGAAGAGTAATCCATATCGATTATTCGTATTTTTGTTCTTATATCCTTGACATATTTACGAAGATGCGGAATTGCTGCAAATTCGATTTCGGAATATAAATTACAATTCGATGTATCTCTTGTGTTAAAAGTTGATTCAAGTGTCTTTGGTCTATACATTACTATTTCATCTAGTAGAATATTATTATCTATAAACGAATGTAACACATTTCCACTATCTACGCCGCCGCTGAAAAATAGAGACAGATGATCATATTTGTCACGAAGTTGTTGGGCTCTTTGTCGATATAATTCAGCAAGTGGTGTATTGATTGGGATTCTCCAATCAATTGATGAAAATATATCATCATTAAAATTCCAATTCACTGTTTCTTTGCGAGATGAAGCTTCTATAAAAGCATCTGCTTTATTAAGAATAATAGAATTACCTACTCGATAATGTCCTAATCGATTATGATTGGTTAATAAGGTATTCATGATATTAATTAATTATTCCTAATCGTTTAGTTTCAGCGCGAGCACGCCATATAATATCGTTTGATTGCTTAATAGATGTACCAGACGGTAACCATGAGATTGTAGATAATAAATTATTGAACTCATTAGAATGTATAATCATCTGGAGTCGTGTATTTAATTCCTCTATGTCTTTCTGTGATGTATTTGTATTAGTGGTTACAGATATAAAAACAGGAACAGCAGTGGCCAATGGAAAATCTGCCGTTATATCCGGGCCACTCATACTTAAATTTTTACCAATATATCCTAGACTCTTAAGCCTGCCGGATTTTGCAATAGAATCTAAACTACCCGTTTCAACATACAGAGTCAACGACCCATCTATTAAAGATGATAATGATGCTGTTGGATTATTAAATGGTACCCATAACACCTCTTTCCCATTCAACGCCAATTGAGCTGCTGTCTTATTTGCAGCGGTATGATATCCAATTGATATGGGCGTATCTGAGTTTATCAATTCCTTTAAGTTTGAATATTTACTATTGCCACTGGTATAGAATACTACAGAACCAGTTGCAACTATTGTTATAGTTTTTAATTCTGCATGTTCTTTCTCATGACCCGGGTATTGTGTATTATTGAATATTGTTTCTGAAGGTCCCATACATGCTACAGATGGAGTCTTGTCATTCATCATTGCCATCATGCCGATTAGGCCGCTGGCGCCGTCCTTTGCGATATAAACCGGGTAAGCATTATATTCTCGTGCATATAAATCAAAGAGTGCTCGGCATGTTATATTTCTGACACCGGATGTAGCATATACGTTAAAAATATCCGGAAATGAATATGCAGGTAGAATAAATAGACTTAATATAAGTGTAATAAATAATTTCATAGATCTTTAAGAATTGAAATAAGATGCTGGTACATACGATATATCATTATATTGTAGATTAAATTTTTTCATATAGGTGCGAAGAATGGCATCCCATTCTTGTACTCTCTCGAATCCAGTGAACTTAGGCCTCTCTTCTATATCTGGGAAAACTTCAGAGAAATATTTACTCTTATATTCTACTAAATTTTCCACCCTATCTTTCATAAGTTGTTGCACTGTAGATAACTTTAAGAAAGATGCCATTAGACGAGAATCTTGTTTCCAGAACCTATTGATGCCATCTAATCCAAGTTTATCAACAAAGTTCTGTGTAGATAAATCTCTCTGAAAATCTTTAGAAAAATATTCCCCATCCTTTAAAACAAAATCTATATCTTCATGACCACCTACAAAGAAATAACCATTATCATGGCACCATTTCATTAAATACATATGCCATGCAAGCTGTGGAGAGAAGCCTTGGCCGAGCAATGCATATTCTGTTAACAACTTAGCATCTTTATATATGTCAAGTGAACAATACTCTACCTTTATATTATTAGAATTACACCATTTTTCTGCGTAATGATAATCGTGCTCATTTAACGTTATTGTCTCTGTGGCTACCTCAACCTGTAATTTTCCTATTAAGCATTTAAATGATATTCCAGAAAGAAGTAGAGCTCTAGCGACCATTTCACTATCAAGGCCTCCGCTCAACATCACCATCAACGGTTTATTCTTTCTATTCTTTGAAATTGCTTTATGTGAAGCTAATATGCATTCTGTCTTGAAATCATATATAGATACATCTATCTTTTCATAATCTATCTTATATGGATTAAATTGATATTTCATTTGTTTATCTGTTTTAGAACTTTTTCTTTATATTCACTTATATACTCTGTAACGGTCTTGGTCATTTGACTACTTATTGTCAGGCGATGTCTACCGATTAATTTACTTGGCGTAACTCCGTGATTACCTAACATAAGTAAATTAAAACTCGATGGACGAAATCTGTTAGATTCTATTGCTATATCCATTAATTTCTTCGCCAAGAGTCTTGCAGTATAAAAACTAAAATTGTCACTTGTCCAATCTTCTTCCTGGCCCAATATATATATCCATATTTTTCTGCTTGCATATCAAATTCTGATGGTCTGAATTTTAAATTCCTATTGATATATAATGGCTCAAACGAGAAAGCATCTAATGGGCATGATGGATCTAATAGCCATTTTGCCCAGTCAGTTATTGTAACAGGAGTATCGTATGGAAGTCCTACTATAAATCCCGAATACATTGCTACTTCATCCTTCCATATGTCATCTTTTAACCAATGTAATAGTTCCTTTGTCTTTTCCGGGTGTAATCCTTTTCCTATAGATTGACCTGATTTATGATTCAATGTCTCGATCCCAAAAATCGCAGATCTTAATCCAGATTCTCTTAATAAAGAAGCCGTCTCTTTATGAGCATGAATTAAATCATGACGGATATATGCAGCATATTCCAACTCAAATGGTAAACTCGTAACAACCTTATGTATTCTTTCTAATTTTTCAATAGAATCATTATGTGTATCATCGGCATAGATATATCTAGTAATTCCGTGTTCATAGTAATTTCTAAGAAACTCATCTCTCAATATATTATCATTCTTAACGAAATCTAATTTTTTCTTTCCATTTAACGGATATCTACAAAATTTACACTTAAAGATACAACCTCGTGCAATCTCAATAGGTACTGTCTCTTGATGATTTATATAATCTGTTTTGTGCCATATAATTTCACTATCGGAAAATTCAAAGTTATTTACAGAATCTTTCCCTTCAAATAATATCTGTGTATCATTTATCTTCTTATATTTAAAGAATGGATTCTTTCCTTCTAAGAATTTCATATAATCTACAGTAGCTTGATCTGCATATCCAATAGCATATGCATCACATGGACCGAGGAGATTACCAGATTTACCACCTCCGAGTACTATTTTCGTATTAGGATTAATTTTTTTTATTTTCTCGAACCATTCTATCATCTTATCTGTATGATAGGGATAAGAAGTTGTAATAAATTGTGTCGGGAGTCTATCCTTGAGTTTCTGAAATTCATCAGGTGCAAAATCTTTAGATTCTTTGAGCTGATTTTTTTGAGATTGATCAAGATCTGTATCTACGTATGCAAAAAATGTAGATGAAAATCCGACAAATAATGTATCTTCACCAATAAACGAAGACATAATCTTTTCCATTTCTTCATCATTAAACTT
>Ga0214219_1000286_pt1 | contig 23204 bp, 30 predicted proteins | sample TroBogypolimnion_26_FD_153057 | JGI IMG/M metagenome (GOLD analysis project Ga0214219, IMG submission 153057) | Freshwater microbial communities from Trout Bog Lake, WI - 25JUL2007 hypolimnion | ecosystem: Environmental > Aquatic > Freshwater > Lake > Hypolimnion/Profundal zone | place: Trout... | reverse complement strand
TTGCACGAACTACCTAGAGCCTTTTGGTGGAACTTCGATTGAGCCCATGTTTTGCGGTACTCCGGTACTCACAACCGATTGGGGAGCCTTCCCAGAGAACAACATTCACGGGCTAACGGGTTATCGGTTCCGTACCCTTGGCGAGGCGGTGTGGGGGCTTCAAAACGTGGGCGACTTGGACCCACATGCAATACGGAATTACGCGTTGCAAAACTTTTCCTTAGAGCGTTGTGCCGAGCAATACCAGGCGTACTTTGAGCAGTTGTACACGCTTTGGAGTGACGGTTGGTACAGTGATTGGGATAATGGGGTTTCCAAGTACAACAGGTACGCCAAGATTCTGTGACGGCTTCTTGCCGATTGTGGCAAGATAGAAACAACTGTTAATCCCGGCGAAAGAGCACCATGAGCAGTACGTCAGCCTACGCACCTTATCTTCAGACCTACGGACAAACGACTCCGTACATCACGACCGATGAGTACCAGCGTGCACCGACGGCAATGGACACATTCAACCTAATCAACGGAGGGCCTCAGAGCCAACTTATTGCTCTCCAAGAAACCATCGGACGAGCCTCCTCGTGGATTGACCAATACGTCACGGGAAGCGCTTGGGGAACTTTGTGTGCCACCTCTAACGTAGAGAACGCTCAAATTTGGGGCAACCGAGTAGGCCAACTTGTTGTTCATCCAAAACTTTGGCCAATCTTGGAAGTTCAAGCGTTCACTTATTCGGCACCGGGAACATCTTTCACTTCATCGTCAATCACGCCGCAGGGGAACATAGTCATCTACCCACAAGAGTTCATCGTTCAGCCAAATGCGACGTATGGCTGGAACACATTTCAAGGAGGCCAGGGCTACACAACTGGTGGAACTGGTACTGGCGCTTGGCCCATAGGAGTTTCAACTCAACCCTATCTTTGTCAGTGGACCTACGTCAACGGATTTCCAAACACCACGCTTTCTGCTTCGGTTTCTGCTGGAGCCGCTTCGATCACGGTGCAGAGTGGGCTTGGCATTTATCCGGGAACACAACTGACGATTTACGATGCGCCCAATGACGAGGTTGTGACGGTGGCGAGTAATTACATACCGGACACACCCGTACTTCCACTTGTCTCACCCGTTTTGTACAACCACGTTTCGGGAATGAATATCACCAACCTTCCCAAGGCAGTAAAAGAAGCGGCCATCCTTATGACCACTGCACTCATCAAACAACGTGGTTCGGGAGCCTTGATTGTTCAGGACATGGGCGCTGTTTCAAGAGTTGACTCAGGAATACCCCAGGGCGGAAATGCTGACATTGCGTTGGCTTCGAAGTTGCTGGACAATTTCCGACAAAGGTTTATCGGCTACTAATCATGCCAAAGGTCACAGTTACCCAGGCGGTTTATCAGTACCTCCAGCCGCAATCGTCGAACATTCCAAACCTCGGAGTTGTCTACACGGCACTACCGAAGGTTTCAAACGAGGCGGACCTTTTCACCAACACTTATCCGGGCGTGGGAATGGGTGCCGCTATCTACATGTTCATGACGACCCAGCAGGAGCGTCGTATTGCACTGGGCGGACCGCACGATGGACGGAAGTTCCGAATCTACGACCTCGGCCTCCTCATTATTTTCAAATCGAACCAGCCAGAAACCGTTCAAGGCCAACATGAGTTCGACACCTTCATTGACAACTTGACCGCTTGGATTCAAGCCGACCGAAATGCCGGGAACGCAAATGTCGTATTCCAGTGGGGCGAAGGCAACGAGAATGGTGGTACGGACATCCGTCTTGACTACACGATTCCACGAACACTTGACGGAGGCGTGACATTATTTCAAGCAGTCGCTCACGTTTCGGTGTGCGAGGTTCTGGACGTTTAGAGGCAATTTACAAGATTCACGAGGCCATCAAACGGCTTTCCTGGCCATCATGTACGCTGTACTTAGGTCAACTTGATTGACCCAAAGTGTTGAGTTTAGGAGATTTGTGCCAAGATACCAATACACAGGAGATTTGCCGACGGTCTTCATCACGTTGCAAAAAGACGGAGAAACATGGGTTCCCAAGACTGGGGACACGATTGACGTAGACGCGACGGTTGACCATCCATTGCTTGCACTTATTGCAGATAATCCAAAAGTTAGCCAAACAAAGACCACTGAAGAACGGAAAGAAATAACAGAGTCACCGGAAACGGCTGACGATTCCAAGGAGAACAACTAATGCCTTTCATGACCGCAAACTCCTACTGGGGTTTGGCAACCGAATCCACCTACGGAACTGCCGCAAGCGTATCTACCTTCACGCCAATCGGTAGCCCGAAACTCACACCAACGTTGAAATGGCTCGACGACAGCGACTTCCGTGGTTCTCCCGTCGGTCACTACGACCAGGTTCCCGGTGTTCGTCACGACATGTTCAGCGGCAAAACGTTCATGTACTCCGACGTTTATCCTGAACTCATTCGTTCGGTTCTTGGTGGAGCGGACGCCGTTGCTTCGGTTGGGGCAAGCGTTTGGTCACACACCATCGGGGTGCTAAACGCCCCCAACCAAGGTTCTCAGGCTCCCTCTTACACCTTGATTAACGACTCGGTTGATAACACATATCAAATCACAGCCGCACGCTGTGTGGACATCGCCCTCGCATTTGCCGCCGACGCCGCCGTGGAAACATCGTTCAACTTTGTTGGAAACATTTCAACAACCGTGGCATCGGTTACCGCAAATGAGTCAACCCAACACCTCGTTCCTTCGTGGGCTTGCTCGGCCTCAATCGGTGGCGCTTCGGTTGCCGTCGTTGAGTCAGCGGCATTGGATATCAAAAGGAACACTGCACCAATCTTTACGCTTGGACAACAGGCTCCATACAATAACTTCCAAGGCCCAATCGAGGTAACTGGAACAATGAAGTTCGTTGTTGAATCCAACGAAACCTTCTATGCCAATTCACTTATCCGTGACCAGCAACAAGTCATCCTTAAGTTCACGGACCCGGCTACCGGCTATTTTGTTCAGTTCCAGATGTCGAACGTTCAGTTGATGGACCCGTTCATTGACCAGTCAAAGGCATACATCTCGTTGGATACAAAGTTCACGGCAGTTGCCAACACGACCGACGCCACTAGCGCTGGCTACTCGCCGGTCAAGGTAACCATCAACAACGGAGTTAGTACCGCTTACTAATCGAAGCAATTCGGAAACCCAAAACAAGGACGGGCGCAAAACATGAAAAACTTTCAACTTTTTAGCAGGAGAGATACCGAGCAAAAAGTGGACTTTCGTCCCGATGCCGATATTTCGAGTGCATTTTCTCAACTTCGCCGTCTCGCCGTTTATCTAAGCCAAGACAGTGCAAAGGCAGAGGACATCACCGATTGCTCCGTTGCACTCAATTACCTGCGGGAATACACCTACCGAAAAATCTTTACTGGGACATCTCACCAGGACTTCGTTACGCTGGACAACGAGGACCCAAAGGCTATTGACTGGCTGATTGCCGTGCATGAAGCAGAAACAGCAAACTTTCAAAACCGCAAGAACAACCGATAAAAAAGGAACCGACCATGAGTACGATTATTTCACTTCCCAACAACCACAGTGCGGTCCTAAAGGACGACGACGAATTGACCAACAAGGAAATCAAGACGATTCAAAAGTCAACACGCGTTGCGGCATCGGTGGCAAAGTCGCTAGAAGACATGGGATTTGTTGATGGAGACCCAGAGGCTTGGCGCGTAATTGCCGAAATGCCGGACGACGACTACAACTCCATTGACCTTTTTCAACGGACCTGTGTTGTCCTTCGATTGAAGTCATGGACACTAGATCAACCGATTCCCACAAACGTTGATGAGGTTGATGACTTGCCACGTTCAATTTACGAACCACTAACGACAGCCGCAGTTGACTTGAATTTCGGTGAGCAATATGGCATGGAGGGAGCCGCCGACCCAAAAGCGCCTACAGAAAACTCCGTCAACTAAAGGCGGCTTTCAAGGGTGGATTACTGCTTGACGAAATAGACCCAGAGTTGGAGGAACTCGCACGGGCGTACCGCTACTGCAAACTGTTTTCCTGTTCTGTGGCAGAATATGAGAGTCGGCCTTTCAAGGAAACAACGTGGCTTCTGAAGATTCACGACACCTACGAAGAAGCAGTTAACGAGTTACAGGAAGAAAGACGCTAGCAGTGCAACTCATCGCCGACATTTCCAAGTTCATGAAATTTATTGAACGCATCCAAGGAGACGCTAATGGCCGTCCTTGAACCAGTCGTAGCAACGCTACTCGCTAATACAGAAGAATTCACCGCCAGTCTCACCAAGACCAAGGGCGAGATGGAGGCTTTTGCCGTCGAAGCAAAGGCCGCTGGCGACGGTGCGGGCGCTGGTCTGGAGGGTGGCGTCAAAAACGCGACAACGGGCATCAAGGGCGATCTGGAGACCGCTGGAGCGGATGCTGGTGGCGCTTTCGGTGGGGGGGTTTCTAAGGGCGCATCAGAGGCGGAGGGCGGTCTATCCAAAGCGGAAAAAGCCGCACGAGATGCTGGAACAGCGGCAAAGGATTCCGGTGGGAAGTTTGGAACACTAGGTTCAATCCTCAATCACCTTCCTGGACCACTTGGTGCGATGAAGGGAAAGACCGAAGAAGTTGCCGCAAGCATGGAGAAGGCTGGCGCTAGCGGAACTGGAATGTTGTCAGTAATCGGAAGCATTCCAAGCCCATACATCATGGCTGGAGCGGCTGTTGCTGGAGTGGCCGCAATTTCCGTTGACTTTGGTCAAAAGTACCAATCAACTACCGACAAAATTGCCGCAAGCGCAAACATCTCCATTGCCAATGCCGGAAAAATTAGTGATGCTTTTTTTCAAACGGCGGGAACATCCACCTACACCGCACAGCAAATTGCAGATTCTTTTTCCAAGATTGCGGGACAAGCAAAAACGCTTAACGGTGGAACCTTAACCGCCAAGCAGGGGTTAGACCTCATGAAGGCATCTATGGATGCCGCTGAAGCAACAGGTGGCAATCTCGACGGCACAACAACAATACTTACCAAAACCTTGCAAACGTTTGGGATGCAAACGGGTGACTCCTCAAAGGTTGCCGACATTTTGGTTTCTGCCGCCAATGCGACGGGGCAAAGTGTTTCGGCACTTGGCAATTCGCTCGATAGAACGAAATCCAAACTTGGAGGAATGGCCCCTCCGATGGGAGAGTTGGCTGGCTTGATGGTTGACATGACCGCTCATGGCGAAACTGGCCGTGCCGCAATGCAAGCCATGAGTTCCTCGTTCACCCAGTTCTTGAAACCAGCAACAGACGTTGCCAAGGCAAACAAGAACATGAACGACACCCTTTCCAATCTTCCTCCAAACCTCAAGAATCTTGCGAAGGAATACGAGAACGGAACGATGCAAGCCACGCAAGTTTCGGCGGCTACCAAAGGTTTAGATATTGCACAGACACAACTTTGGGGGAAGTTCAAAAGTGCCGCAGATGCCGCACGCCTCAACTCAGAGGCCTACCAAAAACTTGGATTCAATGCCGTTGGAACGAACGGAAAACTTCTTCCAATGCAAGACATTATTGGCAAACTAAGCAATCAAATCAAAGGCATGGGAACAGCACAAGCACAGGCAACCCTCAGTGCAGACGGATTTGGGAGTTCTTCTGCGAAGTTAGTAGCAACAATCCAATCAGGTCCAGCGGCTTACGAAAAATACACAAAACAAGTAGAGCAAAAGGGAGTGGCGGAAGCGTCTGCGGCAAAGGCAACGGCTGGCCTGCACGCTTCGATGGAAAAAACCAAAGCGGCGGTTGAGGATGCGGTGACCGCACTTGGAACAAAACTCATGCCAATCGTCACAAAGGTTGCTCAGGTCATTGCCGAGGCCGCACAGTGGATTGTGAAGCACTGGGCAGAAATTAGTATTCCTTTCAAAATTGCCTTCGATGAAATCAAGAACATTTTTGAAGGTTCGATTGAGGTTGTGAAAGGTTTCATCTCCTTTATCAAGGGTTTCATTGACATCATCAAGGGAATCTTTAGCGGGAACTGGAGCGAAATCTGGGAAGGCGTCAAGGAAATTTTCAAGGGCGTGTGGGATGCCATTAAGGGAATACTTCAAGGGGCGTTCGCCGGTATCCTCGGAATCTTTGAAGGATTCGGTGTGAACATTCTCAACAAGATGCACTCAGCATGGTCAGCCGTGATTAACTTTTTCACAGGGATACCAGAGTCTTTGATTGGGGCACTTGAGAATTTTGGTACTGACCTCACAAATTGGATTGCGGCGGCTTGGGGCAAAATGGTTTCTTGGGTTACAGGGGCAGTCACTACCTACATCAACTTCTGGTCCGCATTGCCAGGACGAGTAATTTCAGTTATTGAACGTTTCGCCGGTGACCTTGGAGGGTGGATTTCTGGGGCGTTTTCTGGACTCATTAACGGAGTGGCAAACGGCATCCAAAACACAATCAACTGGTTTGGCAGTTTGCCCGGCAAAATACTCAATGCCATTGGGGATGCTTTTAATTGGCTTAGGGATACTGGTTGGAATATCATGATGGGGCTCATCAACGGTATTGAAAACGGCCTTGGATCGGTCCTTGACAAGATCAAAAATGTTGGAAGTTCAATTATGGGAGCGTTCAAGTCCGTCCTTCATATCTTCTCCCCGTCACTCGTGTTTCATGGCTACGGTAAAAACATCATGGAAGGTTTGGCACTCGGTATTACCGATAACGCAAAACTTGCCCAAGACGCAATCGGTGGAGTTGGGGCGGACCTGTCAACAAACTTTTCGCTTGGCGGGATTAGTGGAGTTGGTGGGGTTGGCCCAATATCGGCAACGTCGGTTGGTGGAGGTCAAGGGTCAGCCGTTCTGCACGTCACTTCTCCAATTCAAATCAGTGGACAAACAATCGCTCAGGTGGTCACTCAGTACCAACTACAGAACGCAAGGGCAACCGGAACCGTCCTTGGTCAATACTCTGGTGGCTCACAAACAGGTGCCGCTACGGGAATTAACGTTAATGCAATCAGCAGGTAAAAATGGCAATCACTCACATCCAAGACAAAACGACATCAAGTGGTGGAGCCGCTTCAGTCGTCGTTGCTCTTACGTCTAACCTCGGTTCTGGAAATACGCTCATTGCAACAACATTCCTTCCGGCATACGTTGACACGGTTTCCGTTGTTGACAATCTTGGCAATCGTTGGATTCAAACCGCAACGAGTTACACAACGATTGGCGGAGCGGAGATATTCTACGCTCGCGGAGTGAAACCTGGGGCGGCAAGCGTCACATTCACGTTCAACGCTACGGGTAGCATCCAGGTAAACGTCGCAGAATACGCCGGAGTTTGGTACGTTGACCCACTAGACCAGTGGAGTCAGAACTACGGAATGTCCGCATCCCCTGCAGTGCAAACGCTCACACCTCGCTCTAGCGGAGAGTTGTTCGTTGGGGCAACAGTTGTTGGTGGTGCGTCAATCTCCGCTAACCCGAGTGGCTATACCGCACTGTCTGGAACGGGGGCAAGTGTTTCGGGAGCGTATTACATCAACAGCGGCTCGGTTTCCTCAACGCCAAGATGGACCGCCTCGGCATCAACCGCTTCGTGGGCGACGGTTGGAGCCTGTTTTGTGTCTGGTGCAAATGGGTTGAATCCACTGCTTCGGTTTCCAGAAACGCTCGTGCAGGTAAGCACTACTAATAACTATCAAAATCCGCTCAACGGTTTGGGGACGTGGACGAACATTTCAAGTTACGTGGAGCGAATGCAAATTGGTCCTTTCGGTAGACAGCACGAGTTGGACAGGATTCAAGCAACATCGGCAAACTTCACGGTCAATGCACGCGATGGCTCCTTCAATGCTTGGAACACAAACAGTTTCTTGTACAACGGCGGGCTTGGGCTAAAGCCAATGAATCCATTTCAAGTGACGGCTGCATGGAATGGAATTACTTATCCAAAGTATTACGGATACTTCCAGTCAATCAAATTGGACATCAAGGATGTTCTCAACGTCAACGCAACCATACAATGCAACGACCTCTTGCAACTGCTCTCACTGAAGTACCTTTCCAACAACAACTATGCAAGTTTGGTGGAATCGGATGGTGGGGCAAATCTTGCGGCCTACTACAGGCTTGGTGATGAAATCGCAACGTCTACGGTTATTGACTCATCGGGCAACAACAATACCGGCTCGCTAGTTTCTGGACTTGGAGGCATTCCTTCTTACGGACAACTAGGTCCCTTCTTGTCCGACTCAAGCACCGCTCTTGACCTTACGAATGGAACGAATACATCGAACGGTGGATTCAAAACCGTTGACAACACGACCGAACCTCCCACAAATCACGACTTCTTGAAAAGTTCCGCAAGTATCCAAGTCACTTCTTTTTCATTACCTTCCCCAGGGAACGCCGAAGCAGTTTGTGCTGGACCCGACGGCAACGTTTGGTTTGCCGTGCAAGGTGCCGCTGGCTCGGTGGTCAAGACAACACCAGCGGGCGTTTCGACGGCATACGTTCTTGCGGGCGCACAGCCGACTGGCGTTTGCTCCGACGGCACAAATCTTTGGGTGTCGGATTTTAACGCCGCCGTTTGGAAAGTTACAACCGCTGGAGTTGCAACGAAGTACACACTCACAGCGGCCACCGCAGGAGATGTTTGCTATGGGCCAGACGGAAACATCTGGGTTGGTGATGAGTCGGGATACGTTTGGAAAGTTACGACATCCGGTTCCGTCGGGCCAAAAATCGGACTTAGTTCCGTACAGGCGTTTGGTGTTTGCACTGGTTCAGATAACAACATTTGGGTTGCCGGTCAAGATGGTTCGAATACTCAAATTGGTGCTGTTTGCAAGGTTGTTCCGGCAACTAACGCCGTTACAAAATACGACATCACCACGACGGGCACGTTCAACGGGATATGTAATGGGCCGGACGGTAATCTTTGGACAACCAACTACAACTCGACTGCACGAACGGGTGGACGGGTTTGGAAGATCGGAACATCGGGAACCTTGTTGGCGAACTATTTATTGCCAGGCTCTTCTCCGATTGGAATTTGTTCGGATGGAACATATTTATGGGTTGCCGACCCTAAGTACACATCACAACTTGGTGGTGGTGCTTGGAAGGTAACAACCTCAGGAGGGACACAACCGTACTGGTTTCAAAATGCGTTGGCCTACCCAACCTCGATCTGCCTTGGTGCTGATGGAAATATGTGGCTTGGTGACGTGGACTACGACTACATAGTTTGGAGACTGCCCAGAAACGGCACGAATGGTTGGTCGTTCGAATGTTGGTTCAAGTGGGCAGGTGCAAAACCTCAATTCACACTCAATCCCGGAACGTCTTCATCGGTTGCCGCCGTTCCTAACGGTGTCGTATTCCATGCCACAAGCACATTGTCTACGTCGTTCGCCGTTGAACTTCAACTCGGAACAGCGGAATACAGCCAATACTCAACCTCTGGCACTTTGGTGAATTACCAAAACGCAATTTACTTCGGTTCGGCTACGGTTCCCTCCGTTCTTGCCGTTTCCCCAATCAACCTTTTTGACGGAAACTGGCATCACCTCGTAGTCAATAGTGGATTTAATTCTTATCCGGTTGCATACATTGACTCAAACTTGGCGAGCCAGTTTGCACCCGCTGTAACGTCGTTCGGAAACCTGACAAACATCAACGTTGGAACTCCGCCACAAGGAACGACTGGGCTCACGCCAGCCGCAGGGGTTTTGGAAACCAACTCAACACCAGCAACCGCATTTCCAGGAGAACTAAGCGATGTGGCGTTTTACTCAGGAATCAACCTAACCGCATCACAAGTTCAAAATCACTACCTCACGGGAACGTGGTTTCAACAACAAGAGTTCGGCGCAATTTCTGGTGGTACAACTGTCGCTCGGCTCAACAAAGCATTGCAGGTGCTTGGACTGAATCCTTTGTACGCACTAAGCGTTCCGTATCCGTTTAGGACATTGCTGTACGCCGAGGCCAATCCTCTGACAACGACTTCTGGGCTGAACTACATGCAAACAATTACCGAAAGTGAACCTGGTGTTATTTTCCAGAATCCTACTGGGACAATTTCTGCCTACAACCGTCAGTACCAATACCTGTCACCAAATAGCAATACTTCGCAAGCGGTCTTTGGCGACTACCCAGCCGCAACGTATTACTACGAGGGAAACACTTTATCCGTTGAAATGGATGACCTTGATACGTGGAACGAGATTCAAGCGCAGTCGGGTCGTCCTGGAAGTCAGTTGCAAACGTGGGGACCAAACCAATATCCACTCAACGCATCGGCATCAACGGCAGCGTATTCGGCAAGTGTTTACGGCAACCGAACGATGCAGGGTTTGACTTCACTTCAACAGCAGTACGACGGAGACGCATTGGCTTTGGCTCAAAACTATGCGAAGTGGTACAACCTGCCACTTGAGCGTGTAACTCAAATTCGCATCAACTCGCAGAGCAACAACGGAAACAACATCACCCAGATTCTTGGACGGGGCTTGATGGACCAAATAACCGTCTCGTACACGGGTCAAACGTCGAGCACGACCTTTACGCAGAATAGTGTTATCGAGCAAATTACCGACTCGGTGGACATGAACAATCCGACCTGGGCCACAACGTATGCCCTTTCTCCTTACGAACTGCTAATGTCACCTACGGTATTGGGCAGTTACCAATTCGGAGTTAGCACGTCGGTTCTTACCCTTTAGGAGGAAAAATGCAACAAATGCCCAGCCTGCAATACGCCGAACAACATGGCCACTACCAACAAAAAGCGCAAGACCCTCGCTTTGTTGAGTCCCAGTTAATTGTCGGTGAAATCAATAAAATGAAAGTGGAAAATCCAGAACAAGGTTTTGGTATTTACGATTCACTGGTTGACCAACTCGTCAAGCACAGTGCGGAAATAACACGTCAACCCGAGCATGAGCGAGAACCAGCAAACTGGACCGCTCCGCAGAGGTGCGTTTGGCGCTCCAGCAATTTGCCCTATCCAAAACGCCAACAAGTCGTTGAGGACAAAAGCATTTTCCGAGAAGCAAAAGCATTCGCGTCCGTCAATGGTGGACGTTGGCTCGTCATGTGTCCGTTCACTGGGTGCAATGGAGCGCAGTACGCATCCTTTCACGACCGAAGATTTTGGTGTGTTGATTGTGAGAACCGTGCGGTTGCTGGACAATGGGTAGAGGTCGTTTGGCCGAGTAACCTTAGAGACATAGAGAACCTACTGATGGTTAGACCACAAAATGCCATGCACTGGCATCCGGGCGAAACCGTTGAGGAACTTGCCGAGCAAAACCAAATTGCACAACCGAAGGCTGACGACTAATCATGGCATCTTGGACCACTCCCGTAACCCATGCAACGGGCGACATTCTTTCCGTTTCCGACTGGAACGGCGTTGCTAACAACGAGACATTTCTTTATCAAGCACCGTACGCGTTGTATTACAACTCCGTATCAACAACCCTTGTTGGCGGAACGGAAACAATCGTAACTTTCGGTGGTACGGGCTTTGCCAACTACGGATTTTCCGTTGCAAGTGGTACTAACGTGACGGTGCCACTAACCGGAATTTATTTGGTTTCTTCTCTTGTCACAACGTCGGGTGGTGGGGGAGGGTCCGCCGCTACGCCACTGGCTAACCAGGTTTTTCAAAATGGAAACCGAATTGCATGGGGTTCTGAAGGCCCAACAAATACTTCCTACCCGTCAGCGCTTTCAACGGTTTTGGCCTCTGCCACGTCAGGTTCATATTTTCAAGCAATTCCACAGAACTACTGGGCAACGAACCTTCCAACGGCACCGGGTCCTGACCAGACATATCTTTCCGCTTACTTTGTCGGCTCACAATAAAACAATTCAATCAAGGAGAACAATGCAAGAACCACGTCCATTCGGAAAACTCGGATGCCTCCCCGGAAAAATTCCGGTCGGGCTAAGAGACCTCACCTACTACGTTGCAGGTGACCTACCAAAAGCGCCACCAGCGGTAACCGTTCCCGATGTTGCAAATTGGGAAATGCTCGGCAACGACCAATATGGTGACTGCGGTGTTGCGGGCTTGAACCACGGCTTCATGGCCGACGCAAACATCACCAAGGAAAGCGAGACGTTTGCAAACGATGACCAGACGGTTGCCTACTACTTGAACTACACGAACGGTCAAGATGCCGGTGTTGTCCTGGCCGACTACCTCAACTACGTTCGCACGCACGGCTTCTACGACAACAAGGTGAGTGCCTACGCCCCCGTGAACATTAATGATGTTCCAACTCTTCAAACGGCAGTTTTCATGTACGGATTTGCCTATGCGGGAATCGCCGTCACTCACGAGATGCAGGTGGCATTTCAAGATCACCAACCTTGGACAGCCGAGGTTTGTTCTGGCCCCATCGTTGGTGGTCATTGTGTTCCACTCGTGGGCTACGACGATCAGTACCTTTACCTTGTTACGTGGGGTGGAATCCAAGCCATTTCATATTCGGCTTGGCACGCCATCGCCACAGAAGCCTGGGCAGTAATCACGGGCGAGTTTGAGGCTGTGCACGGAGACGGACGTGGTGTGAGCATTTCAACATTACACAAAGACCTTGATAAACTAAACGCCTAAACCACTAAGGAGAAATATGTCCATCATTCAAAATGCCAAAAAGTACCAGAAACGAATTGCCGGTGACATCGTTACCGTCGGCGGTACGGTTGGAGCGCTCATCGCCATCTTGGTGAACGTCGCCCCATCGGTTCACATTCCGGCCCAGGCAACAGCGTCGCTCGTGGCGGCAAGTGCCATCGTAACGACCATCGTGCAACAGGCTCGTCGGGTTCAGCGTGCGAAGGTAGCGGCAAACAAAGCGGCAATCGCGGCGATACTTGCGGCGGCCACTAAGCCAGCCAAAAAAGCACCCGCAAAGAAAGCGGCACCAGCAAGGCGAGTCGCAGGTAAGTGATGCACTACGAGCCGGGAGCCATAGGTTTTAGTCACAGCAAAGGAATCATCGGATGGGCCATTCGGCTTGGTGAGTTCCTGCGTTTCCGTGACGGACAATTTTGGAATCACGCATTCATCGTCAGCGATCAGGTTGATGAAAATGGAGAGCAGTTGGTAATTCAGGCTCTCGGCTCGGGTGTGAACGCAAAGAAAAGACTTTCGGAAATCGCGCCTGGCGGAAGGTTCGAGATTCTTCCGTTGCCCGAAGACGTTCTGGCCGATGATGTACTCACCTTCGCCGAAGCGCAGGTTGGCGACAAGTATGGCTGGTTGAGCATCGCATCGGTTTCTCTACAGATTCTTTTGCCAAAATGGATTCCGCTTCCACGCATTCGAACGGGGTCATCCTGGATTTGCTCGGCGCTTGCATCTGAGTCACTGCGCTGTGGCGGGTGGGTGCACAAGTGGGACGACATTTACTCGGTTGTGCCCAGCGAACTCTACGCCGCCATGACTGGCATTCCGGTCAAAGACCTTCCGTACAGGGACTTCGCTAAAACACACTGAGCGGGTTCGCCAACCCCCAAAAATCCTTGTAATTACTAAGGTTTTAGGCATACTTGTATTGGGATAAAATACGTGTGTACAATTAGACTATGGAAACAACCGCTCAAGAAGGGAGCACGAAAATGAAGAAGGCAACGGTGGTAAATCCGCACAACCGAGAAGTAGAAATTGACACGGAAATTGCTGCGGCTCACGAGGTTGTAAGAGAAGCGGCTTTCAAAGTCATGACACGTCGTGACCGCATCGGGGACACAATCGTTCAACCCGTCCGAAACGACCGATTGAATGGACAGTATTTTACTGATGCCGATGGGGTTGACGAGTTCATCGAGACGTGGGTTCTTGGCCACTCGCAAGACGAGGACAGGTACGGGCGCAAGACGAGCCACCGTTTTGGTTTTCAAAAGTTGAACACGGTTGCGTTCATCGAGCACGCTACGAACTTCGCTAACGCAAAAGAAGCGGCTCGTCTCGCAACTTGCGAAATGTCTTACGAAGATCGCAAGCAAACCGCAGGGATTATCCAACTGCTTATCAACGGGCGAATTGCCTTGGAGGTTGTCGAAATGATTGAGAACCTTCAAGCCGCTTGGGATGCTTTGGTGGAAGCGCGCGAGCGTCTTGCCGAAGCCAACAAAAAGTACGAAGGCTGGGCTCGTTTCTTTCTCGTGGCCAATAATGGCGGACACATCCACAAGGACATGGATTGCTCAACGTGCAACAAAATGGGTAAAGAAACCGATTTCATTTGGCTTCCCGAGTTGGCGGCGCTCACCGAAGCCGAAGCCGTTGAGGCTCACGGAGCAATCCTTTGCACGGTGTGTTACCCAAGCGCTCCGGTCGAATGGACCAATGGTGCAAAGCCTGGGGATGAACTTGTGTGCCCCGGTAGCGGCACCCGTCCGGCCTACGAAGAAATTGACTTTAGGTATCGCGAGGCCAAGTGCACCCACTGCGGAAAAGTAACGCCACTGAACAGGGACGGCGATGGTCCATTCCGCAAGCACAAGAAGGAGGTGGCATAACTCCTGAGACCAATTGGTCTCGCTGGTCACCGAGAGGAATTGCACCTCCGGCTCGGTGGCCACCGAGACAAGTTGATCGTCAACTTGTTGGAAACAAAAAAGGAAGGAATCGAAATGGCTAACGAAAAAGAATTGCCAATCGTCGTTGTTTGCGCCGATTGTGGAGAGATGTCCGATTCGGTGTTGTGCCTTTGGTGCGCCGAGGAAGAAATGTTGGAGAAGGCGTCATGAATCACGAACTACTCACCAACTATCGGTTGTTCAATGGGCTACCACAACAACCCCACAACGCACCGGGACCAAACAACTACGGAGTGTGTGACGAGGACACCACGTTCTCCGTCATCGTGACTCAAGGAAACCGCTCAAAGACCCTGACGTGGGACGATATTGAAGCGGTCCCCGACGACATCATCTTGGCGCTTGGCCGTGAGTTGCGCGAGCGAAAGACTGCTGACCAATGAGCGACGAGACCTACAAAAGGAGGCACATTCTCTACGGCTAATTGGTCACCAGAGCCCGCTCAGTTGCGTTCTAAGCGACGCTACCGTTGATTGGGTCCTACCGGAGCCCGAAAACGCTATTGGGCGATTTCGATGCCAATAATTTCACTGTTAGATAAAATGACGTACTCAACGTTTTCAATCTCTAACGGTTGTCCCGATGATCGGTGAAAGAACACGCGGTCGCCCTCTTTGACGTCTAGCGAGACGCTCTCTCCGGTGTGTTCGGAGCGGTGACCAAGACCGGCATTTGCAACGGTGCCGTAGCGCAACGGACTTTGCGCGGACTCCGTGACGATGAGACCAGACTCGGTTGTATCGGAAACTTCGTCGGCTAGCACTGCGATTCGATCATGAAGTAAACGGAATGACATTTCAAAACTCCCTTTGTTCGGTTTTACTACTGCAACGATTCTAGCGCTCTTTGATGAGCCGGTCAGCCATTCCAGTCATATTAATTGGTTCCGAGAAATCCCCTTATTTGTAAGGGTTTTGAGGGTATTTGCGTTGGGATAAAATATGTGTCTATAATGAACTTGTTGGAAGAAACGCTCATGAAGGGAGCAAATGAAATGAGTACCAAGGGTCACAACATAGTTAACGGAGTTGCCAAACAACTCGTTCGCAAGCACAACGTTGAGCGTCTCGGTCGGACTTACGTTCTTACCGTTGACGGCGCGACGAACTACGTGTTTCGCTCGGGCAACGTTTGGGTTGCGAAGCACCACGACGCCGACGGCGAGTGGATTCACACACTCACGGCAAAGACGCTTGGAGAAGCAATCGAAAACCTAGTTGGAAAGGAAGTGGCTTAAATGACAACCGACTTCAAAGACGCCAAGGCGGCGCTCGCTCAAATCGAAGCGGGCATTGCGAATCTAGCGACGACCGAAGGGTGGCACGACTACCTCAAGGCCGCCACAAAATTTCACAACTACTCGCTCAACAACCTCATGTTGATTGCGATGCAATACCCCGAAGCATCTCAAGTTGCCGGTTACAAAACGTGGCAGGCGCTCGGGCGACAGGTGCGCAAGGGTGAGACGGGCATCCGTATCTTGGCTCCGATGGTTGGTAAAGTGAAGGACGAAAACGGTGAACCAACTGAGAAGACAAGGGTTTTCGGGTTCAAGACCGTTGCCGTTTTTGACGTTGCCCAAACCGACGGTGACGAGATTGTGTCTCCGGTGACGCTTCTCGAAGGAGAGGCTCCCGAGGGAATTTTCGAGCGACTCGTTGAGTTTGCTGAGAGCATCGGGTTCACTACGGAGATCAAAGGTGACGGGCTGGGCGGTGCAAATGGCACCACCAACTTTGACACCAACACCATCTCAATCTTGGGCACCAATTCCCCGCTCCAACAAGTCAAGACGATGGCTCACGAAATCGGTCATGCCATCTTGCACACCGACCGAGAAGCCAAAATTGGTCGTGACCAGAAAGAGTTGGAAGCGGAGTCGGTGGCGTTCATCGTGTGCCAAGCCCTTGGAATAAAAACTGACGACTACACGTTTGGCTATGTTCTCACTTGGAAGGGTGGAGACGCCGAAGCCACCAAAGGACTGCGTGAGAGCGCTTCACGCATCGTCAAGGCGGCGGACCAGGTGATTGCCACATTGGAAGTCACGGAAAAGGTGGCGGTGGCGGCGTAACAGGCGCTACACTCTCATTAGGATGAACTTTTCAAGTTCGTAGGCCGGGAGTTCGGGGTTGCCTCCCGTACCTCCTTTCTGTACGGTGTTGTCTCCCTTCACCCCGACTCCCGGTCTGCATTACGAAACCTTTACGGCACCCTTGTGCAACTGTATGCTGAGGCCATGAGCACGGCACGCATCACGAGTTCGACGGTGAAAGCATCCATGACGTCAGTAAGCGAGCACACCCTCAACGGAGCCGTGCAAGGGCTCATTTCATCATCATGCAATCAGAAGTGCGCTGAATTAGATACAGTGATACGTAGGGATTTTGATGAGGACTCACATGATGAGTGATTGGAGAAAAAATGGCGCTTCGAGACGCAATAAAAAAACCCGCAACGCAGTGCAAGGTGGCGCGTGCAGTTGCGATATTTAATGACGAAGACATTGAAACGCTCACGGAGTGGGTTGAGCAAGGCGCTCCATTGAGAAGGATGGTCGGAGCAATTCGGAACGAGTATCCCGAAAATTCTTTTGTTGAAGCAACACTCTCCGATCATCTGCGGGGCAGATGTGGATGTCCTGAGAAAACTTTGTTGAAGGGTGTGTGGGAAAATGTCTAAGAAGGAAAAACTCAAAAACCAAGTTACAGAATTGTTACAGGAGAACTCCGAGTTACATTCAAAAATCAGTCACTTGGAGGATGTTCTTTGGCAATGCCTGAGTGGGTTATTCGAAGGGCTTGACCTACGGCTGGTTCGCCTTGACGACAAGGACAACTCACCAAGCCAATTCCCGCCCGAGGTAGTTAGCGGAATGCTCGAAGAGGCTCAAGAACGATGAGTCTCAAGGACCGCACCACCGGACCACCGGAAAAACACCCAAAGGGATGGGAGCCTGGCGTCGTATGGAACGGTGACGCTGGAGAAGTTTCGTCGGGTCCAATGGAAGACCAACCTGACGATGGCATCTGGCAAGAGATAGTCAAGGACTTTGGAGTCACGCGCTCCGTGCGAATCGTCCCCGGCTCGATTCAAGTGCGCGCATGGGAAACACACGACGGTCGAAAACTGCGCTACTACCGAGCCCGGCTAGAGCCTGCGAGCCTTGACGACGAAAATCGTGCGGACATCGAAGAACTCTGTAAGATGGTAGCGCGACGCCGACCGCTCACCGCCCCCAACCCCGGTGAGGGCGGCGATCGCTCTCTCGTTGTGGCGTTGGCCGATTGGCAAGTTGGCAAAGCCGGTGAAGTTGGTGGCGGAACTCCCGAGTTTGTGGAACGACTGCTCGCAACGTATGACCGTCTCCTCGCTCACGCCAAAAAGATGCGCAAAGACCACAGGGTCGAAACCGTCTATTGCATTGGACTGGGAGATTTGATCGAAAACTGCGACGGGCATTATTCGGCCCAAACATTCAATGTTGATCTTGACCGACGTGAACAAGTTCGATTGGTGCGCCATCTCATCTTGGAACTTATTGAGCAACTGGCAAAAGCAAACTTCCGAACAATCCTTGGAGCGGTGCCGGGCAACCACGGAGAAAATCGCAGAAACGGGAAGGCGTTCACGAACGTATTTTTAGACAACGATGATCTTGCCGTCGTTGAGCAAGTTGCCGAGATACTCGCACACAACCCCGAGCGGTACAACAACGTTTTTGTTCCGACCGGAGCAATTGCCGAGGACCACACAATGACTCTTGACGTCTCCGGTGTTCGCGTCGGCTTTGCGCATGGACATCAAATGCGCGCCAACCAAGCATCCTTGTGGTGGGCGAAACAAGCCTTGGGCAAACAACCCATCGCTCAAGCGGACCTACTCGTGAGTGGTCACTACCATCACTTGACAGTGAGCGAGTCGTCGGGGCGCACACACTTTCAAGCGCCAGCGATGGACGGTGGCTCACGTTGGTGGACCGCCATGAGTGGAGCGAGTGCTCCGAGCGGGATGCTCACGTTCCTTGCCGGTCAAGGTTGTGGCGTGCGCGGCTGGAGCGACCTCGCAGTTCTCTAATTACATTTGGTGTTGTATCGCCGGACAACGACACCCGCGCATCTCAAGTTGGGTGATGACATCGGCCACCGCTTGCGGAAGTTTTTGGAAGGGGATGCCGATCACGTCGCCCCGATAAAGGTCTCGTTTGCATCCGCATGGAAAAGTCAGTGTGAGTAGCGCGTTGTTCATGGGGTATTGACCCTACCCCATCTCAGAACCTTTCGCATTTTGACAACACCCAGTTTGCCCATATTTTATACGGGTTTTTATGATACTTGCATGGGATACCATAGTGTGCATATAATGGAGTCACGGGGCGAGGAGTCCCGGAAGCAAGTCTTTGAAGGGAGACTGAAATGGCAAAGCAAATCATCAAGGCAAGTGAAATGGTCAACCTCGTTTGGGGCGAGAATAGTGCTCACATCGAATGGAAAGATTTTGATGCGAGCAAGTTCGCTGTCATGCGCAAAATGGCAGGCTTGAATGTTCAGGACTTGGAGGAGTGTGTTGACACCGAGAACCTTGAACTTCCCGAATTGGGTCGGGCCGGTATTAAAAAACTTACGAGAATTCGTAGGGAGATAATTCGTTTGGACGGCGAAGTCGTCTATGACCGAAATGGCAACGCACGTCGAACCGAAGAGGAATACTTCATCTACAAGGTGACCACGTTGCGTGACAGTAGTGCTCGCTGGTCGAGTGTGAACACTCACCACAAAGATTTGACATCGTTGGAGGCCGCTGGCGAGATGTTGCTGGGCTGGCTTGACCGTCGCTTTCGAGTGATTCAACTTGACGCTGGCTTCTATGCTCGTAAAGCCGAGCGCGACGCTAAGGGCATGGAGATGCACGCAAACTACGTTCGAGAAAACGAAGTATCACATGCCGAGCGCGCTGTTGCCGAGGCCAAAATTCAAATCGAATCTTGTGAAGCCGAACTTGCTGAGGCGAAGGCCGAACTTGCTAAGGCTGAAAAGAAGTTAGCCACAACGTCCGAGCGAATCGAAGCGGCAGAAGCAAAGGCCAAAGCCGCACGCGACGAGGCCAACAAAGCGGCTCAGGTGGCGGCATGAAAACCGCTACGGAGCAAGATGCAAAATGTCCGTGTTGTGGGACGGGTACGCCCGCCAAAAATAAGTTCGACCTTTGCTCGCCTTGCTACCGAGACGTGGCTAGGGAAATGAAGCGAGATCGTGCGGCGGCGAGAGGGGGTTGTTAATGGACACCACCAAGTACCATGACCTCACCCTTGCCGACATCAAGGAGCACGAAGTGGCGTTGGAAGAACTTGCAGAGGACGAGCGGTACATCAACGGCATGGGCTACGGCTTTGAGGATTACCTTACCGAGATTGACAAGGGTTATTGGGCCGAAGATCGAGTAGATGGAAAGAGATGGTCTTGTGGCACAAGTCTTGAGACTCTTGAAATCAAGGCTCTACAAAAAATCTACCGACGAGTATGTCGGGAGATGAGAAACGGATGAAACAAAAGAGAGAGGAAAACAAAATGGCAATGTCAATTACACTTGACGAGGCATCTTTGTCTTGGCTTGAGCAAAACATCAAGAAGGGGTTGAGCCGCAAGCAACGGCGGATGCGCGAAGAGGTGCTCCGTCAACTTAAAGCGAGGCCGCCCAAGAGGGTAGAAGCAGTCGAGCCAAAGCGCCCGCACGGAAATCTTGGTCGTGTCCGCTACGGAACCGCAACCTATGACCTCTTGGCAACGTTCGTCAGGGTAAATCACGTCGGGCTGACAAGTGTTGAGGCCGCATCAGTCACATCCATGCGATACGAGTCGTTGAGGACGAGTTGCTCATCACTCAAGGAGAAGGGATTGCTCCGTACCGATGGTCGTCGTAACGGACGGTATGTTTACAAGATCACGTCTAAAGGTCGTCGGGTCTTTGAAGAAGCACGTTTGGCAAATCAAAAAAAGGAGATGATAGGTAATGTCTGAAAATCAATTGATATTCAAAAAGATGGCTGAGGTATTAGCCGACACAATGCCCGTCGAAAAGAATGGATACAACCAAGCCCAAAAGTTTGCTTTCCGAAGCATTGACGACACGGTTGCATCGGTCCGCAAGGCTCTCGTGAAGCACGGAGTAGCAATCTTGCCAGAGGTGTTGACGGTTGAACGTGACACCTATCTCACCGGCAAGGGCGCAACAATGAACGTTGCACACGTTTTGGTGTCGTACACTTTCATGGCGGAAGACGGCTCAAGCGTCTTGACTTCTATGACTGGCTCGGCGGCAGACAGCGGGGATAAGGCCGTGAGCAAGGCTTTGAGTATGGCATTCAAATACATGTGTTTCCAAACGTTTTTGTGTGGAACCGATGGGGACCCCGATGCCGAAGTTGTGGAAACGGCGGCGACGATTGACCCTACAATCTTGACGGCTAAGGACAAGGCGAAGATTGCCGAGTTCGGAAAGCGCGCACAGTTGGAGGGCGATGCACTAAGGCTCGCCATTCAAGATGCGGTCGGCAGGGCGATCAATTCGACATCCGACTTGGTGCGAGATGACTTGCCGGAAATCGAAGCGTACCTTTCCGAAATGGAAACCGTAGGAAACCTATAAACAAAAAAGAAAGAAGGTAATGAAATGAGTAGTAGCACCATCATCGGAAATGTTGGTCGTGAGCCCGACTTGCGATTTAGTAACAGCGGTATGGCCGTTTGCCGATTTAGCGTGGCGGTCAACCGCCGCAAAAAAGACGGAGATGACTGGAAGGATGTCACAACGTGGCATGACGTGACGTGCTTTGGTCCTTTGGCCGAAAACGTTGCCGAGACAATTGCCAAGGGTGATGAAATTATTGCTGAGGGGTACGTTGAGGAGCCACGACTTTACGAGAAGAAGGATGGGTCAACCGGGGTGAGTCTCCCGTTCGTGGCCAACAGCCTCGGCGCATCGTTGCGTTGGAAGTCGTTGGGCGGAGCGGGTGCACCAAAAGCACCGAAGCCCAAGATGGAAACGTACTCGTCGGAGCCGTTCTAGTGTCACGTCCATCTTCGGAGCCCACGGTCATTGAGCACGCCGCTTCCATTGTTGAGCGTGCCGAAATTCAAATGTTTGATCGTATGGGGTTCCTCGACCAAGACCTCCGAGCGCGCCGCTTTAGAGAGCGGTGGCGCTCGGTTGGTCTTGTGTTGGCGGCAATGGTTCTTACAGTCGGTTTGGCCACCACGGGCGAGAAGTCGTTTTTGAACGTTGGATGGATTGTCGGAGCGTTGCTTATTGCACTCATAGGTGTAATGATTGGTAGTTATGTTTACCGAAAGCGAGCACCTTGGTGATGGCGTAGGAGTCAATGGCGATGCTTAACTTGTCGTGGCAAGAAAAAGCATCGTGCTTTGGCCGAGGTACGACGTTGTTCTTCCCAGAGGAAGAGGACGTTTACGAATCTATTGATTTGCTTCGTCTCTTATGCCGCCGCTGTCCAATGCTTGAAAAATGCAAAGATCACTCCTTGCGCTATGAGGAGTTCGGTTTTTGGGCTGGCATGACAAAGGCGGAAAGAGACGCCGAGCGAAGGAAGCGTGGAATCATTCGACGTTCGATCAAGACATCGCATTTGTATGCGTTAAAGGGAGAGTACAGAAGTGAAACAAAAAATACGGAACGAGATACCTGAGCCACGTTGGTCATCGCCACGAGGCGAGTTGATTCTTTGCCAAGAGCACGTTGAACGAATTTGGCGGCGGGTTGGTGAATATGGTTGGCTAAAGATGGCCGACCACGAACTATTGGCATACCGTGAAGGCACAAAGAGAAATTTGCCTTGTCGGTTTTGCGATTCAACACAACAAACAAAAAACGAGGAGATGTAATGAAGCACGGAACACGAAGCGCGTACAACCACGACGGTTGCCGGTGCGAAATGTGCACGAAAGCCAACACGGAGCACCAGCGTAAGCAGTCCGAACGGATGAGGGCTAAGCCGAAAGAAGAAATCCCGCACGGGTACAACGGATACTCCAACTATGCGTGCCGCTGTGAGGTTTGTCGCTCGGCTGGACGTCAACGGAACGGTCTCTATCAAAAGCGACTGACGAGAGCGGCGAAGTGGGTTCGACAAAATGAGCCGGGGGTTTGGGCGGAGATTCTTGCGAGTGTCAAGAAAGAAGAGTTGTCGGGCGAGTCGAAATGAGCGTCAAGGTCATGTCATGGGTTTGGGAGCAAGACCTGCCGACCACGAAAAAGATGTTGCTACTTGCGATTGCGGACCACGCTGACGACGATGGAAACAACGCCTGGCCATCAAAAGCACGATTAGCCAAGAAGGTTGGCGTTGAGACAAATCGAATTCGGACCTTGCTCCGTGAATTGGAGATTGACGGCTGGTTGAAGACTCACAAACAGCGGGGTGGCACCTTGAATACCCCAACAGATCGTCGGCCGAATCTCTACAACATCATCATGGACCGGGGGCTCCCCCACGAGCCCCCGACAGTAAAAACCGTGGAACGGGGGCTTCCCCA